>BNJT01000088.1_pt1 | contig 46563 bp, 63 predicted proteins | sample 8540491 | NCBI WGS metagenome assembly BNJT01 (sample SAMD00202455, study PRJDB9452) | human saliva metagenome | host: Homo sapiens | reverse complement strand
ATTCAAACAATCTAGGAATTATGGATATAAAAGATTTAGACTTTATTGCTGAATCGCATTAAATGACGTTTGTACAGGTGGAAATCCACGGATACAAATTTAGAAGATATAAAAAGAATTATATAAGAAAATTGTTATAGTTAAATTATCAACGTCGTGATTTTTGGAAGATAAGGTACTGTCTGAGCCAAGCGAGTTTTTGATTTTATTTCAAAAATACTGTGAGACATAACAGGGTTTACAAGGGGATGGCGACTGTTCCCCTTTGCTTAAAGATACCATAAATTATTGGAAAAATATTCATTAATAATAATTCATTTTATGAAACTAAAAGTAATTGTTTATCTAAATATTAAAGAACATAACAAATATATTTTAAAAGTATTTATACAAATTTTCGATATATTCACTTCTTCTTCCATTTTCATCATAAACAAAAATTAGCATTTCAATAGAAAATCCTTTTTTGCATCTTTTATAACTTTCTAAAAGGCAAATTTTTAGAGTTTTTCATTCCATTTGTATAGCAGTTTTTCATTCGTTTTTGGCTCTAAATTATATTTTTTGTAAAAAGTGATAGAACTTCTACTAGACGATTCGCTTCGAAATACAATTGAGAAACTTCCCATATTTTTAATAAGTAAGAAGAAATTTTTATTATTTCTTCAAGTGTTAAATTAATATTATGTCTTGCGTATGCAGTTGTTCCAAATTGTTTGTCTGAAATGTCCTAGTAAATTCAAAAAATGTGGAGTTGTAACGATGGTGTCAAATTCGTCACGAGTTAAAATATCTTTTATAATTTCTTTATATCTTCGTTTTATTATTTTAACCTGATTTTCAAAATTTATTTCCAGTGTATTTCTTATGGAAATTTCTGCCATTGTTTCTTGTAATTCTATGCCTGTAATTTGAGCTTTTGACCGCTGTGCAGAGTAATGCGATAATTCCACAGCCAGTCCCAATATCAAGGATTTTTAGTTTTTCGATTAATTTTTACAAAGTCTGCAAGCAAGACAGAATCAAGTGTAAAAGTTTTGAAAGTCATTTCGTTGAATAACTTTCATATTATTGGAGTAACTGTTTCTTCTCCGTCGTAAAATATAACTCCTTTTTCTTTTTATACTAATACTATTCCCATTTAAATAGGGAATATTTAATAAATTTTTATAAATGATGTAATACTTGTAATTTATTGATAAAATAAATGCGGAAAATAATTCCCGCAATTAAAATTTTATAAATTTCATAAATGTTTTATTATAATTCTCCAGCGTAGTTATGATGAACTTTTTGAACATCATCGTCATTTTCCGAGAGTATCAATTAACTTTTTTAAGTTTTGCAAATCCTCTTCGTCAAGAGCATCAACTTCGATAGATGGCAAATATTGAATATCTGCTTCAAGCAAATGTGTATCCTGCATTTCTTAAAAGGCATCTGCTACTGCATCAAAAGTTAGATGGTTCAGTTGTGATATAAAAACTGTCTTCTAGAGTTTCCATATCTTCCATTTCCCAGTCTCAAGTGCTACTTCCATTAATGCTTCCTCATCAATATCATCAGTTTTTCAATAATAATCTCACCTTTTCTTCCAAACATATACGAAACTGATCCGAAACACTAGATTTCCACCATTTCTATCCAAAAAAGCTACTTTACAGATGAAAACAGTTCTATTTTTTTATTATCAGTAAGAGCCTCTACGATGATAGCAACTCCTGCTGGTCCGTATCCTTCGTAATTTAACGTTTCAAAAGCTGTCGAACCGTCAGTTCCTGCTCCTTTCTTGATTGCCCTGTTAATATTGTCGTTAGGCATATTAATCAGCTTTTTAGCTTTTTCGATTGCGTGTTTTTAGGGCTACAGTTAAATTCAGGATTTTCTCCGCCTCTTGTGCTACTGTTATAAGTCTAACCAGTTTTGTGAAATGATGCAGCTCTATCCTGTGCTTCCTTACGCCCTGCTATTGTACCATGTCTTCCCATTTTTCCTCCTAAATTAATTATATAAGAATTATATCATAGTCTAATCAGTGAAATTAAAGAAATTTTGAGAAATAAAAATAAAATTTGTGAAAAATAAAAGATATTATAAAATATTATTACATAAATAATTTAAGGAGGAAATTAAAAATGCTCTAATTTAAAAGGGTAATCCTTTAGGATTTAATGTTGACTGAAGTGGGAATTATGGCATTTGGTATAGTTTTACATTTGTAACAGCTGGAAAACTTTGAAATAATGTAATTGCTGGAAAAGTTGGAATCTGGATAAAGGGAAATGGTGAAGACTGCAGTTTACCTCTTTACAAACCTAGTGAGATAAAAATTATAAAACAAATACAGCAAGGTGTGATGTTTGATTATGATAATAAAGGATGTGAGATTCGTCGAGTAAAATTTGCATTTGGTTTTGATATTTTAAATGACCAATGTTAGAGGTGAAAATGTCGAGTTTAACAGGCTACCAAATGAGGGTGAAAAATTGCTTGTGGGCTACTGTAATGATACCTGAGGGGCAGGCGATGAAGACTATAAAAGGTCAATATGTTCAGGAAATGGAATTAAAGCGTGGCTCAACTACAGAGTGGGAGATATAATTATAAAACGAATACAACTGGATGCGACAGTCCTGACACCATTGGAAAAACAGATCCAAATCTTTTGCTTGCTTTTCAAGAACTTCAAAATGCGCACTATTTAAATTTGTAATCAAAAGCCAAAGGAATGCACCGGAGAGTTGTTCCTCAGCCATGCAGTATTAGTGGAAATTGGTGGGAGCTCAAAATTTTTCTAAGATAAATTTAAAAATGAGATTCTTAAATTTTAATTGATATGAAAAAGTGCTATCATAAAAATATGAAAGCAATTTTTAAGATCTAGATTTTAAATGAGGAGGACAGAAGTTGCTTGATGAACGAAAAATTGGATGAGAAATGGAAAAGGATTTATTGCAGCACTGGATCAAAGTGGAGAAGTACTCGAAAGCATTGAAATTATATGGAATTGATGAAAATGAATATTCAAATGATGCAGAGATGTTGATTTGATTCATAAAATGAGAACTAGAATTATAAAGAGTCCAGCTTTTAATGATACAAAAATTTTTAGGTGCTATTTTATTTGAGCAAACTATGGATAGAAAAATCGATGGAAAGAGTACAGCGGATTTCTTTGTGGGAAGAAAAAGGAGTCTCGCCATTCTTAAAAGTTGACAAAGGGACTTGAAGAATTGGAAGATGGAGTTCAAACAAATGAAACCAATGCCAGTAATTCGATGAGCTGAAAAGAGCAAACGAAAGACATATTTTTGGAGACAAAAATGCGTTCTGATATAGAGGCATCAATACAAAGCTGGGAATTGAGTTGTAGACTGCAGCAATTTGAAGTTGCAAAATAAGATTAACGCGCAGCAGGACTTGTTCTAAATAATTGAACCAAGTAGATATTCATAGCCACTGATAAAGCAGAAATGTGAAACAATATTAAAAATGAAATCAGCACCTTTGATAAATTGCCCGAAACTTCAAATGTTATGTGTTAAAGTGACTTTGCCAACAGTTGAAAACTTTTGACGAAGATTTGACAAAGACATCACAGAGTTGTAAGAATAGTAGCATTATCAGGAGGTTACCCAGAGAGAAAAGCAAATGAAATTCTTTTCAAAAATAAAGGAATAATCGCAAGTTTTCTCAAAGAGCATTAACTGAAGGATTGTCAGTACAGCAAAGTGATGAAGAGTTTAACAAAAACCTTTAGACAGCAACAGTGGAAAGGAATCTACAGAAGCTTCAGTAAAATAATTTTTGTATATAAATTGAATAGAGAGAACTTGAAAGCTCGTTTAGGAGGGTACAGCAGTTTTCAATACAAATTATATTGCTAAAATATTGCATTATATAATAAAGTTGACTGATTTTAAATTAAAGTTTTATTCTTTTGTAATCAACAATTAAGTTAATTTATTAAAGTTTATTTAGTATCCTTTTTAGTCTTCAAAGGGAAATCAATCATTTCCTCTATCTCACAATAAGCAAATATTTTATCATATTAAACACGACACATTAAAGAGAATCGCGAAAGTGCTAGGCGCCATCCTGCAGTCTAAGCATTTTTTGAAATATTCCCAAATTTTATTTGGGAAAGTAGTCTAAAGACGGCTATTTGGATAAACTTAGATTATTTAAGAAATTGAAACTCGCTTTTTAATCAGAGTTATATTATCAGCACTTTACTGATTATAGCTTAAAAGTTTTGAAAAAGCTCAGACAAGTCAATTTCATTCCATCACGACAATTACCAGTTTAGTTATAACAGGTAATTTTATTAAAATAAAGCATCGATTTATACTAGAAATAGACTGTTTTTAATTTTAATAAACCGACGGAGCTTTTTATTTGTTCAGCTTCCGACTGTTTGACGACTAAAAGGAGGTTTCGGAGTTGGGCAAATAAGAATCAATAGTCTAACCATGGGTGCAGGATTTGCCGGCGTGAGCAATCCTGCAAAAATATAAGAGAAAAAACATAAAGTAAAAATAGTAAAAGCTTCTTATTAACAAAAAAAATATAAAAAAAGTCAAAATAGCAATTCAAGAATTTAAAGAAAGATTTAATAACTAGAATGAGGATAAGATAAAAATGTTAGGGGCATAGATGAAAATGAGTACAAAGTATTTGAAGGTTAAGCCATCGGAGGATTTTTAGGAAATATGGAATTAAATTTTGAGATTAGTATATTAATTTATTATTTTCTAAAAAGAGATTGAAATATTTGTGAGGTTCATAATTTTTGAGGCATGTGGATAGGTTGAGACAGCTGCTTTATAAGAGTTTTTGAAAGATGGGTTAAAATTGAAGAATTAAGATGGATGTCAATCCTGAATTCAATCCATAAAAAGATGTTATTGGTTGCTAAAATTTGCAATTGAAAAACATGACATGAAGACAAGAGGTACAGCATATTTTGCAAGTTATGAAGTGGAAAGTCTTGAAAATACACATTTTACTCCCTAAAATTACCATCCGCACACGAAGAAACCAAAAGAACTAGAGCCAAAGAAGAACTTACAAGAAAATTTATAAATATATGGACAACTCATAAAAACTAAGTTTGAAATGGGGATTTTGATGAAGCAAAGGCCAAATTAAGACCAAAATAAATTAAATTCAGTAAAAACAAAAGGAACTCAAGTATACAACGCCAGTGAAGTAATTGTAATCCGGAAATCATGGAGAAAAAGGAAATTTTAATAACGAAAATAATGCAAAACAGCTATTCAAATGGCAGTAATGCTAATGGAGCAACAATAAAAGGTAATTACAAATGGAAAAAAATTCCAGATATAGATACAGCACCATTTCTACACTTGATATTTTGAACAATGGTATACAGATGAGCACTAGAAGAAAAATTTTAAATGTGTATTGAAGGAAAACTAAGAATGGAAGATTTAATGTGTATTTTATGATATGATTATACAATTCTATTAACTGCAGAATATTCTTTAACACAAGACGAGATATCAAAGGTAAACTTGGGAAGGAAAACAAGGTACTGAGAAGCATATTATACAGTGTAAAAGTATGCTCAGAACTCAAAGAGGAAGCTATAGAATAAAAGATGTAAAAAAGTGGACAATGCCGGAAAAAAAGAATAGAACTTCATGCACATACGAATATAGAGTAAAATAGACGAGTTATACAATCAAGGATTATGCAAAAAGGGCAAAGAATTTGGGCATAAGTGTAATTGCTGTAACAGATTCACAGGAGTAAAGCATTCATTTCCTTTGCGTTCAAGGAAAAAATGAAAGATTTAAGTTATTTAGGATGAGGGCGAAGTCGATGACCGAACAGGACTGATTACCAAACCTAAGGACAAGATAAAGTAAGAAACTTATATTTGTATCCGATATTGAACGACTGGTTGATCCTTTAATACAGATAATTGAAATCAATGTGAAAATGCGTGAAGGAGATTATTGAGAATTTTCTGAATTTATAAACCTGAAATTCCAATTCCAAAAATAACAGAACTTAAAACGATTACAATAAAATGGTGCAAAATATGAAAAATAGAACCAGATTAAGTTTTAGAATTTTGTACTTATACAACAGATAGCCCACAATGCAAAATTTGATGTAATTTATCAACAAAAACCATAAACTCAATACTTGAGAACTCCCAAAAGCGTACTGATACTGCTGCCTAGGACATTGCCCTGATTCGAGAGGAATATGGACTTGCTAATTTGGAAAATATTTTGAATTACACTTGAAACACACCCATAGGGCTGACTGATGATCAAAGCTACCTCGAAGTTTTCAGAAACTTTAAATAACACTTTTAAGTAAGGAATTTTAAAAACTGATTGAAATAATGAACACAGCCGAATATCCAAAACTCTGAAACATTGAACACAATGATTCAGTAAAATCAGGCTACTTCGTGACCAGTGAACCTGTATCACGTTAAACATAGAATCTTTTGGAAAAAGACCTAGAATACAAAGCCCTATTAAACAGCATGAGAGAAATCTACTAATTACCAAGTTCAGCCACTCCTGAAAGAAATAAGGAGAACGTAAATCTTATTTTACTGAACTGAAAGATGACATTGAAAAAAAGCAAAATTTTATGATTATATTGAGATTCAGCCCTTACAAACTATATTGATATAATTGGAAAGAACGAGCAAGGAGTTAAGAGAGTTACGATATAATAAAAGAAATGAACTTAGTATGCTACGAACTTGGAAAAGAGTCGAAGAATAAGTGTGGTTGCCACAGGATACACGATTATCTTGAAGAACGGCAGAAATAGCAATTAACAGGAATGTTCTTCTTTTGGGAAGTGGAACGATGCTGGAAGCTGAAACTTCGGAAGGTGTGAGGATGACTGGGATGAGTGACAGAGAAAATTGTATTTCCGACTACTGAAGAAATGTTGGAGCGTTTTGATTATCTGGGAAAAGAAGCGGCTCAGGAAGTCGTTGTGGGAAAATACTCATAAAATCAATGATATGATAGAACAGGTGCGTCAATTCCAACTGGTTCTATCCGCCGAAAATTGATGGGGCAGAAGATGAAGTAAGGAGAAATGACTTACAAGAAACTTGAGGGAACTTTATGGGACAATGATGACCTGAAGGAAAGAGTGGAAAAAGGAGCTTAATTCGATTATTCAAAATGGATTTGCAGTGCTTTTATCTGATTGCACAGAAACTACTATGCATAAATCAGTAGATGCGGAGGTTATCTTGTAGAGTTCACGTGGTTCAGTTGGATCTTCAATAGTTGCCTATCTTATGGGAATTACCAGAGGTAAATGGACTTTATCCACACTACAGATGTCCGAAATGTAAGCATACCAATTTGAACGAAAGAAGGAAGTGGAGTTCACTATCCTGACAGAAACTTGTCAGAATGTAATTACAAAATATAAAAGATGGACACTATCCCATTTGAGTATTTATCAGGATTTAATGGAGATAAGGTACAGATATTGATTTGAACTTTTCTGGAGAATATCAAGGGAGATTCATAAATATACGGAAGGCTGTTTGGAAGTGACAATGTCTTTCGATGCTGGAACGATTTCTACGCTTGCCGAAAAAATGCTTTTTGGGTATGTGAGTATCTTGAAAGTGGAAGGAACGCCTGAAATAAAAGGAAGAAAAAGCAGAAGTTATGAGAATTGCAAAAGGCTGTGAAGGCTGAAAAACAACTGGACAACATCCATGGTGGAATGATAGTCGTTCAAGGACAAAGTCAATTTACGATTTTGTCCAATCCAGCGTCCAACAAACGATATGAAATCAGCTTCAAGACAACCCATTTTGATTATCACGCGTAATGGACGAACGCATAAAACTCGATATACTGGGACACGATGATCCGACAACGCTTAGAATTTTACCGGGGATTTGACAGGTGTTCATATTTGCTACGATTCCACTTGATGATAGAGAGTAATGAGTTTATTCAGCGGGACAGAAGCACTAGTGTAACTCAGATGAAATCGGCTCTCCGACAGAGTACATCAGGAATACCCTGATTTGGTACATCTTTCAGCTAAAACAGATGCTAGTTGACACACGTCAAAAACTTTTGCTGAGTTAGTCAGAATTTCTGAGTCTTTCACACGGAACAGACGTTTGGCTGAATAATGACAGGATTATGTAAGAAGTGGGTGCAACCTTGAGTCAGATTATCACGGTGCGGGATGACATTATGAGATAAGCTGATTGACGATGGACTTGATAAATCATTAGCCTTTTCCACTAATGGAATTTGTCGAGAAAAGGACAGCCTGAAAAAATCGTGAAAAGTGGCAGGAATATTCTAAAACAATGAAAGAACACGGTGTGAAACAGTAGTATATTGATTCATGCGATAAAATATATATGTTCCCAAAAGGGCATACGGTGGCTCACGTAATGATGGCAGTGAAAGAATCGCTTATTTTACAAAGTGCATTATCAATAGAATTTTACACAGCTTTCTTAAATAGAAAAGTTGGAATTTTAAAATGACAACAATGTTCAGACCAGTAGAAGAGTGAAACGATGCGAAAATGGAAATGGACAGAAAAAGGAACTTTAAAATGCGAAGGAAAAACAGAAATTATCTATGAAATCTTAATTGAAGTACACTACCGTAAAATCGAGCTGGAACAAATTGACATCTATAAATCAAGCAAAAACTTTTCACAATACAGGACAGCAAAATCAGAATGCCATTAATCGCAATGGATGGACTAGGAGAAGCTGTTGCTGAAAATATCGTTTCTGAACGAAAAGTTGACTTTTTATCAATTGAAGATTTGGTAAAACGTACAAAAATTGAATAAAACGATTGTGGAACTGATGAAAAGAATATGGATGTTTGGAAGGGTTGTCAGCAACAAATCAGCAGACATTATTTTGAAAATAATACAAAATTATCTCTATTTTCAATATTTTACAATATTTTAATCTATATTTTAAACATAAGATATATTATACTAACTTCATTTAAAAAATGAGAATAAATTTTTATAATAGGATTGTTTAATAGCTAATTCATAATCATTAAATTATAGATATTTTGATTAATAAATATTTGTTCAGCTACGAACTGTTTGACGACTGAAGGAGGAGTTTCGGAGATTGAGCAAATAAAAGTCATCAATCTAGCCATAGAGTTATTGCATAGCTAATCTTGCCAAATATTTTGATTATCAGGATAAACCTTTACTGCAAGATGAAAGGTTTTGCGAGCAATCAAACAATCCTGCGAAAAAGAAAGAGAAAATAGCAAAAATAGTAAAAACTGATATTAAAATAAAAACAATCTAATATTAAATCTTGAGTTCTTTATTATCTTGCATTCTTCAAAATTGAAGATTTATTCTCATATTTATCCTTGTAAAAACAGTTTTTAAAATGAAAAAGATGAGATTGCTGTTAAAAATATTGACAATTATAAAAGATATAATATGATGTATTTATGAGAGAGATGATGTGAATTAGAATTGTAGGTTAATTTGGGAAAATAACCACACTTGTAGAAATGGTAAACTAATATGAATTTCTAAAGAAAAAGTTATAAAAACTGAACAAATTTCATAAATAAATATCGGAAAGAAATCTTTTGATTAATAATTCGTGGCTTTTCGATTTTATACAAATAATATACACGGGGAGGATATGGGATGACGGATATTGAGTGCTCAAAAATGCGAAATTGATTGGGTGAGATTGCAGAAAGTATTGGACTTACAGAGGATGATTTTGAGCCTTATGGGAAGTATAAGGCTAAGGTTAGTTTGGAAGTGCTGAGAGTACAGGAGGAAAAAGATGGAAAGTGATTTTGGTGACAGCTGTTACTCCACGCCTCCAGGAAAGGGAAGTCTACTGTACTGTTGGATTGACTCAGGCGTTGAACAAGTTTTGGATACTTAAGTCAATTGCAGCACTTAGAGAGCAAATCTTTAGAGTATATGTTTGGGATGAAAAGGTGGAGCTGCTGGCGATTGGAATGTCATAAGTGTACCTATGGAAGATAAATTTACATTTTACAGGGGATATTCACAATTTCGGCTGCACATAACTTGTTTTCTGCGTGCATTGACAATCAGCACATTTTGGAAATGAACATGTATTGATGTGAATAATGTACTTTCAAGCGTGTGCATGATATGAATGACAGAAATCAAGAGCATTGTCGTTGAAGCAGGACCAAAAAGTGAATGGGGTACCTCGTGAAATTTCATTTCAAATAACAGTTGCTTCCAGAAATTATGGCGATTTTCTGTCTTGCTGACTCTATTACTGACTTGAAGAAAAGAATTGGCGAAATAGTTTTGCATACAACAGAAGAAATGCTTAAAGAGTTAAGCAGCTTAATATTCAAGGGAGCAGTAGCGGCATTTACTAAAGATGCGATAAAAGCCCTAACTTGGTACAGACTTTGGAAAACACGCCTGTATTTATTCATGGTGGACCTTTTTGCGAATATTGCACATGGATGTAACTCGTTACGGCTACAAAATGGCATTGAGAAATTGGTTCTGATTATGTGGTTATGGAAGCTGGATTTGCGGCTGATTTGGGGGCTGAGAAATGGATATAAAAGCTAGGCTTGGGAAATTGGAGCCAAATGTTATTGTAATCGTTGCGACGAGTTCGTGACGTTGAAAGCATCACAGCGGAGACAAAAGACTTGAAGTCGGAAAATATTGAAACATTGACAAAGGAAGCTAAATCTTGAAAAACATATTGAAAAGCATGCAAAAAGTACAATCTGCCAGTTGTTGTAGCAGCAATTAATAAATTTATAACTGATACTGACGCTGAAATTCAAGTGATAAAGACTTCTGTGCAAAAATGGATGTGGAAGTTGCCAACTGCGAAATCTGGGAAAAAGGTGGAGAAGGCGGAAAGAGCTTATGGAAAAAGTTATGAACGCCATTGAAAAGAATGAAAAATCAGATAAAAATACACTCCACTTTTATGATTTTGAACTTGTCAATTCAGGATAGAAAAATTGCAAAGAAATTTACAGAGCAGATGGAGTGAACTTCCCACCAAAAGCACTTAACAATATCAAAAATACGTAGAAAACGGCTACGACAAATTGCCAATATGTATTTCAAAAACACAAAAATCATTGTCAGACAGCAAATCTGTTGGGACGACCAACAGGCTTCTGCAATTACAGTCAACGAGTAAGACTATCAGCTGGAGCAGGATTCTTGGTAGCAATGGCTGGAGAAATCATCGATATGCCGGTTACCTAGAAAGCCAGCTGTAGAAGTTAATTGATATTGATGAAAATGGGATAATTTCAGGATTATTTTAAATTTAATATACAGAAATAATAGAAGGAAAAATATAAAATGGAAAAATACAAAAGTAAAAATGCGAAGACAGGACAGAGAGGTTACAGACAACGAAAAAGATAAAAGAAATTATAAAAAGCCTGTGACTGTTGCCGTCTTGGCTTTAATGACAACAGAAAAGTCTACATCGTCACTAAATTTTGAGCACTCGACAGAAAATGAAAATTATACATTTTATTTTTCACGGTGCAAGAACAGGGAGAAAAACTTGATATAATAAAACAAAAGTAACTACGTAGGATTTGAACTTGACACAAATCACAAAATTTATACGAAAGGCGAGTAAAGCCTGCAATTATACCGCCAGATTTCAAAGTGTAATCGAAAATGGGAAAGTTAAGATCATTGAAGATTCACAGGATGAAGGCGTTGCTGAACTGATGAAACATAATACTGGAAAAACAGAATGGGGTTTGACGAGAGCAAATGCTGAAGGCAGTTTGCCAGTGTTTAAACTTGTGGTTGAGGAAAATGAGTTGTAGGGAGCATGAGTAGAGAGAATGAATGGAGGTAAAAAATGTCAAAAATATGATTTTGAAACAATCTTAAGCAGAAAAAGGCAGAGGCTCAATACAAATAGGAACAGATGTGTGAAGTGCTTCCAGAGCTGGAAGACAAATATTGTTCCATTTTCTGTGGCGGATATGGAGTTAAAGATTGCTCCTGAGATAACGGAAGGAATGAAAAATATATTGATGAAGCGGTTTTGGGGTATTCGGGGACTTATCGAAATATTATGAGGCTGTTATAGGCTGGATGGAGAAGGTACGGTTTTAAAGGTAGAAAAAGACTGGATTTTTGTGTACTCCTGGCGTGGTTTCATGCTATATATGTTGCGATTAAGGCTTTTTGCACGAAGGAAAATGAAGGCGTGATTACGTTTACTCCTGTTTATTTTCCGTTTTATAGTTCGATTACTTCAAATAATAGAAAATTGGTGGATTGTGGATTAGTTGAGAGTAAAAATGAGAATGGTGAAGTCAAGTATTCTATTGATTTTGAAAAATTTGAAGAGTTTGCAAAGATAAAAATAATAAAATATTGCTTTTGTGTAGTCCTCATAATCCGCTTGGGGATTGTGTGGAGCAGGAAGATTGGAAAAATTGGAAAAATTGCAGTTGAGAATGATTTGATTGTGATTTCTGATGAGATTCATTCTGATATTGTCATGGCTGGTCATAAACATACAATCTTTCAGACTTTATCAGAGGAACTTGCTGAAATTACAATAACGTGTACCGCCCTACAAAAAGAGTTTTAATCTAGCTGGAGCAGGATCTCAAATATAATTATCAAAAATGAGAAATTACGTAAAAATTCAAGGCTGAAATGAGAAAAATGTCAATGCATGTTTTTCCAACATTAGCATATAAAGCATGTGAACTGACTTATACAAGAGTCAGAAGAATGGTTAGATGAATTTTTACTGTTAATTGAGTAAAAATCAGAAATTGCGTAAATAAAATTTTTGAAGAAAGATTTTGTGGATTTGAGAGAGCACCATTAATCAAGGAACTTATTTACAATGGCTAGATTTATCTCGACCATTGGGGCTTAAAAATACAGAACTCAAGGAATTTATGAATATCAAAATATTTTTAGTGAGGATATACATTTGGAAAGGCTGGAGATGGATTTGAGAGGTAAATCTAGCTGTGTAACTAAATATTTGGAGAAAATGCTGGAAAGACTTTTAGTAGTGTTAAAAAGTGGAATTTCAAAATTTTGTAAATAGAATTTAGTTTTATGTTTTACTTTTTGAGGTTATTGTGGTATAATATACAGGAAAACAAATTTCTACTGAATAAAATTGAGGATGGAGATGATCTAAAGAAAATGAGTGAATAGCTTTTTGAGTGATAAGTGGAAATATTGTAGAAAGAATAGCTGTGGGAGAGCTTGTGACAAAATAGATGGTATTGATTGGAGCAGGAAGAAAAGATAAAAGGTAAAAAGTGGAAATGAGAGATATTGGCATTAATTAACACAGTTATAGAGGATTCAATAGCTGGGAGAACCATTAAATATGCCAAAGGGAATATTCTGAAAATATCACAGTAAAAAGGTCAGGAAAAAGACGTATTTGATTATGACTTTAATAGTGATGGAATCAATGAGAAAGTTATTGTAACTTATAATATAGTAGATAATTTGGTAGGGGCTGTTGTTTCGATTTTACACAAATCAAGGTGGAAAGAAATTTCTAACTTATCAAATAGCTTTTTGATAAAAAGTTTGATATTTTAGAATTTCAAACAATGCAAAAATGTTTGACAAAGGTTAAGAATATTACCCTGAATACTCTAAAAATATTCAGCCAGAATGAAACTAGATATATTACAATTTATGGGGATAACAAGAACAAAGATATAGTTTTTGATAAAATAAAATTTAATAATCATGCACCAGAAAATACAAATAATTTTTATTTATAAAAAGGGGATCAAAGCTTGCTGGAGGCACTAAATGGAAAATGCTATAACACATTTAGATTTAGTGAAAACCTGAAATACTATTTGAGATAGGTATCAGATACTGCAAACAGTCCAAAAATGGTACTTTACGGAAACTACAAAAAGTTAGCACTAATGTAGTAAAAATTAATAAGGACAAAGATGGTAAGGTTATGCAGAAAATCCAACAACTGTCAGAGGATTTATAGCTGGTAATGAGATACTGTTTCACCAAAGAGGTTTTTACTGGGATAAAATGATTAAAAATCGAGATTGTAAAATAAATTCATTGATACAGTAACTAAAGTAATGAAAAATTGCATATTATTACTGAATACAAGCCTTTATCACGTGATAAACCTAGTGAAAAAAGGACAAATTTGGAAATAAAAATAATCAAAGTATCATAGGTTATACAAATTCTAAAAAGAAGGAGAAATTATAATATTCCTGATCAGGACAATTTTTAGAATAATTGGTGAAGAAAAATAATATGTTAAAAATAGAAACACCATTTTATGGTGGACCTTACTTTCATTGAGAAAAAGAAGAAACATATAAACAAGTAGAAAATATAAAAGGTAAGGTAAACTAAATTTGTTGCAATTGACCCACATAGCCAAACTGAAGCACTTTTTCCAAAGAAATCCTGAAACAGAGAAAAATATGAAGTGGTAACATATTCTTACGTAACAACAGGAAAAGATGGATGGGGATCATATGAAACACCACATGGAGCATTTCTTTTGATAGCTTTCACAAGACCGTATATGACATTTACAAGACACGCAAGAGAGGGGATAAAACTCTTCCCGGAAGATCAGACTTGACTATCGGAGGAAGTGCTAGATATGCAGTAAGATTCAGTGGTGGAGGTTATATGCATGGAATTCCTGTGGGACTTAATTTCAGAGGGTCGACATTGAATACAGGACCTGCTCATAAAATAGGAACTTATAAAGATTCTCATAAATGTGTAAGACATTTTGATGATCAGATTGAATTTATTGTTGGATGGATAAATGCAGACAGTAAAATCAAGGATAGAGATAATACAATACCTGAAGAGCCTGTAATAGCAGATAGTTTTATAAAATAACCTTAAAATAAATAATAAGGAGAAATAAATTTATGATAAATAAAATAAATTTACAAAAATATGAAATTTTTCAATGGTGGCATTAGTAATACTTTCTGTTATGTCAATTAATGCTTTTTCAACACCGAAGGAAGTAAAAATTAGAATGGAAACAAATTTCATTGGAGCCTGATTTAGATGGAGATGGAATTAAGGATAAAAATAGATGTAGATTATGCAGTGAAGGAAATAATGTACGTTTAAAGATTTACTCCTTATGTATTTAATGAGAAAAAGCTAAATTTGCAAAAGGAAAAAGTGTAGAAAAAACAATAACTAAATCTAGATTTGAAAGCAAAGTTGACACTTTTATAAAAGGATTTATAGCAGAATATCCAAAAAGTGGAGTTACATCTACACAAAAAGCAAAAAAACACAGACTCAAAAACCAGAAAGAAGCAAGAAACAGTGCAGCCAGTAAAAGACATAAAAACTAATGAAATGGACAAAAAAGCCAGTTTCACGAAAATGAAGATGATTCTAAAGGAAATCAGAAAAATAACAAAACTATAGAAAATACCAAGCCTGTAGAAACTTTCAAAAGCAGTCTAATATGGAAAAGGTTCAAAATTCTGTAATTGAAAAAGAGAAATGAATCAAGAGGAAAGAAAGAGAAAAGAAACTATAGAAGCACGAAAAATACAAATTCATCAAGAGGACAATACTCATATTAAAGAATTTAATAGTCAAAGACCAAAAGAACTTAACATTCAATTTTTCAATATGACAAACATTCTCCAAAAAGAAATGGATGAATTTTGTTTTTGTAAAAGAAGCGACAAAATATAAGAAAAGAGCCAAATTCTAATGCAAAAGCTATAAAATCAGCAGCATATTCTCATAAATACAAAACAACAGGTATCGTTAAAAACTAATGCTGGAAATAAATCCGATGAATGGTATGAAGTATTTTTTTGATAATCAAACTAGGTTATATTCCAAAAATCAGCTGTTGAAAAAAGAGAATTTGACTGGAATGACATGATGGCAAAAAGTTGAGAAGACAAATAAGTTTATAAAAAGAAGCAGTTAGTGCTCAATAAAAATATATGTCTTAGATGATTATGTTCCGCTTGGAGGAGGGAATCAGGTAAAAGAGATAAATTTGGAAATCGTGCTAATCAAAGTGAATTTGGTTATACAGATAAAGAGTTTTAAGGATTATATAAATATTCCAGATAGAACAATTATGATTGTGGAAGAAGAAAATGATAAATATGTAAAAAGTAAAAATAGATGCCTATGATAATGGTACTTATTATTTAAAAACCTTCTACAAAGAAAAGATATTTGAAAGATGCAGGAATTACTGGAGAAATAACAAGATTTATCTATGTTGATAGAGCAAGTCAGAAATGAAATGGTTATAGAAAAAGCAGGAAATAACTGGAAATGTAGTAACTTCTTCATTTGTAACTACTGGAAAAGATGCTGGAAATTCATTCGCCACACCCTTATGGAACTTTTCCTAATTGCTTACTCTAAACCTGTAATGCAGTACACAGGTTCAGATAACAAGGCAGTTGTAGGAGATGCAAAAAATGCCGTAAGATTTAGTGGTGGAGGTTATATGCACAGTATTCCATCATTATTTGAACCTAAGAATACAAGAGAACAAAGAAAAAGCTGCAACAGCTAAAAAAATTGGAACTTATCCAGAATCTCATAAATGTATAAGACATTATGATGATCAGATTAAGTTTATATATGACTGGTTAGGAAATTCGACACCTGGACATCCAGAAGGATTTAGAGTGCCTAGTGTTCCTACAGTTATGCTAGTTAAATAATAAATTAAAAAATTAATTCAGATGTTTGGGAAAAATCCATCTCTAAAAAACCTTTTTGAAAACACATATTATTCAAAAAGGATAGTGTGTGTTTTTATTTGTCTAAAAATAGGGAAAATTTTAATTAAATAAAAATAAAAAAATTATAAGGAGGAAAAATTTTTGGAATTTTTAGAAACTTTCAGTTTGGAGTAAATGAATTAATGTGGTTAGGATATTTGTTACTTAATTTTACAGCGGTTATCTTGGCTTATAGATTTTGGGGAAAAGGCAGGATTGCTTTCAATTGTACCACTTTCAATAGTTATCGCAAATATTCAGGTTGGGAAGATGATGACCTTGTTTGGTGTGGATACGACAATGGGAAATATTGCATTCGGTGGGATTTATTTAGCATCAGATATCCTTTCTGAAAATGAAGGGAAAGAAGTATGCTAGAAAAAGTAGTTTCACTAGGATTTGCCTCAATGCTGTTTACAACTTTTTATTATGCAAATTGTCCTAAAAATACAGGTAGCACCGTCTGACACTATGCAAGGGGCTTTGAGTCAAGTGTTTGGATTTATGCCAAGACTGGCAATAGCAAGTGTAACTGGATTTGCGGCTTCACAGGCATTTGACATCTGGTCTTATCAGGCAATCAGAAAATTGCGTCCGAGCTTTTAAAGATATTTGGATTAGAAATAATGCAAGCACATATGTTGAGTCAAAATACTTGATAATATAGTATTCTCGTTTATGGCATTTTTAGGGAGTTTATTCAATGAAAGAAATAATTGTAATTATATTTTTCAACTTATTTTCCTAAAAGTAGTAATTCATTATTGGATACACCGTTTGTATATATTGCAACAATTTGGAAAAAAATAACGGAAAAAGTAAGTGAAGACTAATGAAAAGGAATAAAAATGATAAGATATAGTGTAATAAAAGATCCTAGAGAAATAGTACTTTTTAAAAGGATTCAGCTGTGCATATGGAAAATGTGCATTTTTGTAATTATATTTTTGGATAATACAGATGATGAAGGAAATGAACAGAGTAAATTTGGAGGCGATTAATCAGATTACTGGTGAAAAAGGAGTTTTACAGGTTATAAACTCTGGCTCTATTTTTGAACTGAATGATTTTTACGCTTTCTAAAAATTAAGGAAGTTTGTCGAGAAAAAAATATAAAAATATTGTATTTTTGAAGCGTATTTTGGGTATATAAACAGGCTTAATGAAATTAGGAAATATTTTTAGTGAGCAGGAAGTGCGATTTGCTATTGGAATGGAAACTTTTTGATAATGAATTTAGAACAAAAGTGCTTACCAAAAATTTTATTACAAATGATAAAGTTTTTGGAAAAATAAAAAGAATATAAAATGGGACTTTTATGATTTGTATAAAAAGGACAGACAAAAGAAATGATTTTACGAGATATAGAACTTGCTCAAGGAGTATTTTGATGAAATAGCCTTAAGTGTATTTGTGAATAATGATACAAAAGTGGAGCGGGATGAAGAACTTGTAAAATGGTTTTTGACAGAAATTTATCCAGAGTTGAAAACAAAAAGAAGAATATTGAAATTCTTGTGGACAATAAAGATTTTGGAGTATATGTACAATAAAAAAAGGGGGATTATTCCCCTTATTTTTGAAACTCCAATTCCGTTTTCAAACATATCAATTTCATTTTCCAGTTCCTTTAAATCACTTTGGACATAATGCTCATTGTCAGTTCCAAGTCTAAAAAGTACGAACCAGTGGATTATTTTTATGATTTACTTCAAACATGTATTCTTCCACAACCATCCGATTGTTAGTCAAATCATCTTCAAAATCTATAACAAGTGTCACATTCAAATCAGAAAGTTCACTAATATCTATCCCTTTTTCATTCACTAAATAGTTCAAAAATACTTTTGCTTTTATTACAAAATTCAAGTTCTTCTTCAATTATTTCACGTGGTTTTTCAATATTTTGCGTTAAGTATAAGATAGCTTTATCTAAAAATCATATTTATTCCTCCTTTGATAATTATATTTTTTTATTATATCATAATTATTAATGTTAAATCCAATATTTAAAAAATTTTAGAAATTCAATAAGATATTTAAATATAAAAAATAGTTTTAAAGTTCAGACTAAGTATTATAACTGCTTTTATTTAAATATAGTTTTTCCTTATTTAAATTAGTTAAATTTTGAGAAAAAGAAAATATAATATAAGTGAAATTAATAAAAATAATTATTAATTTAATAAGATATACTAAATTTTTACATTATCAATTTTAAAAAGTAGAAAAAGCAAAAATGATTTATAATATAGCGAAGTAATAATAATTTTAATAATTTAAAGTTATTGGAATATATAAATAGATATTTATTAAAAATATAAAATAGGAGAAGATATGGCTAGAAAAATTAGTATAGAAGCCGATAGCTTGAAAAAGATATATAAAAACAGGGAAGTTGTAAAAAGTGTGAGCCTGTCGATGGAAAAAGGTGAAGTTGTAGGGACTTCTGACTTTAATGGAGCAGGAAAGACGACTACCTTTTATATGATTACGGGGATTGTAAAGGCACTAATCATGGCAGAGTAATGTATAACGGGAAGAAATTACAAATTTGCTGATGTATAAGAGAGCTAGGCTTGGGCTTGGTTATTTGCCACAGGAGGCATCTGTCTTTAGGAACTTGACTGTAGAGGAAAATATTGTATCGGTTCTTGAAATGCGAGGAGTCAATAAAAAAGAAAGAATTGCCACAATGGAAAAATCTTATCGAAGAATTTAAATTGTCTCATGTAGCAAAAAAGTTTGGGATATGCACTTTCTGGAGGGGAACGTAGACGTGTGGAGATTGCTAGAACTATTTCTACAAATCCAGACTTTATACTGCTTGATGAGCCTTTTGCGGGAGTAGATCCGATTGCGGTTGAGGATATTCAGAATATAATAATGCAGTTAAAGGAACGTGGGCTTGGAATACTGATTACCGATCATAACGTGCGAGAAACCTTGAGAATTACGGAAAGAGCTTATATAATGGCGAAGGTACAATTTTAATTGCAGGAACAGGACAGCAGATTGCAAAATGACGAAACAGCGAGAAGGGTTTATCTGGGTGATAACTTCAAGTTAGATTAGAAAATTAAAAATAATAATTTTACAATAATAAAATAAAGATACAATAGGAAAGGGAGCGGGATTGTTTCAACAATCTCAAACAAATAATGACAGGAAATGAAATAAGAAAAAGTTTTGTAGATAAATCAAAAAGAACATAAAGCATTTTGAAAGTGCATCGCTTATACCAGACGATAAGAGCTTATTGTTAACAGTAGCAGGAATGGTACCGTTTAAGCCATTCTTTTTAGGAGAAAAAGGAGGCACCATTTAAAAAGAATCACTACTTATCAAAAATGTATTAGAACTAATGACTTGGAAAAATGTAGGGAAGAACGCCTAGACATCATACATTTTTTTGAAATGTTAGGTAATTTCTCGTTTGGAGATTATTTTTAAAAAGGAAGCTATTGAATGGTCTTGGGAGTATATAACGAAAGTATTGAAACTAGAAGAGGATAGACTTTGGGTATCCGTGTATAAAACAGATGATGAGGGCTTATGAAATTTGGAACAAGGAAATTGGAGTGCCAGCAGAAAGAATTGTTAGGCTTGGAGAAGAGGATAACTGGTGGGCAGCAGGACTCTGTGGGATCTTGCTGGTAGCGAAATTTATTACGATACTCAGAATATGGGAAAAATAATGAAGAAGCTGACAGAAAGCCAGGAGATGACGGAGATAGATTTTTAGAAATCTGGAATCTGGTATTTACTGAATGGAACAGACTTGAAGATGGTTCACTTGTGCCTCTTCCAGAAAAATATTGACACAGGGGCAGGACTTGAAAGAATTAGCTTCAGTTGTACAAAAACAAAGATAATAACTTTGATACTGATTTGTTTACAAATATTACAAAAAGGGATAAAATCTGTACTTGAAATTCAAGGAAATGAAAATGAGGAAGCAATAAAAATTATTGCCGATCACGTTAGAGCCTCTGTATTTTTGATTGGAGATGGGGTATTGCCGTCAAAATGAAGGACGTGGATATATTTTTAAGAAAAAAATTATAAGACGTGCTTTTTGGAGCTGGAAGTTCTGCAAAACAGAAAGTTTTTGAAAAAGAAGATATATTTCTTTATAAATTAGTGCCTTACGTTCTTGAAACAATGAATGAAGCATATCCAGAGTTAGCGGAAAAAGCAGGAATATATAGAAAAAGTTATAAGACTGGAAGAAGAAAGATTTTGCAACAACTTTGAAAAATGGAACTGAAATGCTGGAAGAAGAAATTCAGAAATTAAAAAGCGGAAAATCAGAAAAGAATTGCCGGCTAGAACTGACTTTCAAACTGTATGATACTTTTGGATTCCCGTTTGAACTTTACAAAACTAATTTTGGAAAAATCAAGGATTTGAAGCATCGGAAGAAGAATTTGAGAAAAGCTGGCAGAACAGGTGCAACGTTCAAAGGACAGCAGAACAACAATTTCTGATATGATAAAAGATGAATTTATAGATGAGTTTTTGAAAAACATGGGAAAAACAGAATTTACTGGATATTTACAAAATTTTGAGGAAAAAAGCACTCTTTTACATATTGCCAAAAAGTGAAGGAATTTCAGGATATGAGATGATTTTTGATAAAACTCCGCTTTTATGCTGAATCTGGAGGGCAAGTTGCTGATACAGGAATTATCACTTCTGGAGAATTTGAAGGAAAAGTTGTAAAATGTGGTTAAAAACACGATGTCTTTATTCATCAGGTTGAAATCACAAGAGGGAATTGCTCCAGCGGTAGGCGTAGAAGTGAAATTGCAAATTGATGTAAACCGTAGAAAAAGATATTCAGAGAAATCATACAGCTACACATATTTTTACACAAAGTTTTAAGAGAAAATCTAGGAACACATGTAGAGCAGTCTGGATCACTTGTGGATGATGAAAAATTAAGATTTGACTTTTTCACATTACGAAGCAATCAATCCAGAAATGATTCAAAAATTGAAAAAGGTGTAAATGACATTATTTTTATCAAATTTACAGGTAAAAATAAATTACGAAAATATTGAAGATGCAAAAAGCAAGAGGGGCGATGGCATTATTTTTCAGACAAATATGGAGATATAGTTCGTGTTGTTGAAATTGACGGATATTCTATTGAGCTTTGCGGAGGAACACACGTTAAATCAACTGGAGAAATAGGGTTATTCAATATTGAATCTGAAAGCGGAATTAGCTTCAGGAACACGTAGAATTACAGCTACAACTGGATATAAAAGTTTAAGTTATGTAAATAGGCTTTGAAGATAAAATAAAAGGAAATATCTGATATTTTTAGAACAGATGAAAAATGTTGTCGATATTATCGAAAAATATATTGGAGATATGAAAAGCGGCAGTAAAAAGTGCATGAAGAAATGCAAACAAAACTTGTAAAATACGAAATTAATGAAATGCTTGAAAATGTTGAAGCAGTAAATGGTGTGAAAGTTCTAAAATCTTCATTTGAAGATAAAAATGTTGATGAACTGAAAAGAGATTGTAGACAGAGGAAAAAGAAAAAAATGCAGTCTGGAATCATTATTTTGGGAACAAATAACAATGGAAGGCAATTTTCGTAGTTAGAGTTACGAAAGACTTAATTTCAAAAAGTGAAGGCTGGAGAAATAGTAAAAAGTTGCAGCACAAGTCGCTGGCGGAAACGGTGGAGGACGTCCTGACTTTGCACAGGCTGGTGGAAAAAGATGGAAATGCTGTAAAAAGAAGCTGTTGAAAAAGCATTTGAATTTGTAACTGAAAAATTATAATAAATTTACTTTTAGATATACAGATTTAGATTTTTACTAAAGTAGATATTATTAAGTCTATAAAATGGTAAATTGTTTAAGAAATGAGAAATAAAAATGAAGAAATTTATTGGATTAGATGTGGGAGATGTCAGAATTGGAGTTGCAAAATGCGATCCTTTGGGAATCCTTGCAACTGCTCTCGAAGTAATTGACAGAACAAAGACAAATTCTGTTGAAAGAATAAAGGAAATACTAGATGATGAAGGCACATTGTTGTGGGAATGCCAAAGAGCCTTGATGGCACAAAAACGTCAGGTGGAAAAAGTAGAGGAATTTAGGAAGAATTAAAAAGACATTCCAAATATTCAGATTATCTTTGTAGATGAGCGTTACACAACAACAGAGGCTGAGCATTATCTAAAAACTATTCCAAAAAGAATGGAAAAAGAACGTAGAAAAGTAGTAGATATGGTTGCAGCGTCAATAATTTTGCAGAAATATTTAGATACGTTAGTTTAGAATTATTTTATTTATATAATATCTTTAACGTAAGGGCATCAAACGCCATGCCCTTACAACCTCGCTTGACGCAAAACTTTCTTATAAAAGAAAAATAGAACTCGCTTTTTAAATATAGATTATTTTAATCCAAATAATTGTATTTAATTTTTAACTTTTTAAAAAGCTCAAACAGCTATTTTTCTTTTAACGAAATTTTGCTTAAAAATTTATAATAAAAGTAAATTTTAATGACTAAATAAAAATCAGTAATCTAAATAATTGAAGAATAAATTTATGAAAAAAATATTTAGATAGAAAAAGAAAGGATGAAAAATGCAGAATAAAAATCACATTATGTTTGGTTACTTTTAGTAATTTTTGTTCCAGCTCTTATTTTTGTACTTTAATAAAAGTAAAAATTGGGACTTGATTTACGTGGTGGAACATCAGTTGTATTACAGGCACAGGGGAAAAATTGAGCCCTGATACAATGAGCAAGGTTAAAAATATTATTGAAAAGAAGGGTAAATAGTATTGAGTTGCTGAGCCTGTTATTCAGCTTAGCGGAAATGACAAATTGATAGTGGAGCTTGCTGGAATAAAAGATCCTCAAAAAGGCTATTGAATTGATTGGTACGACAGCGAAACTTGAGTTTAGAATAAAAATAAGGATGGTTCTTATGTACTGTTTTGTTAGAAGGTTCTGCATTAAAGACAGCAGGAGTTTCTAGAGATCAGGTTGGGATGCTTCTGTAAGTTTTTGAATTAAATTCACAAGGAGCAAATACTTTTTGCTAAGATTACAAGGAGAATATAGGGAAAACAGCTGGCAATAATGTTGATAACAAAGAACAGTCAGCACCTACAATTAACAGTGAAATTAATGGAGGAAGTGGAATTATAACTGGAAGATTTTTCAATCGAAGAAGCTAATAATCTAGCAAATCTGTTAAAATCAGGGGCATTGCCTGTGGAAATTAAAAATTGTTGAAAATAGAACAGTTGGAGCAACACTTGGAGTAGATTCGATAAGACAGACTGGAATAGCTGGGCTGATTGCCTTAGGTGTAATTTCAGTATTTATGATTGCTATTTATAAAAATACCTGGAATTGTTGCAGATATAGCACTTTTAATAAATGGAGTTCTAGTTTTTAGGATTACTTAGCGGAATCGGTGCAGCGTTGACACTTCCTGGAATTGCAGGGTTTATTTTGACATTAGGAATGGCAGTTGATTCAAATGTAATTACTTATGAGAGAATAAAGGAAGAATTACGGCTTGAGAATCGCTTCATGATGCGGTTGGAAAGAGGTTATGAAAAATGCCTTTCCTGCCATAATTGACGGAAATCTGACTACAATGCTTGTGGCGGCTGTGTTATTTTTTTCCTAGGAACTGTACGTCGAATTAAAGGATTCGCAGTAACATTGGCGCTTGGTGTGGTTGCTACTGTAATTACAGGAGTATTTGTTTCAAAAATATTTTTAAAATTATTCATAAAAACATTTAATATAAAAAAGAGAACAGCTGTTCTGGAAAGGAGCTTTGAATGAAGATTAATTTAAAAGTTATACAACGTAGAAACCTTTTTAGGTATTTCAGCAATAATGGTTATAGTTTCATTGATTTCGCTATTTGTAATAAAGCTAAATCTTGGTGTAGATTTTAAAGGTGGAGAATTAATTCAGTTAAAATATGAGAAAAATTGATCAAAAATGCAGTAAATGAGACATTAAACAGTTTAATTAGCGAAATTCCTAAATTAAATACTAAAAAGAGTTCAGTTTTCAGATACAGACAATACTGTTATCATAAGAACAGAGCAGCTTGATAATACGCAAAAAAACAAAAAAATAATGTCAGAGTTAAATAAAAACTGGTAAATATGAAGTTGTAAAAATGAAACTGTGGGAGCAGTAATTGGTAAGGAATTAACTGCAAATGCAATTCAGTCTTTAATAATAGGAAGTATCCTGATTATTATTTATGTTACTATAAGATTTGAGTTTGTTTATGCTCTGGCAGGAGTTATAGCGCTTATTCACGATGTTATTATTGCCTTTGGAGTTATTGCGCTACTTAAATATGAAATCGATACTCCATTTATAGCTGCAATTCTTACAATTTTTAGGATACTCTATTAACGATACGATTGTTGTATTTGATAGAATTCGTGAAAAATATTCAGAAAAAAATAGAAAAGGTAAAAAAATAAAACTGTGGAACCATTTGATCTAGTTATTGAAAAATCAATAAAATCAAGTGTTCTACAAGATCAATTTATACTTCATTGACAACTCTATTTTCAGTAATTGTACTTCTGATTTTAGGGTGGAGATACATTAAAAACATTTAGTATGACTCTATTTGTAGGAATGTTTGTTGGAACTTATTCATCAGTATTTTGTAGCAAGTCCTTTGGTTTTATATAATGAAAAAGGTAAAAATGAGCCTAAAAGTTAAAGATGTTATAAAAAAGTTCTGGTAAAAACAGTAAATGGATATGATGAAAAGATAAAGTGCTAGTATAATCAAAAATAAAATGATAAATTTAGAAGGTGAATTGAAAAATGCGATGCTGGGCAGAAATAAATATAAATAATTTGTATAGCAATATTGATGAGATATTGTGGCAAAAGACAAAATAATAGCAGTTATAAAAAGCAGATGCTTATGGACATGGGATGCTTGAAATTTGTAATGCTCTTATAGGGATTAAGAATTTTGCAGTTGCAACAAGTGACGAAGCGCTTAAAATAAAAAGAACTTCATGATGATATTATGGTGCTGATATTAGGACCTGTGGAAAATAGAGTACATGGATTTGATTGCTGATAAAAATATTTATTTTATGGTAACAGATTTTGAGGAAATAGAATATTTGGAAAAACTGAAAAGAAAAAGGAAAAACCTACAGATGTGTTTATAAAGATAGATACTGGAATGGGACGTGTAGGCTTTCAGGAAAGTGAGACTGAAAAACTGAATGAAATTCTTAAAAATGCCAGTCATATTAATCCAATAGGAATTTTCTCGCATTTTTCATCATCGGATAGTGACAAAGACTATACAAAAATTGCAGGAAAGTAAATTTAAAAGCAATGTGTGTGATATCAAGTGGAATATCATCAATAAAATACAGACATCTGCACAACAGTTTTGGAACTTTGAAGTTTCAGGACAGCATAGAAGATTTTGTGAGAGTGGGAATTATACTTTATGGAGTGGGTTACAGAAGAAGAAACAGCTCCGTATAAATTTAAAGCCAGTAATGTCTCTCTTTGCAAAAATCAGCTATATAAAGACATTAAAGGAAGATAGTTTTTATAAGTTATGGAAATACTTATAAAGGAGAAAAGCTGGAAAGACCTATGCTACAGTTTCTATTGGATATGCTGATGGAGTAAGACGTGACTTATCAAATAAAGGCTATGTTTTTATAAAGGATATAAATGTGAAATTATAGGACGTGTCTGTATGGACCAGCTTATAATTCTACTTCCTGAAGAATTGAAAAATGAAGCTAAAAAGGCGATGTTGTAGAATTTTTGGTGAAAATATAAGTGTTATAGAGGTTGCTGATTTATGTAATACTATTTCGTATGAGATTTTATGTGGAATAAGTCAGAGAGTACCTAGAATTTATGTGGAAAAATAGAGGTAGGGAAAAATGATGCTGGATATTGGCTTTATAGTTTTACTGATAATATTTATTTTTCTTGGATATAGAAGAGGATTCTCTTTTGGAATTTTTCAATATGTTTAAATATATTTTTATTATTTTTTTATAACAAATTATATTTGTAAACTAATTCAGAGAAAATTAAACCTCAAAATCAGTTAAAAATTTTTGTTATTATAGTTTTAGTCCAATGTATTGTCTATTCTGTCGTTCTTATAGCCAATAGAAAATTTTTTTAAAAAGTATAAAAATAAAAAGATTTGATAAATTTTCTGGAATGATATTTGGAATAATGGAGTTATTCTTTGTTGCAGTTATTGTTTATATTACAGTAATTACAGGATCTATAGGAAGCAAAAGAATACGTGAAATAAGGGACAAAAGCCTTTCTGTTCAGTTTATGACAAGACATGCATTAAAATTTGCAGATTCTTTTTCCAAAATTCATAAAAAGATGATGTGGAAAGATATGTTGTTAGCCAGAGAGAGAAAAGAAGTAATAGATGACGTTTTAAATAATTATAAAAATCCAAAACCAGATAAATTTGAAAAACAAAAGATATTGAATAAATACCTTGGTACAGAAATAAAAATGATTATAAGATAAAAAGAAAAAAATAAAAAGGAAAAATTGATAAAAATGAAAAATAATTGACAGATATATTTACAATTCACTTCTTTTTGCCGTCAATATTTGGAATTAGCATATTTACATTTATTATGATGTTAAATGTGATAATGGAAGTTATGGAACGTCTGTTTGCAAGTGATTTGCCATTTATATCTATAATAGACTATCTATTTTTATGCTATACCAGGAGTTCTTGTGCAGACAATACCTATGGGAGCATTTCTTGGGGTTATGCTTGTTTATGGAGGACTTTCAGAAACGAATGAAATCGTTGCAATGGAAGGTTCTGGAATAGGACTTTTTAGAATAATCCAGTACAGCATTTATTTTTTTGGAATAATATTGACGTTGATTGGCTTAGGACTTGAAATATATGTAAATCCCTCGTGCTTTAAAAAATATAAATGCACAGACAAAACAAATTCTAGCTTCAAAAACCAAGTTCATTGTCAGAGGAAAAAGTTTTTGACAAATGAGGAAAAAGGTTTCGGATTTTTACATTGATGAAGTAAATAATGAAAAAGCTACGGCTAAGAATTTCCTGATTATAAATAAACGTGGAGATAATCCATATCCTATAGTATTTCTTGCAGAAAATGCAAAAATTTGATCCAGGAATTATACGATTGAAGAAAAGTAAAAGGATATGCTTTTGATAAAGACGGTAATAGCCAAGTTTCTGCTTTGTATCAGGAGCAGGAAATACCAATCACTACTTTTTAGGGAAAAATAAGAAGGAAGTTAAAAAAGCCGTAAAGAGATGGATATAAAAGAATTGAATGAATTTTATAAACAGAATATAAAAATCCTGAAGAAAAAAGAAACTGCACTAAAAGCACAGGTAGAAATTTACCAAAGACTTATAGGACCATTTGCAAGTACATTTTTATGCTGGCTGGGAGTACTGCTTTTCGGTAGGGCATAGACGAAGTGGAAGAGGAATAAGTTTTTGGAATAAGTTTGATTGTTATATTTGGTTATATAGGAATGGCAAGTTATGCAAAGATTATGGTGCTAAAAAATAATGTACCTGCAAACATTGCAATGTGGGTTCCTAATTTTGTTTTATTTATAATGTGCATATATTTTTCAATAAAGAAATATAAGGGAAATTAGCGAAAGGAGGAGTATGAATAAATTAGATAAATATATAATTCTAAACTATGTAAAAAGTTTTATTTTAGGAATGATGATGTTTTTCTTAATATTTTTACTAGCTGAAAGTATTAGTCTTACAGGGATGGATTATGGACGGAAAAGCTTAAAAGGACATGACGCCATAAGATATCTGAGATATGGAACACCTGAAATAATAACAAATACAGCTCCTCTTGGAGTTCTGCTTTGGAAGTCTTCTATGTATAAGCAAGATGGCAAAACAGCTGGAAATCGCAGCAATGAAAACAAGTGGAATCAGTTTCACAAGAATAGCTTTTATTTCCAATGATTTTTCTATTTCTTTGTAAGTATGGGCGTATTTTGGTTAAATTACGACGCTTTAGGAAAAATCAAACACTAAAAAGAAAATTTAAAATCTTTAAAAATTGATAATAAGGAACCCTGTCAAGGCGGAGAAAAAAATTTATTTTTTGTAAAAATTGACAAAAACAGTACTTTTTAGTGAACACGCAAATAAAAAAATACTGGGACCATGGAGAATATTGAAATACTGAAATTTGAAAAAGGCTTTAAGGAAATAAGCAAAATATACACTTCTCCTTTTGGAAAAATTAACCCCAAAACAAATGAATGGACTTTCAAAGACTTAAAGGAGTACGATGATAAAACTAATTTAATGAAGCCTGCTGATACAAATTTCAAATTTATTGCAAAAATGGAGGATGTACTGGCAAGTCCAGTCAAAGGCAAAAAATTTGACAATGCCTGAGATTACGTGAAAAGGTAGTTTATTTTACAAGAGTTGGAGCAGATTCCTTAAATTTAAGAATAGAATTTTATTATAGAATATCTTTTGCATTATCTTCATTCGTTATGTGTCTAATTGGACTTTCACTAGGAAGTAGGTATGTAAGAGGGGAGCAGCTCTAAATATAGGATTATCTGTAATAATTGGTTATGCCTATTACGGTGTCAGCACGATTTTTACGTTCAATGGCAGGTATCTGGAGCAGTTCCAATTTATGCAGCCTGTTTTTATTCCGTTAATTATATTTTTAATAGTTGGAATAAAAATTATTTAGGATTCTGAATACTAACGAGGATTTTTATCTCTATAAAATGAAAGTATGTTAGAAATATTTATTTTTAAGTTTTATTTTAATAAATTGACGTAGATTTTAGTTGTTCAACTACGATTGTTTGACGACTGAAAGGAGGAGTTTCGAGAATGGGCAAATAAAAAGTCGTAGTTCAGTTATAGGTGCAGGATTTGCGGCAATGAGCAATCCTGCAGAAGAAACATAACAAAAATAGTAAAAACTGTTATTACGAAATAATAGGTATGGTATTTAATACCTTTTGTGTTAAAAATTAATATAAATAGATGAAAAATAAAAATAAATATTAATTAGAATAAAATAAAAAGAAGGGAATGGTATGATAGAGAAGATAAGGACAAATAGTGGAATAGAAGTTATTTTTGATAGGCTTGAAAGTATTTCTACCTGCTCAGTTGGAGTATTTGTAAAAACTGGCTCACGAGATGAAAGTGATACGGAGGAAGGAATCTCTCATGTACTGGAACATATGATTTTTAAAGGACTCCTACTAGAAATTATTTTTGAAATTTCTGAAGAAATTGACTATCTTGGGGCAAATGTGAATGCACATACGACTAAAGAGGAAACAGTTTTTATATAAATGCCTTAACACAGTTTTTAGGAAAGTCTGTGGATATTTTTGTTTTGATATTGTTACAAATTCTACGATTGATGAAAAGGAACTGGAAAAAGAAAAAGATGTAATCGTGGAAGAAATTAAGATGTATAAGGATTCACCAGATGATCTGGTATTTGAAATGAATTATGCAGACAGTATAAATGGGCAGTATGGAAAGCCTATTATTGGAACAGAAGCTAGTGTAAAAGGCTTTTACTAGCAGATGAAATCAGAAAATATTATAAGGAAAGATACACAAAAGACAATATTTTGATTATGAGTTTCTGGAAATTTTGATAAAAACGAGATTATTCAGAAAAATTGATCAATATTTTTCAAAAATTAGGGTGATAAAAAGATTGATAGACGTGATAAAATAGATTTTTCATTTAATGCTGGATTGTCTCAAAAGATATAAATCAAGTTAATATCTGTATTTCTCATCAAAGTGAAGATTATAACAGCAAAAATAAAATATACGGATATTTTTAGCAAAATATTATTGGTGGTTCAATGAGTTCTAGACTTTTTCAAGAAATTCGTGAGAAAAATGGACTTGCCTATTCTGTTTATACGTATAATCAATATTATTTGTCAGGAGGCTTGACATCAACATACATTGGAACGAATCTGGAAAAATTATGAAAAGGCAATAGAAATAACACTTTCAGAATTTAAAAAGTTACGTGAAAATGGAGTTACAGAAGATGAACTTCAGAAAGCAAAAACAAATATATGAGCAGAATCGCTTTTGCAATGGAGAATCCACGTTCAAGAATGGGAATTATAGGAAATTATTATATTAGAAAAATGAAATTTTAGATACTGAAAAATGAAAAATGAAGTTAATGAAGTAAAAATTGAGGATGTAAATACTTTTTGCAAAAAACGAAATATTTATCAGAAAATATAACGGTTTTGGGAAATATCAATAACTAACTAACAAAAATTTTTAATAGTGTACTTGAATTTTTTTCAAAATTTAGTCAGTATTAGATTGAATAAATAGTTATAACTTTTTAAAACTTAGTTTTGAAGTAACTTTATTACTAAAAATAAGAATTAGGAGAAAAATGTTTCAAAAACAAAGATTAACTGACCGAATAAAAATAGTATTTTTCGGATGGATAAAATGATTTTATCAATTGTTTATGCTCTTACAACAATTAGCACTATATTTGTATATAGTGCAACAAGGCAAAATGGTATGGTTATTAGGAACATTCTGTGGATTGCAATAGGAACAATACTAGTGTTTGCTATAGCTTCGATTGATTATAAAAATTCTAAAAATTATATATTTGGCATATTTATGGAATAGGAGCAGTTTGTTGCTGCTGGTTCGATTTGCAGGGAAAAAGACGCTTGGAGCACAACGGTGGATTGCACTGGGACCATTTCAGCTACAGCCGTCAGAATTTGTAAAAAGTAGGGGATTATTTTTGATTATAGCGTACTGGATTGTAACAAGATACAGAGAAGGAATTAATAACTTAAAGGATATTATTGGTTCTATTCTTCCTGCACTACCGCTTATCTTATTAATCTTAATACAGCCTGATTTGGGAACAACACTGATAACAATTTCTTCATTTTTGTTTATGATTTTTATACGGTGCAGATATGAAGCCAATTTGGGTAATAGGAATTGTAGTACTTTTGTCAGTTTATCCAGTTTATAGATTTGTTTTGACGATTATCAAAGAGACCGTGTCGAAACTTTTTGCATCCTGAAAAAGATAGAAAGGGAAGCGGATGGCACGTAACTAATCAAAAATTTCCGTTGGAGCAGGAGGAATAATGGGAAAAAGGAGTTCTGCAAGGGAGTCAGAGCCGATTGGAATTTTTACCTGAAGCACAGACAGACTTTTTATCAGTATTGTCTCGAAGAATTAGGATTTGTAGGCTCTTCATTAGTCTTACTTTTATATTTTATGTTAATCTATGAGATTATGAGGATAGCCCGAATTATACAGGATGATTTTACTGCCCTCATATTATATGGGTTAGCAGGAGTTATCTTTATGCATGTAATCGTAAATGTAGGAATGACAATTGACTTGTTCCAGTTACAGGGAAACCGCTATTATTTTATGAGTTACGGTGGAAGTTCGTTTTCAGCTTTCATTTATAATGATAGGAATAATTGAAAGCATAAAAATTCATAATAATTAAGAAATGAGGAAAAATCTTGGAGAAAAAGGAAGTTATTGTAAATTCTGAGATGGAAGGAATGCGGCTTGACAGATATTTAAGAAAAAATTTTAAGGAAGAGCCGCTTAGCAGAATTTTTGGAGCGATAAGGTCTGGAGATATTAAAAATTAATGGAAAAATCAAAAGAGAATTATCGCCTTTTTGCTAAATGATAAAATTATAATTAAAAAATTTGTCTTCAGGAAATATTGAAAAAACGGAAAAAGTGTGAATACAGCCAAGGAGAAGAAATTTAAAAATTTTTAGAAAGTGATCTGGAAAAATATAAAAATGGTTATTTTTGAAAAATGACGATTTTTATTGTGAATAAAAAGGAAAATATTCCGATGCATAAAGGAACAGGGACATAAATATGGACTTGCTGAAGTTTTTAAGGCAATTTATAAAAAGCGAAAAATATTAATTTTGCGAACAGACTCGATTTTGAAACATCGGGTCTTGTTATTGGCTGTAAAAACCTTAAAGTTTCTTAGATATATTTCAAAAATTAGAGATAATAAAGTTCATAAAAAAATATTTTTGCGATTGTTCATAATAGAAAGATAACTGAACATCCTAAGTTTAAAGAAAAATCTTAATTTGAAAGATTTTAAAATTGAAAATTATTTGACAACAATGGAAAATAAAAGTTATTGTTTCTGAAAAAGCCTATTTCAGGAGAGTCTAAAAAAAGTATCACTTATTTTTAAGCGGATAAATCTTGGTAAATTAAAAATTCAAAAAATATTAAAAATTACTAGAAAAATAATAAAAATATTTTTACTTTTTAGATATTGAACTGATTACTGGAAGGAAACATCAGATAAGAGCTCAACTTGCTCACGAAGGTCTTTTTATAGTGGGCGATAAGAAGTATGGCATAAAAAGATGGAAGTAGCAGATTTTTCTTTGCTGTTATTCACTTTCTTTTTGACAACTATAATTTTTCGATTATAGACAAAGCATTTTTAAAAAAGTATTTTTATCAAAGAAAAATCTAATATAAATGTAGTATCATATAAGGTATTGTAACACCTGTTATTTTAACTTAAAAATATAAAAATTCTTGAGAGGTGAAGAAATGGGATTATTTTCAAGCAGAAAATCAAAAATAAATATGTAACACTTACATCCAAATCAAAAATTGACAGTTGATATTGTGGATGACAACAAGTGGAAAAATGTAATCAATGTAATGAGATTATTTATAATGAGGATTTGAAAAATAATTTAAATGTATGTCCAAAATGTGAAATTATTTTAGGCTTACAGCTTTTGAAAGAATTGAGCTGTTGATTGATGAAGGAACTTTTTATTGAGGAAGATATGACACTTAATTCAAAAAGATGTATTAAATTTTTCCTGGATACGAAGAAAAATTGGAATTAGCACGTGAGAAAAAGTCAGAATGTTAGATGGTGTTATTAGTGGAGTTGGAAAAATTAATGGACTAGAAGTGAGTATTGCCGCAATGGAATTTAGCTTTTATGGGTGGAAGTATGGGATCTGTTGTTGGAGAAAAAAGATTACAAGGGCATTAGAAAGAGGGCTTAAAAGAAAATACCAGTTGTAGTAGTTTCAAAGCTCTGGTGGTGCAAGAATGCAGGAAGGAATCTTGTCACTTATGCAAATGGCAAAAACTTCAGGAGCGGTAAAAAGATTGAATGAAGCAGGAATTTGCGTTTATTTCTGTACCTGTTGATCCGACTACTGGTGGAGTGACAGCTTCTTTTACGATGCTAGGAGATGTTATTATAACAGAGCCAAATGCTTTTTATTGCTTTTGCAGTACCTAGGTAATTGAGCAGACTGTAAATCAGAAATTGCCAAAAAGGATTTCAAAGGGCAGAATTTTTTTGCTGGAACACGGAATGATTGATATAATTTCAGAAAGAAAAGACTTAAAAACAACGATTTATAGAGTATTGAAAAATTAGTGTAAGTTTTAAAATTTTTCAAACGAAAGGATAGAATATGAGTATAAAAGATGAAATTAAAGAATTGGAAGATAATATAGCCGAGTTAAAAAGATTTTCAGCTGAAAGAAACATCTGATTTTTCTGCTCAAATAACAGAACTTGACCTCGAAGATAAATATAGAGATTTTGAGGAAAAATGAAATGGATGCCTGGAATAGAATTCAAATTTCAAGAAATCCTCAAAGACCATATACTTTGGATTATATAAAAGAGTTGACGCAGGATTTTTGTAGAACTTCATGGTGATAGGGCTTTCAAAGGATGATAATGCCATTGTAGGAGGGCTTGCAACAATTGATGGTTATAAAATAATGATAATAGGGCAGCAAAAAGGAAGAGATATTGAATCAAATATTTTTAGAAATTTTGGTATGGCGAGTCCCGAAGGGTATAGAAAAGCTCTTAGATTAATGAGAATGGCAGAACGTTTTAAATTGCCAATTCTGACATTAATTGATACAGCTCGAGCGTATCCTGGAATAGAAGCTGAAGAAAAAAGGGGCAAGGAGAAGCTATTACTAAAAATTTAGCAGAAATGTTTGGATTCCGTGTACCAATTGTGTCTGTTGTTATTGGAGAAGGAGGAAGTGGAGGAGCATTAGGAATTGGGTGTAGCAGACTCAATTTTAATGTTTGAAAATAGTGTATATTCTGTTATTTCCCAGAGGATGTGCTCTCAATTCTTTTCAATGATTCAACAAAGGCTACAGAAGCTGCAAAAAGTCTAAAGAATGGATGCTATCAGCCTAAAAAGTCTTGGAATAATAGATGAAATCATAAAAGAGCCTAGGCGGAGCACATACAGAAACTTTGAAGAAACAGCTCAGAATATGAAAGAAATGGTTGTGAAGGAATTTAAGCGTATAGATAAATTTTCATTAAAGGGAATTGCTAAAAAGAAGATATGATAAATATAGAAAAATTGGTGAATGAAGAATAAAAATTTAAAAATAATTATCTGGTTATCATAAGTGATTGATAATCCTGTTATTTATATTTTGAAGTAATATTAAATCTTATTTAAATAACGAATTTATTACAAACTTTTAGTAAAAATATAAATTTAGTATTTTTAAGTAATTTTTAAGATGTAATTTTCGTTTTTAAACAGAGTCTAGTATAAAATAATCGGTTGAGAGCATGCAGCAAAACTGTTTGAGCATAGCGAGCTTTTTGTCAGTGCAGAAAAATGTCATAGACTAGTTATAGGTTATTGAGTAGCAATCTTGCCAAATATTTTGATTATCAGGATAAACCTTTACAAGATAAGGATTTGTGGCAATGAGTGACCCTACAAGAATAAAAAGGAAAAAGTTGAATAATTATAAATTAGCTATTTAACAAAATTACATTACAAAAATTCGTTCCTATTTTTAAAAGAGAATTAGTATTAAAAAGCATTTATTAAATGAGATTTGTAATTTTTATAAAAAAATTATAAGAGATATTGATTTTAAGAAAAAAGTAGGGTATACTATTAAGGTAAGAAATAAAATAGGAAAAATAGGAGGAAATCAAAAATGGCAACAATGAAAGCTGCAAAGATGGCACAATAGAAAAAGATGTAAGAGTGGAAGAAGTTGAAGTACCAGAAATTACAAGAGAAAAATCAAATTAAAAATAGCAGTAAAAATATTCAGGAATATGTGGTAGTGACTTACATGAATATTTAGGAGGACCAATATTTATTCCAGCAAATGCTCCACATCCATATACAAATGAAAAAGCCCCAATCACAATGGGACACGAATTTTGTGGAGAAGTTGTGGAAATAGGAAGTGGAATTACAAAAATTTAAAAGTAGGGAGACAGAGTTACAGTTGAGCCAATTTTAGCAAAAATGGATTAATTGGGAAATATAATTTGGATCCTAACTTGAACTTTATCGGACTTGCTGGTGGAGGAGGAGATTCTCTGAATTTGTAGTTGTAAAATGAGGATCAGAGCTCATAAATTACCAGATGAAATTGATTATGAACAGGGAGCATTGACAGAACCTGCAGCAGTGGCAGTTTATGCAGTTAGACAAAGCAGATTTAATACAGGAGATACAGCGGCAGTATTTGGTTGCGGACCAATTGGACTTCTTATAATTGATGCATTGAGAGCATCTGGAGCAACAGAAATTTATGCTGTGAAGTTTCACCTGAAAGACAGGAAATCGCCAAAAAATTGGGAGCAATAATCGTAGATCCTACAAAAGTAAATACAGTTGAATATATAAAGGAAAAACAAATGGTGGAGTAAATGTTTCTTATGAAGTTACAGGAGTTCCTGCTGTATTGCAACAATCTTTAGAAGTTACTGAAAAAGATGGAGAATTGATGGTTGTAGAGTATCTGGGAAACAGAAGCTCTAATTCAGCCTAATGAAGTAGTAATTCAAGAAAGAACAATAAAAGAGTTATTGCATACCGTGATGTATTCCCAAAACATTGGAATTAATGAAACAAGGATACTTTCTCGAAAAGATTTATTAGTAAACAAAAAGAATTAAATTAGAAGACATCGTAAATGAAGGATTTGAAGCACTTGTAAAAGAAAAAGCCAAGTTAAAGATTTTTAGTATCGCCTAAATAATTGTAAAATATAAGATGTATATACTAGCTTTAAAATCGGAAAAACTTAATTTAACTTATTAATAAGGATTAGTTTCAAATAAATCAGGGACTAATCCTTTTTAATTTGTCACTTATCCTTTTTAGAAATTTTTAGTTTAAAAATGAGAGTAAGAAACTAGGCTATATTTATAATCAATTCATTATTTTTAAATATTTTTCTTAAATTTTCAAGTAGATTGACTGTATCATAAAATTATGATATAAATTTGTGGAATATAATATTAGAAATAAAATGAAAGGAAAAAGATGAAAAATAAAATATTCTTGGTTTCGATTTTAACCTAATTGATATCTTTGGTATATTTGTTGGGAAGATTGTATATATTTTTTATAGATTTATTATTACAATGAAAAACACACAGTAATAAATTTTTGATAAAAATAACTATTAATGGATTATTTATGAAAAAGAAATTTATTATGACGACATAAAAATTCATATCTATTAGAAAAATTTTTTAAATTCATATGATTTGGTAATAAATCTTGATGAAACTACCACTTTTTAAAATATACATGTAATTATATTACTGATGCTTTTTCATCAGCAAAGATATACTTTTTTGTTATTTGTGGTAAAAATATAAATGAAATATTAAAAGATTTATTAGAAAAATGGAATTTAATTATGATGATTTTTAATAATGCTGAAAAAGTAGTAATTTACTCTGATAAAGTTCATAAGAAATATAGTTTTTCAAAATCAAAAACTATAAAAAGTAAAGAAATAATAAAATTTCAGATGGCAATAATAGCATCTATGTGATTGATAACTTTGTTGAAAATGATAAAAGCACAATCTAGACTGTCCTCCAAACAAAATGCCGTATCAAATATTATATAGACCTATGCCATTAAAATATAATAAGAAATTAAATTAAAAATGAGAGGTATATATCAAAATGACTAAAAGAATATTTTTGAATACAGGGATAAAGGTTATATTAAAGCTAAATAGTTTTTATATACAGTCAATTAAAATAATAATAAAAGGAGTTAGTGTATATATTCTGAAATATTAGAATTAATAAAATGTAGGGCTACCTGAAATGGGTAGCCTTTTATAATATTAATTTACAGATTTATATATTTCTCTAAAGTTTTTAGTTTTTTTCATCAAGTTCAGCAATTCCCCATTTTCCATTATTATCTTTTCTAAATAAATTGTTGTTTTCATGGAAGCATACTTATCGGTTTTTGGAAGGCTTGTTTTATTGAACTAAAAATTTTGTTATTATTTTATCAAAAAGATTTCGTCTTTCAGAAATTATTTAGATTTCATTTCTTTTCGTTTAGAAAGTTGTTATTCATTAATTCTGAATATTTTTGTAAATTTGTTGTTACATCCCGCGTTTTTATATTTTAATGTTACTTCAACAATATCATTGTAACATATCCTATCTTTTCAACGTCAAACTTTTGTTTTATCCATTATATAATCAAAACATATCAAATATATGAATGTCATTTATTTTCTGAAATTTAAGAGCATGACTTATTGCGGGTAATTGAATTTGTTCATCCAACATTCTCGAAATCGTAGATTTATCCCAACTGATACTCGCTCGTTTAATTGAATCATAATCCCTTTTGCGCCCAACTCAATTTCACCGTTATTTGTTTTTGTAATTTCCTGCTGTGATAAAGTAACGCCTTTCTTTAGAACAACTTTTGTAATTAGCTGAGAATAGCTGGATTGATAATGATAGTAGAAAAACTAGTAGTTTTCTTTACAGGTAATCAAACCCTGATAGTTTTGTTTATGTTGTATTTTAACTTATCTTTTTAAGTTTTACTGTAAAGATTAAATATTTTACATCTATACAAATAAATTGTAAATCTTAAAATATCTCTTCTTTTGTTCTCAATTTAATTTTAGATAAATATATGATAAAATAACCAAAGAAGATGATAAGTGAGAAAAATGTTTGACTTATATTTTCTCACATTGTATAATAAAACATAGTTAGAAAAATGGAGAGTGGAAAGACACTGTACCATAGAAATTGATACAGAAAGAGGTTAAAATTTTATGGAAAACGCTATGAAAAGCTTTTGAGAAAACGTTTTTAGAGACAGTAATTTGAAAGAGTTTCATAAAGCCGTTTTAAAGAGTTTACGGCGTCGTAACTCAGTGAAACTGAATCTGTCGAAAGAACTGTACTGAAGTATGTCAAATGCAATTAAGGACTGGGCAACCAAGAGGAGCTACTCACTTCTGTCACTGGTTTCAGCCGTTAAATGACTTGACAGCAGAAAAGCATGATTCATTTTTGGAACCTGTTGAAAATGAGGAAGTTATTTACAAATTTTCTGGAAATAATTTGATAAAAGGTGAATCTGATGCATCTTCGTTTTCAAACGAGGGCTTCGTAGCACATTTGAGGCAAGAGGTTACCAATTTGGGGATAGCAAGTTCGTATCCCATTTATAAGAGAAAATAAAAATGGAGTTACATTGTATATTCTCACAGCCTTTATTTCATTTACTGGTGAAGCGTTGGACAAAAAGGAAATATCTTTTATTAAGAACAATGAAATATATAAGTGAAACAAGCATTAAGAGTTTTACGGCTTTTTGGGGAATACTACGGCTAATCATGTATTAACACTTTAGAGTAGAACAGGAATATTTTCTTGTAAAAAGATATGTTTGAAGCAAGAGATGACTTATTGCTTACAGGAAGAACATTATTTGGAGCATCTGCACCTAAAGGGCAGGAACTAAGTGACCACTATTATGGAAAAATCAAGAAAAAGTAATAAACTTTATGAGTGATGTTGATGTTGAACTTTGGAAATTAGGGATTCCATCAAAAACAAGACATAATGAAGTTGGTCCAAACCAGTTTGAAGTAGCACCACTATTTTCAGTAGCAAACTTGGCATCAGATCAGAAATCAGATAATAATGGAAACTATTGAAAAACAGCATTTAAGACACGATTTGGTAGCATTGCTTTCACGAAAAAGCCATTTGCAGTAAACGGTTCAGGAAACATAATAACTGGTCACTAGGAACAGATGATGGTAAAAATCTTTTCAGTCCTGGAAAAGATATGAAATCAAATACGCAATTTTTAATCTTTTGTGGCTGCAGTAATTGAAGCTGTTGGACAGATATACCCAATGTTAGAGATATGCGACTGCAACTGCGATAAATGATCACAGACTTGGTGGACACGAAGCGCCGCCTGCAATTATTTCAGTTTTTTAGGAGATGAATTGACAACAGTTTTGAGAATATGTGCATATAAAAGATACACCTGTGTCAGAATCATCAAAAGTAAACTTGTCAGTTGATGTGTACAACATTTAGCATGGATGCTGGAGATAGAAATAGAACTTCGCCATTTGCATTTACTGGAAATAAATTTGGAGTTTAGAATGCTAGGATCAAGTTCGACACCCTGCAACTTCTGCGGCTGTAATAAATGCTAGTGGTAGAAAAGTGCTGTCTGAATATGCAGATAAACTTGAAAAAGCAACTGAAAATCTCTGAAAGTGGCAAATGAAATTGTACAATCGTATAAAACATCATAGAATAATCAATGGAAATGGATATAGCGAAGAATGGAGCAAAAGAAGCTACGTGGACTTACAAACGAAGTGAGCTTCAAATACAGCACTTAGAAAAATGATAGACAAAGATGTCTTGAACTAACTCAGGAAATTGGAATGCTTTCTGAACGAGAATCTATCGTCGAATACAATGCCTATGCAGACAGATATGTAACACAATTAAACATAGAATCAAGAACATTGATTGACATTGCAAATACATCTTGCCATCTGGATTAAAATATGCCAATTTATTAGCTGATCATATTGAAAAATTCAAAAATATGGAAAAGCATTTCTATAAAAGAGCAGGAAGAAATATCTAAAGATGTGCAAAAATATGTACAACTTTAAGAAAAGAAGTAAAAATCACTTGAAAAAGAAATTAACAGAGTAAGAAATGAAAAAGATTTAGGAAAACAGACAGATTTAGCAAAAGAAAAATTAGTAACAGGACTGGAAGCGATTAAGAGTACCTTGTGATAATTTGGAAAAATTATTGATAAGGAATACTGGAATTTCCCAACTATACGGATTTTTACTGTTTAAGTTATAATATTGATAAAAAGTGCAGGGACTTTAACGAGTCCTTGCTTTGTTTGTTTTAAAATAATATTTTTGTAGTGAATTGTTGTGAAAATCAACTTTAAAATGTTATGGAATTATTAGATTTGATTTTGAAAGAAATGGGTATAGTAAAGAAAGGAAAGTTTAAAAATGATTTTTGAAATCACTGGGAAGTATTTTTCCTATTATTGTTATGATTGCGATTGACATATTTTGAAAAAGGCACTGAGTTTCATCATACATTTAGTGAAAAATGTCTCAAAAACTTATTACAAATGTGGCTTTTGCCTTTGTTCAATATTCTATTCAGTCTTGAAATATTTGAATATGGATGCTTTGAAGGAAGTGTCAAATCGTTTAATTTTTACATTTGCTTCGAGTTATTATCGATATACTTGCAGCTGTAATAAAAGCTGGTGAAGATAGAGAGAAGGACGACGTGGAGTCTTTTTATAATGCGGTAGTCAAATGCAAAATACTATATTTATTGGACTTCCATTGAATATGGCACTTTTTGGAGAAGCAGCTTCCAAAATATTATTTAATGTATTATATTACAAATACTGTATCAATCTGGACTTTTGGGATATATGCTTTTTAGCAGGTAGATTCGATTGACGCAATAAAGATGAAAAAGTGGATTTAATCTAAAAGTTATTATCGCCTCCACTTATTGCTTTTTGTGATAGCCTTTTATTGTACTTTTTGTCAGGAATAAGAGTGATAACTCCAATTGTAGAAACTACCAAAATATCTTGGAAGTGTTGTAAACACCTCTTGCATTGCTATATATCGGAATAGTGCTGGCAGATGCAGGGCTTCACAGTATTCGGTTTGATTTGGATACAAATTTGGCTTTACTTGGAAGATTTGTATTTTCGTCAATTGTTACGATTGTGTTATTGAAAAATTGCTGGGACATTTTGTGCAGTTAAATGACTGGAAATAAAAACGTTTGTGATACAGTCAGCAGCACCAGTGTTTGCAGCATTGCCAATTTTAGTTAATGAAACTAACTGGGAGATATTGGATATTCCACAAATGTAGTTACAACAAGTACGATTTTTCATTTATATTGGTTGTTCCACATTCTGATGAGCATTTTGAATATAATTCATATATAAAATTTTAAATTTGGAAAATCATTAATTTGATTTTCTTTTTTGTAAAAAATGATTTTGAGATTTACTTTTAGAGTAATATCTTGAAATTAATAAAAAATATGGTAAACTTTTATTGAAAAATATTAAATAACGGAAATAAAAGATAAAATAAAAACTATATAAATAATTTTAAAATAATAAACACACTTTAGTTATAAGTTAAAAATATATTTTTCAAAAATTTAATTATAATGAATATTTTATAAAATATTTAATATGAATAATTGTAAATTTTAGGAGGAAAAAGTGAAAAATTAATCATAATACTTGTTTTTATTGGTATCAGGAATTTCTTTTTCAAATATAAATACTTGTAAATGGATAAAAGATCCTAATATATATGATATCTAAGGAAATTGAATTAATAAGTCAGTTCTAGATTGAAGGAAATATTTATTGCGATGTTGAGCGTGATTTTATGACTATATTACGTTGGAATAGGGAATCTTGAAGTTGGATCTGGTTTATAATATACGAGAAAGAAAAAGAGCTTACGTATGAAAACATTTTTAGAAATATTAGTTGATTTTGAGAACGATATTGCTAAACTCATACCTACAAATCTTCCAAAAAAGATACAAAAGATAAAACCAAGATACTATACTTTTCAGATTATATGCTTATGATGCAAGAAAAAGATACTTTTATGCTATTTAAGTATATTTTTGGATACAGATAAGAGTTGATGGGAGATTGGAAAAACTTATTATAACAACGAAAATTTTTTCAAAAACAAGTGAAAAGATGTTAAAAACTTTGAAAGATAGCGGGTATCTTCCGACAGAAGATATAGTATACTAATTTAAGGGGAAAAAATGGAATTAATTTTAGAAGAAGATATAAAATATAAGAACACCGATAAAATGACTTTGGAGTTGAGCCAATAACAAAAAGAATCATAACAACAGAGAAAAAGCTGATATATTTTAATAAAGAAAAAAGTTTGAGAAGGAAAGTGGCGGAAAAGGTAAAAACTGCGAAATCATAAAATATATAAAAAGAAAAATCAGCTATTTGTTTCAAGTATGTTTTTGTCTCTACTCCTAATGGTAAAAGTTTATAAATGTGACGGAAATAAAAAGAAAATCGTTGAACTTGTATTTGATACAGAAGATTCAATTGGAGTAATGAATTTTCATAACAAGTGGTAGAATTGTCTATATCAGAAAAACAACGATCTATTTTTCATATGATGTTGATACAAAAGAATTAATTTGCTAAGCTCACCAAAAATGATGGAAATTATCAAAAATATTTACAAGCGGAGAAAAATGTTATAATCAAATTTAGGGAAGATTACAAACATATAAACACAATAAGTATTTTTGAAAATAAATTATATTTGAAGTAAAACTGAAACAAATCACACTTATTCAAAAATAGTTGGACTCAATACTTTTGCAGGAACAGAAGATGGAGAAATTGAAATATGGAATATTTTGGATCAGAACTTTATAATTCGATAAAAATTCTGACAGAAAAATAACATATATTGAAGAATTTGAAGGAAAATATTTTATTGGCTTAGAAAAATGGAGAATTGGTAATTACAGATGTAAGTTCATATTTTAAAAACAGGAGAAAATATTGAAGGAAAGATTGTAAAAATTTGTGTAATTGAGAATGAAAATTTATGTGATGGGGTGAAAATAGGATAGCAAAGCATAGAATGATTTCTAAAAGTATTTTTATTATAATCACAGTTAGTAATCTAGCTGTGATGAAAATTCATTTTATGATTTTAATTGTAAAATTGTAGTATAAATGATATAATTTGGCGATAAAAGTATAAATAAAAATATGTATAAATTTTTAAGACTGAGTCAGAACTATGAAAATACCTCAAACCTATTTAAAATTAAACTACTAAAAATTATATAAATTTCAGGCTTTGAGTAAAATAGTCATAGCCTTTTGAGTTTAGTTTTAAAAGCAGTTTTACTATAATGTTCAAATTAAAGGTTTATTTTGATTTTAGAATTAGTGTAATGTGAAGAAATGGGAGAGGAAGTGATGAATGAGTTGGAAAATAATAAAATTAAGTTATATGGATTTAACAATTTAACAAAAACATTAAGTTTTAATATTTATGATATTTGCTAGTGCGGAAACAGAGAGAGAGCAGAAGGACTATGTTGCATACATTGATGAGCAATATAATTCAGAAAGGGCTTACAAAAATACTTATTCGTGTGGCAGAAATGATTGAGCACAAGTCTTGAACATATCAAGCAGGATTACGAGCTGCAAGGAGCCTCTGTAAATGTCAATTGCAGAAGAAAGAATAGTCCGAAAGAAATATCGATAAGTCTTGTAATCAGAGGAAGCCATTTTGAGGAAATTGGAATGGATGAAACAGCATAAAAAGGGATGGGGGCAAGTCAGGATACGGATACAGTCCACGCTCATTTGGATAAAAGCCATATAACAGTGCATACTTTCCCAGAATACCATCAGATAATTCAGTTTCAACTTTCAGGGTGGATATTGATATTGCAACTTGTGGAAATTTCACACTAAATACGTTAAACTATCTCGATAGACAGCTTTGATTCTGATATAATTACAATTGACTACAGAATACGTGGATTTACAAGAGATATTTCAGGAAAGAAATTTTTACAGATCATAATATAACTTCTATTCAAGATTATATTGAGCCTGAAAAATTAAAAATATACGATGCAATTGACGTAAATGTATATCAGTCTCAACATTTTTCATACATAAAATGCTGATAAAAGGAAATCAGATTACAAAATTATCTATTTCAATCAAGATGTTTGTGAAATCGCACCTAGGCTGGAAATTTGGATGAGACTTAGGAAGGAAAATGATTGAAATTTATAGTGAATGAATATCTAACTAAACTATTATAAAGCAAGCAGAATAGTCGATGATGCCGTAATCCCCACTTGTCTAAGCATGAAACGAAATTAAAATCTTGGAAATTTATAATAAATATAATAAAATAAATGAGTTTTAGTAAACTGACGGAGCTTTTATTTGTTCAGCTACGATTGTCTGACGACTGAAAGGAGGAGTTTCGGAGTCGCAAAATAAAAGTCGGAGTTAGCTAGGTGCAGGGTTTGACAATGAGCAATCCTGCAGAGCGTAATAGAAAGGCCGTGAGCACTATTATTAAAATAATTGTACTGAAATCTGTTATTAAACAGAAGCTAATGTTAAGACATAAATTTTGTATCATGTGTAAATGATATATAATGCAAAATTTATTACAATATTTGCTTTTTAAATAGGAATAATATTAATAAAAATTTTGGGGATTTAGAGTGTAATGAATTAAAAGTATATAGAAAGGAGTTGAAGAAATGGGATACAGACAAAGAGAGACAGAATAAGACAGTTCTTTTGATGCTTTATCATCTTTCTAACAGGGCTAGAGATTTGATGTGCCAGGGCATAAAGGAGGCGCGGAAATAAGAATTTCAAGGATTTTATTGCTGGATGCTTGATGCAGATGGAGTAATTCATCGGTAAAAGCTGCTTGACACTAGCGCATCCAACTTCGGCTATGCAAAGAGGCACAGGATATTGTGGCGGAGGCTTTTCTGCAAAAGAGGCTTATTTATGTTACAGGTGGAACAGCACTGGGGCTGTACAGCAGGCTATGGTGCATGGCAACTTGCAAGGCTGCAGGTACGGTCATTACTACCGAGAAATGCGCCAAGTAGCCTGATGGCGCAGTAATGCACGGTGATTTGTGGAGCGATACCAGTTTATTCATCCCGGACTTAACAAGAAATTGGGAATATCACTGGAATGTCGATTAGTGATGTGAAAAGGCAGTCAGGAAAATCACACTGACAAAAGCAATGATTAATTGAATAATCCCACTTATTACGAGATTTGCTCAGATTTGAAAATCTCATTGTAAAACTCAAGCGCATGAAATGATATGTTGTGCTAGAGCCAGGACGAGGCACGCAGACGCGGCTTTACTTTGATGAAAATTGCGATTTCAGCGATGGAAGCTGGAGCGAGATATGGCGGCAATCGAGCATGCATACAAGACAGGCGGTTCTTTGACACACAAAGTTCGATTTTGTTAAGTGGTGAGAGAATCAAATACGTTGATTATGTTCGGCAAGTTTATAAACATGACTCAAACAACAAGTGCACTCGCTTATTTACTTGCGACTTCGCTTGATGGAAAGAAAAATTTGGCGATGGGCGAACAATACGTAACTTCC
>BNJT01002732.1_pt1 | contig 46580 bp, 79 predicted proteins | sample 8540491 | NCBI WGS metagenome assembly BNJT01 (sample SAMD00202455, study PRJDB9452) | human saliva metagenome | host: Homo sapiens | reverse complement strand
TAAGAAAACAGAACACCACAGCGAAAGGTTCTAAATCAACTACCCAAAAATAGTTCAACTGGAACACTGGGATCGTATACATACACATCATCCTCAGATACAGAAACAAAGTTAAAAGAACTGGAAAAAGCTTGCTTGCTGATGAAAAAGGCTAAAGTTTCATTAGGAGATAAAATTTTTGGCGGTACTAGTGGTGAAGATGACCGATACGATTTCTGGTGGTGTTTTAGTTGGCGAACAAAATGTTGCTTCCGTCCACAGACACGTGATATACGCGATCTCACAATTATTGATGAGAATGGCAAATTGGTAGACATCAATATTTTAAGAAGAGCTGGAGACATCGATCCAGAGAGTTATGAGGAATATAACGATCAATATAATCTTCGCAAAGAACGTCAAACAATTTTAAGTAATAGCAATTTTTAAATCTAGTGCATTTGGCACTCTATTTTGACACATTAACAAGTAATCGATATTTCTTTGCGCAAGGACTTCCGACTGCAGTAAGCCAAATTCCAACTTCGGTCAAGTAGAGTATAAAAGGTGGTGCCGTTTATAAGAAAAGATGGTGAGCAAAATTATAGTGAGCTAAGCGAAATGACTGCTACAGCAGATTTTTGCTACCAAGGTAATTGATATCAATATTGCAGCCAAAACTAATGCCTTACCGGGAATGAACTTTGGCGGTAAGATCAGGTGAAATAGCTTTGCTGGAAATGTTAATGGTATTAAAACACAAGGTGGATTCTTCGGATGCAGAAGAAATGACTGGTCTATTCATTAATGAAGCAGATCAAGCTCGTGGTGCATTTGGTGGAATTAAGCAATAACACATAATGACATTAGTAGTTTAAAAATAAAAAGCCCTATATTATCAGGGCTTTTCTTTTTCTATTCATCATATTTCAAAGGCATTGTACGACTTCGCTCATGTTACAATATCTGACCGCACTTTTAGATTAAAAAGGCTCGCCTAAAAATGCGAGCCAATGTTTCAATCATATTCCCATCAACTTAACGCGAAATCACCTCTTTTGTGAAAGATTCCATTTCTGCTTTGCGCCATGGCGTTGAGAAGAAAATAGTGTCTTTCAAGCCGGATTGGTTATCCAGCGGGCGTACACCAAAATTCTTCGCTTAATTTTTGTTGTACTTCAGGCGAGTAATCCAATGGACGAAAACAAGCGATGCAGCCAGTTTGGGGCATTTTTGCTACGGTCAGCATTACCACCGCCCGGCATACCAAATTTTGGCACATAGAATTTTAAGCGGCTCAGTAATCGCACCTTTGTTTTTGCAAACTGAATAAGTGATCTTGCCATGCGGAAACAATCCCAATTCACCGTCATTTAAGCGGGTTAAACTATCAGCATTGAGGCTGTGCGGATTAACGCATCTTTTTGCTGCTAAACCAATCCCAAGTTTTTCTTCCAACTGGCGATTTGGGCTTCATCAATTTTATCGGTGCGATAGTCATAGTCACCGTTGATATACACTAAAGCCCGCTGAATGAATGCATTACCGGAACTGCCGCCGTTCGGGTCGGAATAGCCGAATTTTTCCGGATTTTTATCAATGTAATTTTCCATATCGGCCCAGGGACTGTGGCAACTCCTCTTCTTTAATCCGTAACGGTCATACGCTAAACCGGTTTGGTTACCCCAATAACCTACCGCCACATCACCACTCTACCTCTTTGCAAATGATGGTTCAGTTTATCGAAATTCGGTAAATTGTTGAGTTTGAAGAGAATATCATTTTCGCCACGTTACCGAGTCTATCTGCATTCAGAACGATAACGTCCATTTTTTTCCGGTTTCCAAAGTTTTTCTCGGCAATCAGTTTATTAATATTGCCGTCCAACGTGCCTTCCGGCACCTTGACTTTAATGCCGTATTGGCTTTCAAATGCTTTGACAAAGTTACGAAATTGCGGCTGTAAATACCACACACTGACCGTGACCTTTCCTCTTTTTCGCCAGTTCTTCAATTTCAGCCCAAGATTTTCCGCTTAAATCCGTCGCGGCTGAGGCAAGCGTACTTTACAGCCAATGCTGCAGCGGTAAGACCAATGGAAATGAGTTTACGAATATTTTTTTGCATAAGTTTCTCCTTTTTAAAATTATGCTTTTCCTGTGGATTGAGAGGATAATTCCCTTTCAGTAATTTTTCGATAATCATCATTAAAATGATGTTCGGCACCAACAAGATAATAGACACCACGGCCGCATTCGGACGAATGAAAGAATAGCCGAGGAAGGAATATAAAATCGTTGGCACAGTGATGAAATCCGGTGATCCGATAACGAAGGAGATAGCAAATTCTTCTGATACTTTTTCACCAAACAGAAAATAATCGATGCCAAAAACTTGGTTTTAACATCGGCATATACACGTCTTTGAATACGGTAAATTTAGATGCCCCCCAAGTCACGACTGGCATCAATCAGGGTCTTGTGGTACAGAAGAAAAACCCGCGGATAAAAATCCGAATAGCGTAAGGCAAAGTGAGCACGACGTGGCCGATAACAATGCCGATAAACGGATTATTAATATTTAAAATCCAATAACATACGGCTGAAAAACAACGCGATAATCATACCCGAATAACCAAGGGAATTAGCGTTAATAATTCCGCTAATTTTTGCCTCTAAATTCCATACGACCAAAGGCATAGGCGGTTGGCAGAGAAAGCAAAATGGTGATCAAAAGAAACCGTGGGCGCGATGGTATAACTGTTAAACATAGCCTCCGGTAAAGACGTGGTTTCCCATACAATTTTCCAACGTTCAAAAGATAAGGATTGTGGGGAAAAATATCCGGATAACTCCAAGGCTTTACCGGATCCACCAATGACCACAGGCCCGCCATCAAAAACGGTAAAAACAACCAAATAAAATTGGCAAGAATAAAGAAAGTTAAGGAAATACGTGCGATTAATCGACCATTTTTCGTTGTGATTTGTGCGGAACGACTCATTTTACTTCTCCACGTTTGACGGCTAATGGTTTAATCAGTAATGACACTAAAATGGTGAAAAAGGCAGAGGTTAGCATAATGGTTAATGCCATGACCGCACTTTCATTCCACTCTTCAAATTCATAGGCGGACATTTGCATTAAACGCGCCAAAGAATAAGTGCTACGCGGACCAGCGATGCTATAAAGGCAAAATCGCCCAATGCGCCGATAAAAGATCAAAAATAAGGAAACCTGCACTGCACCTAAGGTCAGCGGAAAAATCACATAACGAAAACGTTGCCAGGGCTCGAACCTAAATTCGCAGCTGCATCTAATAAATCGGTTTTCAACGAATTGACCGCGCCACCAATAAGAATTAAAGCAAAAGGAATGTTTTTCCACTATTTGTAAAAATCACTACCCCCAACCAAACTCGTCATTTTGTAGGGTTTTTGGGTTCGTTCCAAATGCCTAAATAAACGAATACTTCGTTAAGAATGCCGTGATAAGAAATCATATTGACAAACAAAAAGGCCGCCACCAATCCAGGTACCAACATAGGTGCCCGCAAGATAGTAATGATAGTTACCTTGGCAGGTAATTTTTACGCAACCACATGGCAATAGGATAAGCCACGATAATGGATAAAAATCGCCCCCTAATAAGGACACTTTTACGGAATAAATATACGAATTTTTGAAATACGGGACTGTTTAATACCGCTCTCCAATATTCCAGGCTAAATTGGCTTTCTTCACCGCCCATGCTGTACAAACCGAGGCTTTGTGAAACCACAATATAGAATGTGGATCCCATTAAAAATAAGATCGTACCCAAGCCGCTACATAGCAAGAGCCATGCTTTCAGATCATTTTTCAGATTTTTCATTTTACGGACTCAAAAATTTAATCGCGTGGCGAGGAATCGTAAAGGTGAGTTTATTGCTAAAACTCGGACATTTCGTCAGTTGCAAACGTAATTTTTCTCTTCATCATTACGTTTAATAACACCTTGCACTTCCGTGATATTGCCCATAAACGCGGTGTTGACAATATCCACGGTGATTTGATTTTCAACTTCCGTTTGGGCGTATGGTAACAATTCAGTGTCTTCCGGTCGGAAGCAAAATATAAATCCGTTCCGATTCCGGCTTTTTCTCAGAAAAACACGGTGAAATCACCAAAAATAGAACTGACCGCATACAGATTCTCACCAATATTTTTTTACATTAGCTTCTGTGATATTCGCGATACCGATAAAAATCTGCTACAAAAGCGATTTTTCGGGTGATGATAAATATCTTGCGGAGAACCGATTTGCTCAATCGCTCCTTTATTTAGCACGATAATTTTATCGGACATGGTTAAGGCTTCCGCCTGATCGTGAGTCACATAAATACTGGTTAAATTGTATTGCTTGGAAAGTTGCTTAATTTCAAAACGTACACTTTCGCGCAATTTGGCGTCTAAATTCGAAAGCGGCTCATCAAACAAAATCACATCCGGACGGGTTACCATAGCACGGGCTAAGGCGACACGTTGTTGTTGCCCTCCGGAAAGCTCACTGGGTAATTTCAGTTTATGAAACTCTAAATCCATTTGTTTCAAGGCGAGGTTTAAACGCTGTTTTTGTTCTTCAATATCAATGGAACGTTGTTTTAAACCATAGCAAATATTGTGAGAGACGTTAAGGTGAGGGAAAAGGGCGTAAGATTGGAAGCACATGGCGGTATTGCGTTTTTCCGGCGGAACATCATTGACATTTTTTCCGCCGATCAGAATTTCACCTTCGTCTGCCACATGAAAGCCGGCAATGAGTTTCAACAACGAGGTTTTACCACAGCCACTAGGGCCCCAATAAGGTGACAAACTCGCCTTCTTCGGCAGTAAAAGTAATATTATTCGCCGCGTAAAAAATCACCAAATTGTGATATTTTTAATTTCTAACTTTGCCATGTTGACATCCTTCCTGCTTGGCTTATTTGAATTTATTGATGTATTAATAAACTTGCAAGAATGGGGTGTCAATTAAATAGGCTGAGAATCTTGGATTCGTGATAAGGATCACATTATAAAAATGGCGATGTTGAGAAAGGGAAATAAAAAAGTGCGGTCATAAAATCTATCAAAGTTTTGACCGCACTTTTATAAGAAAAATTAACGCTATTTCACCACAATAAATTCCGGTGTTGCTTTGTCTTTCGATTAATTTACCTACCGGAGAAAGCTCCACGCCGGCTTTTTGTGCCACGGTGAACATTTCGCTTTCTGCTTCCGGTTTAACGGCAATCAGTAAAGCCGCCGGAAGTTTGTGGGTCACATAACACGGCTTTTTGTGAGATCGGTTATCGCTGCGATTTTGTGTCCGTAGCTGTCGAAATTGCGGTTAGTGCCACCCGGAATGCAACCTTGAGCGATATAATCATACACGCCGTCTAAGGTTTTAACATTGGCGAAATCCACTTCGGCATTGAGGTTGGAACCTTCACAAATTTCGGCTAAATGGCCTAACAAGCCGAACCCCGTCACGTCAGTCATGGCGGTAACGCCCTCAATGTTTGAGAATTCGCTTCCTACCAGATTCATTTGGCACATCCATTGGGTTGCTAAGCCCTTGTGTTCTGCTTTTAATTTACCTTTTTTTCTCGGCGGTAGTAAGCACGCCAATGCCTAACGGTTTGGTTAAATACAGATTACAGCCTGCTTGTGCCGTTGCATTTCGTTTCACTTTTTCCGTGTCAATAATACCGGTGACCGCTAAGCCAAAAATCGGCTCGGGAGAATCAATGGAATGTCCGCCGGCAAGGGCAATACCCGCTTCCTGACAAGCAAATCGACCGCCTTCGATAATACGTTGCGCCACACCGGCAGGCAATTTATTAATCGGAAAGCCAAACACCGCAATCGCCATAATCGGCTTGCCGCCCATAGCAAAAAATATCACTCACGGCATTGGTTGCCGCAATGCGTCCGAAATCAAAAGGATCGTCCACAATCGGCATGAAAAAGTCCGTGGTACTGATAATAGATGTACCATTACCTAAATCATAAACTGTTGCGTCATCTTTGGTGTCATACCCACCAACAAATTCGGATTAATAAACGAGTGCCATTTCGGTATGCAAAATTTCTCTAAAACCTTAGGCGATATTTTGCAACCTCAACCTGCACCGTGGCTATATTGGGTCAGTCGAATGTCATCCGTTACAACGCATTCATCTTGCACGCCGTGCAAAGCCAGTTCTGTCATGTTTACTCCATTTTTTATCAAAAACGGGAAATTATAGCCTCATTACATGAGATTCATTATTTGAAATCAATTTATAACAAGAATAAAAAATGCGGCCAAAATTGACCGCACTTTTGTTGTAATTTGTGAATTCAAACGCAAATTACAATGCTTTTAAGATGTCATCGACACGTTCTTTGGCGTCACCAAACAGCATTTGGGTGTTTTCTTTGAAGAAGAGCGGATTTTGTACGCCTGCGTAGCCGGTATTCATTGAGCGTTTGAATACCACCACGTTAGCCGCTTTCCACACTTCTAATACCGGCATGCCGGCGATTGGGCTGTTCGGGTCATCCATAGCGGCCGGGTTCACGGTGTCGTTCGCACCGATAACCAAAACGGTGTCGGTGTCGGCGAAATCGTCGTTGATTTCATCCATTTCTAACACGATATCGTAAGGCACTTTTGCTTCCGCTAATAACACGTTCATGTGGCCCGGCAAACGTCCGGCAACCGGATGGATACCGAAACGCACGTTCACGCCACGTTCACGTAATTTTTTTGCGTGATTTCCGCCACCGGATATTGCGCTTGCGCCACCGCCATGCCGTACCCCGGGGTGATGATCACAGAGCTAGAATTTTTCAATAATTCCGCCACTTCTTCTGCGGTTGTTTCACGGTGTTCGCCTTGTTCCGTATCAGAAGACACTTGAACGTCATTACCGAATCCACCCTGCAATAACGCTGATGAAAGAACGGTTCATGGCTTTACACATGATGTAAGATAAGATCGCACCGAAGAACCGACAAGCGCACCGGTCACGATTAACAAGTCATTGCTAAGCATGAAACCTGCCGCCGCAGCCGCCCAACCGGAATAGGAGTTCAACATGGAAACCACTACCGGCATGTCAGCACCACCAATAGATGCGACCAAGTGCCAACCGAATGCAAGGGCAATACCGTCATGAGCAATACCGGGAAGATATTGTCCGGATTATTTAAGAACGACACCATTAATAACGCAGAAACCACAAGCGCCGCTAAGTTTAATTTGTGGCGGTGTGGCAACATTAAGGCTTTAGAATCAATTTTTTTCCGCTTAATTTACCGAATGCCACCACCGATCCGGTGAACGTCACCGCACCAATGAAGATACCTAGGAATACTTCTACGTTATGCACGCTGGCAAGTGCGGCTTGTTCTGCAAGGAATTTCACCTGTTCCGTATCACTTAAACCGCCCGGCATGGTTGGAATGTCGTGCAAGCCGTAGCTGTTATAACCTACCAATACGGCAGCCAAACCCACGAAGCTGTGCAAGATAGCGACCAATTCCGGCATTTCGGTCATTTCGACTTTTAATGCACGTTGAATACCGATCGCACCACCGATGATCATGGCGATGATGATCCACAATGTGCCTTCGGATTTCGGTCCGAAAATGGTAGCGACAAGTGCGATACCCATCCCGATAATACCGTACCAACAACTGGCTTTTTGCAGTTTTCATGTTTAGAAAGACCGGCTAGCTCATAATGAAGAGCAACGCTGCCACAATATATGCAGCTTGTACAAAAACCTTCTGACATCGTTTTCTCCTTAGCCTTTTCTAAACATAGAAAGCATACGTTGGGTGACACGGAAGCCACCGAAAAATGTTGATACTTGCTACTAAAAATAGCAATGAATGCCAACACGCTGATAAAAACCTTACCTTGTGAGAATTTGCAATAATGCGCCTACGATGATAATCCCCGAGATCGCATTAGTTACCGCCATGAGTGAGTGTGCAACGCGTGGCTGACGTTCCAAACGACGTAGTAACCCACCACACAAGCCAAGACGAATACGGTTAAGTGAGAAAGGAAAGCTGCCGGTGCAATAGACGTAAGCCACAAGAACAGGATACCAACCGCAGCCATGATGCCGTATTTTTTACGCGGATCTGTCGGTTTTTTTATCTTCTTTTTGACCGCACTTGCCGCTTTGGTTTGTTGCGGTTGGGCAGAAACCTGATTGGCGGTGCCGGCCACGTGATTTCACCTTCACGAATCACGGTCACGCCGCGTAATACCACGTCTTCGAAATTGATGTCGATTTGACCATCTTTATTTTTACAAAGTAATTTCAATAAGTTGACAAGGTTGGTACCGTAAAGTTGGGAAGATTGCGTTGGTAAGCGGCTTTGGTAAGTCGGTGTAACCAATGATTTTGACTTGATTGTCGGTGACCACCACTTCGCCCGCTTTGCTGAGTTCGCAGTTACCGCCGGTCGCCGCCGCTAAATCAACGATCACGCTACCCGGTTTCATGGATTCCACCATTTCTTTGGTAATCAAACGTGGCGCCGGTTTACCCGGAATTAACGCAGTGGTGATGATAATATCCACTTCTTTTTGCTTGTTCGGCATAAAGGGCGAGAGCACGACGGTTAAACTCCTCGGACATCACTTTCGCATAACCGTCACCGCTACCACCTTCTTCTTTGAAATCGATTTCAGGAAGCTGGCGCCCATACTTTCTACTTGTTCTTTTACTTCCGGACGGGAGTCAAAGGCACGTACAATGGCGCCAAGGCTGTTTGCCGCCCCAATCGCCGCAAGACCTGCTACACCGGCACCAATCACCAATACTTTTCGCCGGCGGCACTTTTACCCTGCCGCGGTAATTTTGTCCGGTGAAGAAACTACCGAACTCATGCGCCGCTTCCACCACCGCACGATAACCGGCAATATTCGCCATAGAACTTAATCGCATCCAAGGCTTCAGTGCACGAGAAATACGTGGCACGGCATCCATGGCCAGCACATTGATTTTCTTGGCCGATAATTTTTTTCCATTAATTGCGGATTTTGAGCCGGCCAAATAAAGCTGACCAAGGTTGCGCCTTCTTTTATTAAGGCAATTTCTCATCAGTCGGCGCATTGACTTTTAAAAATAATATCCGCCTGCCAAACTTGTGCCGCATCACCGATTTTCGCACCGGCAGCCGCAAAGGCCTGATCTTCAAAACTTGCTTTTAAAACCCGCATCATGTTCAACAATCACTTCAAAGCCAAGCTTCAAAAATTTGCTGAACTGTTTTTCGGCGTTGCCGCCACACGACTTTCATTATCAAGCAGTTCTCTAGGTACACCAATTAACATAATGATTCCCTTTTGATTGATTAAAACTTAGGTAAAAATTTTACCCGCCCGAAATGACGCCTTTAAGCTGTCAAATTAGTCGTCACTCTACCATTGTTCAATTAAAAACTGAAAAAATTTTTCTGCTTTTTGCGTAATATGTGATCCCTATTGTAATTTGTGATAGCACATAAAAAATTAGAAATTCATTGCGCGCTTTGCTATCTTAACGCGCGAATCTTTTACCGCCGTTTCACATTCGGCAGGTTAGAAACACTGAAAATGATGAGTCATCACTTCAGCGATGACTTCTGCAGGGGCAGTCGGCATAGCTGATGTTCAAAAATCCGTTGGATTTTGTCAACCGCACTTTGATGGCTAAGGGCAATACAATGCAATTACCACCTCTACAATCCGCCACCTTAATCCGTCGTTACAAACGCTTTTTAGCTGATGTACAACTGCCTAACAGCGACATCACGACGCTACACTGCGCCAATACCGGCGCCATGATCGGCTGTGGCGCGGAAAGCGACACGGTTTGGTATTCCACCTCCGACAGCACTACGCGTAAAATATCCAAGTTCTTGGGAATTGACTCCAGTTGGAAAAATGGCAGCTTGGTTTGTATTAACACACACCGCTCTAATCAGCTTACCTTGGATGTCTTGCAGAAAAACAAATCCTTGAACTTGCCATGTATGACGAGATTTATCCGGAAGTGAAATATGGGGAAGAAAAATAGCCGTATTGATTTCCTGCTAAAAAGGCAAAGATCTGCCCTGATTGCTGTGTGGAAGTAAAATCCATCACTTATGTAGATAACGACAAAAAGCTCGGTATGTTTCCCGATGCCGTCACCACCCGCGGGCAAAAACACTTACGGGAACTCATCGCCATGAAAAAGCCGGCCATCGTGCCGTCATTTTTCTGTGGCTTACATGATGGTTTTGACCATTTCCAAATCGCCAAGCATATTGACCCGAAATATAACGAACTCTTTTCTCCACGCGCTAAGCGAAGGCGTTGAGGCTTACGCCTATGCTACCGAATTTGAAAAACAGATAAAATTCCGACCGCACTTAACCTGACGAAGGTCGTACCACTGTATAAATAGCGGCTAACCTATTGTATTGGATGTGTAACAAACACTGATGAATAGCGATTCCGCAACAAAAATAAACCTTATCTATTTTGAAAATAATTTTTATAAAAAATATTGACATTAATTATGATAACCATTATCATTTGTAATATTAAATAACTATAGATAATCACTCAACATTTGACGCCTCCTCCCCCACAAAGAGGCGTGCCTGAAATTTGCTACTCCCCTTAAAAAATAATTCAAATTTATCGAATAACCTCTATAATGTAGCCTTTACTACAGATTGAATAACATTAGGAAAATACATGACTGATATGAATACCGTTCTCGCGGAACTAAAAGCGCGGTGTAGATGAAATTCTTTCCGAGCAGGATTTAATTGAAAAACTTAAAGAAAATCGTCCATTACGCGTGAAACTTGGCGCCGACCCGACCGCACCGGATATTCATTTAGGGTCATACTGTTGTATTAAAACAAATTACGCCAATTCCAACAATTCGGTCATGAAGTGATTTTCTTAATCGGTGACTTCACCGGTATGGTGGGCGATCCGTCTGGCAAAAACACCACCCGTCCACCACTCAGTCGCGAAGACGTATTACGCAATGCGGAAACCTACAAAACAACAAATCTACAAAATTCTGGATCCGCAAAAACCCGCATCGTATTCAACTCCGACTGGTTGGGTAAATTAGGTACGGAAGGCATGATTCGCTTGACAAGTAACTACACCGTTGCCCGTATGTTGGAACGTGATGATTTCAAAAACGCTTTACCAATAATCAACCAATCGCCATTCATGAATTTATTTACCCGCTCTTGCAAGGTCACGACTCTGTTGCGTTGGAAGCTGATGTTGAACTTGGCGGTACCGACCAAAAATTCAACTTGTTAGTGGGGCGTGAATTACAAAAATCTGCCGGTCAAAAAAACCGCAAGTGGCCATTACTCTGCCATTATTGGTAGGATTTAGACGGCGAGAAAAAATGTCTAAATCCTTTGGCAACTATATCGGTGTTACCGAAGCACCGGGTGAAATGTTCGGCAAAAATCATGTCCATTTCGATGACTTAATGTGGGACTGGTACAACCTGCTTTCTTTCCGTCCACTAACTGAAATCGCTCAATTGAAAAGAAGATGTAGCGAACGGCAAAAAAATCCACGTGATGTGAAGATTTTATTAGCCAAAGAAATCATCGCACGTTTCCATGATGAAGCGGCTGCCGATGCTGCCGAACAAGAATTTATAAACCGCTTTCCAAAAAGGAGCTATACCGGATGAGATGCCGGAATTTACTTTTTGAAGGCGAAATCGGCTTTAGCCAACTTATTAAAAAGAAGCCGGTTTGGTTGCTTCTACTTCAGAAGGCTAACCGCATGGTGCAGCAAGGCGGCGTAAAAATTGATGGAGAAAAAGTCGAAAACGCCAAAAGCCGTTATCACCGCCTCCACGGCGGTTTACCAAGTCGGTAAACGCAAGTTCGCCAAAGGTAACAGTAAGATAAAACATCACAAAAATCGACCGCACTTATGGCTTCATAAAGTGCGGTTATTTTTAACTGTATTTTTTTGATGATATGCCTAAAATTGTTCTTATCAGACATGCAACACCATTAGTAGATGGTAGTAAATGCGACTCTACCGTTGCTCAAAACCGTTTGATTAATTATAACCAAACCGAACATTTGGCATTGGATGAATTAAATTCATTTTAAACAAAGCTCGGCATATCAAGACATTTTATTAATTGAAAAAGTCTTTGTTTCTCCCCTAATTAGGGCACAAAAAACGGCAGAAGCATTATTCCCGAATAATGAACGAATTACACTGGAAGATTTAAAAGGAATTTGATCTAAAAAAATAATAAATATTCCAAAAATAAAAGCTAACACTTAATTTATGGTTTATTCTTTTCTAGGATATTGTGGTTGCTAGGATTAAATAAAACGCAAAAATAGTATTCACAAAGAAAAACGCGTTGAAAAAAATTAATACCAACTTTACTACAACAAGATTGCTGTATTGTCGGTCATGGTTTTATTCAGCATGAAATATATATTTGAGAAAGTATCATTTCGTAAAAATCATTTCATGAAAAAATGGGTGTTTTTATGTAGAAATTTTTCAAAAATCCTACATATAAACAGAATTCAAGTTTATAAGTCTGATAACGGGAGAGCATGATGAATCAAAAAAATCTGGGTACTGGGCGATGCCGTGGTCGATCTAATTCCGGACGGAGAAAAATCATTATTTGCGTTGTGCGGGCGGTGCGCCGGCAAAAGTGGCGGTAGGTATTGCCCGTTTAGGCGGTGAAAGTGCGTTTTATTGGTCGCGTAGGCAAAAGATCCCTTTGGGCGAATTTATGCAGCAAACCCCTGCAACAGGAAAATGTGCAAACGAGCCATATGATTCTCGATCCACAGCAACGCACTTCTACCGTCGTGGTCGGTTTAGACAACGGCGAACGAAGCTTTACCTTTATGGTAAACCCAAGTGCGGATCAGTTCTTTGCAGGTAGCCGATTTACCGAATTTCCAAGCTAACGAATGGTTGCATTGCTGTTCCATTGCATTAATCAATAACCCTTCCCGCGAAACGACCTTTTGAAGCGATTCGTCGTATTAAAAGCCGCCGGCGGATTTTTCTCTTTTGATCCCAATTTACGTGAATCTCTATGGCCAAGTTTTGAAGACATGAAAGAAACGGTGATGCAGGCGGTGGCATTGGCAGACGTATTGAAATTTTCGGAAGAAGAATTGACGCTACTCACGGATACGCAAACCTTAACTGAAAGCATTTGAAAAAATCACCGCACTTTATCCGGAAAAATTGATTATTGTGACCTTTGGGCAAACACGGTGCGCTCTATCATTTAGCCGGTAAAAAGATGTCATTACCGGCAAAAGCCTTACAACCGGTTGATACCACAGGTGCAGGCGATGCCTTCGTAGGCGGTCTCCTTTCCGGTCTTTCACAACATTCAAATTGGAAAGAAATATCTGTGCTTGAGCAAATTATCCGCCAAGCCAATGCCATGCGGTGCCTTGGCGACAACGGCAAAAGGGGCAATGTCTGCCCTGCCGAATAAAAGCACAGTTAGCAGAATTTTTGTCAAACTAATCCCATTGATTCAATTCTGATAGCGCGCGTCTCCTGACCACAGCTGTTCGAAACATTGAAAAATATTAATGTTTTCAATTAATTAAGTTATAAAAATGACTCTTTTTTTATAAAAAATAAGTCTTTTATAGAAAACTTAAAATATACAAGTAGCTAAAGATTGCTACTTTTTAAGAATTTTGTAATGAAAAATCTCAAATTAAATTGGGTATTTTATGATTTTTGAAGAATTTCATAAATTGAATTTTCCTAAAACAACTTTATAGAAGTCCAATTTAATTAAGTTAAATCAATACATTACAATGTTTCGAACACCTGTGGTCTCCTGACGCGTGCTCACTGCCCAAACACAGAGGGAGAAACCTTATGCATATTTTTCAACAACGGGAAATACAAAAAGCATCCTTGCGGCAGAATCCGGTGAGCTCGCGGAAATTGCGCAAACCGTGCAAAAAGACACAAATTTCCGACCGCACTTTCATATTGCGCCACCAACCGGACTAATGAACGATCCTAACGGTCTCATCTTTGATGGTGAGAAATATCACCTTTTTATCAATGGTTTCCTTTTGATGCCATACACGGTATGAAACATTGGAAGCATTTAATCACCAAAGATTTCCAACATTATCAATCCGCTGACGATCTCATTCCTTGTGAGCTTTTTGAATCTCACGGCTGTTATTCCGGTGGCGCGTTAAAAGTCGGTGATAAATTAGCCATGTTCTACACGGGCAACACCCGTCGTCCTAGTGATAATCAGCGTGTGCCTTACCAAAAATTTAGCGATTTTCGATCTTGATGGAAAATTGCTCAGTAAACGTCCGTTAATTGAAAATGCGCCTGAAGGTTATACGGAACACGTTCGCGACCCGAAACCTTATTTCACTGAAAAACGGTAAAAATCCGTTTTATCTGCGGTGCACAACGGGAAAAATCTCACCGGCACAGCGATTATTTTTGAAATGGACAATCTTGAAGATACGCCGCGTTTGCTAGGTGAGCTTTCCTTGCCGGCGTTTTGATAATACCAATGTGTTTATGTGGGAATGCCCTGATTTGTTGAAACTGGGCGATAAAGATGTGTTTATTTGGTCGCCTCAAGGCAAAGCTCGTGAAGCTCATCAATTCCAAAAATAATTACCATGCGACTTATGCGGTGGGGAAATTAACGGATTTAACCTTTGAAGCGGAATATATCGGCGAGTTGGATCAAGGCTTTGACTTTCTATGCGCCACAAACCTTCGGCGGTTAGATAATAAAACCCATGCTGTGCTTTTTGGCTGGATTGGTTTGCCGGACTTTAACTTATCCGACAGACAAATTTCAAATGGCATTCGGCCTTAACCCTGCCGAGAGAACTACGTTTAGAAGGCACCAAAAATCTATCAACGCCCGATTGCAAAAACGTATGAAAATCTGACCGCACTTTCGACGCTTCATCTTGATGGAAAAAGCCGAGATTGCTGGATTTAGATCGTGCTTATGTAAAATTTGAGGCAAATAACCAGGCCTTTAATTTGACTTTCTTCCAAAACGAAAAAAGGACAATCATTGCGCCTATCTTATGAAAAACGGATTGGTTTGCTTAGATCGCAGCCAGCGAGCAAAACCGAATTAATGGAAAAATTCGGTAGCAAACGTTTCTGTGAAATTGAGAATCTACAAACGGTGGAAATTTTCTTTGATCGTCTCGATTGTGGAAATTTTCTTCTAATCACGGTGAAAAAGCCATGACATCCTGATTCTTTATTGCCAATAGAAGCAATATAATCACGACGCAACATTCATTAGATTTAATTCTTGGCTATTTGCCGACTATTCACTTTTTGTTAATTATGGGTCTTTATGCAAACAAATTTTTCCGCTTTTCCCCTAAGGTCAATCTGTAAAAACTCGCTTTTTGCGTTAACCGCATTCGCTTTGGTTGCTTGTAGTAGCAACCGCTCCCAGTGAACCACCTACCAACACGGAACACTGGGCAACGGTAATCAGTGAAAATGAAAATTTGTATCGCATTGACGATAATTTTTATCGTAGCGAACAATTAGATCGCCAGGCGGAACCGCTGTTAGACAAACCAAACATTAAAACAATTGTGAATTTGCGTTTTTTGATCGTAGCAATGACGAACAGGCATTCGGACATAAAAATATCAATTTGATTAATACGCCGCTATTAACGTGGTCAATTACACACGGGAAGTGGCGGATATTTTTATGGCAAATTCGCCAACATCAGAAAAGATGGGCCGGTATTAGTGCACTGTTATCACGGCGCCGATCGTACCGGTTTAATCGTGGCAATGTATCGTGTATTTATCAAAAATTGGGACTTAAAACGAAGCCAAACTAGAAATGCAACAAGCACCTTTATGGCTATCATTCGATTTGGAAAAATATTGATAATTTCTTTACGGAAGAGAATGTTGCCAAGATTAAAGTTCGCTTGAATGAACTTTCATAAGAATTAACATAGAAACGAAAAGTGCGGTGAAATTTCACCGCACTTTTTTATTCTATTCATACACCACTAATCGCTGTGGACGGATCACGTTATTCTCATCAATCACCGCAACGCCAAGAAAGCGATTTTCATGGGAAAATAACCGCACTTGTCCTTGTAGACTATTAGGGATTATCGAATTTTATACGTTGACCAAATCCGATACCTTGTGTTTGGCTTTCATTTAAGGTTAACGCCGGCAATTTTGCCACGGCAGTATCCATCGGTAATAATAAGACATCTAACAAACTCAAATCATGTGGTTCTGCTAAAGCTTTTGTAAAGCGTGCCAATCTAGCATTTTTTCTGTCGGATAATCCGCCACTGCTGTGCGACGCAACATCGTTACATGGGCGCCACAGCCCAATACCTCACCCAAGTCATCCACCAAGGTGCGAATATAAGTGCCTTTGGAACAATGTACCTCAAGGGTTAAATAGGGCGCATTGTATTCGATGAAGTTCAATTCAAAAGATCGTAATGGGACGCGCTTCCCGCTCCACCGTAATGCCTTGACGGGCGTATTCATAAAGCGGTTTACCATTGTGTTTCAACGCCGAAAACATCGTCGGCACTTGCAAAATATCCCCACGGAATTGCTCAAGTGCGGTCAAAATTTCAGGTGTTTTAACCTTCACATCACGGGTTTTCGATAATCTGTCCTTCCGCATCCGATGTATCGGTACGTTCTCCCAGTTTTGCCGTGACTAAATAACGTTTATCGGCATCCAACAAGAACTGCGAAAACTTAGTGGCTTCGCCCAAACAGATAGGCAACATTCCGGTTGCCAGCGGATCTCAACGCACCGGTATGCCCTGCTTTGTTCGCCTGAAAAATACGTTTCACTTTTTGCATGATGTCATTGGAAGACGTACCTTGCGGTTTATCCAACAAAAACACGCCATGAATATCACGCCCACGTTTACGCGGTTTGGACATTAGTCTTTGTCCTCAACATGTTTTTCTCATCTTCGCGCACAACATTGGTCACCAAAGTTAGACATACGCATACCTTCCACTAAGGATTGATCGTAAATAAAACGAATCTCCGGCACGATACGCAGACGCATGGCTTTGCCTAACAGCGTCCGAATATAAGGCGCCGCTTTTTTTCCAAGCCTTTTCATGCCCTGCGCAATCGCTTGTTCATCGTGATCAAATAAGAAGGTGACGAAAACTTTTTGCATAAGCCAAATCACTGGACACTTCCACGTCGGACACCGTCACCATGCCAATACGCGGATCTTTCACTTCGCGTTGTAAAATCACCGCGATTTCTTTTTTGATTTCTTGTGCGACACGGTCGCTACGTTTGAATTCTGAGCCATTTTTATTTCTCTTTTTATTTGTCCGTGGGTAAATATCCCCGCGGTTAAGCATAATTATTCCCTTTTGGGGAAGTTTGTATGCCGCCCTAAAGGGCAAACTATATGTAACCTAGAGTAACACGTTACCTTAGGTAAAAAGTGCGGTCAAATTTGACCGCACTTTTCTTTCAAGATTAAATCGAGCGTTTAACTCTCAACCACTTCGAATACCCTCAATCTGGTCGCCGACTTTTACGTCATTGTAGTTCTTCACGCCGATACCACATTCCATACCATTACGTACTTCAGATACGTCGTCTTTAAAGCGGCGGAGAGATTCCAACTCGCCTTCAAAGATCACGATGTTGTCGCGAATACGCGGATTGGGTTGTGACGTTTCACTAGGCCTTCGGTCACCATACACCCTGCGATGGCGCCGAATTTCGGATGACGGAACACATCGCGTACTTCGGCCAAAACCGATGATTTCTTGTTTGAATTCAGGTTGTAACATACCGCTCATCGCCGCTTTAATTTCGTTAAGCAATTCGTAAAATGATGGAATAGTAACGTAAATCGATATTTTCGGTTTCGATAACGCGGCGGGCGGATCCGTCCGCACGGACGTTAAAGCCAACGATAATCGCGTTAGAAGCGGCGGCCAAGGTGGCGTCGGTTTCAGTAATACCGCCCACACCGGAGCTCACCACTTTCACTTTCACTTCGTTGGTTGAAAGTTCCATTAAAGACTGAACAATGGCTTCTACAGAACCTTGTACGTCTGCTTTCACAATGACATTGAGCTCTGCCACATCGCCTTCCGCCATGTTGCTGAACATATTTTCCAGTTTAGCTTTTTGTTGACGGGCAAGTTTTCACATCACGGAATTTACCTTTGACGATATAACGCCACTTCACGTGCTTTTTTCTCATCACGCACCACTGTGGCTTTCATCACCTGCAGCCGGTACACCGGAAAGACCTAACACTTCCACTGGAATGGCCGGGCCTGCCGCATCGATATCTTTACCGTTTTCATTGCGCATTGCGCGCACGCGACCATATTCAAAACCACAAAGCAGAATATCACCTTTGTTTAAAGTACCCGATTGAACCAAAATGGTGGCTACCGGGCCGCGGCCTTTATCCAAATAGGACTCGATCACCACACCGGTTGCCATGCCGTCTTTTCACTGCGGTGAGTTCAAGCACTTCCGATTGCAATAAGATAGCTTCAAGCAATTCGTCCACACCGGTTCCTTTTTCGCGGAAACATAGACGAAATTGCACGTCACCACCGAATTTTTCGGCAATAACATCATATTGCAATAATTCTTGCTCAACACGTTCCGGATTGGCTTCCGGCTTTATCAATTTTGTTCACCGCAACGACAATCGGCACACCTGCCGCTTTAGCATGTTGGATCGCTTCAATAGTTTGTGGCATCACGCCGTCATCCGCTGCGACAACCAACACCACGATGTCCGTCGCTTTTGCACCACGAGCACGCATAGAAGTAAACGCCGCGTGTCCCGGGGTATCCAAGAAGGTGATCATTTTGCCATCATCGGTTTTAACGTGATACGCACCGATATGTTGCGTAATCCCACCTCGCTTCGCCGGAGGCGACTTGGCTTTACGAATATAGTCAAGCAAGAGGTTTTACCGTGGTCAACGTGACCCATGATGGTTACTACCGGCGCACGGGTGACTAATTTCGGCATCCACGTCACGGTCGCTCATCACTGCTTCTTCTAACTCATTTTCTTTGCGTACGATGACTTTGTGCCCCATTTCTTCCGCCACTAATTGTGCGGTTTCTTGGTCAATCACTTTGGTTAATGGTCGCCATCGCGCCCATTTTCATCATAGTTTTGATCACTTTCGGTCGCCTTCACCGCCATTTTACCGGCAAGCTCGGCAACAGTAATGGTTTCGCCGATAACAACATCACGATTCACTGCTTGAGTCGGTTTAGTGAAAGCTTGTTGCAATGCGCTACCTTTCTTCGCTTGTTTGCCTTTTGCCGCCTTTCACATCTTTTTGATTGCGACGGTTAGACTCGCGCTCGTTTTATTAGCTTTCATCATCACGGCCGCTCTTTTTCGCTTTGGCAACTTTATTTTTACCACGACCACGATTTTCGTTACGACGCTCTTCCTCATCTTCCGCTTCAAGCGCATAGCTTGAAGTTAAATTGTAATCGGAATAATCATCAGCATTACTGAGAGATTCATCATCGAATGTTCTGCATAACGTTTTGCTTCTTCCGCAGCTTTGCGGGCTTGTTCTTCCGCTTTTTGACGGGCTAACTCTTCCGCTTTACGACGCAATTCCGCTTCTTCAGCCCTACGTTTTTTTCTTTTTCCGGATCAGACGAGATTTAACTGCATTATATGACCGCACTTTTGCTCTTGTTTCGCTTTCTCAGCGGCTTTTTCTTCTCTTTCGCAGCCTTCTTTTTGCGCTCTTTCTTCCGCAGCTTTTTGCTCGGCTTCGTTTTGCCTTTAATTTTGCTGCCTCTTCCGCTTTTTAGGGCGGCTTCGGTTGGGATAGTACGTTTTTACGAACTTCAACCTGAACTTCTTTGCTTTTACCTGAAGCACTAGCGTACCGCTCACAGTAGTTTTTCGTACGCGGCTTTTAAACTCAGTTTTTGGGTGCATTCTGTTTTTAATTCTTCAGTCATCTTTTCACTCCCTTATTACTCAGTGAACCAACAAATATTTCTGGCCGCCATAATTAAATCCGCAGCCTGTTCCGCACTGAGTTCTTCAATATCGGTTAAATCATCAACGCCTTGCTCGGCTAATTCTTCTAATGTAGTAATTTGTTTTTCCGCCAATTTAAATGCAATATGACGATTCATGCCTTCAAGGTTTAATAAACGATCTTCAATTTTCGCTTGTTTTAAGGCTTCTTCTTCTGCTAACGCTTTCGCCGTAATGGCATTTTTCGCACGGGTTTGTAACTCTTCTACCAAATCCTCATCTTCCAAACCGTCGATAGTCGTTAACTCACGAACCGGCACATAAGCCAGTTCTTCCAATGTTGAAAACCTTCATCAATTAATAATTGAGCGAATTCTTCATCAATTTCTAACGCATTAATAAATAAATTTAAAACTTTATTATCTTCCGCTTGATGTTTTTCAATTAATTCTTCCGTGGTCATCACATTTAATGTCCAACTGGTTAATTGCGTTGCCAAACGTACGTTTTGACCGTTACGACCGATAGCTTGCGCCAAATTAGCTTCTTCCACGGCAATGTCCATAGCGTGTTTGTCTTCATCCACCACGATAGAACTCACATCAGCCGGTGCCATAGCGTTAATCACGAATTGCGCCGGATTATCATCCCAAAGCACGATGTCTACTCGTTCACCGCCCAGCTCGTTAGTAATCGCTCTGCACGCGTGCACCACGCATACCGACGCACGCACCCACCGGGTCAATGCGTTTATCATTGCTTTTCACGGCAATTTTTGCACGAGAACCCGGATCACGGGCTGCACTTTTTAATTTCGATTAGTTCTTCGCCGATTTCAGGCACTTCCAAACGGAACAATTCAATCAGCATTTCCGGTTTGGCACGGGTAACGAAAATAGTTGTGCGCCTTTTGCTTTTCCGGATTGACTTTCATATAACACACCCACGAACACGGTCGCCCGGACGGAAGTTTTCACGTGGCAACATATCTTCACGCAACATGACCGCCTCCGCTTTATTACCGTCTTCACCGTTGACATCTAAAATAATGCTGTCACGGTTGCTTTTTCTTCACAGTCGCGGTCACGATTTGACCTTCTTTTAGCACGGAATTGATCTACGATTTTTGCTACGTTCCGCTTCACGAATTTTTGGTGCTGATGACCTGACGTGCAGTTTGGTATGGCAATACGATCAAGGCGATCGATTCGATTTGATCTTCGACATAATCACCTAACTGGATATCCGGGTTTTCAAAACGCGCCGCTTCTAAAGTGATTTCTTTGGTTGGGCTCATTACATTTTCCACCACCGTCCAACGACGGAATGTATCAAACTCTCCGGTCTTTTGGATTAATCGTTACGCACATCAACTTCATATTCGTATCTTAGTAGAAAGCGCAATCGCACTTCTAAAGCTTCAAAATTTTCTCACGTGGTAATAATTTTTCATTGGATACGGCTTCGGCCGCTAATAGAATCTCTTTACTCATGTCTGCTTTAATCCTTCTCTAAATTTAAAATTTCGAACGACGTTAGCCTTTTTGAATATTTCCAAACGCCAATATTTGTTCTTTTTCCTTCCACAATCAGCGTTATCATATCATTTTTCAATTTTTCCTACATTGTCCTTGCCATTTACGACGATCTGCTACCGGAATGCGTAAATGTAATAGAATTTCTGGCCAACATAGCGGGCATATTGAGCCAAGGTGAAATAACGGACGATCTAATCCAGGTGAAGACACTTCTAAGTTATATTTATCGGCAATCGGATCTTCAACATCCAACACCGCACTTACTTGGCGGCTCACATCAGCACAATCTTCTACGGTGACTCCGCCCTCTTTATCAATAAACAAACGCACCGTAAGATAACGACCGACACGTTGGCATTCAATGCCCCAAAGCTCACAGCCAAGATCTTCTACCGAGCCTTGTAATAATTCTTGTAATTTTTGTTCCAAAGTTGCCAAAACAACCTCCTCAAACACTAGACGTAAAAAGGGGCGTAAAGCCCAGTTTTCAATAAATATCAAATAATTCACTATCCCTATCTTATATTCAAACAGCAAATTTATCGTATAAAACCCCAAAATTGGGGTTCTTTTTACTGAACTTGTGATTGGTTGCGGGGCCGGATTTGAACCGACGGCCCTTCGGGTTATGAGCCCGACGAGCTACCAGCTGCTCCACCCGCGTCCGAAATATGTGGCGCATTATAGACGCTTGCTATCAAAATAGCAAGATTTAATTACGTAAAAGCCTCACGGGAAAAACGCTATGAAAAATGACTTATAAATCACTTACGTTATTTACTCTCTCCGTTAGAGCAATCGGCTTTGCCAACATTAAAAACATTTCATTTTTGACCGCACTTTTTAAAGACTAAACAACCAATCGTCTTTCTTCAGTGTTTGCAAATAAAAACCCCGTTCCTGAATTTGCCGTAGCACATCCTGTTTGTCCGCATTAACTCAAGGGCTTATTGCCGCAAATTAAACAACATTACAAATATCGGCTTACCAAATACCTTGAGTAATGCCTCCGGCACAGCAGCAAATTGATCACGTTTTTCAATGTATAAATACATGCCCGCTTCTTTTGGGCTTTTATAAATGGCACATAGCATAAAATTGTTCCTCAATAAGGTTCAAGTTGCCGATTTTGCAACAATTCATTATCATTACAACTATTTTTCATCGAATTTTGCTTATGGCTCAGGATATTATTGAACTACGCACAGGCCAATTTTTCAGCTGTTTTTATCAGCATAAACAGTTCAAGTTTAACCGCGATAAAACGAGCATTGACAAAAACCAAAACACTCCTCGTTATTTCACAATATTGAGGTGATTTTGCAGTTCAATCCTATGTTGGAAAAAGTCAACTCTAATTGCATTGAAAGACTTATTAGTGAATACAACATTCACCTTTATCGATGTAGCCGATTGGCAAAATAATCTACAAAGAGAACTTATTCTTGCCGCCAATTTACCAATTCTGGGCAAAGTTGATAACGTCTCTGAAATACTTCCCGAACCACGCTATTTACCCACCAAAATTGTGCCGCATAATGTCATCGACAAACAGGGTAATTTACGCTATAGTGATTTGATTATTCATGGTGATGTAGAACATGGTGCTGAAGTGGCCGCCGATGGCAACATTCATATTTACGGCGAATTATTAGGGTCGCGCAATGGCAGGGATAAACAGCAGTTCTGGTTCAATTTACACACAATATTTAGATGCGAATTTGTGGCAGTAAACAGCCGTTTTTATACTAAAGAAAAATCCCGACTGAATTTTTATATCGTTCAGCTCAGGATTTTTGCGTGAAAAAGGATAAATTAATTTTACCCGTTCTAAAAAGTAGCTTTATCTGCTTTTTATTTGCTTTCAGTTTCACTTTTTACAGCGTCTTTGACTTCAGCAGCTTTCTGAGATACGGCATCAGCAGCTTGACCAACTTTTTCAGCCGCTGCATCTTTCATTTCGCCTGCTTTTTCTGCTGCAGCATCTTTCATTTCACCGACTTTTTGTTGCGCATAGCATCCATCTTTTGAGATCACGGCCTCTTTTTGCGTCTTTTAGCTAGCTCAACTGTAGCATCTTTCATTTCGCCAGCTTTCGTCGCCATAGCATCCATTTTTGAGATGTAGCCTCTTTGCGTCTTTTAGCAGCTTGAACTGTAGCATCTTTCATTTCGCCAGCTTTCTCTGCTACTGCATCTTTCATTTCACCGGCTTTCGTCGCCATAGCATCCATCTTTTGAGATGCAGCCTCTTTTGCATCTTTAGCAGCTTCAGCTGTAGCATCTTTCACATCTTTTGCAGCGTTTACGACAGCATCTTTAGCATCAGAAACACTTGCTTTCGCCTGTCTCGGTTTTCGAGATGTTTTACCATCGTCACAACCGGTTACATACAAAGTTACGCCTAATACTAATGCGGCTAAAACTGATTTTTTCATCATTGCTCCTAAATTAACCATTAAAAATAAACGTCTTACAAATTAATTAAGTAAGACGTACCTACTATGTAACAAAACTTTATAAAAGGAAATGATGTTTATTTTTGTAAAGTCCAACGTTTGAATTACGTCAACTTTAACTCTAATCTATTAAAAATTAAATAAATTTATTTTTAGTTTAGAATAGCCACAAAAACTATTGAGAATTTATACCACACTGTTCATTGATTAAAAATTTATTCAAATATTTTATTTCTTTTACCTCAGCCCGCCTCATTATCCAGATGAATCTCCACAATGGTCGCTGGATAAAACTCCCGCAGGATTTTCGACCGCACAATTCTTTTCACAATATCCCCCACTAAAGGCAAATGGGAAATAAGTAACACATTTTGCAGCCATCTTCCGCTAGCGGAAAGATAATTCACGACTCCCGAATCTCCATAAGGTGTAATAGCATCCCAAATGTCCAACTTATCGAAAAAGTGCTTTGATCGCAAACGAGTCAATCTGAACAAACGTCTCTAACGCGCGGGCATATACTAACAGCACTTTATCAAATGAAAGTGCGGTAGATTTTAGCCATGTTCCTTGCATTAATGCTTGTTCTTTACCGTTGGCATTCAGATGGCGCTCCCTTATCGGAGTTCGCCATCAATTCTGCCTCCCATGACGCATAACGAATAAGCGATAACCACGTCAACCTATCCGTTCGCTTTCACCCGCATCGGCAATTTCTTCTGCACATTTTTGTGCCAAGACACCTCTTCACATTCCACGCATCACGCGAATTAACGGTTCTGTACCGGATTTACGTAATAAAAATACGGCCCTTGCCTGCCAAACGTTTTTCTACATCTGCCGCCACAGCCTTCACGGTATCACTTTCTAGCGGATTATCCCCACCGGCAAAACGCACGTTGATTTCAACACTTGCGGGAATAACTTCACCGCATCGGCCGAATTCATTTAAAGATAAACGATGTTTCGCCATGGCCGTTAACACGGCTAATGAGGCGATAATACCGTCACCGGTGGTATTACGATCAGCAATGATAATATGGCACCTGAGTTTTCGCCGCCTAAGCCCCAACCACGCTCCTGCATTTGTTCCAATACATAACGGTCGCCCACATTGGCGCGCACAAATGGAATGGCTAATTGTTTTGAGCTAACTTCCAAACTCATATTGCTCATAACGTTCCCACAACACCGCCGTTTCAAACGTCCCTCACGTAAGGCTTCGCGAGCGATAATAAATAAGACTTGGTCGCCATCGACTTTATTCCCGAGATGATCCACCATAATTAAACGGTCACCATCGCCATCGTAGGCTAAGCCTACATCCGCTTTAACTTCCAGTACTTTTTCCTGCAACGCTTTAATATCAGTAGCACCACTTTTTCATTGATATTCATGCCGTCCGGTTCCGTACCGATTTCGATCACTTCTGCGCCTAATTCACGCATGACACTTGGCGCAATCATCAGGTAGCACCATTAGCACAATCCACAACGATTTTATAATTTTCCAAACTTAAATGCGCCGGGAAAGGTACTTTTACAAAATTCAATATAACGTCCCGCTGCATCTTTTAATTCGACTCGCACGCCCCTAATTCGGCAGATTCAACACAATCCATTGGTTGTTCCAACATAGCTTCAATTGCTTCCTCCACCTCATCCGGCAATTTGGTACCTTGAGTGGAAAAATTTAATACCGTTGTCATACACGGATTATGTGAGGCGGAAATAACGATTCCCGCTTCCAGCGCGGAAAGTGCGGTTAAATAAGCCACTCGCCGGCGTCGGCATCGGTCCGGTAAAAGCAGCCGACAAACCGGCTGCCGCCAACCCTGCCTCAAGGGGCGGATTCCAACATATAGCCGGAAATACGGGTATCCTTTACCGATTAATACTACGCGGAACCTTGTGTAGCCAACACTGACCGCTGCCCAACCGAGTTTTAACACAAAATCCGTGCTAATCGGATGGTTCCTACTTTGCCTCGTACCCCATCGAGTGCCAAAATACTTACGTTCAGCCATGTTTCATTCCTTCTCAAAATAAAAATATTTTTTTATATTGCGTACTACGCAATTATGCATTCACTGTTGCCTGCCAAATTTTCAACGCATCGGCGGTTTCGTCACATCATGTACGCGCAGGATACAGGCCCCTTCATTGCAGCAATTAACGCGGCGGAAACACTCCCCACCATACGTTGTTCTACTGTTTTTATCTAACACCGCACCAATCATTGATTTACGGGAGATTCCGGCCAAAATAGGATAGCCTTGTTCACAGAAAACGGATAAATTGTTGCAATAAACGATAGTTATGCTGAACACTTTACCGAATCCAAACCCGGATCCCAAAGCAGGTTCTCTTTTTGATTCCTGAAGTTAAACATTGTTCCGTTCTCTGTTGCATAAATTTTTAAAACATCAGTTACCACGTCATCATAATGCGGATTGAGTTGCATAGTACGCGGTTGCCCTTGCATATGCATAATGCATACCGGCAAGCCTAATTGTACTGCTGTTTGCAATGCGTTCGGCTCCCGCAAAGCACGAATATCATTAATCAAATCCATGCCTGCATTTGCTGCTTCCTGCATTACCGTGCTTTTGAAGTATCCACCGAAATCCAACAGTCAAACCGTTGACGCACTGCCTCTGCAGGAATAACCCGCTCAAGTTCTCTGTTCAAGCGTCACTTCCTCCGCATCGGGCGGGTGGATTCACCGTCAATATCAACATAGATGCTCCTTGTTGCAACATGGTTTCCACTTGTACCAAGGCTTTGTCTAACTGAAAAAATTGACCACTATCGGAAAAAGGAGTCAGGGGTAAAATTAAAGCTCATAATTTGGGGAGAGGAAAGGTCTAGAGTTTTAGTCTTTGCTGTTAATTTCTATGAGATATTTGTTTCGCATCCGCAAACCAATGAGGCCTCAAAAGTGCGGTACATTATAAGCGAATTTTTGTACTTACCAAAAATCCCTTTAGTCCTAGGCATGACGCATCGCTGATTTGCATGCCAGCATAAGCGCTATTTAACATTAACAACAGCAATCCGCTCCAAATGAAAAAAATAGGGTCAAATAGGGCGGATTCGTTCACCGGCGTGTGCACAAAAACCAAATGGCGAATAAAAGCAGGCTCGGTCTCAAGATAACTCATCATTGAAAATAAACTTACCGGCAATAATAAAGCCGATTTTTAAATTCGCGGTTACAGAAACGGCGCTAATCAAGCCCAACAATGGCACAACAACCAATAGCGCGAATCACTGACAATGATATCCGTCACATTCGGCTGAAACGCCAAATAAATAAAAGCAGGGAATCGAAATAAAAATAATATCTAGCGTCAATCCTTGCAACGCAGGCGTTTTCATAGCCGACGGCTTAAATAATAAGGAGGATAACCCTAAAGCAGACCCATAGACTAGTCCAAGAGAGGTTTGAGTCGCCCACAGTTCATGAGGCGACACCAAGTGCGGCTAAAAATAGCGCCATTTTTGTAATAAGGTTAAGCGTTCTTTAAACCACAAATAACCGCCGAATGCCATCACTAGGGAAATAAAAAGTAGCCAACAGCCACATTCACGCCTTCACCATTCACCGGCGCCCACATAAATAACCAAAAATTGACTGCCCGCCAAAGCGCTACCCATCAAAAAGATCAACCAACGTTTCCAGCTTGAGCCTAATTCGTTGCGGAATAAATGTTTTCAAACCGGCTAAACCCATTATCGGTAATAAGATGGCCAATATGGCAAATAATGAACCTATCATACGCAAGACAAAAACATCTGTGCCGCTTAAAGGGTAGCATCCACGCGCTGAATAAATACATAATGCCAAATAAACTTTGCGACAAAATATACAGCCACACACCTTGGATATCGGTTTGCATAACTATCACTCCACATCAGGTTAACGCTATGAGAATTATACTAAAAGCGCCAAATAACCAATTTCAATTAATCGCGAATAATGAGATGATTTCCCCAAAATTTGCATCATATTTGATAAAAACTTCTCAAACGGTGAAATTATGTACCACTTAGATAAACTTGATCGGGCAATTCTCAATGAATTACAAACCGACGCGACAATTCCGCTAAAAGAACTCGCGATCGGGTCCAACAGTCACCATCGCCACCCTGCCAACGTCGTATTCAGTTACTTAAACAACATCACGTCATCACCAAACAAGTTGCCATTGTCTCTCCTTCTGCCGTGGGCAAAATCCATTAGCGTATTTGTGTTGGTCGAGTTAGATAATCAACAATCTCATTATCAAGCTGAATTTGAACGCAAAATGCGCGGGGAGAAAGGATGTGATCGCCTGTTATGAAATCTCCGGCGATTATGATTATTTGCTGTTGGTGCATACAGAAGATATGACAAGCTACCACCGTTTTATTCATCAAGTGTTAATCAGGTGGCGCCCACGTGAAAGGTTACAAAAAGTCAGTTTGTGATGAATTTCTTTAAGGCGGAAAGCAAAATTATTCTGTAACATAAATTACCAGAGGCTCATTTTGTTCCGAGGCTTTTTCTTCCGGCAGCGTGACGTGCAAACCGATTAATCGAATGCTTCTTCCATGCCGACGCGCCCAAATTTGACCAAGCAACTGTTGAAAATTTTTCACTTGAAAAATTCGACCGCACTTTTCTCCAATGTCGTCACTTGAAAATCTTCAAATTTGAGTTTCACACCAGATTTTTCTTAATTGCGCCAAAGGCATTTCCGGGCAAGCACGTTGCACGACGCTAACCAGTTGCGGATACAGGGGTTGTCAACACTTTAACGCCTTCTTCCAACTGATGAATATTACTTAATAACGTGGTTTCCACGCCCACAGACTGCGCTCACGGTGCGGCTGAATTTCCCGCTCATCAATACCATGACTATACTGCCAAATGCGTTTGCCCCATTTTGCCGAATAAATTTAGCAACAGGTGACGCTCCGTTTTCTGTACATCGGCACAGCACACCAATCCCATTTGTAGTAATTTTTCCGACGTCGACTTTGCCAACACCGGGAATTTCTCTTTAAGGGCAAATTAGCGACAAAAATCGCTCACCTCTTTTGAGCTCAATCACAAAGGTGTCCGTTCGGTTTATTTTGATCAGACGCGATTTTGGCGAGGAATTTTAACGGCGCGATGCCGGCAGAGCGGTAAGATGAAGTTCATTGAAAATCGCCTGACGCAATTTCCTGCAGCAATCCATGTGGCGGAACCTGCGCATTTATCACAATCGGTCACGTCTAAATAAGCCTCATCAAGCGAAAGCGGCTCAATAATAGAGTATAACGTTGAAATATTTGATGAATTTGTTGGGAAACCCCACGATACAACGGCATATTAACCGGCAACAACACCAAATTAGGGGCACAGTTTTAAGGCTTGCGCAGTTGACATCGCACTATGTAATCCAAATTTACGCGCAATGTAGTTACAGGTGGTTAACGCGTTGTTCAGCACGCCCACGACCGCAACAGGTTTTATCGGCCAACGCGGGATTTTCAGTATTTCAATGGATGCATAAAACAATCCATGTCGATGTGAATAATTTTTTCTGGGTTTAGTATTTAAGGTATCAGACATAAAAAGTGCGGTCAAAATTTCATGTATGACCGCACTTTACTTCCTACAGCTGTATAAAACAGTATTTTAATTGGCTACGTTAATTTGTTGTCCATCCGAAAAAGTCACATTACGAGCCACAGAATACTTCTGAATTGGCTCCTGCAAATGCGTAAAATAACGTTCGATATTGCTCGGAATTTGATTAAACGGAATGCGTAAATTCACAGTAATCTTTGCTTTAGGCGTCATAGGTTGCGCAAAATTCAGCAGCACATCTTGTGAATAAATCATTTGTTGATCGTATAAATGGCCGCAATCCAATACAAAAGTTTAATGGATTTATTACTTTTATTTTCAACGGAATATTTCACTAAAACATAAGCCTGATTGTCTTCATCCACCACCATATCACGCTCCTCAAAATGAATATCAACACTCTTTTTAAATTGGGACAAGCAGCTTCTTGGGTGTTTTTCGTTTTGTCGATTGTTGAACAGGCTGTCTCGGTTTAGCTTTTAGGCTCAGCTGCATTTGCCGAACTTAGCGCAAGAAAAGAGACAATACCAGTGAGGTAAATAAATTAAAATATTTCATTGTGATACCTTTACAATAATGAATTTGTGGCAGAATTCTACTCGATCTCCCTGGGGAAAAACGGAATTTTCATTAACTTATAAAACAAAAGGATAGACATTAAAATCTATCCTTTTGCTCTATTGATAACTAATTTTAGCTCTTCGCTTGTTTTTGCTCATCAGCCATACAAGCCGCTGCAGTAAATAATACGTCGGTTGAAGAGTTGAGGGTGCAGTCTCTGTGGAGGTCCTGCAAAATACCGATAATAAAGCCGACCCCGATCATTTGTGCCCATACATCATCGGAATGTTGAACAGGCTACAAGCCAATGGAATTAACAATAAGAGCCACTTCGGCCACACGGATGCACCACAGGCACACAGGCTTGCCACTACGCTTAATAAAGATAGCTCTACCAAGGAAACCTCAATGCCCAATGTATGTACTGCAGCCAAGGTCAGGATGGTAACAGTAATTGCCGCACCGGCCATGTTGATACTGGCGCCTAGTGGAATAGATGCAGAATAGGTTTCTTCATCCAATCCAAGACCTTCGCCAGAGTTAATATTCACCGGGATATTTGCTGCCGAGCTACGGGTAAAGAAGGCAGTTACGCCACTTTTCACAAGCAAGTCCAAACTAGTGGGTATGGATTTGCGGCGGATTTGTTTCCAATACACTAAAAGCGGGTTAACGACAAACGCCACAAATGCCATAGAACCGATTAAGACACTCAATAATTTCCACATAACCGCGCAATGCCACTAACCCTTTATCCGCTAAGGTTTCAGACACACTAAACCAAATACGCTGATTGGTGCAAAAGAAATAATCCATAAACGATTTTAGATACGGCCTTCGGAAAATCCGGAAATGACAATTTTTGTATTTTTCAGAAGCATGGCAAGCGCTAAACCTAAACCGATAGACCAGGTTAATACGCCGATAAAGTTTGCTTTTAAATAGCGCATTGGTGGATTGTCCACCATATTAAAATAAGATCCAACAGGCATTACCTACACCTTTTTGGCGCGGAGTAATATCTTCCTTAACGGATAGCGCCACTTCGATTGGGAACAAGAAGGAAGCGATAACCGCAACAACGGCGGCTAAAAAGTGCCGAGTAGATATAAAACAAGGATTGGTTTCATGTTGGTTTTTGGTGCCAATATTGGCAATGGCTGCCATTACCAAAACAAAAATAAGCAACAGCATACCGCACGCAGTGAACGCACAAAGAAAATTTGGCCCAACACACCGACTCTTTTCCGCGAGTTAAAATCTAAGACGGTTTTGTAACATGGGGCTGACTTGCGCACGATAATACCGAGCGCCAAACCAATAGCAATGCGTTTTAACAAACCTACCTTGGAAAAACAAAGAATTAAACGAGAAGTATTCATACTGGGTTTAATCAGCTGTGCAAATAAACTTGCTGTTGATATTCGAATCAAAAATTGATCCACCTAAAGGGAAGTAAAGATGAGCTTAAAATTTTGATAAAAGAAAACATAAATTGAGATATACTTTATAAAAATATGTAGTTTTATTTAGCTAATATTTAAAAGGTGCCATCTTTATTTAATTTAATTAAAATCAGAATGGAACTTACTATAAAAGCTATAAAAATTTTGGGGCTGTACTAGATAACTAGACCAGAATCTCTTTTAACTAATTGTTTTAGAATGGAAATTTGAGATGTTTATTTCACTATTGTTAAAAGCGCCATTCGCATTCCTTCAAATACAGCTCAAAAATGCGCTTTGGGAATGCCATTAAACTTGCGCAAATGACGTTTTGCTTGGTTCAAAAATTCTCAATTCCGTTTATATGGTTATGATTTTCAGCAAAAATGCGTACTGTGATTGATGCGGAAATGACTAAATTCGCTGACATCAAGCACATCATAACTACGGTGAAAGTATCAGTGTAAACAATGCTGTCAGGCTTAACTTTCTCACGAATAATTGGCAATAGTGTTGCTGATTGAGCATTTGGTACAACTACGGTATAAACTTTACCATTTCTCTTGAGAAGTCCGAATACCGCGACTTTGCCTGCTGCGCCACGACCACGCTTACCTTTGCGAATACCGCCGAAATAGCTTTCATCGGCTTCAATTTCTCCTTCAAACATTTCCAAATGCAGGGCTTGTTTGATAAATGAGTAAACGTAATCGGTGAAAGTAATAAGCGGCTGTATTTTTGTTTACATTTACCAACTCACTTGCTGTTCTAGCCGTAACACCTGCGACAAACAGTTCAATGAGTTTATTTTGTTTATGCTGACTTAAGCGATTTTTCTCATTTAAGCATTCTAATCTAAATGAAAGATTTAGTCGTTATCTAGTACAGCCCAAATTTTTATTTCACCCTGTTGACTTACGTATATAACAACAGTATATTGTTGCTGTACAAAAACACAGTTAACATAGAGGAATCAATATGAGCTACGAAAACCACATAATCTCCAAACTTAACATCAAGTTTTTCTTACCAACCAATGCCTATTTTGAAAGTATAAACACGAGACTAACTTTAATAAAACTTGATCTTAATTTGTATTGCATCAGACGCCCGCAACAAACCTGTTTTATCCGAGTCACTAATCCGAATATGTTGGCTTGGGGCATTGAAGAAGGTGATATGCTGGTTGTGGAAGACAGTAACGAATTATTTGTGGAAGAGTGAGTTGTCAGAAATCAATAGCGATTCCATGTGATGAGTTTATTCACACCAATGGCGAATTTGTATTCTTATCCTAGATTCCCAAACACAAAATATTAAAACCGATAACTGGCGCAATTTGCCAATTATCGGCACAGTATCAAATGTGATTCATCAATTACATCCTAAAAACACAATGCGTTTCCCGCCATAAATATTCTCAAATAGCCTATTGATTGTACAAAAAGTGCGGTCAGAAATATAAAAATTTCTGACCGACACTATTTTCTACTTATCTTAAAGAACGCGACGGGATTGGGTGTAGTTCTTGCCCAGTAATTATCGTTCAAAAGATTCAATAATTACACCACGACTTGTGCTGGAATGCATAAATTTGTCATCACCGATATAAACGCCCTACGTGATGGTTTTACGGAAGAGGACCAAATCACCCACGCGCAATTCGTGTTTCTTGATTTCCTTGCCAACATAACGTTGTTCCGAGGTAGAGCGTGGCAATGTAACACAAAAGCATCTAAAATGTGGTTTTGCATAAATCCGGAACAATCAATTCCTGCGTTGAAAACCGCCGAAACGATAACGGGTGTCGGCACTCCTGATAAACTTTAGAAAGGCGTTTATCCACAATGACTGAATATTGATGAGGTTTGTTAGGTTTTTAACTGTGCGGCAATTAATTGGTTGAGTTTGTCTTCGTCTTGATCTTGTTGGTGAAACAATGTTATTTTGAACATGCCGTCAGGACAAAAAGGGCGCGATAATCAATAATTTTCTGAGACATAAATTTAAATTGTTATTTTAAATAAGGGTTTTTAAGTCATAATTGTGCGAGATACCATCGTAAATTTATGTAAAAATCTAGCTAAAATTGCTTTTTAATTTGAAGAAAAATAGACTTTTTCGTGCATATAGTGCATAGAGGAAAATTTATGCACTATATATTGTTGTTGCACGAGACAAATTAATTTTCCGTATCCAATTCCGGGAAGGATTTCTCCAAAATCATCAATGGCTTTCATTTTGTGCGACAAAAGCTTCCAATTTGATCCAACGGTAACGTCGATGGGCCATCACATTTGGCATGATTCGGATCCGGATGAGCTTCTAAAAGAGACCGGCCAACCCTACCGTACACTGAATCGCCAACTCGGTCACTTGCGCGACGACGCCAGCCGGAAGCTGCGCCAAATGGGTCGTGACGACATTGATATGAATGAGTAACGTACAAAAATGACCGGGCAACCTTTGAGACATTTTTCATCACGCTAAAAGCCCAACATATCTACTACTAAGTTGTCGTAACCAAAATTGGTACCGCGATCACATAAATCACTTTATCGTTACCGCATTCTAGCAATTTTCCACAATATTGCCCATTTGTCCTGGGCTTAAAAATTGTGGTTTTCACATTAATTATAGCGCCAGTACCGCCATACGCTTCCACTAAATCGGTTTGGCGAGGCAAAAATGCGGCAGTTGAATAATATCCACCACCTCAGCTGACCGGTTGGCGATGATAAATTTCGTAGCACATCGGTAATGACTTTTACACCGAAAGTTTGTTTTAACTCGGCAAAAATCTTCAAACCCTGCTCCATGCCCGGGCCACGGTAAGAATGAATGGAAGAGCGTTTCGCCTTATCAAAAGAGCCTTAAACACATAAGGCACGCGCCCAATTTTTGCGTTGCTTCCACATTTTTCACTACACGCATGGCCATATCACGGCTTTCGATACATTCATACCGCCAAAAATACAGATGGCTTATCGTTGGCAATTTGAATATCGTCTAATTGAATTAATTTATTTTTGCATAAGTTTTTCCTTATTTATCTGAAATGTTTGCCCTAACGCCCTAGCGTAACACGCTCATTATTTCCATAATCTCGGCATGTGTCGACATTTTACCATAAATTCATCTGATCGACCGCACTTTTTCGCCTTGCTGCCATCCATGCTCCATAACAAATAGCCATTTTCCGTTAAATATTGCGGCGCCTGTTCAATAATATGCGTAAATCTGCATAACCGCTTTCCTCTGCCACCAAAGCAGACAAGGGTTCAAAACGCACATCGCCTCGCTGTAAATGTTCATCGTTACTATCAATATAAGGCGGATTACTCACGATCAAAGTCAGAATTTTCCTGTAACATTATCAAACCAATGACTTTTGCACAAAATGGACGTTTAATTGATTTTTCCCGCATTTGTTCTTGCCAACTCAACTATTTCAGGCAAGAAATCCACGCCGATACTATCAAGTTGAATGCGTTGTTTTTGTGTCACAGATTTTAATTCCGATGCCAACGCCAACGCGATCGCACCGGTTCCCGTACCAAGATCTAAAATGCGAAAACAGGGTGAATGTTGATCGCACTTTTGTAGCTTTTTCAATAGCAATATCCACCGCCTTTTCCACCAAAAATCTCCGTATCAGGGCGCGGGATTAACGTTTTTCCGACACGCCAGCGGCAACGACCAAAAATTCTTTTTACCAAGAAGATAAGCAATAGGTTCGCCTTTCAAACGACGGGATAAAGAGTGCGGTCAGTTTTTCCAACGTTTTTCTCTAACGCCGTTTCGCCAAAGGCTAAAATAAAGGCGCGAGATTTTTGTGTAACGGATTGTATAATGCCAAGGCATCAATTCTGCCGTTTTTCGGAGGAATTTGCCTGATTTAAGGATTGCGTGGCTTGTTGTAGCCATTGTTGATAGTTCATTTTTTGTCAATAAAATGAACGAGCCGTTAAAGCTCGTTCGAATAGTTAATTTCTGTTCAGACAGCGTGCCAATTGATCGGCCTGATACTCGGTGATAATCGGCTGAATCAAGTTCATCAATTTTGCCGTTCATCGACTTCATCCAAGCGATAAATTGTGAGGTTAATGCGATGATCGGTTACGCGGCCTTGCGGGTAATTGTAAGTGCGATTTTTGTCAGGAACGGTCACCCGAACCTAATAAATTGCGGCGGGTATCTGCCTGCTCTTGCGCCAATTTTTCCTGTTCTTGCTGAACCAAGCGGGAAGCTAACACGGACAACGCTTTGGCTTTGTTTTTATGTTGCGAACGTTCATCCTGACATTCCACCACCATGCCGGTAGGAATATGGGTAATACGTACGGCAGAATCAGTTTTTATTGATGCTGTCCACCTGCACCGGATGCCCGATAAGTATCGATACGCAAATCTGACGGATTAATTTCAGGCATTTCGGATTCCGGCAACTCAGGCATCACCGCAACGGTACAAGCAGAAGTATGAATACGCCCCTGTGATTCTGTTTTTCGGCACACGTTGAACACGATGACCGCCTGATTCAAATTTTAATTGCCCATATACGCCATCGCCGCTAACAAGCGCAATAATTTCTTTAAACCCGCCCTGTTCGCTTTCATTTTTCACCTGAGCACTTCCACGCGCCAACGTTTGAGTTCGGCATAACGGCTATACATACGGAAAAGATCGCCGGCAAAAATGCCTGCTTCATCACCACCTGTCCCTGCGCGGATTTCAAATAGCAGTTATATTCATCATTTGGATCTTTCGGCAATAATAAAATCTGTAATTGCTGTTCAACCTCTGTAAGTTCGGCTTCGGATTCTTCAATTTCCATTTGTGCCATTTCTTTCATTTCAGGGTCATTCAGCAACATTTTTGCTTCTTCAAGGTTAGAATTAAGTTGATTCCAACGACTAAAACATTTCACAACATCTTCAAGTTGTGAATACTCTTTGGAATAGGCTCTAAATTTATCTTGATCGCTAATCGCTAGAAGCATCGCCCTAATAACGCTTCAACTCTTCATAACGCTCTTTTAAGCTCTCTAATTTGGTAATAATAGATGGTTTCATTGCTTAACCTTGAAAAGAAATTGAAAAAGAAAAATTAAACTAAAAATCAGGGGCATTCTAGCACAGAATAGGGATTTTGTTGAAAGTTCACACAAAGAAAAAGGCTCAGATTCTCGAGCCTTTCTTTTTATGAACAGAAATTAAAAGTGCGGATACGTTCAAAGCGCGAGACCGCCAACAATACGAACACGCGCACCCGGCACAAGATTAGATTCGGCTTTTTGCACTACTGACAATTTCTCTGCCATCATCTTTACGGATAACCATTTCAAAGCCATTCACTTGGCTGGCTTTTTCTTCTATATTACCGATTACCGCGCCGGCGACCGCACCGATGGCACTGGCAGCACCCTGCCCCGTACCGCCGCCAATACCGGAGGCCGCGACACCACCGATGGCACCGCCACCAGCAGTACGATTACGCCTTGATTATCTGCCTGGATTCTCACCGGACGGGTGGAAACAATTGTACCGTAACTAATTGAACGCGCTTTCCCTTTGCTTGCTCGGAAGATAAACGTCACCGCCATAAAATATCCTGGTTAGCACAAACCAACCATGCCCAATGCCATTAATACGGCAACTGCGAGTATCATAAATGCTCCTTAAACGATAAATGAAATTATCACGACTATATTAGCCCAAACCTAGAATAAACCACCAATTTACACTACACACGCCTCAATAATTTGTGTTTGATGCTGTATGGGTGAACTTTACAGGTATGATTATGATTCTGGTCCGAAAAAGCGGTGGCCACCGATAAATTGACCAGTTTTTCACCATCAGCTTTCAGTTCGGCTCGCTTTGACTTTTCAAACCTTCGGATTGGTTCCGCAAAAACAAATTTTTATACGGGCTAACCATTCCGCCTCAGTTTTCTCCGGTTAAAAACGGCACAACCACTTCAATATGTTCCCGTTTCTTGCGGATAATGTTTATTCTTCGGGAACGGCAACTCCACTACGTCAATTGCCTGTCCGGCAAGTATAACGGTTGAGATTAAGGCAATTAAATAAATCACCCTACCATTCACCGAATTATCGCTTAACACGGAGCCATAGTTTAACAATAATGCCAACCATTCACGGGCGCTACTGCTCTGAATTAACGCAACGAAAGATGATCGATTTCATATTTGGTTGGAATCTCAAATGAATCGCTTCCTGCAGCGCCTGAATTTTTGCTCGAAATACTGAAAATCCGCTAAAGTGCGGTCTGATTTGAAAACATTTCGTGGGGCAAATGAAACGACATAAATTTCCCTTTTTGGCTTTTTCTGAAACGTGAAACAACGGTATTATATCCAGCTATTTTTATCCTCAAAAGAATTTAAGGTTCAACCGTGAATATTCAATCTATTTTATCCGAAATCAAACACGCGATGCTTGCTGCCGGTGCAGATTCGCAATGTGAAGCGTTGGTACGTCAATCGGGCAAAAGTACAATTTGGTGACTATCAAGCTAACGGCATAATGCCTGCCGCAAAAATTAGGATTAAATCCGTATGAATTTGCGCAAAAAGTCTTAGAAAAAGCCGAATCACAAGATATCGCAGAAAAACGGAAATTGCCGGTCCGGGATTTATTAACATTTTTCCTGAAAAATGCTTGGCTTTAGCGGAAAAATATCCAATAACGCCGTAAAAGATCCAAATGAGTGCAGACACAACCACGATAAACAAAACCGTTGTTGCAGATTATTCCTCACCGAACGTTGCCAAAGAGAAATGCACGTGGGGCATTTACGTTCCACTATTATTGGCGACGCCGTAGTTCGCACACTTAGAATTTTAGGGCAACCATGTTATCCGCGCCAACCATGGCGGGCGACTGGGGCGCAATTCGGTATGCTGATTGCTTACTCGGATGGAAAATGAACATGCCAGCGAAATGGAATTGGTGATTTAGAAGCCTTTTATCGCGCGGCCAAGAAACATTACGATGAAGATCCGGTATTTGCCGAAAAGCCCGTAATTACGTGGTGAAATTACAAAGTGGCGATGAATACTGTCGCACTATGTGGAAAAGTTGGTGCGTATCACTATGCAACAAAACCAGTCACAGTATGATCGTCTAAAATGTCACCTTAACGGATAAAGATGTCATGGGCGAAAGCCTTTATAACCCGATGTTGCCGGGGGATTGTCGAAGATCTGAAAAAACAAGGTTTAGCTCGTTGAAGATGACGGTGCGTTAGTGGTTTATTTGGACGAGTTTAAAAATAGAAAGACAGCGACCCAATGGGCGTTATTGTGCAGAAAAAGACGGTGGCTTCCTTTTACACCACCACCGACATCGCTGCTGCAAATACCGTTATGAAAACCTTGTAAAGCCAATCGTGCGTTAGTCTTCTCCGACACTCGTCAAAGCCAACACATGCAACAAGCATGGCTCATTACCCGTAAAGCAGGCTATGCCGGACGGTTTCCAGTTGGAACACAAAAATTTCGGCATGATGTTAGGTAAAGACGGCAAACCATTCAAAACCCGTAGCGGAGACACCGTAAAATTAGCGGATTTATTAGATGAAGCGATTGAACGGGCGGGCGTGATAATTTCATATCCACCGCACTTTCCGATCAAGAAAAAGCGGATGTCATTGAGAGCTGTCGGTATCGGCTCGGTGAAATATGCGGACTTATCCAAAACCGCACAGCGGATTACGTGTTCGACTGGGATAACATGTTGAGTTTAGAGGCAACACGGCGCTTACATACAATATGCCTACACCCGTATTCGTTCGATTTTCAACCGTAGCCAAATTGCCCTAAGCGAAGTGGAGACAAGCCACATTAAGCATTGCTGATGAGAACGTGCTATCTGGCAATCAAATTATTGCAATTTGAAGAAGCTATTCAAATTGTAGCAAAAGACGGAACATCATCACGTAGCTTTGTGCTTATTTTATATGAATTGGCAGAGTGTATTCTCTTCTTTCTATGAGCATTTGCCCAGATTCTAAATAACGAAAGATCAACAAGTGAAATTAAGCCGTTTAAAACTGGCGTTGTTAACAGAAAGAACGTTAAAACAAGGGTTGGTTTACTCGGCATTAAAAACCGTTGAAAAATGTAATCAAATTTCTAAACAATATCCCGTTCATTTGAACGGGATTTTTAATAGTAAATAAAAATATCAATACTGAGAAAAATAAGATAAAAAGTGCCTCATAAGAGGCACTACTCCAGAAAACAAAATATGTTTGGCTATTATATAGCACTTATTTTTATTGGTGCTAAGGATACTGAATACTCAGCTATAAAAGCAAATATTCATTGGAAAAATTTGCAATATAAGTCACTGTTTTTGCATAAAATTTGCCTTGTCGAAATTAACTTTACAAATAAAAAGCGCGGTCAATTTTCAAATAATAAAAAATCTTACCGCACTTTTTACTCAATTAATAAGAATAAACTAGTCTAAATTAATGTCCCATTGACATCATGCCTAAAAACAGTATAGAAACCACTTGCTCTTCCGGAATCACTTGACCGTTTAATCTCAGCTGTCCTTTTTCCAATACAAGATCCAATTTCACTTGTTTTCCGTCATCCACTAAAATACCTTGCTGGACACCATTTTTCACGCCTTGTTCAATCTGCATAGTCGCCATTTGGGTTGCTTGTTCTTTATTTAAACTTTGTAAACTGCAATCCTGTGGCAACCTGATCAACTAACGCTGCTTTATTAGCATCTACTTTAAAAACAAAAGTGATTAAATAAATTGAAAACTTTGCCTTTTGCTAATGAGGTTCTCAAAAATCGGAACTAGCAATGGAAACATCTAAATTAGCAGTCAATTTACCTTTTTGATTATAGTTAAGAGTTGGTGTAAAATAAATTGCGGTTGGGTATCAAAGAATGTCTTCACCGTGGCGATTTCCTTGTCACTTAAAGTCTTCTTTTCGCTGTTTACTGCTTCGATAAATACGCATTAATTGTTGAAGGTTTCACCATCAACATGATTAAAAGCCAATCAATGTTTAAATCGCCAAATTCTTGATTATGACAGGACCATTAGCAACTATTTTTAGCGGCGGAATCTAAAATTTATCTTTTCTCACCGTATCAAAATCCATTTTTCAGTTTTTAATGCCAAAATTATTCTCCTTGCCTTGGGTATCTGTACCGATGTTTTAACCCGCCCACCGAAATAAATTGCTTTGCCGGTTGTCACAGTCCCATTCGAATTCGCCCGTAATCAGCATCAATTTTGACATTTTTCAAGTTCAGCAGCGCTTTTTATCAGCTTCGTTATATACAAGTTTAGAAAGACCTAAATCCAGTTTAACAATGCCTTCACGCACAAAACTCAAATTTTTAGTTCCAGAAACCGCTGATGGCTAATGTGCCATCTTTCATTGCAGCCTCAAAATAGCACCAATTCTAGTTTAGAATCGCCACTTTGGGTATAGCTAACTGAGGTAGTGAGCTGTAATCGGTGTTTTGCTGCGTAGCATCAAAACCAAGTCGCCGTCATGTCAGTTTTTGGTAATTTGATCGACACCGAGAACATACTCAGCATAAAATTAAAATGGCTAAGCTGATTTAACGGCAATGGACTCATGGTATAGCGTACCTTCAAATGCATTACGTTTTGCGTGGATTATCAAGCTGCTAACAAGAACTTGATATTTAGTTTTTGAGCTAAATAAACCACGCTCAAAAGAAACATTATCAAATCGAATATCTAATCCCAAAGAATAAGCTGACTGATTAAGATCTTTATTGGCAAGATTAACCCGACGAGCAAATTCTGTTTCAGCAACTTTACCAGTATACCAGGCACCGCCGCCCCAAGCTGTGCCTAATGCAATAACGATTCCTAAAGCTAATGCTGATTTCTTCATAATGTGTCCTTAACTAAGTGATAAGTATTAAAATAATCTGCGTAATCTCAGCACAAATTAAAAGAGGATCAATTAATGAACAAAATAAAAATAAAAATTTTAACTTTTCCTTGAAGTTCATCTCTTTTAACTTACTTTTACAAGAAACGAATCAGGTTTGACCGCACTTTAGGTTCATTGATTTAAAATAAAACTTAGAAATGCGAAATTCATCACATCTTACAATCCATAAACCATTACACCGAATTTAAAATTTCACTTAGGGAGAAAACAAATGGGAAAAATTATTGGTATTGACTTGAGTACAACAAACTCTTGCGTCGCCGTGATGGATGGCGATAAACCACGCGTGATTGAAAACGCAGAAGGCGATCGTACCACCCCGCATCAATCATTGCTTATACAACGATAACGAAATTTTAGTAGGCCAACCGGCAAAACGCCGAGCGGTCACCAACCCGAAAAACACCTTATTTGCGATCAAACGTTTAATCGGCCGTCGTTTTGAAGATGCCGCGGTAAAACGCGATATCGACATCATGCCATTTGAAATTACACGCGCAGACAATGGCGACGCATGGGTCAATGTAAAAGGCGATAAATTAGCACCTCCTGCGATTTCTGCCGAAGTGTTGAAAAGAAATGAAAACGCGAAGATTTGCTTGGGCGAACGGTTACTCAGTCGTTATTATCTGCACCGGCATAGCTCAACGCTGCGCAACGTCAGCAACCAAAGATGCGGGTCGTATCGCTGGTTTAGAAGTTAAACGTATCATCAATGAGCCAACTGCAGCCCGCACTAGCTTACGGCTTGGATAAAAGGTCAAGGTAACCGAGCAATCGCTGTTTTACGACTTGGGTGGTGGTACATTCAGTTTATCCATCATCGAAATTGATGAAGTGGGTGGCGAGAAAGCATATCTGAAGTGTGGCAACAACGGAGATACTTCACTTAGGTGGTAGGAACTTGATAACCCGATGATCAACTATTTGGTCGATGAATTCCAAAAGAGACAAGGTATTGACTTGCGCAAGATCCGGCACATGCAACGTTTAAAAAAAGCTGTGAAAAGCGAAAGTTGAGCTTTCTTCCGCGCAACAAACCGATGCCAACTTGCCTTACATCACAGCGGATGCAACTGGCCCTAAACAGCTAAACATCAAGTTGACCCGTGCGAAATTAGAATCTTTAGTTGAAGATTTGGTGGCGAAATCCCTTTGAGCCGGTGAGTTGCATTATCCGATGCCGGATTAAGTGCCTCCCAAGTTGATGATGATTGATTTTGGTAGGTGGTCAAACTCGTATGCCACTTGTTCAACAAAAATGGAAGAATTCTTCGGCAAGCACCACGTAAAGACGTTAGCAGACAAGCCGTTGCAGTGGGTGCGGCAGTACAAGGCAGGTGTGTTAGCCGGTGATGTAAAGACGCATATTGTTATTAGACGTTACCCCATTATCATTGGGGTATCGAAAACCATGCGCGGTGTATGACCACGCAATTAGAGAAAACACCACGATTCCAACCAAAAATCGCAAGTGTTCTCAATGCGGAAGATAACCAAAGTGCGGTAACTATTCACGTGTTACAAAGGTGAACGTAAACAAGCTTCGCCAAATCGATCTTAGGTCAATTTAACCTTGAGGCATCAAACCTGCTCCCACGCGGTATGCACAAACTAGTGACCTTCGACATCGACCGCAGACGGTATCATCCGTATTTCTGCGAAAGATAAAGGCACAGGTAAAGAACAACAAATCACCATTAAAGCGTCTTCCGGTTTAAAGCGATGAAGAAATTCAACAAATGGTACGCGATGCCGAGGCGAACGCTGAAGCTGACGTAAATTTGAAGAATTAGTACAAGCGCGCAGCAAGCCGTCACCGCGTACACGGTACACGTAAACAATTAGAAGAAGCGGGTGATAAAGTTCCAGCCGCGGATCGTGCCGCTATCGAAAGCGCATTAAGCGACTTAGAGGCTGCCGTGAAAGGGCGAAACAAAGCATGATTGAAGCCAAACTTCAAGCTCCTTGCCGAAGATTGCACAAAAACTTGCACAAACAGCACAACCGCCAGGTGAGCCACAACAAGCGAAAAGCAACGGCAAACCAAACGATGATGTTGCAGATGCTGCAGGTTTGAAGAAGTGAAAAGATAACAGGTAGTTGATTTGTTAGATAATAAAGGGGCGTATGATTACGCCCTTTTTGGCTATTACCGATAACCCCAAAGTGCGGTTAATTTTTAATTGTTTTGTAGACGGTATTCAGTACGATTAACATAACAGGTAATCAAAGCCAGCCCTACGATACATTTTCACTTTTTGACCGCACTTGAAGCTCTGATCATCTCTGTTAGAGGGCAACAATTCGGAAAAAGTAACATAAAGACCAAAACGGAAGCAACCTAATGGCAAAACAAGACTACTACACGAACTTCAGGTTTCTAAATCTCCCGATGAAAAGAAATTAAACGTGCTTACAAAGAAAGCTCACAATGCAATATCACCCGGACAGAACCAAAGGGATAAAGAAAAAGAAAGAAATTCAAGAAATTCAAAACCCTATGAAATTCTAAGTGATAAGCAAAAGCGCGCTAATTATGACTAATACAGCCACGCTGCATGCTGAACAAAACTTTGGGTGCCGGCGGTGGTTTTGGTGGTCAGATTTTGGTGATATTTTTGGAGATATGTTCGGTGACATCTTTGTATGGTGGCGGCAGCGGACGCGGACGCCATACGCGTCGTGCGTGGTGATGGCTTACGTTACGACCTTGAAAGCACACTGAAGAAGCCGTAAAAGGCACAACCAAAGACATCAAAATTCATACTTTTGGCTCCTTTGCCAAACATGTCAGCACCGAGTGCTGGAAGCAGAAACTCTAAAGTAGAAACCTACCCACATTGCTCCTTAGTTTCCGGCCGCTTACGTCATCGCAACAAAGGTTTCTTTGTGACTGATTTCATGCGCTTGTCATTTCCTGTCATGGCGGCGGTAAAGAGATTGAAGAGCCATATGACACCACTGTGAGCTTTGTGCAAGGTGAGATAAACCGACCTTTCCGTAAAAAGTCCGGCGGGCGTGGATACGGAGTCAATTTACGGTTATCAAGGCGAGGGGCGCGGCGGGTGAGAAATGGCGCACCGGCGGGCGATCTATACGTGATTCTTCACGTTAAAGAGCCTGCCATATTTACTGAAGCGTGACGGTAGCAATCTGTGCGACAGTAAATCCAGTTTCACTATATAGCAGCGCCCGTAGCGTGGGAATTGAAGTACACCAACCTATAGACGGCAGAGTAAAACTGCGTATTCGGAGAAACTTTCAGACCGGTAGAATTCTTCCCGTATGTGCGTGGAAAAGGTGTCACCTCAGCGTGGCGATTATGCTGGTGATTTAGTTTGTCGCATCGTTGCCGACACGCAGTAAAAGCTCAATGAAGAAGAGCCAGAAAGAGTGTGGCCATCAGCTCGAAGAAAGCCTGGAAGGACCAAAGACGAGCTAGCGTCCAAAATCTGCGGCTTTTTGAGACGGCGTAAAACGTCTTTGTTAGTTTAACGAAGTAAAATTAACAAAATCTAAAACCAGAGTGCGGTAGAAATGCTTGCATTTCTGCCGCACACTAATCATAAAACTCCAGGTATAAAAAGACCGACATTATGTCCGGTCTTTTCTATAAAGTCAGTTAACTCAAATTAGAAGTGTACGTAAACCTGCACCGTAGATGTTTTCACGCGGTACGGTGACCATCCTCATATTTTTAGTTGCACGTGTATATTGTACGTAAGGAGACGACATTTTTGCTTAACTTATAGTCAGCCATTGCGATGTAGTGGTTTTAATAGTTTTGCTATCATCTTGTGCTGTAGCTTTTACTATCATGTTTAGTACCTAAACGACCCATTGTAAACCAACAGTTGATGGGCACCTGCAACATCAGATAAGTCATATTTACTTTCTAAGAAGATGTATTTGCCTTTTATCTGTGTCGAGATCGGTTCTATGTTTGCTTACACCTTGACCATAAGCAGCGCCAAATATAATCATTTAACTGATAGTGAGTTGCAAGTAACCAGTTATGATGTTCTGTTTTAGCGCTTGTATGGCTGAATCTAATTGATCAACAGTGTAGCAGCCACAGCAGAAGTCAACTTTTGTATGTTTTCTCGCGAAATCGTAGTTATAGAATGCACTTAGACCATAACCATTTTTAGTAGTTATTATCTTTATCAATCTTTTTAGCGTGACCGAACAGATAGTCTGCACCAAAGCTGAAGCGCTTTCAAAACTCAGCAGAACGGAATTGCTAGGATTTGTCCGCACCAGTAGTTAAAGGATTGTGTTTACCAGAACGATAGTATACTGTCGCCTAATACATCATCTGCAGTAGTGGCTTGACGACCGAAGCAATTTACCCACGTTTTCAAAACCGAAACCGACAAATAATTTGTTAGTGGTGATATTTCCAAAACTAGAATCTGCACCTTCTTCTTGATTTTTGGTTTTCCTGAGATTCTTTAAAACGAGTTCATAGCCCTACGAATGCAGACAAACCATTGTCTAACTCTGTGAGTTGCATTGATTTTAATACGGGGAACCATCGTTCACGAGGTCGCCACGTTGATCTTTTGCGCTAATTTTCCTAAGAAGATACGAGTAAGAACCACCAAGTTCAACTTTTAGTACCATCTTGGTTATAAACTGTTGCAGCGTTTGCTGCGCTGTTTGCTGCTGAAAGCAGCGATTGCTAATGCGATTACTGTCTTTTTCATAATCTTCATTCCTTTTTCAGAAATAATTTGTTATTAGGGTACAGTTTTGAACTTTTTCATTAAATTAGCATCAATGACATTCAGACTACTTCTTTGAAGCATCGCAAGTCTTGGCAAAGAAAAACTGAGTGTCAACTGAAACTTCATTTTTCTCTCTATTTTCTAGCAATACGTAAC
>BNJT01001085.1_pt1 | contig 46645 bp, 56 predicted proteins | sample 8540491 | NCBI WGS metagenome assembly BNJT01 (sample SAMD00202455, study PRJDB9452) | human saliva metagenome | host: Homo sapiens | reverse complement strand
AAAAGGGAAATTGGTGACAGTCAGATTTACCAAAAATCTCAAACAGACCGTTAAAAAGATCAAGAAATCATGGCGCTGGGTACCGTGCAAGAGATGTATGATTTTTTTAATGGAAAAAAATAGATGGAAAGAGGCTGAGGTAACCTATCTCAGCTTTTTTTTCGATGTCTGCTTTTAAACATTATGTAGTAAAAGTATAAATTTTTGTAACATGACTTAAATATAACTCTAAACGAACTGACATGTAAATCAAGTATGATTTTCTTATCAAGAAAATATAAGGGGAATATAGTTATGAAAAAAACAGTTACGAAACTGACTCTTGGTTTGACTTCTACCGCTATTTTGGCTACAGTTGGGGCTCAAACTGTGCACGCGAACTCTTACGTTGTCCAAGACGGTGATTCATTCTATGCCATCGCAACTGCAAACGGCATGGATCCGTATGAGTTAGCAGCTTTGAATGGAAAAACCATTTTTGATACTATCCACCCAGGAGATGTTCTACAAGTGAGTGGTTCAGCTCAGGCTAGCTCTACCTACAGTGCTCCAGCTAGCACTGCGAACGTGGTATCAGATACAGAAAATGTTATCGAAAAGACTCCAACAAACTATGGAAACTCTTATCCTGTTGGTCAGTGTACATGGGGTGTGAAAGAATTAGCTCCTTGGGCTAGCAACTGGTGGGGAAATGCCAACACGTGGGCAATCTATGCGAGTGCTCAAGGTTATAAGACAGGAAGTGTTCCAGTAGTAGGAGCAATCGCCGTTTGGGACGGTGGTGAATATGGACACGTTGCTTATGTCACAGATGTTCAAAGTGAAAACTCTATCCAGGTATTGGAAGCAAACTACAGACGTCAAAAGCAGATTGCAAATTATCGTGGCTTCTTTAATCCTCATGAATTTTTAGGAAACGTCACTTATATCTATCCAAACTAAAGATGATAAAAAGATTTAGAATTTCTAAGTCTTTTTTCTTTTTGAAGAAATTTCCTATCGTTAACCTCCATCTTAATGGCTAATTGCTGAAATTTTTAGATTCTGTAGCGAACAGGAAATTCTCGCTTTTAGATGCAGATAAATCATGTCTTTGTAGAAAATAGTTCTCAAGTCGAGAGGTAAAAGCAAGTTTTTTGAACTAAAAGAGAAATTTAGAGTTCGAGAAAGGTATCTGAAATCAAATTGATTCAGAAGGTCCATAATTTTGATGGTATAATCGTTCTATTATCTTCGATGAAGCCTCCAAAAGAGAAGTCAAAGTAAAAAGATTTGATTCAAAGTAGTGACTAATCTCTAGTTAAAAACCGATCTTCGTTTTGAAAATAATCAAAAAAATGGTATAATGGTAGGAAAAGATTCGGCTGAAAGTTTTAGAACTTTTAGAATAAGAGGGTGAATTCGCCCTATAATCAAGATAAATGAAGTTTCGGAGGAAAAATGAGTAATATTAGTTTAACAACACTAGGTGGTGTACGAGAAAATGGGAAAAATATGTACATCGCTGAAATCGATGGTTCTATTTTTGTTTTGGATGCGGGGCTTAAATACCCTGAAAATGAACAGCTTGGGGTCGACGTCGTCATTCCAAATATGGAATACCTTTTTGAAAATAGTGATCGTATCGCTGGGGTCTTCTTGACCCACGGACATGCGGATGCCATTGGAGCTCTTCCTTACCTTTTGGCAGAGGCTAAGGTGCCTGTGTTTGGCTCTGAGTTGACCATCGAGTTAGCAAAACTCTTTGTTAAAGGAAATGATACGGTTAAGAAATTCAATGACTTCCATGTGATTGATGAAGATACGGAGATTGACTTTGGGGGAACGGTGGTTTCCTTCTTCCGTACAACTCACTCCATTCCAGAAAGTTTGGGAGTCGTCTTGAAAACTCCAAAAGGGAGCATTGTTTACACAGGTGACTTCAAGTTTGACCAGACAGCTAGCGAATCCTATGCGACTGATTTTGGTCGCTTGGCCGAGATTGGTCGTGAGGGTGTCTTGGCTCTTCTCAGTGATTCGGCTAATGCGGACAGCAATATCCAAGTAGCGAGCGAGAGTGAAGTTGGGGATGAAATTACCCAGACCATTGCAGACTGGGAAGGTCGTATCATCGTTGCCGCAGTTGCCAGCAACCTTTCTCGTATCCAGCAGGTTTTTGATGCTGCAGCAGATACAGGTCGCAGAGTTGTTTTGACTGGATTTGATATTGAAAATATCGTCCGCACTGCGATTCGTCTCAAAAAATTATCTCTAGCTAATGAAAGTCTCTTGATTAAACCAAAAGAAATGTCTCGTTTTGAAGATCATGAGTTGATTATCCTTGAGACTGGTCGTATGGGTGAACCGATCAATGGACTTCGTAAGATGTCTATCGGACGCCACCGTTATGTGGAAATCAAAGATGGGGACTTGGTCTATATCGTAACGACTCCATCTATCGCTAAAGAAGCTGTCATGGCGCGTGTGGAAAATATGATCTACCAAGCTGGTGGTGTGGTGAAACTCATTACCCAAAGTTTGCGAGTATCTGGACACGGGAATGCGCGTGATCTTCAGTTGATGATCAATCTTTTGCAACCAAACTACCTCTTCCCTATCCAAGGGGAGTACCGTGAGTTGGATGCGCATGCCAAGGCTGCCATGGCAGTTGGAATGTTGCCAGAACGCATTTTCATCCCTAAAAAGGGAACGACCATGTCTTATGAACATGGAGACTTTGTTCCTGCTGGTGGAGTTTCTGCAGGTGATGTCTTGATTGACGGAAATGCCATCGGGGATGTTGGAAATGTCGTCCTTCGTGACCGTAAGGTCTTGTCAGAGGATGGAATCTTTATCGTGGCAATCACTGTCAACCGTCGTGAGAAGAAAATTGTGGCCAAGGCTCGTGTTCATACGCGTGGATTTGTTTATCTCAAGAAGAGCCGCGATATTCTCCGTGAAAGCTCAGAATTGATTAACCAAATCGTGGAAGACTATCTCCAAGGTGAAGATTTCGACTGGGCTGATCTCAAAGGGAAGGTTCGTGATGGCTTGGCCAAGTACCTCTTTGACCAAACCAAACGTCGTCCAGCAATCTTGCCAGTCGTGATGGAAGCCAAATAATAAGCAGCATACCTACAGAAAAAGTCGAGTTTCGGCTTTTTCTTATAGAATAGTAAAAGGAGACAACCATGGCAGTTATGAATATCGAGTATTACTCTGAAGTTTTGGATATGGAGTGGGGAGTTACTGTACTTTATCCAGATGCCAGTCGAGTAACTGAACCAGATTGTAAAGATATTCCTGTCCTTTATCTTTTGCATGGAATGTCAGGAAATCAAAATAGCTGGCTCAAGCGAACCAATGTCGAGCGCTTGTTGCGAGGCACCAATCTCATTGTTATCATGCCCAATACTAGCAATGGCTGGTACACTGATACCCAGTATGGTTTTGACTACTTTACAGCTCTAGCAGAAGAGTTACCTCAGGTAATGAAACGTTTCTTTCCCAATATGACTAGCAAGCGAGAAAAGACCTTCATTGCGGGTCTCTCCATGGGAGGCTATGGTTCCTTCAAGCTGGCTCTCGCAACCAATCGTTTTTCTCATGCGGCTAGTTTTTCTGGTGCACTCAGTTTTCAGGAATTTTCTCCTGAAAGTCAGGATTTGGGCTCTCTTGCCTACTGGCGAGGAGTTTTTGGAGAAATCAAAGACTGGACAGCTAGCCCTCATTCGCTTGAAACTATCGCTGCGAAATCGGATAAAAAAACCAAACTTTGGGCTTGGTGTGGTGAGCAAGACTATCTCTATTCAGCCAATAACCTCGCGGTGAAAAACCTCAAAAAGCTTGGTTTTAAAGTGACCTATAGTCATAGCCCTGGCACTCACGAGTGGTACTACTGGGAAAAACAATTGGAGCGTTTTTTGGCTACTCTACCAATTGACTTTGTTTTGGAAGAGCGCTTATCTTAGTTTTAGGTTTCTTTCAGTTTTATTGAGTAAAATAGAGAATCTATCTTGATTATGGGAGACCATTGATTTTAAGATAGATTCTTATTTTTATGAAAGGTGGAGCGTCATGTTCTGGATTATTCGATTATTGTTCCGATTTCTTTTGGGAATTTGGCGTTTCTTTTGGCGTCTGGTCTGGACCTTGGTTATCATTGTTCTCCTTGCTTTTGGAGTGCTATGGTATCTGACAGGTGATTTTCATTCTGCAGTCAATCAGGTTGAAAAAATGAGTAAAATTGGTCAAGGTGGCTGGAATCAATGGCAGGAGACGGGAACGCTAGAAGTCTTGTCTCAGACAGACAGTCACCAACATGCAGAAGGCAAGTGGGCTCAGGCTTCAGCTCGCATCTATATTGAACCTCAAATGGATGAGACCTTCCAAGGTGCCTATGCAGAAGCCATAAAAAACTGGAATCAAACGGGAGCCTTCACCTTTGAGGTGGTTGCGGATCCTAGTCAGGCAGATATTGTGGCAAGCGAGATGAATGATGGATCAACCGCTGTAGCAGGTCAAGCCGAGAGTCAAACCAATTTGTTAACCAATCAATTTATATCTGTAACGGTTCGCCTGAATCACTATTATCTATCCAATCCAAACTATGGTTATTCTTATGAACGGATCGTGCACACGGCGGAGCACGAGCTGGGGCATGCCATCGGATTGGATCATACCAACGAGACTTCTGTCATGCAGCCTGCCGGCTCCTACTATGGGATTCAGCCTCAGGATGTGAAGGCTGTTCAAGAACTCTATACCGGTAGCGACTAGATGAAGTCGGTGTAATCAGAAAAGAAATCAAAGCTCCTCCAACAAGTGATTGGTGGGGCTTTTTGTTCGTCCTGTCACGGCCTTTTTGCTATAATGGAACTATGAATAACTTGATCAAATCAAAACTGGAGCTCTTGCCGACCAGCCCTGGTTGTTACATTCACAAGGATAAAAATGGCACTATTATCTATGTCGGAAAGGCTAAAAATCTGCGCAATCGCGTGCGGTCCTATTTTCGTGGGAGTCACGATACCAAGACGGAAGCTCTGGTATCTGAGATTGTAGATTTTGAATTTATCGTCACTGAGTCCAATATTGAGGCACTTCTCCTAGAAATCAACCTCATCAAGGAAAATAAGCCCAAGTACAATATCATGCTCAAGGATGATAAGTCCTATCCCTTTATCAAAATCACCAATGAACGCTATCCTCGCTTGATTATCACCCGTCAGGTCAAGAAGGACGGCGGTCTCTACTTTGGACCTTATCCTGATGTGGGAGCGTCCAATGAAATCAAGCGACTACTGGATCGGATTTTTCCTTTTCGGAAATGTACCAACCCGCCGTCTAAGGTTTGTTTTTACTACCATATCGGCCAATGTATGGCCCACACCATCTGTCAGAAAGATGAGGCTTATTTCAAGTCCATGGCTCAGGAGGTTTCTGATTTCCTAAAAGGACAGGATGACAAAATCATCGATGACCTCAAGGGCAAGATGGCATCCGCAGCACAAAGTATGGAGTTTGAACGTGCAGCGGAATACCGTGACCTGATTCAGGCTATTGGAACACTTCGGACCAAGCAACGGGTTATGGCAAAGGATCTCCAAAATCGGGATGTCTTTGGCTACTATGTGGACAAGGGTTGGATGTGTGTCCAGGTTTTCTTTGTTCGTCAAGGCAAGCTCATTGAGCGGGACGTCAACCTCTTCCCTTACTACAATGATCCGGATGAGGACTTCTTGACCTATGTGGGACAATTCTATCAAGAAAAATCCCACCTGGTTCCCAATGAGGTGCTGATTCCGCAAGATATCGATGAAGAAGCCGTTAAGGCCTTGGTGGATACCAAGATTCTAAAACCTCAACGTGGAGAGAAAAAACAACTGGTCAATCTAGCCATAAAAAATGCCCGTGTTAGTCTGGAGCAGAAGTTCAATCTGCTAGAAAAATCTGTCGAAAAGACCCAAGGAGCTATTGAAAATCTGGGACGCTTGCTCCAAATCCCGACCCCGGTTCGTATCGAGTCCTTTGATAACTCTAATATCATGGGAACCAGTCCTGTTTCAGCCATGGTGGTCTTTGTCAATGGCAAACCAAGTAAAAAAGACTACCGAAAGTACAAGATAAAAACGGTTGTCGGTCCAGATGATTATGCCAGTATGCGAGAGGTCATTCGCAGACGCTATGGCCGAGTTCAACGTGATGGTTTAACCCTGCCAGATTTGATTGTGATTGATGGGGGACAAGGTCAAGTCAATATCGCAAAGCAAGTCATCCAAGAAGAGCTAGGTTTGGATATCCCAATTGCAGGTCTGCAAAAGAATGACAAGCACCAAACCCATGAACTGCTCTTTGGAGATCCACTGGAAGTGGTAGAGCTGTCTCGTAATTCTCAGGAATTTTTCCTCCTTCAACGCATCCAATATGAGGTACACCGCTTTGCCATCACTTTCCACCGGCAACTGCGCTCAAAAAATTCCTTTTCATCACAACTGGATGGGATTGAAGGATTGGGACCTAAACGTAAGCAGAATCTCATGAAGCATTTTAAATCTCTCACTAAAATCAAGGAAGCCAGTGTGGATGAAATTGTCGAAGTTGGGGTGCCAAGAGCAGTCGCAGAAGCTGTTCAGAGAAAGTTGAACCCTCAGGAAGAAGTGGAGTTGGCTCAAGTAGCAGAAGAGAGAGTAAATTACCAAACGGAAGGAAATCATCATGAACCATAAAATCGCAATTTTATCAGATATTCATGGCAATGCGACGGCGCTAGAAGCAGTGATTGCAGATGCTAAAACTCAAGGAGCCAGTGAATATTGGCTCATGGGAGACATTTTCCTCCCTGGTCCAGGTGCAAATGACTTGGTCGCTCTGTTAAAGGAACTTCCTATCACGGCAAGTGTTCGAGGCAATTGGGATGATTGTGTCCTTGAAGCTTTAGATGGGCAATATGGCTTAGAAGACCCACAGGAAGTTCAGCTCTTGCGTATGACACAGTATTTGATGGAGCGAATGGATCCTGCAACGATTGCCTGGCTACGAAGTTTACCTATGCTAGAAAAGAAAGAAGTTGATGGACTGCGCTTTTCTCTTTCTCATAATTTGCCTGAAAAAAACTATGGTGGGGATCTGTCTGTTGGGAATGATACAGAGAAATTTGACCAACTCCTAGATGAGGAAACGGACGTGGCAATCTATGGTCATGTCCACAAGCAGTTGCTTCGTTACGGTAGCCAAGGGCAACAAATCATCAATCCGGGTACGATTGGCATGCCCTATTTTGATTGGGAGGCGTTAAAAAATCACCGTGCCCAGTATGCCGTGATAGAAGTGGAAGATGGAGAATTGGTAAACATTTTATTCCGAAAAGTTTCTTATGATTATGAAGCGGAGTTAGAATTGGCCAAGTCCAAGGGGCTTCCTTTTATCGAAATGTATGAAGAACTACGCCGAGATGACAACTATCGGGGGCACAATCTAGAACTCTTAGCTAGTTTAATTGAAAAGCATGGGTATGTGGAGGATGTGAAAGATTTCTTGGAGGCTATAAAGTCAGAATATAAGATAGACTAGTTTCTTTAAGCAACTGAGAATTAGTTGGAACTGGATGGGGAAAAAACTGGTTTTAATGATAAGTTTCAATCCAGGGCTTCATCCGTGTTCCAATTTCTTTCTATGAAAAATCTCTGCAAGCTCTTTCAAATTATGGTAGAATGGATGCAGTAGAATTAGAAAAGGAAATCGATTATGAAATTTCTTGAATTGAATAAAAAACGTCATGCGACTAAGCATTTTATTGATAAACCAGTAGATCCCAAAGATGTGCGTACGGCTATCGAAATCGCAACCTTGGCCCCAAGTGCCCACAACAGCCAGCCATGGAAGTTTGTGGTTGTTCGTGAAAAAAATGCTGAACTGGCAAAGTTGGCATATGGTTCAAACTTTGAGCAAGTAGCCTCTGCACCTGTAACTATTGCCTTGTTTACAGATACAGACTTAGCTAAACGTGCTCGCAAAATTGCCCGTGTTGGTGGAGCAAATAACTTCTCAGAAGAACAGCTTCAGTACTTTATGAAAAATCTTCCAGCTGAATTTGCGCGTTACAGTGAACAACAGGTCAGCGACTACCTAGCCCTCAATGCAGGTTTGGTTGCCATGAACTTGGTTCTGGCTTTGACAGACCAGGGAATCGGTTCTAACATTATTCTTGGTTTTGACAAATCAAAAACCAACGAAGTTTTGGACATCGAAGACCGTTTCCGCCCAGAACTCTTGATTACAGTGGGTTATACGGACGAGAAACTGGAACCAAGCTACCGCTTGCCAGTAGATGAAATCATCGAGAAAAGATAGAAGGAAGATAATATGACAGCAATTGATTTTACAGCAGAAGTAGAAAAACGCAAAGAAGGCCTCTTGGCTGACTTGTTTAGCCTTTTGGAAATTAACTCTGAACGTGACGATAGCAAGGCTGATGCCCAGCATCCATTTGGACCTGGTCCGGTAAAAGCCTTGGAGAAATTCCTTGAAATCGCAGACCGCGATGGCTATCCAACTAAAAATGTCGACAACTATGCTGGACATTTCGAATTTGGTGATGGAGAAGAAGTTCTCGGAATCTTTGCTCACATGGACGTGGTGCCAGCTGGTAGCGGTTGGGACACGGACCCTTATACACCAACTATCAAAGATGGTCGCCTTTATGCACGTGGAGCTTCAGACGACAAGGGGCCTACAACAGCTTGTTACTATGGTTTGAAAATCATCAAAGAATTGGGTCTTCCAATTTCTAAGAAAGTTCGCTTTATCGTGGGAACTGATGAAGAATCAGGCTGGGCAGACATGGACTACTATTTTGAACATGTAGGCCTTGCGAAACCAGACTTTGGTTTCTCTCCAGATGCTGAATTCCCTATCATCAATGGTGAAAAAGGAAACATCACGGAATACCTCCACTTTGCAGGTGAAAATACTGGTGCAGCCCGTCTTCACAGCTTAAGAGGTGGATTGCGTGAAAACATGGTACCTGAATCAGCAACAGCAGTTGTTTCAGGTGACCTGGCTGACTTGCAAGGGAAACTAGATGCCTTTGTTGCAGAACACAAACTCAGAGGAGAAATCCAAGAAGAAAACGGCCAGTTCAAGGTGACTGTAATTGGTAAATCAGCCCATGGTGCTATGCCTGCTTCAGGTGTCAATGGTGCGACCTATCTGGCCCTCTTCCTCAGTCAGTTTGACTTTGCAGGACCTGCAAAAGACTACCTCGACATCGCTGGTAAGATTCTTTTGAACGACCATGAGGGTACAAATCTCAAGGTTGCTCATGTAGATGAAAAGATGGGTGCCCTTTCTATGAATGCCGGTGTCTTCCGCTTTGATGAAACAAGTGCTGATAATACCATTGCTCTTAACTTCCGTTATCCAAAAGGAACAAGTCCAGAGCAGATCCAGTCAATCCTTGAAAACTTGCCAGTTGCTTCTGTTAGCCTTTCTGAACACGGTCATACCCCTCACTATGTACCAATGGAAGATCCACTCGTTCAAACCTTGTTGAATGTTTATGAAAAACAAACTGGTCTCCAAGGTCACGAGCAAGTCATCGGTGGTGGTACCTTTGGTCGCTTGCTGGAACGTGGAGTTGCCTACGGTGCCATGTTCCCAGACTCTATTGACACCATGCACCAAGCCAATGAATTTATCGCCTTGGACGACCTCTTCAGAGCAGCAGCAATCTATGCCGAAGCTATCTATGAATTGATTAAATAAGTCTTTAGAAGTCTGAGATTTGATTCTTAGACTTCTTTTTGGAGGGAAACTAGATGTCTCAAATCGAAAAGATCAAACAAGCCATCATGGCAGATTCGCAAAACAAAAGCTATACAGATCAGGGGATAGAGCCCCTCTTTGCAGCGCCAAAGACAGCTCGTATCAATATCATCGGTCAGGCACCTGGACTTAAAACCCAAGAAGCAGGTCTTTACTGGAAGGATAAAAGCGGGGATCGCTTGCGGGACTGGTTAGGTGTTGATGAAGACACCTTTTACAATTCAGGGTTGTTTGCAGTTATTCCCATGGACTTTTATTTCCCAGGACATGGAAAATCAGGCGACCTTCCACCCCGTAAAGGCTTTGCCGAAAAATGGCACCCACAACTCCTCAAGGAATGTCCAAATATTGAATTGACCCTTTTGATTGGACAATATGCTCAGGCCTACTATCTTCATGAGAAAATCAGTGGTAAGGTAACAGAGAGAGTTCGACACTATCAGGATTATTTGCCAGAATTTTTTTCCCTCTGGTTCACCCTTCTCCCCGTAATCAAATCTGGATGGTCAAAAAAATCCATGGTTTGAGGTCAGAAGTAGTGCCAGATTTGAAAAAGAATTAAAAACCATTTTAGAAGAAAACAGAATGAAAAGAAATTTCCTTTGATGCATTTTTTTACCTGCTCCATCAGAAAGAGTTCCTTTCAGTTTTAGATGTAAGAGAAGTGGAAGAGTTTGGAGACTCTTCGTTTAGAAGGTGACTCATAAACCAACCTCTCAGTCAATTGGCTGATACCTATGAAGAGTTGGACAATGAGCAGTTGCATTATGTCATTTGTAAATCTGGGGATGAGATCAGCGCGTGCTTACCAATTCCTGAGCTGAACATGGATATAAGGGTCATCAATGTTCAAGGTGGAATGACGGCCTTTGAAAAATCTTTAAAACCTTATGGTGATGATCCTAATCTTCCCTTGCTCGGTTCCACTAGGTGAGGAGATTTTTATGTTTTAGATAATTCTTATTTTTTTAAAAATATTGAAAAACATTCAATGATTTAATCTTTGAGATACTTTTTTCAAAGTCTTAATCATGGTATACTAGGTCAGTATTTTAGAAATATGAAGGAGATTTTTATGGCTAAAAAAGGTGCCCTAACAGGCTTGCTCCTGTTTGGAATATTTTTTGGTGCGGGAAACTTGATTTTTCCACCTTCTCTAGGTGCCCTATCTGGAGAACAGTTTCTTCCTGCCATCGCAGGTTTTGTCTTTTCAGGTGTCGGTATTGCCGTCTTGACACTTATCATCGGAACACTCAATCCTAAAGGATACATTTATGAGATTTCTAAGAAAATCTCACCTTGGTTTGCGACTCTTTATCTTGCAGTCCTCTATCTATCGATTGGTCCCTTCTTTGCCATTCCACGTACAGCAACAACAGCTTACGAGGTCGGTATCAGCCCTCTCTTGTCTGAAGCAAATAAAGGCCTAGGATTGATTATCTTTACCGTGCTTTACTTTGCCGCAGCCTATCTGATTTCACTCAATCCATCAAAGATTTTGGATCGTATCGGACGAATCTTGACGCCAGTCTTTGCTTTGCTTATCGTTATCTTAGTAGTACTTGGTGCTTTTAAATATGGTGGAACAAGTCCCCAAGTAGCTTCAGAAACCTATCAAGCATCTGCTTTCGGAACAGGATTCCTAGAAGGCTATAATACCCTGGATGCCCTAGCCTCAGTGGCCTTCAGTGTCATCGCTGTTCAAACCTTGAAACAACTTGGATTTTCAAGTAAGAAAGAATACATCTCAACTATTTGGGTTGTTGGTATTGTGGTAGCTCTTGCCTTCAGTGCTCTCTATATTGGTCTAGGATTCCTTGGAAATCACTTCCCAGTTCCTGCAGAAGTCATGAAGGGTGGAACTCCAGGTGTTTATATCTTGTCACAAGCAACTCAGGAAATCTTTGGTTCAACAGCTCAACTCTTCCTTGCTGTTATGGTAACTGTAACCTGCTTCACAACGACAGTTGGCTTGATTGTCTCGACAGCAGAGTTCTTTAACGGACGTTTCCCACAAATCAGCTACAAGGTCTATGCAACTGCCTTTACCTTGATTGGATTTGCTATTGCCAACCTCGGTCTGGATGCAATCATCAAGTACTCAATTCCAGTACTGGTAATCTTGTACCCAATCACCATCGCCATTGTGATGATCGTGATTGTTAATAAGTTTGTAGCCCTATCAAAACCGGGCATGCAGTTAACCATTGGGCTTGTTACAGCGATTGCTCTTGCAAGTGTCCTTGGAAGTTCCTTTAAGATTGAGTTTCTAGAAAATCTGGTTAATGCTCTTCCGTTTGCGTCAGCCTCTCTTCCATGGCTAGTGCCAGCTATGATTGGAATCTTGCTTTCATTGGTTCTACCAAACAAACAAGAAAGTGATGTTTTTGAGATGGAATAAAAAAATTCTTGGTCATCGACCAAGAATTTTTTTCTATATAACGTCATTAGTTGGTTTTGTTTCAGTATAACCAGCCTCTTTCAAGCATTTTCTTCGAAGCTAGCATAACTTACACGGTTTCCAAAGCCAGAAAATTCGTTTGGCATTGCTTTTTTTCAGCTCAGTCAAGAGTTGCAACAGTCATGTCAACTTCCATGCTTATGGATAACTTTTTCGTCTTTGAATTTCAATTTTTTTGTGTAACTCCCTTTGACACCCTTCATAACCTTTTTATAAGTATCCTCAACAATTTCTTTAATGCCTTCTGCTGTATTATCAAGTTTATCAGGGTCAAAAACATTATAAACTGTTTGTTTTAGAACGTCATCTCCCTTCACAGTATAAGTCAAGGTAGAATGAATTCCAGGTTTGCTATTGTGGACAAATGTGTGGATTTCTGTCTCATCTTTCTTTTCAGATGATTGTTGACTGCTTTGTTTGGTCTCGCTTGACTGAGTTGTTTTGTCTTCTTTGCTACTACTATTGGTAGGAGTTGATGCTTGTTTGGAACATCCCGAGTAGGAGGACGAGAGAAGCCACTAGGGCTAGTGAGGTTTTAAAGTAAGATTTCATATCCATTGACTTTCCTTTCGTAATCAAAGTATTTTGTATTATAACATGATTCTACTACAAAATCAACTAGACCTCCCCTCTCATCTGACTTGACATGACAACGAATAGAAACTAGTCTGACGATTAAAGTTTTTGTCTCTATCTGTTTCAAAGTCTCTTTATCCTATGGCATTTGATCAAAGGGATGTCAAAGTTTTAAATGCATTTTTTTATGGAATCAGGGAAGACTCTATTGGACTCATCGGTTAGGGATATAGTAAAATACCCCAAGAGTTAGAGCTGTGTCTAACTTTTGGGGTGGACCTACACTAGTCTATATGAAATTTTAGGAGATTAGTTCGTCTTTTCAGTGAATCCCATTTTTTCTAGTGCTTTTTTAGAGTTTGAGAAACTGACACGATTGCCGATACCAGAATATTCTTCAGGAAGTGCTTTTCTAAGTTCGCTAATGCTTGCAACTGAAAAGTCTACTTCGAGATCTTGAACAACTTTTCCATCTTTGATTTCAATCGTTTGTTTAACACCTTTGAGTCCATTATAACCTTTGTACTTTTCTTCGATAAAACTCTTGACATCTTCTGGAGTTGCACCAAGGATTTCAGGATCAGCAATGTTATGAGCTGATTGCTTGATAACATTGTCGCCGTCTACAGTATAAACCAAGGTAGAAGTGATTCCAGAATTGCTTTTGTTTACAAAGGTATGTGTTTTAGTTGTTTCTTTCTTTTCAGATGATTGTTCAGTGCTTTGTTTGCTCTCACTTGACTGAGTTGTTTTGTCTTCTTTGCTACTGCGGTTGGTAGGTGTTGATGCTTGTTTGGAACATCCGAGTAGGAGGACAAGTGAAGCCACAAGGGCTAGCGATACTTTAAAGTATGATTTCATATTTTTTACTTTCCTTTCATAATCAAAGTATTTGTATTATAACATGGATCTATAGTGAAATCAACTAGAAGGATAAGACCCTTTTCCAAAGGGATCCAGCTAGAAAAAGTGTTATAATAGGTGTAAAAGAGGTGAAGAAATGAATCAAACAGTAGAATATATCAAAGAACTGACAGCTATTGCATCGCCAACGGGTTTCACTCGTGAGATTGCGGACTATTTAGTCAAGACTCTAGAAGGTTTTGGTTATCAGCCAGTTCGCACAGCCAAGGGCGGTGTCAATGTGACCATTAAAGGTCGAAATGACGAAGAGCATCGCTATGTGACTGCCCATGTGGATACGCTGGGTGCCATTGTCCGTGCTGTCAAACCAGACGGCCGTCTCAAACTGGATCGTATCGGTGGTTTTCCTTGGAACATGATTGAAGGTGAAAACTGTACCGTTCATGTGGCTAGTACAGGTCAAAAAGTATCAGGAACCATCCTTATCCACCAAACTTCTTGCCATGTTTATAAGGATGCAGGAACTGCAGAACGCACGCAGGACAATATGGAAGTGCGTTTGGATGCAAAAGTAACCAGTGAAAAAGAAACTCGTGCTCTTGGCATTGAGGTCGGTGATTTTATCAGTTTTGACCCACGAACCATCGTGACAGAGACGGGCTTTATCAAGTCTCGTCATTTGGACGATAAGGTCAGTGCAGCGATTTTGCTTAACCTGCTTCGTATTTGTAAGGAAGAGAAGATTGAATTGCCAGTAACAACTCATTTTGCTTTTTCAGTCTTTGAAGAAGTGGGGCATGGAGCTAACTCTAATATCCCTGCTCAGGTAGTAGAATATCTGGCTGTGGATATGGGAGCTATGGGGGATGACCAGCAGACAGATGAGTACACAGTATCCATCTGTGTCAAGGATGCTTCAGGACCTTATCACTATGACTTCCGTCAACACTTGGTTGCTTTGGCTAAAGAACAAGAAATTCCATTTAAGCTGGATATCTATCCATTTTATGGTTCGGACGCTTCAGCGGCTATGTCTGCAGGGGCAGAAGTCAAACATGCCCTTCTTGGTGCTGGTATCGAGTCTAGTCATTCTTATGAGCGTACTCATATTGATTCGGTGGTCGCAACAGAACGAATGGTCGATGCTTATCTTAAGAGTGCATTGGTAGACTAATATGTGTTTGATTTGCCAGAGAATTGAGCTCATCAAGAAGGGAGAAAATCCCTATTTTGTCAAAGAGTTGGAAACAGGCTATCTTGTGATTGGAGACCACCAGTATTTTGCAGGCTATAGTCTCTTTCTAGCCAAGGAACATGTCACCGAATTGCACCATTTGAAAAAGGAAACAAGACTCCGTTTTCTCGAAGAAATGAGTCTAGTCCAAGAGGCAGTTGCCAAGGCCTTTGCTGCTGAGAAAATGAATATCGAACTGCTAGGAAATGGTGATGCCCATCTTCATTGGCATCTGTTTCCTAGACGAAGAGGTGATATGAATGGTCACGGTCTCAATGGACGTGGTCCAGTCTGGTGGGTTCCCTTTGAAGAAATGACAGCAGAAACCTGCCAAGCAAAATCGGATGAGATTGAAAGATTAGTCGAATGTTTATCGTCAGAAGTAGATAACCTATTAGAAATAAAGGAGTAGAAATGAAAAAAAGATACCTTGTCTTGACAGCTTTGCTAGCCTTGAGTCTAGCAGCTTGTTCACAAGAAAAAGCAAAAAATGAAGCTGGAGAAGCTAAGACAGAACAGACAGCAAAAGCTGATGGAACAGTCGGAAGTAAGTCTCAAGGAACTGCCCAGAAGAAAGCAGAAGTGGTTAACAAAGGAGACTATTACAGCATTCAAGGGAAATACGATGAAATCATCGTAGCCAATAAACACTATCCATTGTCGAAAGACTACAATCCAGGGGAAAATCCAACAGCCAAGGCAGAGTTGGTCAAGCTCATCAAAGCGATGCAAGAGGCAGGTTTCCCAATCAGCGATCATTACAGTGGCTTTAGAAGTTATGAAACTCAGACCAAGCTCTATCAAGATTATGTCAATCAAGATGGGAAAGAAGCTGCCGACCGTTATTCTGCCCGTCCTGGCTATAGTGAGCACCAAACTGGCTTGGCCTTTGATGTGATTGGGACAAATGGTGATTTGGTGACAGAAGAAAAAGCGGCCCAATGGCTCTTGGACCATGCGGCTGATTATGGCTTTGTTGTTCGTTATCTCAAAGGCAAGGAAAAGGAAACAGGCTATATGTCTGAGGAATGGCACCTTCGTTATGTCGGAAAGGAAGCAAAAGAAATTGCAGAGAGTGGTCTCAGTTTGGAAGAATACTATGGCTTTGAAGGCGGAGATTACGTCGATTAAAAAATAAACTTTTCTCTTGCAATTTCAGATAAATAGTGTATAATAGATGGGTATGTGAAAAGCATACTTGTGGGAGGTAAAAATCTTTAATTACCGCCAAAACCACAAAGGAGGATTTAAAAATGGCTAAAAAAGTCGAAACTTGTAAAATTGCAAATCCCTGCTGGTAAAGCTACACCAGCTCCACCGGTTGGACCTGCTCTTGGTCAAGCTGGTATCAACATCATGGGATTCACAAAAGAGTTCAACGCTCGTACAGCTGACCAAGCTGGTATGATCATTCCAGTTGTTATCTCAGTTTACGAAGATAAATCATTTACTTTCATCACTAAAACACCACCAGCTGCTGTTCTTTTGAAAAAAGCTGCAGGTGTTGAAAAAGGATCAGGTACACCTAACAAAACTAAAGTTGCTACAGTTACTCGTGCACAAGTACAAGAAATTGCAGAAACTAAGATGCCAGATTTGAACGCAGCAAACGTAGAGTCTGCAATGCGTATGATCGAAGGTACTGCTCGTTCTATGGGATTCACTGTTGTTGACTAATCAATAACACCCCAATATAACCCGCAAGACTTCATCATTTCGAGAAGTGACGTGGGAGATGAAAATCGATTGAACCACTTACAAGGAGAATAGAAAATGGCTAAAAAAAGCAAACAACTTCGTGCTGCTCTTGAGAAAATCGACAGCACAAAAGCATACAGCGTAGAAGAAGCTGTAGCACTTGCAAAAGAAACTAACTTTGCAAAATTTGACGCAACTGTAGAAGTTGCTTACAACTTGAACATCGACGTTAAAAAAGCTGACCAACAAATCCGTGGGGCAATGGTATTGCCAAACGGTACTGGTAAAACTTCACGCGTTCTTGTTTTCGCACGTGGTGCAAAAGCTGAAGAAGCAAAAGCTGCTGGTGCAGACTTTGTTGGTGAAGATGACCTTGTTGCTAAAATCAACGACGGTTGGTTGGACTTCGACGTAGTTATCGCTACACCTGACATGATGGCTCTTGTTGGACGTCTTGGACGTGTCCTTGGACCACGTAACTTGATGCCAAACCCTAAAACTGGTACTGTAACTATGGATGTTGCTAAAGCAGTTGAAGAGTCTAAAGGTGGTAAAATCACTTACCGTGCAGACCGTGCAGGTAACGTTCAAGCTATCATCGGTAAAGTATCATTTGAAGCTGAAAAATTAGTTGAAAACTTCAAAGCTTTCAACGAAACAATCCAAAAAGCAAAACCAGCTACAGCTAAAGGAACTTACGTAACAAACTTGACTATCACAACTACTCAAGGTGTTGGTATCAAAGTTGACGTAAACTCACTTTAATCAGTAGTTTATATCAGAGAACGAGTACGAAAGTGCTCGTTTTTGTATGTAAGTTATAGTCTCTATAAAATGGTCATCTTATTTGGCTTATAGGATGAGTAGCAAATGAAATACTGTTTTCTCTTCCTTCTTTACTAGAAAATATGGTATAATAGGGAGTAAAAAACTTTGAAAGAAAGAAAAAGATGAATTTAAAAGATTACATTGCAACAATTGAAAATTATCCGAAGGAAGGTATTACTTTCCGTGATATCAGTCCTTTGATGGCTGACGGAAATGCTTATAGCTATGCTGTTCGTGAAATCGTTCAATATGCTACTGACAAGAAAATTGATATGATCGTAGGGCCCGAAGCTCGTGGTTTTATCGTGGGCTGTCCAGTTGCCTTTGAGTTGGGAATTGGTTTTGCACCTGTTCGTAAGCCGGGAAAATTGCCACGTGAAGTTATTTCTGCTGACTATGAAAAAGAGTATGGCGTTGATACCTTGACTATGCACGCGGATGCCATCAAGCCAGGTCAACGTGTTCTTATCGTAGATGACCTCTTAGCAACAGGTGGAACTGTTAAGGCGACCATCGAGATGATTGAAAAACTTGGTGGTGTTGTAGCAGGTTGTGCCTTCCTTGTTGAATTGGATGAATTGAACGGTCGTGAAAAAATCGGTGACTACGATTACAAAGTTCTTATGCATTATTAATGAAAAACAGTCCCCAGGGCTGTTTTCTCTACATTAGGATATAAAAAGAGACTATAGCTAGTTAGAGAAAAACTATAATTGAAAACTATATCTTCTTGCAGTATAATAAAAGGACTAGGTGTTTGAGATTTGGCTTCAAACATATGAAATTATTCCTGAAAGAGTACAGTTAGGAGAGGGTTATGCCGATTCGAATTGATAAAAAATTGCCAGCTGTTGAGATTTTACGGACAGAGAATATCTTTGTCATGGATGATCAACGTGCGGCCCACCAAGATATCCGTCCCTTGAAGATTTTAATTTTAAATCTCATGCCACAGAAAATGGTTACAGAAACCCAGTTGTTGCGCCATTTGGCTAATACGCCCCTACAATTGGATATTGATTTTCTCTATATGGAGACTCATCGTTCTAAAACAACTCGTTCAGAGCACATGGAGACCTTTTATAAAACTTTTCCTGAAGTCAAGGATGAGTATTTTGATGGGATGATTATCACGGGTGCTCCAGTTGAGCATTTACCATTTGAGGAAGTGGACTATTGGGAGGAATTCAGTCAGGTGCTTGAGTGGTCCAAGACCCATGTTTATTCGACCCTTCATATCTGCTGGGGGGCTCAGGCTGGTCTTTATCTGCGCTATGGAGTGGAAAAATACCAGATGGACAGTAAGTTATCGGGTATCTATCCTCAGGACACCTTAAAGGAAGGTCATCTTCTATTTAGAGGTTTTGACGATAGCTATGTATCTCCTCATTCACGGCATACGGAGATTTCTAAGGAAGAGGTCTTAAACAAATCCAATCTCGAGATTTTATCAGAAGGTCCTCAGGTTGGGGTTTCGATTTTGGCCAGTCGTGATTTACGAGAAATTTATAGTTTTGGGCATTTGGAGTATGACCGTGATACCTTGGCAAAAGAGTATTTCCGAGATCGTGACGCAGGTTTAGACCCACATATTCCAGAAAATTACTTTAAGGATGATGATGTTAACAAGATGCCTTGTCTTTGTTGGTCTTCATCTGCAGCCCTCTTTTTCAGTAACTGGGTAAACTATGCGGTCTATCAGGAAACACCTTTTGACTGGAGAAAGATAGAAGATGATGCATCTGCATATGGGTATTTATAAGAGGAATTATGACATATTTAGACGCTTTTAAATCAGGGAACTTGGTTTTACCGAGTGCCCTGCTCTTGCATTTTAAGGAACTCTTTCCTTCTAGCGACGATTTTCTGGTCTGGCAATTTTTCTATTTGCAAAATACGACAGACTTAGAAGAAATGTCGCCAAGCCAGATTGCTGACAGGATTGGCAAGGAAATTTCGGATGTCAACCAGTCCATTTCCAATCTAACGGAGAGGGGACTACTTCAGTACCGTACTATCGAGCTAAATGGCGAAATCGAATTGCTTTTTGATACCAGTCTAGCCTTGGAACGTTTGGATGACTTGCTTGGTGCTACTCATTCAAGTCCAGACCAATTGATACCTCAAAATCATCTTAAGGATTTGGTGGAAACCTTCCAGCAGGAGTTGGGACGCCTGTTGACTCCTTTTGAGATTGAGGATTTGACCAAGACACTAAAGGAAGATGGAATCAGTGCTGACTTGATTAAGGAAGCTCTTCGTGAAGCTGTTTTGAATGGAAAACCAAACTGGAAGTACATCCAGGCCATTTTGAGAAATTGGCGACATGAAGGCATCAAAAGTGTGGCTCAAATCGAGGCTAAGCGGGCAGAGAGAGAAGCAAGCAATCCTCAGTTGACACAGGTATCTGCAGATTTTAGAAATGCCATGGATCTTTGGAAGGATTAATCCATGAAAGCAGGCTTGAAATCCGAGTAAGATTTGCAAGCTGTGTTTAATTGTGATAAAATAAATAGAAAATAAATTGAAAAAAGAGGTATGTGAAATGTCACGTAAACCATTTATCGCTGGTAACTGGAAAATGAACAAAAATCCAGAAGAAGCTAAAGCATTTGTTGAAGCAGTAGCATCAAAAACTTCCTTCATCAGATCTTGTTGAAGCAGGTATCGCAGCTCCAGCTCTTGATTTGACAACTGTTCTTGCTGCTGCAAAAGGTTCAAACCTTAAAGTTGCTGCTCAAAACTGCTACTTTGAAAATGCAGGTGCTTTCACTGGTGAAACAAGCCCACAAGTTTTGAAAGAAATCGGTACTGACTACGTTGTTATCGGTCACTCAGAACGCCGTGACTACTTCCATGAAACTGACGAAGATATCAACAAAAAAGCAAAAGCAATCTTTGCGAACGGTATGCTTCCAATCATCTGTTGTGGTGAATCACTTGAAACTTATGAAGCTGGTAAAGCTGCTGAATTCGTAGGTGCTCAAGTATCTGCTGCATTGGCTGGTTTGACAGCTGAACAAGTTGCTGCATCAGTTATCGCTTATGAGCCAATCTGGGCTATCGGTACTGGTAAATCAGCTTCACAAGACGACGCACAAAAAATGTGTAAAGTTGTTCGTGACGTTGTAGCTGCTGACTTTGGTCAAGAAGTTGCGGACAAAGTTCGTGTTCAATACGGTGGTTCTGTTAAACCTGAAAACGTTGCTTCATACATGGCTTGTCCAGATGTGGACGGAGCTCTTGTTGGTGGTGCGTCACTTGAAGCTGAAAGCTTCTTGGCATTGCTTGACTTTGTAAAATAATCTAGGTTTTTCCAGACAGACAGTCAAAAGTACTAGGTGACTTTGACTGCCTGTCTTGTTTTTACTTGGAGTATTCTTGTGAAAGAGAAATTTTCTGGTCTAGGAAAATTCCTTAGGGAAGGAAAGGCGTGCGGATGCGCGCTCTTTTCTGTATCAAAAAGTTATGAAAGGAGGAGTCATGCTTTATATTTGGTCTTATTTGAAAAAATATCCCAAGTGGTTATTCTTGGATTTCTTTGGCGCTATTTTCTTTGTTATCGTCAATCTTGGACTGCCAACTGTTCTGGCTCGGATGATTGATGAAGGTGTGAATAAAGGGAATGAACATCAATTGTATGTTTGGGCCGCTATTATGCTGGTGATTATCCTATGTGGAACCTTAGGGCGTGTAGTCTTGGCCTACGCAGCTAGTAAGCTGACGACCCATATGGTCAAGGATATGAGGGATGATCTCTATGCCAAATTACAAGAGTATTCCCATCATGAATATGAAAAGATAGGAGTATCTTCACTGGTTACTCGTATCACCAGTGATGCCTTTGTTCTCATGCAGTTTGCAGAACAGACCTTAAAACTGGGTGTCATTACTCCCATGATGATGTTGTCTAGTATTTTAATGATCTTTTTGACCAGCCCGTCATTAGCTTGGATAGTAGCTTTTGCAGTACCTTTCTTGGCTGTGGTGGTTATTTATGTGGCTGTCAAGACTCGCCCTTTGTCAGAAAAACAGCAGGCTACCTTAGACAAGATCAATCAATACGTTAGAGAAAATCTGATGGGACTCCGTGTCATTCGTGCCTTTGCCCGTGAGGAGTTTCAAGTGGAACGCTTTGCAGGGCAAAATGCGGTCTATGCAGCTAATTCCAATCGTCTGTTTAAACTAACTGGCTTGACAGAACCCTTGTTTGTTCAAATTATTATTGCTATGATTGTGGCTATTGTCTGGTTTGCTCTGGATCCTATCAAACAAGGTTCTCTTCAAATTGGGGACCTGGTAGCCTTTATCGAATATAGTTTCCACGCCCTCTTGTCCTTCCTTTTTTTATCTAGCCTCTTCACCATGTACCCTCGTACAGCTGTTTCGAGTGAACGCTTGAAAGAAGTCATGGATATGCCGATTTCTATTGATCCAAATGAAGGAGGTATCAGAGAAACTGAAACTCACGGCTATTTGGAATTTGAAAATGTCACCTTTGCTTATCCAGGGGAGACGGAAAATCCTGTTTTGCACAATATTTCGTTCTGTGCCAAACCGGGTGAAACCATTGCCTTTATCGGTTCGACCGGATCTGGTAAGTCCTCTCTTGTGCAATTGATTCCCCGTTTTTACGATGTTACCCTTGGGAAAATCAAAGTTGATGGTGTCGATGTGAGGGATTATCGACTTAAGTCTCTTCGTCAAAAGATTGGTTTTATTCCACAGAAGGCTTTACTCTTTACAGGAACCATCGCTGAAAATATCCGCTATGGGAAGGAAGATGCCAGTCATAAAGACCTACATCAGGCGGCAGATGTGGCGCAAGCTAAAGATTTTATTGAAAGTCGAGAAGAAGGATTTGCGACTCATCTAGCTGAAGGCGGAAGCAATCTTTCTGGTGGACAGAAACAGCGTCTTTCAATTGCCAGAGCGGTTATAAAGAATCCTGATATCTATATTTTTGATGATTCTTTCTCAGCCTTGGATTATCGCACAGATGCCATTCTACGCCGTCGTCTCAAGGAAGTCACTCAAAATGCTACAGTCTTAATCGTTGCCCAACGTGTTGGGACCATTATGGATGCGGACCAGATTATCGTTCTTGATAAGGGAGAAATCGTAGGTCGCGGTCGACATGAGGAATTGATGAAGACAAATGACATCTATCGTGAAATTGCTGAGTCGCAGTTGAAAAATGCATCTCTAACAGAAGAATAGGAGGAAACATGAAAACACAATCTAGTTTGGCTCGTTTGTGGAGCTATTTAAAAGCCTACCGTTTTTCTGTCTTTTTTGCAGTCTTTCTAAAAGTTTTAAGTGTGGTCATGAGTGTCTTGGAGCCTTTGTCTTGGGGCTGGCCATTACGGAGTTGACAAAGAATCTCTTAGATATGGCTAAGGGTCTTTCAGGTGCTGGTATCAATACTGGCTACATCGGAACAGTTTTAATCATTTACCTCTTTAGAGGTTTTTTGTATGAACTTGGGTCTTATTATTCCAACTATTTCATGACCAATGCGGTCCAGTCCATGACCCAAGATCTGCGAAATGAAATGACTGAAAAGATCAATCGTATCCCTGTGTCTTTCTTTGACAAACACCAGTTTGGTGATTTATTGGGACGCTTTACCAGTGATGTTGAGACAGTTTCCAATGCCCTTCAGCAGTCTTTTCTTCAAATTGTAAATGCCCTTTTGACGATTGTCCTCGTCATGGGAATGGTATTATACTTAAACTTTCAGCTGGCTATAGTGGTGATTCTATCCATTCCAGTGACCTATTTTGGTGCAAGAAGTATCCTGAAACGTTCTCAGCCTTATTTTAAAGAGCAGGCGGCTATTTTAGGACGGATGAATGGCTACGTGCAGGAAAATCTCACAGGTTTTAATGTCTTGAAACTCTATGGTCGTGAGGAAACTTCTCATAAAGAATTTTCTGAGATTACGGACAACCTTCAACGTGTTGGCTTTAAAGCCAGCTTTATCTCTGGACTCATGATGCCAGCCCTCCATGCCGTATCAGATTTGACCTATCTGATCGTTGCAGTTCTTGGTGGTTTGCAGGTTATTGCGGGCCGTTTGACAGTGGGGAATATGCAGGCCTTTGTTCAGTATGTTTGGCAGGTTAGCCAGCCTATCCAAAACATCACACAACTTGCGGGTCAAATGCAAAGTGCCAAGTCTTCGCTCGATCGTATCTTCGAAATCTTGGATGAGACAGAGGAAGTCGAGGGAGAAGAACTCGAAATCCTTGAATCTCTAACGGGTCAGGTAACTTTCAAGCAGGTTGACTTCCAGTATGTTGAAAACAAACCATTGATTCGAGACTTTAATCTAGAAGTTCAACCGGGAGAGATGGTAGCGATTGTTGGTCCAACTGGTGCTGGTAAGACGACCTTGATCAATCTACTCATGCGCTTTTACGATGTTACAGCAGGTGCAATCTTGGTTGACGGGCAGGATATTCGTCAGTTGTCACGACAAGACTACCGCCGTCAGTTTGGAATGGTCTTGCAGGATGCTTGGCTCTATGAAGGGACTATCAAAGAAAACCTACGTTTTGGAAATCTCGATGCCAGTGATGAGGATATTGTAGAGGCTGCCAAAGCGGCAAATGTAGATCACTTTATCCGAACGCTTCCTGGTGGTTACAACATGGAGATGAATCAAGAGTCCAGCAATATTTCCCTCGGGCAAAAACAACTCTTGACTATCGCGCGTGCTCTCCTAGCCAATCCTAAAATTCTCATTCTGGATGAAGCAACTTCCTCTGTTGACACCCGTTTGGAACTCTTGATTCAAAAAGCCATGAAACGGTTGATGAAGGGGAGAACCAGCTTTGTCATCGCCCATCGTCTCTCGACCATTCAAGAAGCGGATAAGATTCTCGTTCTTAAAGATGGACAGATTATTGAGCAGGGAAATCATGAAAGCTTGCTCCAAGAAAAAGGCTTCTATTACGACCTTTATCAAAGTCAATTTTCGAGTAAATCCGATCAAGTCAGCTAATAAAATAAGGCTAGATTTTTCTTAAATTATCAGTCTATTGCAACTTTTCTCAGATAGTACACTTTCCTTGCTATCGTTTTATGATAGTAGTATACTTATACTATAACCACTAATAAGAGGTTATAAAAAATGAAAAGAGGTAAGAAATATGGTTGAATTGAAAAAAGAAGCAGTAAAAGACGTAACAACATTATCTAAAGCAGCGCCAGTAGCATTGGCTAAAACAAAGGAAGTATTGAACCAAGCAGTAGCGGACTTGTATGTGGCTCACATCGCCCTTCACCAAGTTCACTGGTATATGCGTGGCCGTGGCTTCCTCGTTTGGCATCCAAAAATGGATGAATACATGGACAGTCTTGATGGCTATCTTGACGAAATTAGCGAACGCTTGATTACTCTTGGTGGCAAACCTTACTCAACTTTGACAGAATTCCTTCAACACAGTGAAATCGAAGAAGAAGAAGGAGAATTCCGTAACGTCGAAGAAAGCTTGGAACGTGTTCTAGCTATTTATCGCTACCTCATCACTCTTTTCCAAAAAGCTTTGGATGTAACTGATGAAGAAGGTGATGATGTTACAAACGATATCTTTGTTGGGGCTAAGGCTGAACTTGAGAAAACAGTCTGGATGCTTACAGCAGAACTTGGACAAGCTCCTGGTTTGTAAGATATAGTTGCTACCCCTTTTATCATGAGGTGCTTGATAAGTGCCCATGACCAATCATCTTTTAAAAGTCATGTAACTGTAAAAAGGTGCATGACTTTTTTTGTCTGCTGGACTTCGGACACATTGTCAAAAGTAGGATTTTACGGTATAATAGTTGCTGTTCAATAACATATGAATTTTAAAGAATAATTGTTAGTTTAAGGAGGACTTATGAACAACTTACCAAATTGCCCAAAATGTAATTCAGAATATGTCTATGAAGACGGAAGTCTCTTGGTCTGCCCAGAGTGTGCCTATGAGTGGAACCCTGCTGAAGTCGCAGAAGTAGAAGAAGGTGTTATCGCTATCGATGCCAATGGAAATAAATTGGCTGATGGTGATACTGTAACCCTCATCAAGGACTTGAAAGTAAAAGGTGCGCCAAAGGATTTGAAACAAGGAACTCGTGTTAAAAATATTCGTATCGTAGAAGGTGACCACAACATCGACTGTAAGATTGATGGTTTTGGAGCTATGAAACTCAAGTCAGAGTTTGTTAAGAAAATCTAGCCATGAAACTGAATTACAAATTTATCTTTTATAGTCGTGTGCTCTTGTTCTTAGCGGCATTTACAGGAGTTTATTTGGAGATTACCAAGCATGGTGGTTTTGGTATGCTCCTTTACTACACAGTGTTGTCTAATCTTTTGGTAACGATTTTCACGGGTTATCTGCTCCGTGTGATGAGCCGTTCAGGTGAAATTGGCAAAGTCCGACCTTGCTTCGTCTCAAGGGTGGCGTTACCATGAGTATCATGATTACCTGTGTGATTTACCATTTTATGCTTGCTCCGATAGCGACAGACTTTTATCGTGTGGAGAATTTCCTTTGCCACTATATCGTTCCACTCTGGTTTTTAGCCGATACCCTCTTCTTCGATAAACAGGGTCAATACAAGATCTGGGATCCAGTCTTGTGGACCATCTTGCCCTTGGTTTATATGATTTTTGCCTTGTTTAACGGCCTGGTCTTAAAACTCAATATTCCGAATTCCAAGGACAATCCCTTCCCTTATTTCTTCTTAAATGTGGCTAAGGGTTGGGACGTGGTCATAAAATGGTGTTTGATCATTTTTGTAGCCTATATGGTTGCAGGCTTTATCTTCTATCTGATCAAACAAATCAAGCGAAAATAGTCTTCCTATTAGGAAAGTTAGAACGGAGTCTCTAGTTCAAACAGGCTCCTTCTTTTCTTGCCATCTTCCTTTTAAAAGGATCAACAGTGAGAAATATATAGAAAGAAAATTCATGAAACAATATTTAGAACGGGCTAGCATTCTAGCCCTCTCCCTCGTTTTGATTACTTCCTTTTCCATTTCAAGTGCTCTACCAGCTATGTTTGACTACTATCAGGGCTATCCCAAAGAACAAATTGAGCTTCTCGTTAGCCTTCCTTCTTTTGGAATTATGATCATGCTGGTCTTAAATGGGGTTTTGGAGCGTTTGTTGCCTGAACGCCTTCAGATTAGTCTAGGGCTTCTCATCCTCTCTATCGGTGGAACAGCTCCCTTCTGGTATCAGGATTACAACTTTGTCTTTGCGATGCGGATTTTATTTGGCTTGGGCGTTGGAATGATCAATGCCAAGGCCATTTCCATCATCAGTGAACGCTATCATGGAAAGACACGGATTCAGATGCTGGGGCTCCGCGGATCAGCAGAAGTTGTCGGGGCGTCGATTTTGACTCTAGTGGTTGGTCAACTCTTATCCTTGGGATGGACAGTGACTTTCTTGGCTTATAGCGCTGGATTTTTAGTTTTGATCCTTTATTTGCTCTTTGTCCCTTATGGGAAAGAAAAAAAAGAAGTCAAGAAAAGAGAGGCCGAAACGACTCGTTTGACAGGACAGATGAAAGGCTTAATTTTTCTATTGGCTGTTGAAGCAGCAGTTGTTGTCTGCACTAATACAGCTATCACCATTCGTATTCCAAGCTTGATGGTGGAAAGAGGGTTAGGGGATGCCCAGTTATCGAGTTTGGTTTTAAGTATCATGCAGTTGATTGGTATCTTGGCTGGTGTGAGTTTCTTTCTTTATCTCTCTTTTTAAAGAAAGGTTGCTCCTGTGGTCAGGTATTGCCTTTGGATTGGGGCAGATTGTGATTGCCTTGTCTCCGTCATTGGGTGTGATGGTAGTTGGAAGTGTTGTGGCAGGTTTTTCCTACAGTGTGGCCTTGACCACTGTCTTTCAGCTTCTTTCTGAAAGAATCCCAGCCAAGCTCCTTAATCAGGCAACATCTTTTGCAGTGCTAGGATGCAGCTTTGGAGCCTTTACGACACCTTTCATTCTTGGGGCGATTGGCTTTGTGACTCAAAATGGTATGTTGGTCTTCACCATTTTAGGATGTTGGTTGATTGTCACTTCTATCTTTGTTATGTACGCACTTCAAAAGAGAGCTTAGGATTAATTTCCTAAGTTTTTCTTTCTGGGAATTTTGTACCCATACAATTTTTGGTTTTTAAACTTGTTTACACTTTTATTTCCTGATAAAATAGAAGTTATGACAAGATATAAAGCAATCATTTCCTATGATGGTTATGCCTTTGCTGGTTTTCAGCGCCAGCCTCATGTGCGTAGCGTTCAAGAGGAAATCGAAAAAACCTTAACGAGACTCAATAAGGGGCAAGCCATCACTGTACACGGTGCTGGTAGGACGGATAGTGGGGTCCATGCTCTGGGACAGGTCATTCATTTTGATCTGCCCTATCAGATGGATGAGGAAAAACTCCGTTTTGCTCTGGATACCCAGTCTCCAGAAGATATTGATGTGATTTCAATTGAGATTGTGGCCGATGATTTTCATTGCCGTTATGCCAAACACAGCAAGACCTATGAGTTTATCGTGGATAGAGGGACGTCCCAAAAATCCTATGCGTCGTCACTATGCTACTCACTTTCCTTATCCGCTTGATGTAGAGCGGATGCAGATGGCAATCAAAAAGCTAGAGGGAACTCATGATTTCACCGGTTTTACAGCATCTGGAACCAGTGTAGAGGACAAGGTTCGTACCATCACAGAAGCAAGTCTAACAGTTGATGAGACAGGCCAATTTTTGACCTTTACCTTTTCGGGAAATGGTTTCTTGTATAAGCAGATTCGCAATATGGTGGGGACACTGCTCAAAATCGGAAATAATCGAATGCCAGTTGAGCAGATTGACTTGATTTTGGAGAAGAAGGACAGGCAGCTAGCAGGTCCAACGGCGGCACCAAATGGCTTGTATTTAAAGGAGATTCGTTATGAAGAATAATCGTATTTTAGCCCTTTCTGGGAATGATATTTTTAGTGGTGGTGGTTTGTCAGCTGATTTGGCCACCTATACCTTAAACGGCTTGCATGGCTTTGTAGCTGTCACTTGTTTGACGGCCTTGACCGAAAAGGGCTTTGAAGTCTTCCCTACGGATGATACTATTTTCCAGCATGAGTTGAATAGCTTACGTGATGTCGAGTTTGCAGGGATTAAGATTGGCCTTCTTCCTACTGTCAGTGTGGCTGAGAAGGCCTTGGACTTTATCAAGCAACGTCCAGGAGTGCCTGTGGTATTGGACCCCGTTTGGTCTGCAAGGAAACGCACGACGTGGCTGTTAGTGAACTCTGTCAAGAGTTGATTCGCTTTTTCCCTCATGTCAGTGTGATTACGCCAAATCTTCCTGAAGCAGAATTATTGGCTGGTCAGGAAATTAAAACATTGGAAGACATGAAAGCTGTAGCGCAGAAATTGCATGATTTAGGAGCGCCAGCAGTCATTATCAAGGGAGGCAATCGCCTCAGTCATGACAAGGCAGTGGATGTCTTTTATGATGGACAAACTTTCACTGTTCTAGAAAACCCAGTCATTCAAGGCCAAAATGCTGGTGCAGGATGTACCTTTGCCTCAAGCATTGCCAGTCACTTGGTTAAAGGTGATGAACTTTTACCAGCAGTAGAGAGCTCGAAAGCTTTCGTTTACCGTGCTATTGCACAAGCAGATCAATATGGAGTAAGACAATATGAAGCAAACCAAAACAACTAAAATCGCCCTTGTATCTCTTTTAACCGCCCTTTCAGTAGTCCTAGGTTATTACTTGAAAATTGGAACGCCAACAGGAATATTGACTCTCTTGGACGCAGGTATTTTCTTTACTGCTTTTACTTTGGCAGTAAAGAAGGAGCTGTCGTTGGAGGACTAGCAGGATTCCTAATTGACCTTCTATCAGGCTATCCACAGTGGATGTTTTTTAGCTTGATAAATCATGGCTTGCAAGGATTTTTTGCAGGTTTTAAAGGGAAGTGGCAATGGCTAGGCCTTGTCTTGGCTACTATCGTCATGGTAAGTGGCTACGCCCTAGGTTCTACCCTGATGAATGGCTGGTCAGCAGCCTTACCAGAAATCCTTCCAAACTTCCTGCAAAATACCTTGGGAATGGTTGTGGGGTTTGTAGTCTTTCAGAGCGTCAAGAAGATAAAATAAAAAAGTCAGCTTCAATAGCTGACTTTTTGCTTGTCTATATTTAATCAAAATAAAGCAAATCTTTGCTGGTGCTTGTAAAGAGGTCAAAGCCATCTTTGGTAACAACACCGCAGTCTTCGATACGAACACCGACTTTACCAGGGATATAGATACCAGGTTCAACAGAGAAACACATGCCTTCTTCGATGACCATGTCGTTTCCTTCCATGATAGAAGGGTATTCGTGGACATCCATACCGATACCGTGACCGAGACGGTGGTTGAAGTACTCACCATAACCGGCTTTTTCGATGACTTCACGAGCGGCGCGGTCTACTTCATGAGCAGTCACACCAGGTTTGATAAAGTCAAGGGCAGCTTGTTGGGCTTCAAGGGTCAAGTTGTAAATATCTTTTTTGAATTGGTCTGGTTTGCCGACAGCGACCGTACGAGTCATATCTGAGGCGTAACCATTGACCATAACACCGAGGTCAAAGAGGAGAAGGGCGTCCTTTTCAACCTTGTTTGCACCAGGAATTCCGTGTGGATTTGCAGCGTTATCGCCAGTCAAGACCATGGTATCAAAACTCATTTCATAGCCTTCACGCTTCATAGCGAGTCGATTTGTGCAATGATATCTGTCTCAGTCTTGTCAAGAGAGATGTTGTCAAAACCAACTTTTACAGCCTTATCAGCATAGATACCTGCAACCATCATTTTTTGCACTTCATCAGCTGATTTGATGAGGCGCATGCGTTGGATGCGAGGAGTGAGGTTTTCAAACTCAGCAGTTTCAAAAACTGTTTTCAAACCATGGTATTTGGTCAAGATGAGATTGTCAAACTCAACAGCGACACGTTTGAAGTCAAGTTGAGGCAAAGCGTTTTTGATTTTTTGCCATGGATTTTCAGAATCCACATAGCCCACAACTGGGAAAGAGACAGTGCTGCTTGCACGCTCAACCTCAAGGGCTGGGACAAAGAGGAGAGGTTCCTGATCCGCTAAAACAAAGAGGAACATTTGGCGTTCATGGGGATCACTGTAAAAGCCAGTGAGGTAATTGATAGTGACGGGGTCAGATACGACAGCGACGTCTAGTTTTTCTGATTCAAGATATGTTAGGATTTGTTGTAATTTAGACATATGCTACCTTCTTTCTACCCCTCTATTTTGGCAAAAAATGAGAGAAAATGCAAGGGAGAAGGGTAAAAGAACAGGCAAAAAGAACTCCGAAAGATAGCGGAGTTCTTTTATCTAATTTTCCTTAGTTTAAGAAAAGTCAGCCTTGCTTTTCACGTCGCTGTATTCTTCAGCGATTTCTTGACTGAGAATGTCCTCATAAGCAGGGAGTTGGATGTCCTGACCGTATTTTTTCCGGAGGGCAGTAGTAACCAGGCGATAAGCTAGATTGGCATTGCGAGAGAGGATAGGTCCGTGGAAGTAGGAACCAAAGACATTCTTATAATGAACCCCTTCGCCGACTTTTTCTTCGTTATTTCCATTTCCATAGACCACCTGTCCCAGCGGTTTTTGGTCATCTGAGAGGAAGGTACGTCCCTGGTGATTTTCAAATCCATAGTAGGTTTCATCAAAATCTTCATTGTGAATTTTGATGTCACCGATAAAGCGGTTATTGGTTTGGTTGAGGGTATAGTGGCCCATGACCCCTAGCCCTTCGATGCGTTTCCCTGAAGCTTCAACATAATATTGACCCAATAGTTGGAAACCACCGCAGATAGCGAGAACCACTCCGTCGTTTTGGATGTAGTTGTCAATGCTCTCTTTTTTAGCAGGAAGGTCGCCTGCGATGATGCTTTGTTCAAAGTCTTGGCCGCCACCGAAAAAGGCGATATCGTAGTGATTTTCGTCAAAGTCATCATGGAGAGAAACGATGTCAACCGTCACATGTGCCCCCAGTTTTTCAGCCACATACTTGAGCATGAGGATGTTTCCATTGTCCCCGTAGGTATTCATGAGGTTTCCATAGAGGTGGGCGATGTTGAGCTGATAAGGGTAGTTGCTAGCTTTTGAGGAAAGTGAAGTATAAACCATCAGTTCATCTCCTTTCTAACAATCTGACGACTAGCCAGCAGTTCACGGAATTCCAGCATAGCAGTATAGGTAGCCAGGATATAGGCATGCTTGCAGTCTTGGTTCTCAATGGTCTTGAGAACTTGCTCTAGATTGCTTGTTTCAGTGATTTTCTCAGCTGGATAGCCTGTCACTCGTAGACGACGTGCGATTTCAGAATGACGAACACCGCCAGCGTTTATTTCTGGAATGTCCATGTCAGTGATTTGTTCAAAGTCAGCATCCCAAATCCAGCTAGTATCAATCCCATCAGCATAGTTGGCGTTGAGAAGGACAGATAGGCTAAATGGATAAGGAGCTAGTTTGATCATCTCGATAGCCTGAGTTGCACCGACTGGATTCTTAATCAAGACGAGAGTACATTCCTTGTCGCCGATATGGAAGGTTTCCTGGCGTCCAAAGACAGCACGGCTCTTATCAAATCCTTGCTTGATGAGTTGTGAATCAGCCCCGAGGAAACGGGCAATAGCGACCGCAGCAAGGGCATTGTAGATGTTGTAAAGTCCACCGATTTGGATTCCGTATTCTTGTCCGTCAATGACAAAACGAGAGCGATTGTTGGTCAACTCAACCAAGTCTGTCAGACGGTAGTCCAAGTCAGGTCGTTTGCAACCACAATTTTCACAGATATAGGCACCCAAGTTGGCATAGGTATTGTGCTCATATTTGAGGATGCCTTGACAGTCAGGGCAGAGGATTCCTTCGGTATTGTAGTGAGCCAGTTGGGCTGGCCCTTTTTCCAAGTCAAAACCAAAATACTCTACAGGATTTGGAATAGCTGGCTTGTAGAAAAGCGGACTGTCACCATTGAGGAGAACAGTAGCCGTAGGCACCTTACGGATGGCATCCAAAATCATGTTATAAGTTGTGTAAATCTCACCGTAGCGGTCCATCTGGTCACGGAAAATGTTAGTGATGACAAAAAGGCTAGGCTGGATATAGTCACAGATACGAGAAAGACTGGCTTCGTCGATTTCGAGGACGGCAATGTTTTTCCCAGTTTTAGAAGATTTGGCTGTTAGGAAGGTTGTTGTAATCCCTGTAATCATATTGGCACCGCTAGGATTGGTCAGAACCTGACCATAGACCTCTTTTAAAATGCCGACAGTGAGGGCAGTTGTCAGGGTTTTTCCATTGGTTCCAGTGACCACGACAATCTCGTAGTTCTTAGCTAAATTTTGTAAAATATCTTTATCAAATTGAAGGGCGAGTTTTCCTGGGAGCGTGCTTCCACGGCCAAGACGGCTCAAGATGAAGTGAGAAGAACGCCCAGCAAGGAGGCCCAAAGTAGTTTTTAATTTCATGTTTCTATTATATCATAAAAGAGGGAAAAGACAGTTTTGAGATTTCGCAGAAACAAAAACAGCCCAAAGAGGGCTGTTAGCTAACAAATCAGTCTCAACTTAAATCGCAAACAAGTCATTCAAGTTCTCAGCCAAAGTTGGGTGAGTGAAGATTTGTTTTGTGAAGTAAGTATAAGGATTTTTGTTGTCCATGGCAACAGTGATGATGTTGATGATTTCTTGAGAACCTTCTGAGAAGATAGTTGCTCCAAGAATTTCTTTTGTTTCAGTATTGACAACAGCTTTGAAGGCTCCGCGAAGGTCTCCATTTACGTGACCACGAGGCATTGCTGCAACAGGGATTTCCTTCACTGCATATGGAAGTTTCAAATCTGCTGCTTGGCTTTCAGTCAAGCCAACTTGAGAAAGTGCAGGTGTGATGAACATGGTGTTTGGTACATTGAGACGGTCTTCAAGAGTGTAGCTACCATCTCCAGCAAGGTAGCTGTAGACAACGCGGAAGTCATCAAGTGAAATGTAGGTAAATTGAGGTCCACCGTTGACGTCTCCGACTGCAAAGACACCAGGAACGTTTGTTTGACAATGTTTGTCTACTTTGATAGCACCACGCTCTGTTAGTTCAATATCGGTATTCTCAAGTTGAAGTGGTTCAACGTTTGGTTTACGTCCGGTTGCGTAGAGAAGGGCATCGAAACGGTACGTTTCGTTTTCAGTTACGACAAGGACTTGGTCACCGTCGTTTTTGATTTCAGTAGTACGGATGTTTTGAAGCAATTCAATACCGTCTTCTTCCATGTATTGTTTAGCAAGAGCTGCGATGGATGGTTCTGCACGAGGAAGGAAAGTATCCAAGGCATCTAGGACTGTAACCTTGCTTCCAAGTTTGTTGTAGAGTCCTGCAAATTCAAGACCGATATTTCCGCCACCAAGGACACCAAGTTTTTCAGGCAATTTGTCCAAGTTTTGAATACCAGTCGAGTCAAAGACATTCTTACTTGTAGCAAGTCCAGGGATTGGCAAGACGTTTGAAACGGCACCGGTATTGATAACGATAGTTTCAGCAGTCAGTTCTTGTTTCATCACCAGCTTGGATTTCGATGACTTTGTTTGAAAGGAAGTGAGCTTCCGCATCAAAGATATCCACACCTGTACCAGCAACAGTCGCATAGTTTTTGCCATTGAGGCGACTAGTGATAGTATTTTTGGTAGCAATGACTTCTTCAAAAGACAAATCTTTCTCAGCAGCAACTAGCAAAGTTTTAGTTGGGATACAACCAATGTTGATACAAGTTCCGCCGTACATAGCCTTACTACGTTCGATAAGGGCAACTTTTTTACCAGCTGAAGCTAGTTTACCAGCCAGTGTTTTCCCAGCTTTACCAAATCCGATAACGATTAAATCATAAGTTAACATTTATAGTCCTCCTATTCGCATTTCATTCTAGCACAAGAAAAAAACTTTTGCACAATTCTGCTACGGGAAATGGAGTGAGTTTGAAATGCTCCCTTCAAATCCTTTGAAAAAAACCAGTTTCGGGACTACTTTTTACTGCTAGAAAAATCGTTTACATGATTTTTCCTTAAAGATTCTACTATCTTTTGCTTCTCTCTTGTGTTATACTAGATAGGTTGCAAAGAAACTCAGTACTTTTCTTTCGTGGAAAAGAAGCAACACGGTATCTCTTTTGTAGAAGATACGTCATGAAAAGAAAAGTATAAACTAAGCCCTATAGGATGGCTTCGCACCATCTTTAGAAAGAAGAAAAACGTGAAATTTAATGAATTTAACTTGTCTGCTGATTTGCTAGCAGAGATTGAAAAAGCTGGATTTGTAGAAGCAAGTCCCATCCAAGAACAGACCATTCCCTTGGCTCTCGAAGGAAAAGACGTTATCGGTCAAGCTCAGACTGGTACAGGAAAAACTGCAGCCTTTGGCTTGCCAACCCTTGAAAAAATCCGTACAGAAGAAGCGACCATCCAAGCCTTGGTTATCGCTCCAACTCGTGAACTCGCTGTTCAAAGTCAAGAGGAACTCTTCCGCTTTGGCCGTAGCAAGGGAGTGAAAGTTCGCTCAGTTTACGGTGGTTCCAGCATTGAAAAACAAATCAAGGCCCTTAAATCTGGTGCCCATATCGTGGTAGGAACACCAGGCCGTCTCTTGGACTTGATTAAACGCAAGGCTTTGAAATTGCATGATATTGAAACCCTCATCCTTGATGAAGCGGATGAAATGCTCAACATGGGCTTCCTTGAAGACATCGAAGCCATCATCTCTCGTGTCCCTGAAAAGTCGTCAAACCTTGCTCTTTTCAGCAACCATGCCAGATGCCATCAAACGTATCGGTGTTCAGTTTATGAAAGACCCTGAGCATGTCAAGATTGCTGCAAAGGAATTGACAACAGAGCTGGTGGATCAGTACTATATCCGTGTCAAGGAACAAGAAAAATTTGATACTATGACGCGTCTCATGGATGTGGAACAACCAGAGCTTGCTATCGTATTTGGTCGTACCAAACGCCGTGTAGATGAATTGACTCGTGGTCTTAAAATCTGTGGCTTCCGTGCAGAAGGGATTCATGGTGATTTGGACCAAAACAAACGTCTTCGTGTCCTTCGTGATTTTAAAAATGGCAATCTTGATGTTCTGGTTGCGACTGACGTGGCAGCCCGTGGTTTGGACATTTCAGGAGTGACTCATGTCTACAACTACGATATTCCACAAGATCCTGAAAGTTATGTTCACCGTATCGGTCGTACAGGTCGTGCTGGTAAGTCAGGTCAATCCATTACCTTCGTAGCTCCAAATGAAATGGGCTATCTCCAAATCATCGAAAACTTGACCAAGAAGCGCATGAAAGGCCTTAAACCTGCAAGTGCAGAGGAAGCCTTCCAAGCTAAAAAGCAAGTGGCGCTCAAGAAAATCGAACGTGATTTCGCAAATGAAGAAATTCGTTCCAACTTTGAGAAATTTGCTAAAGACGCTCGTAAATTAGCGGCTGAATTTAGTCCTGAAGAATTGGCTATGTATATCTTGAGTCTGACTGTCCAAGATCCTGATAGCCTTCCAGAAGTGGAGATTGCACGTGAAAAACCATTGCCATTTAAACCATCAGGTAATGGCTTCGGCGGCAAAGCTAAGGGAGGTCGAGGAGGCCGTCGTGGAGACGACCGTCGAGATCGTGATCGCCGTGGCAATGGTCGTCGTGATGAGTTCAAGAAAGGTAGTCGTGGAAACGACCGCTTTGATAAAGACAGACGTTACCGTAATAAAGACAATAAAAAACCTCGCAACACTTCAAGCGAAAAGAAAACAGGCTTTGTTATTCGTAACAAGGGAGACAAATAGAAAAAAGCGATTCACTGGGTGAATCGCTTTTATATATAAGGAGACCAAGGGTAAAAGAAGATGGTTGATAGTAAAGGATAGGTGAAACGGAAAGGGATTTATCATGTCATCTTCTTATAATGTTATAATATCAAAAATAAAATAGGATGTCAATAAAAAATCGCTTTTTTTCTAAAATATTTTTGCTGTTCAAAATTGCAATTAAATAAGCAATTTTCAGATAATAATTGAAAATAAAGACTTTTCTATGTTATAATGGAAGCGATTATATGCGAGGTAAAAAAATGGCACATTTATTAGAAAAAACAAGAAAAATTACTTCCATCTTGAGACGCTCAGAGGAACAACTTCAAGATGAACTTCCCTACAATGCGATTACACGCCAGTTGGCAGATATTATTGATTGTAACGCTTGTATTGTGAATAGTAAGGGACGTCTCTTGGGCTATTTCATGCGTTACAAGACAAATACAGATCGAGTAGAGCAGTTTTTCCAAACTAAGATTTTCCCAGAGGATCTATGTGCAAGGGGCAAACATGATTTACGATACAGAAGCTAATCTTACTGTAGATCATGATTTGAGTATCTTCCCAGTCGAAAGTCGCTCTGATTTTCCAGATGGCTTGACAACCATTGCTCCGATTCATGTATCAGGGATTCGCCTAGGTTCCTTGATTATTTGGCGCAATGATAAGAAATTTGAAGATGAGGATTTGATTCTTGTTGAGATTGCGAGCACGGTGGTAGGGATTCAACTCTTGAACTTCCAACGTGAAGAAGATGAGAAAAATATTCGCCGTCGTACTGCTGTAACCATGGCAGTTAATACCCTTTCCTATTCAGAACTTCGTGCCGTTTCAGCTATTCTAGCTGAGTTGGATGGAAATGAAGGACAATTAACTGCATCTGTCATTGCAGACCGTATTGGCATTACGCGTTCAGTGATTGTCAATGCGCTTCGTAAATTGGAGTCGGCGGGAATTATTGAGAGTCGTTCATTAGGAATGAAGGGGACTTATCTCAAAGTTCTAATTGGTGATATTTTTGAGGAAGTGAAAAAGAGGGACTACTAATGGCAAAGGCTTTAATCTCGATTGACTATACAGAGGATTTCGTAGCAGACCATGGAAAGCTAACTGCTGGAGTGCCAGCTCAAGCTATATCAGAGGCAATCAATCAAGTAACTAGACTGGCTTTTGATCGAGGAGACTATGTCTTCTTCACTATTGATGCTCATGAGGAGAAGGATACCTTCCACCCGGAAAGTAAACTCTTTCCACCGCACAACATCATTGGGACTAGTGGCCGTAACCTCTATGGCCCCCTAGCTGATTTCTATGCGGAAAATAAGGACGATAGTCGCGTCTTTTGGATGGACAAACGTCACTATTCAGCATTTTCAGGAACGGATCTCGATATTCGCCTGCGAGAACGTCGGGTTACTACAGTTATCTTGACAGGGGTTCTGACCGATATTTGTGTCCTTCATACGGCTATTGATGCCTACAATTTAGGTTATGACATTGAAGTTGTCAAACCTGCGGTTGCCTCTATCTGGCCAGAAAATCATCAGTTTGCTCTAGGACATTTTAAGAACACTCTGGGAGCTAAATTGCTAGATGAAAATCTGTCTGAAATTAAAGAATGATTCCCTTGGAAAAATGAAAAAAATCTGAAAAAAGTGTTGACAAAGATTTTGAAAGTTGATATACTAGTAAAGTAATCGACGCGGGGATGGCGGAATTGGCAGACGCGCAGGACTAAGGATCCTGTGACCGCTTTAGGTCGTGAGGGTTCAAGTCCCTCTCTCCGCATAGGGTAAGAGTTAGCTTTGGCTAGCTCTTTTTGTTTTTTCAAGGAGGGCTAGAGCTGCAGTTCGACTATCGGAAGAGATTGGTATCAAGAACTGTCTTTTTATGAGAAAGCTTGCTATACTAAGGGTGAGAGAAAGGAATGTCAAATCATGTGTGTCGAATGTTATAGTGAGAAAAATCGTGTGACCCCCTTACTGAACCCTCTGGAGTGTTTAAGAGAGCATAGGCAATATATTTGTAGCCATTGTGATCGTTGTATCTGTATAGAGCATACGAAAAACGGTTTACAGCGTTGGAATTTTCCGTTCAAATCGCTAGAAATTGCTAGCTATTATTTACGGGCGGCAGATTATAGTATGAAGACAAGCTGTGGCATTTACCAAATCAAGTCAAATAAAGGAAGGGTTTCATATAAGATTTTTGTTAACAGGGAAGCTTTAAAAGACTATCTCAAGAAGAATCCAGATAAAAGATGCGACAATTTGCAACCAAGCTTTTCTATCTCGCCTTATCAAGAATTTCCTCAAACACAAGTCAAGAAATTAAAAGTCGAAGAAATTGAAAAATACTTAGCTGAAAGATGATGCCCATCATATATAGAATGGAGTGGATTTTTGATTAGTAAATTATTTGTTTAGATAAGAAGAAAAGTTAGCGGTCGCTAGCTTTTTTATTTTTTATAAAAAATAAATCAAAAATTTTTTCGATTTCATAAACATTTCATATTTGGATTTTATAATGGTCTTACAAATATGGAGGTGACAAATGAATCCAATCCAAAGAGCTTGGGCTTATGTCAGCAGAAAACGACTGAGAAGTTTTATTTTATTTCTGATTTTATTTGTTCTTTTAGCAGGAATTTCAGCCTGTTTGACGCTGATGAAATCCAACAAAACAGTAGAAAGCAATCTTTACAAATCTCTTAATACCTCTTTTTCTATTAAGAAGATAGAGAATGGTCAGACCTTCAAGTTATCGGACCTAGCATCAGTTAGCAAGATTAAGGGACTGGAAAATGTCTCTCCTGAACTCGAGACGGTCGCAAAACTAAAAGACAAGGAAGCGGTCAGTGGTGAGCAGAGCGTCGAACGTGATGACTTGTCAGCTGCGGACAAGAATTTGGTTAGCTTAACGGCTCTTGAGGATTCATCCAAGGATGTTACCTTCACCAGCTCAGCTTTCAATCTAAAAGAAGGCCGACACCTTCAAAAAGGGGATTCCAAGAAAATCCTGATCCACGAAGAGTTGGCTAAAAAGAACGGTCTTTCGCTTCATGACAAGATTCGCTTGGATGCTGGACAGTCAGAATCTGGAAAAGGACAAACAGTTGAGTTTGAGATTGTCGGCATCTTTTCTGGTAAAAAACAAGAGAAATTCACAGGCTTGTCTTCTGACTTCAGTGAAAACCAAGTCTTTACAGACTATGAAAGTAGCCAAACCCTTTTGGGAAATAGTGAACCTCAAGTTAGTGCAGCGCGCTTCTATGTAGAAAATCCTAAGGAAATGGACGGACTCATGAAGCAGGTGGAAAACTTGGCCTTGGAAAATCAAGGCTACCAAGTCGAAAAGGAAAACAAGGCCTTTGAACAGATCAAAGACTCAGTGGCAACCTTCCAAACCTTCCTAACTATCTTTCTTTATGGAATGTTGATAGCTGGAGCTGGAGCCTTAATTTTGGTCTTGTCTCTCTGGTTGAGAGAAAGGGTCTACGAAGTAGGGATTTTACTGGCACTTGGAAAAGGCAAGAGCTCAATCTTCCTACAGTTCTGTTTAGAGGTGGTGTTGGTATCTCTTGGAGCTTTGCTTCCATCCTTTATTGCTGGGAAAGCCATTACATCCTATCTGCTACAAACTGTACTAGCCAGTGGAGATCAGGCAACCTTACAAGATACGCTAGCCAAAGCAAGCAGTCTATCAACCAGTCTCCTATCCTTTGCAGAATCCTATGTCTTTCTGCTCCTGATTGGTTGCTTATCAGTAGCCCTTTGTTTCGTATTTCTATTTAGAAAATCGCCTAAGGAAATTTTATCATCTATTAGTTAAGAAGGAGAAATCATGACTTTATTACAATTGCAAGATGTTACCTACCGTTATAAGAACACTGCTGAGGCAGTTTTATATCAGATCAAGTATAATTTTGAACCCGGAAAGTTTTATAGTATCATTGGTGAGTCAGGAGCAGGAAAATCCACTCTCTTGTCCCTACTTGCTGGTCTAGATAGTCCTGTCGAAGGTTCTATCCTTTTCCAAGGAGAGGACATTCGGAATAAGGGATATTCTTACCATCGTATGCACCATATTTCTCTGGTCTTTCAAAATTATAACTTGATAGATTATCTTTCTCCGCTGGAAAATATCCGCTTGGTCAACAAAAAAGCAAGCAAGGATACACTTCTTGAGCTTGGTTTGGATGAAAGTCAGATTAAGCGGAACGTTCTCCAGTTATCAGGTGGTCAACAACAACGTGTCGCCATTGCTCGCAGTTTGGTCTCAGAAGCTCCAGTTATTCTAGCTGATGAGCCAACAGGAAATCTGGACCCTAAAACTGCTGGAGATATTATCGAACTGCTCAAGTCACTTGCTGAGAAAACAGGTAAATGTGTGATCGTCGTCACCCACAGTAAAGAAGTGGCACAAGCGTCAGATATTACACTTGAATTGAAGGACAAGAAACTGACTGAAACTCGCAATACTACAAAATAAGATGAGTTTGTTTTGATAGAATTATGAAATCAAATCTAGAAAGGGAACCTATGTTACACAACGCATTTGCCTATGTTACAAGGAAGTTTTTCAAATCGATTGTTATCTTCCTGATTATTCTCCTCATGGCGAGCTTGAGTTTGGTCGGCTTGTCGATTAAGGGAGCTACTGCCAAGGCTTCTCAGGAGACCTTTAAAAATATCACCAATAGCTTCTCCATGCAAATCAATCGTCGCGTCAATCAAGGAACGCCACGTGGTTCTGGGAATATCAAGGGTGAGGATATCAAAAAAATCACCGAAAATAAGGCCATCGAGTCTTATGTTAAACGCATCAACGCTATCGGAGATTTGACTGGATACGACCTCATCGAAACGCCAGAAACCAAGAAAAATCTCACTGCTGACCGTGCCAAACGGTTTGGAAGCAGCTTGATGATTACAGGTGTCAATGACTCCTCTAAAGAAGACAAGTTTGTCTCTGGCTCATATAAGCTGGTTGAAGGTGAGCACCTAACCAACGACGACAAAGACAAGATTCTCATGCACAAGGATTTGGCAGCCAAACATGGCTGGAAAGTCGGAGATAAGGTCAAATTGGACTCTAATGTCTATGATGCAGACAATGAAAAAGGGGCCAAGGAAACAGTCGAAGTGACAATCAAGGGACTCTTTGATGGTCACAATAAGTCAGCAGTAACCTACTCACAAGAACTCTATGAAAACACAGCTATCACAGACATTCACACTGCTGCAAAACTTTATGGATATACAGAAGACACAGCTATTTATGGGGACGCAACCTTCTTTGTAACAGCAGACAAGAACTTGGATGACGTCATGAAAGAGTTGAATGGTATCAGCGGTATCAACTGGAAGAGCTACACACTTGTGAAGAGCTCCTCTAACTACCCAGCTCTAGAGCAATCCATCTCTGGTATGTACAAGATGGCCAACCTCCTCTTCTGGGGTAGCTTGAGCTTCTCAGTTCTTCTCCTTGCACTCTTGCTCAGTCTTTGGATCAATGCCCGTCGCAAGGAAGTGGGAATTCTCCTCTCTATCGGTCTCAAGCAGGCAAGTATCTTGGGGCAATTCATCACCGAATCTATTTTGATTGCCATCCCTGCTCTTGTTTCTGCTTACTTCCTAGCCAACTACACAGCTCGTGCCATCGGAAATACTGTTCTTGCCAATGTCACTTCAGGTGTTGCCAAGCAAGCCAGCAAGGCTGCTCAAGCCTCTAATCTTGGTGGTGGTGCAGAAGTAGACGGCTTTAGCAAGACCTTGTCGAGCCTAGATATTTCCATTCAGACATCAGACTTTATCATCGTCTTTGTTCTTGCTTTAGTTCTAGTCGTTCTCGTTATGGCGCTTGCTTCAAGCAATCTCCTTAGAAAACAACCAAAAGAACTCTTGCTCGATAGCGAATAAAAAACTTGCTACCTATTCTCCCCTAAATGGGGTATAATATAGGTAGCATTTTTATCTGTTTTGTCTTGATAAAGCCTTTCCTTTCAGGATGAAACAGGGATGATTTAAAAGAAAATTAAAGAAATGTGAAAGGTTTTTCTATGAAAATTTTAATTGTAGAAGATGAAGAGATGATCCGTGAGGGAATCAGTGACTATTTGACAGATTGTGGTTATGAGACCATTCAGGCTGCGGACGGTGAGGAAGCCCTAGAACAATTTTCCAGCTATGAAGTAGCCCTAGTACTACTGGATATCCAGCTGCCCAAGCTTAATGGTTTAGAAGTCCTAGCCGAGATTCGTAAGACCAGTCAGGTTCCTGTCTTGATGCTGACCGCCTTTCAGGATGAGGAATACAAGATGAGTGCCTTTGCCTCTCTGGCAGACGGCTATCTGGAAAAACCCTTCTCCCTGTCTCTCTTAAAAGTGAGGGTGGACGCGATTTTCAAGCGCTACTACGATACAGGACGAGTCTTCTCTTATAAGGATACCAAGGTGGACTTTGAGAGTTACAGCGCAAGCCTCGCAGGTCAGGAAGTGGCTATCAATGCCAAAGAGTTGGAAATTTTGGACTATCTGGTGAAAAATGAAGGACGGGCCTTGACTCGATCTCAGATAATCGATGCCGTCTGGAAGGTGACAGATGAGGTGCCTTTTGACCGTGTTATTGATGTTTATATCAAGGAACTGCGGAAAAAGCTAGACTTGGATTGTATCCTCACTGTGCGCAATGTTGGTTATAAATTGGAGCGAAAATGAAACGAACAGGTTTATTTACAAAGATATTCATCTATACCTTCTCGATTTTTAGTGTTCTGGTTATTTGTCTTCATTTAGCTATTTATTTTCTCTTTCCCTCAACTTATCTGAGTCATCGTCAGGAAACCATCGGTCAGAAAGCGACAGCCATTTCCCAGTCCCTAGAAGGAAAGGATAGGCAAAGTATCGAGCAAGTGTTAGACTTGTATTCCCAGACTAGTGATATCAAGGGGGCCGTCAAGGGAGAGATGACAGAGGACAAGTTAGAGGTCAAGGACAACCTTCCTCTAGATACAGACCGCCAGACCACCTCTCTCTTTATCGAGGAGCGTGAGGTGACAACCCAAGATGGTAGCACTATGACTCTCCAGTTTTTAGCGTCCATGGATTTGCAAAAGGAAGCAGAGCAAATTAGCCTCCAGTTTCTTCCCTATACCTTGCTGGCATCGTTTTTGATTTCCCTCTTGGTATCTTACATCTATGCTCGAACCATTGTTGCGCCGATCTTGGAAATCAAGCGGGTGACCCGTCGGATGATGGACCTGGATGCTCAAGTGCGGTTGCGCGTGGACTCTAAGGATGAGATCGGTGATCTTAAGGAACAAATCAATAGCCTTTACCAGCATCTTTTGACTGTCATTGCGGACTTGCATGACAAGAATGAAGCCATTCTCCAGTTAGAAAAAATGAAGGTTGAATTCCTACGAGGGGCCTCTCATGAGCTGAAAACACCTCTGGCTAGTCTCAAAATCCTAATCGAAAATATGAAAGAAAATATCGGTCGTTATAAAATAGAGACCACTATCTGGGAGTTGCCTTGGGGATTGTGGACGACCTCAGTCACCACGTTCTTCAGATACTTTCTCTTTCTTCTGTTCAGGAATTGCGAGAGGAGAAGGAGAACATCGACCTACTCCAAATGACGCAAACTCTGGTTAAGGATTATACTTTACTAGCCAAGGAAAGAAATGTTCAGATAGACATTAGCTAGACCCATCAGCAAGCCTACATAAATCCATCTGTGATGAAGTTGATTCTATCTAATCTCATCAGCAATGCTATCAAGCACTCCACTCCAGGTGGCTTGGTTCGCATCGGCGAGAGAGACGGAGAACTCTTTATCGAGAATAGCTGTAGTCCTGAAGAACAAGAAAAACTAGCCCAGTCTTTTTCTGGCAATGCTAGTCGCAAGGCCAAGGGTTCAGGAATGGGGCTCTTTGTGGTCAAAAGTTTATTAGAACACGAGAAATTACCTTATCATTTTGAGATGCAAGATGATCGTTTGACCTTCTTCATGTCTTATCCTAAAGTCTCTCAAGACTAAGGGAAAGAAAGGGTTTACATTGATTGAGTTGGAAGAAATTCAATCTAAAGTATGGGAAAAACTAGCTTTTTTTGTCAAAAAGTGATAAAATGAACAATGTAAATGGGATGTCCCAAAAAATATATAGGAGGCCTGACAAATGGCAATCGTTTCAGCAGAAAAATTTGTCCAAGCAGCTCGTGACAACGGTTATGCAGTTGGTGGATTTAACACAAACAACCTTGAGTGGACTCAAGCTATCTTGCGTGCAGCAGAAGCTAAAAAAGCTCCAGTTTTGATCCAAACTTCAATGGGTGCTGCTAAATACATGGGTGGTTACAAAGTTGCTCGCAACTTGATCGCTAACCTTGTTGAGTCAATGGGGATCACTGTACCAGTAGCTATCCACCTTGACCACGGTCACTACGAAGATGCACTTGAGTGTATCGAAGTTGGTTACACTTCAATCATGTTTGACGGTTCACACCTTCCAGTTGAAGAAAACCTTAAATTGGCTAAAGAAGTTGTTGAAAAAGCACACGCTAAAGGTATCTCAGTAGAAGCTGAAGTTGGTACTATCGGTGGTGAAGAAGACGGTATCATCGGTAAAGGTGAATTGGCTCCAATCGAAGACGCTAAAGCAATGGTTGCAACTGGTATCGACTTCTTGGCAGCTGGTATCGGTAACATCCACGGTCCTTACCCAGCTAACTGGGAAGGTCTTGACCTTGACCACTTGCAAAAATTGACAGAAGCTCTTCCAGGCTTCCCAATCGTATTGCACGGTGGATCAGGTATTCCTGATGACCAAATCCAAGCAGCTATCAAACTTGGTGTTGCGAAAGTTAACGTTAACACTGAATGCCAAATCGCATTCGCTAACGCAACTCGTAAATTTGCTCGTGACTACGAAGCAAACGAAGCAGAATACGACAAGAAAAAACTCTTCGACCCACGTAAATTCTTGGCTGACGGTGTAAAAGCTATCCAAGCATCAGTTGAAGAACGTATCGACGTATTCGGTTCAGAAGGTAAAGCATAATCTAGCTGAACAATACAGATGAAAACCTGCCCCTGGGGGTGGGTTTTTTTGGTGTGAGAAAAATAAATTATTTTTTTCAAGTTTAGGAGGTAGAATTTAATGTGATTCTAAGAAATTTTTTTAATTTATGATAAAAATAATAGTATGAGTATTATTAATTGAATTCAAGTTTTTTTATTTAGTTAGAATATAAAAAAATATTCTGGTATCATTGATTTTAATTACATTGTATAGAATATTCTATAATTCATTATTTTGAAAAACTTTGTTTTATTCCAGTATAGTATGTAGGTGATATAAAATGAATAAATTGGCAAACAATATTAAAAGTTTAAGATTAAGCATGGGTGAAACTCAAGAAGATTTAGCTTATGCTCTAGATTTAAATAGTAAGAGTGCTGTTGCAAATTGGGAAAGTGGTGAAAAATGTTCCTTCGTCAGAAAATTTACATAGAATCTCGAATAGATATGGAGTTACAATTGATCAATTAATGAATGATGATTTAACTTCCGAGTTTTCTTTTTATAAAAATATTTTTTTGTAATGTTAATAGTGTCGATGAATTAACAAAATTATTTATGAATTTATTTCCTGTTATACTTTTTAGATTCTGAGAAATCAAATTTAAAAGTTAATTGAGGCAATTGAGTGTCAAAAAGAATTTAAAAAAATCTGTATGATTAGAGGAGATAATCAAGAGGAATTTGATTTCTATTATGATAAAAGCAAGTTATATTTATATGGAACTAATTGATAAGGAGGAATGGGTTTCGGCTAAAAGCTAATCTTGTGAGTATGTTTCTTTTTATGTGCTTCTTACAATAGAATTGGAAAAGGAGTGGGATGGTATTCAAGATTGTTTCGAATTTAGTAATAAAAAGTTTAAGAAAAAGAATTAAAAACGTTTTTATTTCGGAAATATATTTAAGTAGAAATTTAAATAAACTCGATAATGATCAGCCAGAGTATCATCTTTTAAAATGAAACTATTTTGGAATTAATAAAGGAACTAAAGTATCAAAAAGAATTAATTCAATTAAGTGATTATTTTATGTGTTTACGTTACTTTTTTTAGGTGTAGTTGATAATAATCTTAATAATGCTATTAATCAACAAATAGGATTTGCTATTTTAAGTGATTTATCTTTAATGAAAAAAATAAATATGTGGGGCGTATATATAATTATTTAAATAAACTGAAGAAAG
>BNJT01000769.1_pt1 | contig 46648 bp, 58 predicted proteins | sample 8540491 | NCBI WGS metagenome assembly BNJT01 (sample SAMD00202455, study PRJDB9452) | human saliva metagenome | host: Homo sapiens | reverse complement strand
GCCCAAAAATTAGCCCTGCAGCATCTTCGTCTTCAGAAATGGCTGCAAGAAATACCATAAAAAATTGGTAAGAAAGCTAAAATTGCCCCTGCAATAATACCAATAAAAGCCATCTACTTGTGCTAGTGTTTTTGTCTTCATAAATATCTCCTTTTATTTTAATAAGGTATATTATACCATATTTTTATTAAAGTTTTTATTTTTTAAAAAAATACAGGAATTTCTCCTGTATTTTTGTTAGACTATTTAGCTTCAAATCCTTCTGCTACTGCATCCGCAAAGTTTTCTTCGACGATGCTTGCACAGTGATCGCAGATAGTTGCATGGTAGCTACGTTCTGCTGTACTTGGATCAATACGACGGCAACGATCACAAACTTCACCAGCTGCACGTTCAACAGTGAAGGCAACATCTTCGAAGGCCACTGCACCTTCTGGAGCTGGACCTTCTGCAATGGTCAATTCTGATACAATCAAGAGTTGAGCAACATTACTATCTACTGCCCCAAGAAGAGTCTTCACTACTTCGTTAGGATAAACTGTCAAATGAGCTTCAAGAGATTTACCGATCACTTTTTCATTACGTGCTTCTTCCAAAGCCTTTTGAGCTTGTCCACGGAAGTCCATAAAGGCTGACCATGCATCCAAGATTTCCTCTTGATTCGCAAATGTTTGAGCTTCAGGTAATTCTGATAATTGAACAAAGTCTTCTGTTTCAAACTCAAGATATGACCAGATTTCTTCAGCAGTGTGTGGAAGAATTGGTGTCAAGAGTTTGGTGATTTTCACAAGGATGTCATAGAAGACTGTTTGCATCTGACGGCGTTCAAGAGATTTGGCACCTTCGATGTAGACAACATCTTTGGCGAAATCAAGGTAGAAGGCAGACAAATCAACGTTGATAAAGTTCACTAGGGCTTTATAGATTGTCAAGAACTCGAAGTTTGCATAAGCGTCACGAATGGTCTTAACAAGTTGGTTAAAGCGGATAGTCATGTACTTATCAACAGAACGAAGTTCTTCGTAAGCTACTGCATCCTCAGCTGGGTTAAAATCAGAAGTGTTAGCAATCAAGAAACGAAGCGTGTTACGGATCTTACGGTAAGTTTCAGAAACTTGGCTCAAGATATCCATAGAGATACGCACATCGTTGCTTGAGTCAACACTGGTTACCCAGAGACGCAAGATTTCCGCACCAAATTGTTTTTCAACATCGCTTGGAGCAATGGTATTCCCAAGAGATTTAGACATCTTTTCACCTTTACCATCTAAAGCAAAACCTTGTGACAAGATTTGTTTGTATGGTGCCATGCCATGGTTAGCCACAGATGTGATGAGTGATGAGTTGAACCAACCACGGTATTGGTCTGAACCTTCAAGATAAAGATCTGCTGGATATTTGAGTTCTGGACGGTTAACCACGACGCCATTCCATGATGAACCTGAGTCGAACCAAACGTCCATGATATCTGTTTCTTTCTTGAACTCACCATTTGGTGAACCCGGATGGGTAAATCCCTCAGGCAAGAGGTCTTTGGCATCACGTTCCCACCAGATGATTGAACCATGTTCTTCAAAGAGTTGAGCTACATGCTCGATGGTTTCAGCTGTCATAATTGGTGTTCCGTCTTCTGCATAGAAGATTGGAAGAGGAACTCCCCAAGCACGTTGGCGAGAGATAACCCAGTCACCACGGTCACGAATCATATTGTAAAGACGGACTTTACCCCACTCTGAGTGGAACTTCACTTTTTCAATTTCGTCCAAGATTTCTTGGCGGAATTTAGATACAGAAGCAAACCATTGTGGTACTGCACGCCAGATAATTGGTTTTTTAGTACGCCAGTCAAATGGGTAGGAGTGAGAGATTTCTTCTTGAGCAAGAAGCAAATCACCAAGTTTTTCGATAACCGTTGGAACAACCTTATCATAGAATTGGCCTTCAAACTCAGCACCAGCATTAGCCATCATGATACCGCGTTCGTTAACAGTCACGGCAACTTCTAGACCATTAGCAACACCGACATTGTAGTCATCCTCACCAATCCAGGAGCTGTATGGACGATACCTGTACCAGAGTCTGTTGTAACGTGGTCACCAAGGATAACGAGTTCATCTACTGCAGTATCCCATGGGTGTTCTGTCACGATATGGTTCAATTCTTGACCACGATAAGTCGCCAAAACTTGAACATCAGTCCAGCCAAATTTCTCAGACAAGCTGTTCAACAATTCAGCAGCAACCACAAACTTACGAGCTTCACCAGCAGGTTGAACCAAAACGTAATCAATATCTGCACCAACAGTCAAACCACGAGAAGCAGTGATAGTAAATGGAGTTGTTGTCCAAACAACGATATAAGTATCAGTGTCTAGGACACCTTTGCCATCTTTAACCTTGTTGGCATAGTAAAGTGATGTTGATACCAAGTCATGGTATTCAATTTCCGCTTCAGCAAGAGCTGACTCAGATGACCATGACCAGTAAACTGGCTTCGCACCACGGTAGATGTAACCCTTGTTAGCCATCTCACCGAAGACACGGATTTGCGCTGCTTCATAGTCAGGGGTCAAAGTTACATATGGATTTTCCCAGTCACCAGAAACACCTAAACGTTTGAAGTCTTCGCGTTGTTTATCTACTTGAGACAGAGCGTATTCACGGCAAAGTTTCAAGTATTCAACAAGGTCCATCTCTTTGCGTTTAACCCCTTGTTTAGCCAAAACTTGCTCGATTGGCAGACCGTGTGTGTCCCAACCTGGAATATATGGTGCGTAAAATCCTGACATAGACTTAGAACGAACAATGATATCTTTTGAAATCTTGTTCATGGCATGTCCTACGTGGATGTTCCCGTTAGCGTATGGAGGGCCATCATGAAGCGTGAAATGCGGTTTTCCTTCATTTAGTTCTTGACGACGTTGATAAAGTTTAGCTTCATCCCATTCCTTTTGCCAAACTGGCTCTTTGGTCGGAAGACCGGCACGCATTGGAAATTCTGTTTTTCCAAGATTGAGGGTTTCTTTAAGTTTCATTAGTACTCCTTTAATGTAAATTAACAATATAAAAACCACGACTCGCAAAAAGGACGAAAATCGTGGTACCACCTTTGTTCGGAAAAAGACCTAGTCTCTTTCCCTCTTTTCCCGTAACGTGGGCAACGTCAAATCTTACTATTTTCAGATTTGATACTAAGAGAGGATAAATTTACCAACAGGGATTGTAGGACTTCCACCATCTCCTACTCGCTAGAAATTTGATTGATAAATTCTTGTTCTCTAATGAGATTCTTATAAAATTAGAACTGATTCTTGTTGAGTGTCAGCATCATCTTGAGGTCCTTCCTCATGTGCTGGTTCAACAGGAGTTTCAGCAACTGGCTGAACTTCAACTTCAGTTTCAGTTGACTCTTCAGCAGCTTGTTCAGCCTCTAACAATTCTTTTTATTAGCTGCTTCAATACGCGCTTGAAGTTCTGCAACTTCTTCTGGAGAAAATTGACGAGTCATGTCAATTGGTTCTTCATCATGATATGAAGATACATCTTCACCTAGAACCTCTTGGACGACTTCTTTGAATGCTTCGTCGCTCGTTTGAAGATAAGTTGCAGTCGGACGCAAAATTTCTTCCCAATCTGATGAATCAACAATAGCCAACTGACTTTCGATTGTTGATTTCAAACGTTGGTGGAAGACGCGACTCTTATTCTTCAACTCTTCAGTTTCCACAGCAACTTTTTTAGCATTATCTGTTGCTTGTCGCAAAATTTCATTGGCTTTGTATTTTGCTTCATCAAGCAAGCGTTGGGCATCTTGCTCAGCCTGCTTAATGATGTTATTAGAACGGTCATTCGCAGCTTGTTTTACACGTTCAGCTGTGTCTTGAGCGATCAAATACTGACTGACTCAATGAATCTTTGATTTCATCAAAAATAAGATAGACGGTCTTCTAAATTTTTAATGTGCTGATCTTTTTCATGATTACTACGAACTAAGTCTTCATAGTCACGAACAACAATATCTAAAAATTCATCAACTTCTTCACGGTTAAAACCTCTAAACTGAACACCAAAGGTTTTATCCTTAATTTCTAACGATGTAATTGGCATATTTTTCCTCACTTATTTAATAAAAAATAGAATCATTAATTGCTTCTGGTTCTTGCTCGTTTGTTACTGTTCTTTTAGGAATATCAGTCGTATAGTCGGAAAGACGTTCTTCTAGTTTTTTGATGTAGAGTTCCGTTTCCTCTTTGTTTCGGATTAATTCCTCTAATTCAAAATAAATCTTATCTAGAAATAAATCAACTTCTTCCTGATTGTAGCCTCTGAATGATCTTGAGAAAGCTTTATCACTAATTTCTTGTGGTGTAATTGACATATTTTTCTCACTTGCTTAATAGTAGCTGGACTGTTAATTTTTTCTTATCCTTTTTGGTTTGACCGTTTTCTTTAAGTAAGATAATTCGACCAAAGCGTCTGACGCTGATTAAATCACCAATTTTTACCGGATAGTCCGATTTTTCAACTATATGGTAGTTGACTTGAACCAACTTTTTTTCAACCAGAGCCGAAGTTTGGGAACGAGATAATTTCAATATGCTAGATAAGAAGGTATCCAGACGAAGACTTGAAACCAAGACTTCTTTTTTTCTCGATAGTCATCTTTGGATTCTATCATATCTGAAAAAAGGACGTTCTACTAAACTTACAGGCAACTTGGAAATCTTTTGAATTCCATCTTGGAAAAGAGTGGTAAATCTTCGATCGACAATAATTTGGGCTTTATCTTCTGTCACCAGAATGTCTCCGAATAACTTACGGTCAATACCTAGTCGATTGAGAACTGTCCCCAATATCTTTGAATGGGTCAGCTGCTGAAACTTGCTGGGATACACGATTTCAAGCAAGGTCATTTCAAAAATCTTCCAAACTTGGCGTGAAGTAATCGGGCGCTAAAATAACCCTAGCGTACTCCGAAGAGATATAACTCGTACTAGAGAAGACTTTTTATCCCTCTATTATTTCCCTAAAGTTTCCAAGATAAATACTTGGTGAGGATTTATAAAAGGAGATAAAATCGGTGCATAGTGTTCCTCGACTTGACTCAACCATTCCAAGCCCTTATCGATGAATGGAATATCCTCCGTTGCGAAATGTTGGTAAAGTTCCTTACTCATAATACAACCAGCAAATTGATGAGATAGCGGCTAATCATGCGTAAGAGAATTAGGGCAATCCAAACAGAGAAATCCAAACCTGCGATTTGAAGAGGTAGACGTCTTAGCGGTTCAAGAATTGGTTTACACAAAGTCTCTAAAAATTTCCCCAACTGTGTGTTATAGGCATTTGGAAACCATGATAATAGAGCAAAAGCTACAAGTATCAGTGAATAGATATCTGTAGCATTTTGGATAAAACGAATTATTAGAAACATTAACGTACTCTATTTCTCTTCATATCAAAGTCGTATTCTTCGCTTTGAGCTTCATCAGGTAAACGAATATCCTCAATGTTTACCACAACACCAACAGGCGTCAAAAGATACATTGTGTTCGCTACTTTTCTTAACTCACCAGCAAGGACATGACGTGCTCCATCCAAGTAATCCAAACAACGACGAGCTTGAACTTCTGTCATATATTGGAAGTCAATCAAGATACTTTCATTTCCAGCCAACAAATCAACAATATCTGTTGCATCTTCGTAACGGCGTGGGTAACGAACATCGATGGTTACTTTTTCAGTAGAGCGATGGCTTTCAATCGCTAGTTGTTGTTGACGGGCATGAAGTTTTGTAATATTTTTCTCTTTTGCTTCGACTGAAGAAGATTCTTGAGCAACAGCTTGCTGTGGCAATTCTCTTTTTTGAGGAACCGAAGCTAGTGAACGTTCAGGTTGTGCAGCTACAACTTCTGAAGCAACTTCATCTCCATCTTCTGTAAAGTAATCTATAAATTTATCAAATTTATCTTTTAATGACATGATTATTTCCTATTTAAAAAATGCTGTACCAATTCGAACAAAAGTTGAGCCACACTGAATCGCTTCTTTGTAGTCACGACTCATTCCCATACTTAGTTCTGTCATTGGCATATTGGGGAATTGTTGTTCACGAATGTATTGTTGCAACTCTTGCGTTTCTTTAAAGATTTTTTGCAACTCTTCTGTTTGGGCCTCAAAGGGAGCCATGGTCATGAGACCAACATACTCGATTTGATCCAAGCTAGACAAGTCTGGCAAGACTGTCAATAGTTCCTCTTTTGAGAAAACCATGCTTGCTTTCCTCTCCAGAAATATTGACCTGCAAAAAAACATTTAACTGTTCGATCGGCACGTTTTTGAATCTCTTGAGCTAATTTCAAAGAATCTAAAGCGTGAAAATAATCAACATAAGGAATGACATCCTTGACTTTTTCTTCTTTGTAAGCTACCAATCAAGTGCCAAGTAACATCTTTATCACTTAAAGCATGATACTTTTCAAGAAATTTATCAACACGGTTTTCACCGATGTGTTTGACACCTTGGTCAATTAAATTTGCTGCAGTTGCAATATCAACATATTTTGTTACGGCAATTACAGAAACCGAACCGTCTTCACGGCCGGTTTCTTGAATTGCTTTTGTAACCTGTTGAAATACCTGATTTGTATTTTCTTTTAAATCCATCTCTATTAACGGTTTTTAAAGAATGGTGGTGTTTCCAACTCGTCTTCGTCAGAAGCTGGTGCTTCAAAACGCTCAACTGGAGATACGACTGATTCACCTTGACGAACAATTGAATCACGTCTCAAGTCCCAGTCACCAAAAGCTGATGCTTTAGGCGCTTCAGTGTGACGTTGTGAAGGAGTTGGAAGTTCAGCTGTTTCTGCCAAATCAAAATGACGGTCATAAGTGTGTGTATGTCCAGATTTTACTGGTTCACGGAATGACGCTTGTCTTGGTTGTGGCGCTACAACTTTTTCGACTGCATCTTGACGAACTCCAGTTGCAACAACAGTTACACGGATTTCATCTTTCATTGATTCATCAATAGAAGTACCGAGCCAGATATTTACGCCATGTCCAGCAGCCTGATTGACGATTTCAGAAGCTTCTTCTGCTTCAATCAAAGTCATATCCAAACCACCAGTTACGTTAACGATAACATCTTCTGCTCCATCAATAGTTGTTTCAAGAAGTGGTGAGTAGATAGCTTACGAGCTGCTTCGATAACACGCTCTTCTCCGCTACCGATACCGATACCCATAAGGGCATTTCCTTTGTTTGCCATTACTGTCTTCACGTCTGCGAAGTCCAAGTTGATCAAACCAGGATTTGTAATCAAATCTGTAATCCCTTGAACACCTTGACGAAGAACGTTATCTGCTTCAGACAAAGCTTCAAGAAGTGGCGTTTTCTTGTCAACAATTTCTAATAAGTTGTTGTTTGAGATAATCAAGAGAGTATCAACATGTTCACGAAGTTCGTTGATCCCTTGGACTGCGAATTGACCACGTTTGCTTCCTTCGAAACCGAATGGACGTGTCACAACACCGACAGTCAAAGCACCTAAACCTTTAGCGATACGAGCGATAACTGGTGCAGCACCTGTACCAGAACCACCACCCATACCAGCAGTGATGAAGACCATATCTGCACCACTGATAGCTTCAGTAATTACTTCTTCGCTTTCTTCAGCAGCCTTACGACCAACTTCAGGCTGTCCTCCAGCACCAAGTCCGCGAGTTAATTTTGGACCAAGTTGGATAACTGTTTCAGCTTTTGTACTGCTCAAGGCTTGTACATCTGTGTTGGCTGCGATGAACTCAACACCTGAAACGCCTTCGTCAACCATGCGGTTAATGGCGTTTCCACCGCCACCACCGACACCAATTACTTTAATTACTGCACCTTGTGCTGCTGCTGTATCAAATGAAAATGTCATATTTTATTCCTCTATCCTATTCATCAAACATGCTTCCGATTAAGCTACGGAATCGGTCAGTCAATTTTGGTTTTTCTTCTGATTGATTTGGAGTTGTTGAGTCAGCAACATAAGTTGGTTCTGCTGATTCAGTTGAAGTTGTACCAAACACTGAACGTTGAGAAGCTGTAGGTTTTTCCTGACTTGAAGTTCTGAAATCAATTGGTTGTTGACGTAGAACTTGATCTCCTCTGATAGCTCTTTGAGCCAAAACATTCACTTCTGTAAGACTTCCAGCAAATTCTGACAAACTAATCACATGAGCAAATGCAGGATTGCGGATACCTACTTGGTTTGGAACATAAAGTTTCACACGAACTCCAAGTACTTCTTGGGCAAGCTCAACGATACCTGGTAGAATAGCATTCCCACCAATCAGAGCAATACCACCTGGCAAGTCCAACAAATGTCTTCTTTCCAAATCTTGTTTGATTTGTTCAAAGATGTGTTTCAATCTAGCTGAAATAATTTGAGCCAAGTATTCTTCTGTAACTTCAACAGGTTCTACTTCACCAATCACTTCAACTTGGAAAGTCTCTTTGCTTGCAAGTTGCGGATAAGCTTCACCGTAGTTAAGCTTCAAACCTTCTGCAATCTTCTTAGAAGTTTTAAGAACTTTTGAAATGTCTTTAGTTACGTAATCGCCACCTTCTTGGTAAACATTTGTGTATTGAAGTTCTTGATTACGAATAGTAGCAACACTTGTTTGGCCACCACCCATATCGATAACAGTCGCTCCAAACTCACGTTCGCCTTCGTTAAGAACAGAGTTTACAATTGCAAGTGGTGAAATAATCACGTTATCGACTTGAACTCCAACACGTTCTACAGTTTTACGAAGGTTGTGAAGAATGGTTCTTGGACCTGTATAGAGAAGTCCACGCATTTCCAAACGAACACCCATCATACCACGTGGGTCACGAATACCTTGGAAACCGTCTACTACAAATTCTTCTGGTACAAACGTAATCACTTCACGATCAGGTGTCATGCTCTTAGTCAAAGCTGATTTGACAACATTCTCAACATCTTGATCTGTAATTTCTTTTGTATCTGATGTTACAGGAATCATTCCTTGAGTTGGTTCCACTTGCAACAAGTTTGCTGGAAGTCCAACGTTTACTGATTTGATTGAAATCCCTGCTTTTTCTTCTGCTTGAGAAATAGCAGATTTGATAGCCGTTGCTGCGGCTTCGATGTCAACGATAATCCCATCCTTGACACCTTTACTTTTGGCGTTGCTAACACCGATTACATTTACTTCACCATCTACAAGCTCAGCAACTAACACTTTAATTGAGCTTGTTCCAATATCTAAGCCTGTAAAGAAACCATTTCTAGTCATTACATTGCGTCCTCTCTATCTTCCAAGTTTCACACTTTGATTTTTTAACAGCTACAAGAAGGCATAGCTATTCACAGAATATTATATCACAAAAATCCAATTCGTGCCTAATTTTTTTTGTGATTTTTATCGAAGGTTTTTTTCATTAAATTTATTTTTAATATTCCATTACAAGTCCCTCTTTTTTTATTTTTTTCTATGAAAAAAACAGTGTAAAAAAATGTCAGAAAAAGCTGAAAAAAATGCGGTGTAATTTATTGTATTTTTTTCAAGTATTTTTCATGCCAAGTTCATTTCAATTTTTACGTTAAGATGAAGTACTTAATTTTCCCCTAAAAAAATCGTTCTCTGTTGGTCTAATTTTTTTATACAAAAATGATTAGTTGTAACAAAAATAAGAAGTCCAAATAGACTTCTTATTTTGTTAATTGTTTTAAGAGCACTGGTTAGATAAAAAAACCATCTCGTATCTTTTTACCAATATTTTTTTGCATTTGCAACCAATTCTTGATAATCTGCATCTGATAGATTTTTCGATCGTGTTTTTTTAAATCATGAAGCGATTCTACTGCAATCCCACAGTTTTTTTCAAGCACAAAACGAGACAAGGCAGACTGTTTCCACACTACAAGTGGGAATCCAGATGCCAAATAAAGGGATGCCTTGTGAGAATTGTTGAAGCGAAGGTACTCACCAAAGACACCACTGCACGTGTCAGCACTATCACCGTCCCAGACAAGCCCAAAGCCTCCCTCAAGAACTGAAGGTAACTCATCAGGCAGGAAGGAACCAAAGTAGGTTTCGTTTAAAAGAGCTCTATTCTCATCAAAGCCGACACCATAGAGATTATAAGAAGGTTCTGCAGGAAGTTTATAAAGATAACCCGCTTTTTCCTGAGCCAAATTACCTGCGACAATAATGGGGTGATCTTTTGTTTGGCCACTCTTTTCTTGAAAATCTGGAATCAAATAGTCGAAAATTCCAAGACTAACAATCTTATCTTCTGCAATCCCTTTGTCCACTAAAACAGATTTCATGATTGGATTATGGGCAATCACTCCATCAGCTATCTTCAACAAACTTGATTCTTGAAGATGAACCCGAATCTTATGTTTTAAAGGTACTGTATCCAAATTAGCATATCGTAAAGCTTCCAAATCATGGATAATAAAGTAGACTTTCACCCCACTTCGCTGGATTTTTCTTACCAATCGAGTGGTGAAAAAACTATGGTGGAGCATGGGAAATTGAATCAATAATTGATCCCTGATTTTCAACTGAGAGAAAGCTTGAGCTAGAGCTTTCGCCTTGTGTTGTTGAGCTTTAACGGTTCCCATATGGTACCAATTATCAACTGTTAACAACAAAGGTTGATAACCTTCTCGTTTTGACGATCTCCTCGACATCATTTCTAGCCTTATTCCCGGCGTTTCGAGCACCAGAATCTTTTAAAAATTCTTCTTTTAGAAAATACTTCATGAATCACTGTTTCTTTCAATCAAATTCATTTGCTACGACTTCCAAAGCACGCTCAATAACCACATGCATATCGTAGTATTTATAGTCTGCTAGGCGTCCACAGAAGATAACCTTGTCATTTTTTTGGCTGCTTCTTCTTGGTACTTAGCAAACATAGCGTTGTTCTTTTTCATCGTTGATTGGGTAATATGGTTCGTCTCCACGTTTCCAATCAGCAGGGTACTCACGAGTGATAACCGTCTTTCGGTTGAGTACCATACTCGAAATGCTTGTGCTCAATGATACGAGTATAAGGAATTTCACGCTCGGTGTAGTTGACCACTGCATTACCTTGATAGTTTTTCCTCATCCAAGATTTCGTGTTCAAAACGAAGGCTGCGGTATTCCAACTCCCCATGCTTGTAGTCGAAAGTACTGGTCAATCATCCCTGTGAAGACAACTTTTTCAGCAGAGCTTTCCAGCTCTTCACGATTGGCGAAGAAATCAACCCCAAGTTCTACCTCTACATCGCCCAACATGTTTTCGATGATGACGTTGTAGCCACCGATCGGAATCCCTTGGTAACGGTCGTTAAAGTAGTTGTTATCAAAGGTCAAACGCACTGGAAGGCGCTTGATGATAAATGGAGGAAGGTCTGTTGCAGAACGTCCCCATTGCTTTTCTGTATAGCCCTTGATCAACTTTTCATAGATATCCGGACCAATCAACTTGATAGCTTGTTCTTCCAAGTTCTTGGGCTCAATATCTTTCATATCCACCGTTTGTTCTGCAATCTTATCCTTGACCTCTTGTGGTGTCTTAGTTCCCCACATAGCGTAGAAGGTATTCATGTTGAAAGGAAGATTGTAGAGGCTACCCTTGTAGTTAGCCACTGGTGAGTTGATATAGTTATTGAATTCAGCGAATTGGTTGACATAATCCCAAACTTTTGTTTGAGGTATGGAAAATGTGGGCACCATACTTGTGGACATTGATGTCTTCAACATTTTCACAGTAGATATTTCCACCGATGTGATCACGTTTGTCAATCACTTTTACTTTTTTAGCCACGTTTTGTAGCTTCGTGTGCGAAGATTGCTCCAGACAAACCTGCACCAACAATTAAATAGTCATACATATTAAATTAAAACTCCGTTAATGAACTTTACATTTCTTATTAATGCCGACTCAGGACCAGCAAAACGTTATTTTGTCTTTCTTAGAAAGGACTCTTAGCATCTATTAGAGCCTCCTAAAAGTCTAGTTCTAGAACTAGGTCGCATTTAATTTAGTAATATCATTTGATTCTTTTTTGCTAAAAGTATTTGTTGTAAATAGTAAAAACATGAATATATTATATGTAGGAACAAACCAGAAGGCTTCAATCATACAGTTAAAAGCAATCAATGATAAAATCGCAACTAATAAATATTGACCATCCTTATACTGTTTCCTTGAGGCGACAACATAAATTATTATCAATAGAACTACAGGCACTATTCCATATGTAAATAACATCTGCACATAAGAGGAATCTACATAGTTATACCCTATTACAGATTCTGTTTTTCCACCTGATCCTATAAATTGAACATTTCTCGTCCCAAATAGATGAACTCCAAATGTATCAAATGCATTCCTACCTAGAGCTAGCCTTCCGGTGATTAATTTGTTTATCGATACCAAAAATGGATTAGACCAAGAAAACTTGTATGACAAATAGGTAACAATTGATGCGAATACAACAGCCGAATAAGGCAACAAGGCAAAAATCTTTAGTTTTTTCCCATTGCTGTAATAAAAATAAATGAAAATAACTGTCGCTAACAAAATTGACATAGCATTTAAACGTGCATCGCAGTATTTTATAATAAAAGCTGATAGCAAGACACCAAACAGAGATCTGGTCCATATAAATTTGTCTTTTAAAAGATAAGAAGTTGCTAAAAATAGATAGAAGCAATGTGATGCAAAATCCGTAGGATAAATAAACCCAAACGAATTTCGAATAACTCCCGCACGATTATATTGCAGGTTAGGAACCATGCCAACCAGCGATAAAAGAAAAACACCAACTACGAGAATACCAGCTACAACTACATAGTTCCTCAAAACTACTTTCATATCTACATTAACCAAGAGGACTAGTAGCATCGAATAGACTAGAAAATTAAGTCTGTTCGTTTGAAAATACACTAAAACCCCCTGAAAGCAACAATAGAATAGAAAGTATTAGATATTTGTATGAGATCCGCATTTTATACAAAAAACGAAGCCCTAAAAGCAATACAACCAAAAATAGGAAATTTACTTTGACTTGAAAAAAAGTCCTATCCAGCATCGTAGTTGATATGGTATTAAAAAACACCACTACAGATACAACAATGCTGACTAGTAGGTTTTCAAATTTAATTTTTTTATCATATTTTTTTGAAAAAAAGAATCATACAGGGTGAATTTATAAGAAAAAAAGAAATATGGAATTGAATGAGAAAAAAATAATATTTCTTTAATCTTCTAGTTCACTTATACTCTTCTATCCTCCCTTTTCCTAACTATTTAATCAACCAAAGCGAATTTAATCTATACAAGAGTTCATTTTACAATAAGACTATAAGCTACTGAAATTTTCTATTCATTCCATTCAATTTCACTTATTCAATAACTGCTGTTTCAACTCTTTTGGACTAATTACCTTTAAGAATAGTATTTGAAAAATGTAAAAGTATCGCTCCTATTGTAGCAAATACCATAACATTTATAACCGGAGTAATATTCACTGTAGTTTTTACAACGAATAGTACACTGTACATGAGAGCTGATGCTCCTATAATTTTAACTGTCGAAGCAAGAAGAGGCACTTCCTTTAAATAGTTTCTTGTAAAATACAGTTGAATAGCCCATACTAAGGCTTCTGTTAATACAGAAACAATGGCTGCTCCGATATAACCTAATTTAGGTAGTAATAATAAATTTAAACCGACACTCACAATAGCTGGAATAGTTGTCGAAATCATAAATTCTTTATTTTTATTATGTGGAATCAAAATTTGAATACCCATAATATTTGTCCAACCAATAAAGAACATTCTAAATATCATAATTGCTATCGCATATTTAGCATCTTGGAAATCCTGTCCTAAGAAAAATTGCACGAAATCATCATTAACAATTAACATTCCTGCTATTATAGGAAAAATGACTAAATTGTATATTAAGAAAGACATCTGATGCATTTTGTTTACAGCCTTGTGATCTCCAGTCGATAGGAGATTGGCAACACGAGGAAGCATTACGCTTCCTAATGAAGTCACTAGTGTAAGCAAAATATTGACCAATTTTAAGGCTTGGTCATAAATTCCGACGTCTTTAGTTGAGGCTAATGCCCCTAGCATAGTACGATCCAAAGTAACATATAGCGAAATAGCTATTTGCGGCAAAAACAAGAGAACAACTGGTTTCAAGTGTTGTTTAGCATAGGACCAATCAAAATGTGGTTCCCCGATAAATTCTCTGGCTGGCAACCACATACTAAACTGCCCCAATAATTCAAATATTGTTAGCAAAAACACATAAAGATATAAATCATTTGCTGATTTTACAAATAAGAAGATTGAAATGACACCGACCAGTTTAACAGTAATATTTCTAACTGTTATCTTGCGAAAATCCTCTAACCCTTGAAATAACCAGGAGATATCCATCCCTTTAGATACCAGACTCAAGCCCAAAATATATGCAACGGGATTTTGCATAAATGACAAGGACAGACATAAGAGAATGTATAAGCATATCGACAGAATGGTCGCACCAAACTGCAAGGTGTATATGCCCCAAAAGTTTTTTCTGATATCTTTACGATGGCCTGAAATTTCTTTTGTACCATAATTGGCCACGCCCAATGTCGCCAATAAAATAAAGTAGGTTACAATTGAATTGAAATAACCATAAGTACCTAAATCAGTTGAACTAAATACCCTAGTTACATAAGGTGTTGTTATAATAGGAAGAATTATCACTAGTAGCTGGTAAGAGAGATTATATGCATAATTTTTTAAAACCTTCATTCTTACCTAACTCATCTTCTCTCTAATTTTTTCATACAGTTTTGGAGAAACCAAAAGCATCAAGTATTTCACTTTATTTTTCCTTGTAACATTTGAATTCAGAATAACATCTTTGAAATATTGAATGTATTCTTTTCTAATTTTATTAACTTCAGCATACATATCTGAACTAAGCATAGCATGTACAATATGCAGACCATTAAAAACATAGCGAACATTTAAAGCCCTTCTCATTTCCTTATCATTAGGATAGTCTCGTTCGATATAGCTTCTATTCCATTCCATTGCCTTGTAAAAATCTAAGAGACGATCACTATACTTAGAATTTACAATACTTCCTGGTCTTCGATAGTATTTATAAAGATTTAGAGCACTAACAGCAATATTTTCACAGGAAGCAATATGCTCATAAGCAAGAGATAAATCTTCATACAACATCCCATTAGGATATGGAAACCTTAATAAGATTTCTTTCTTATATAGTTTACCACCTGAATGTGTCCCAACATAATTTCCATAAAACATTTGTTCTAAAGCTGTTCGACGATCTAATTTCCCAGAATATTTCTCTCTGAAATCTCCTAGAAATCACTATTTTCATAGTTTCTAACTTCAATCACTGGAGTTGCTACAAGATCAACTCTATACTTATCTCTAAGTTTTACTAAAAATTCAATGGCTCTATGGTCATAATAATCGTCTGAATCAATGAAAACAATCCAATCTGTTGAAGATTCTTTTACCCCAGTATTGCGGGCATTGGACAATCCCCCGTTTTCAATATGAAGAACTCTAATACGCTCATCTTCCTGAGCATACTGGTCACAAATTTCTCCTGAAGAATCTGTAGAACCATCGTCTACCAGTATAATTTCTATATTTTTATAGGTCTGTTGTCTTAGACTGTCTACACAATAGCTTAAGTAAGTTTCGACATTGTATACTGGTACAATAATAGAAACCTTATCCATTATCCCTATCCTTCCAAAATAATATCGACAATTCTTTCACAAGCTTTTCCATCTCCGTATGGGTTGCTCGCCTTGCTCATCTTGTTGTATTCTGCTTCATCTTTCAAAAGCAGTTTAAAATTCGTATAAATATTTTCTTCTTCGGTTCCTACCAATTTCAAAGTTCCTGCTGCAATCCCTTCAGGACGTTCTGTGGTATCACGCATGACTAAAACAGGCTTCCCTAAGGATGGAGCTTCTTCTTGAACTCCACCAGAATCTGTCAAAATCATGTAGCTTTGGTTCATAAAATTATGGAAATCAATAACTTCTAAAGGTTCAATGATTTTCATGCGTTCATTATCCCCAAAGACTTTACTTGCCAACTCACGAACCTTAGGGTTTTTATGAATTGGGTAAACAACTTTTACATCTTCAAATTCATTTAAAATACGATTAACAGCATTAAACATATTTTCCATTGGTTGCCCAAGATTTTCACGTCTGTGAGCTGTCAACATAATCAACTTACTATCCTTAGCCCACTCTAAAATTGGGTGGTCGTAATTATCCTGAACAGTTGTCTTCAAAGCGTCAATAACGGTATTCCCTGTTACAAAAGATATTTCTTTCTTCCCTTCTTTTCAGAAGATTTCTCCTTTAGCCACTTTCTGTTGGAGCAAAATGATAATCTGCAATAATAGAAGTAGTCTGACGGTTGAAACTCCTCAGGAAAATGGACTCTGAAGATTGTAGGTTCTCAAACCTGCTTCCACGTGTCCCAACTTTTGATGCCCATGTAAAAGGCAGCTAAAGCTGTGGCAAATGTTGTCGTCGTATCTCCGTGAACAAGAACAATATCTGGCTTTTTTTCTTGTTCAAGCACTGCTTGAATCTTTGTCTAGAATACTGGTCGTAATTGTAAAATAGAGGTTTGATTAGCCTTCATAATCCCCAAATCATAATCAGGAACAACTTTAAAAGACATCCAAAACCTGGTCAAGCATTTCCTTATGTTGTCCAGTCACGCAGACAATGAGTCTTGATTGAATCATTTTTCCTTCAACTCATTTACTAAACGGGACACATTTTTGATTGCTTCTGGGACGTGTCCCAAAAAAACCAACATGACTTTTTTTCATTTTGGTTCTCCTTGTAGTTTCTCTATACAATGCTCGATAGTTTCTCCAAGAATACATTGAATAACTAAATTTATTTTCATAGTCTTTCTTTGGCTTGACTAGCAAGTTCCATGTCTTAGTAGTTGCATCTGTAGCTAATTTATCAATAGCACGATGCTAGATGCACCCGGAGTCTTTTGCAGGAACTAGAATCCCCATTTTTCATTTGTTACTACTTTCGTTTAATCCCTGGTATATCCGTCGCAACTATCGTTTTTCTATTCATAAAATGCCTCAATGATGCATTTAGAGCTAAAATCCCTTCAAATACTGAAGGTGAAAACACAAAAATCAAAACTATTAATACATTCCACAATATCCTTGCGATATCCTAAAAAAATTACCGAATCTTGAAGGTCTAGCTCTTTAACCTTGTTTTCCAATTCTTCTCGAAGCTCACCTTCACCAACGATAAATAATCGAATATCCTTAATAGTCAGTAAAGACATAGCATCAATAAGATAAGTCAAACCTTTTTGTTCAGATAACCTAGCAATACAGCCAAGTTTAATCCCACTATAACTGATAATCTCATCGACCTGGTCATTCGTTTCTTTTAAAACGACTCCATTATAAATAACCCTACTATCAGTAATTCCTACGTCTTCTTTTAGGTTTTTATTTACCGCCTCTCCTACTGCTACACTTTTAGCATTTTTTAAAGCAAATCTATATAGAGGTAATTTATCCTTAAAGACATTGTGAGCTGTATAAACATGTGTTTAATTTTGGATAAACAAAGCTTTTAATAATCGGATATAAAAAAAGCAGCCATCCGATGATGAGTATGGACTATAGTTATCTCATTTTTTTGTTTGATAATCTGGTGAATAGCTAAATAGAGTAGCTTTAATACTGTCAGTGGATTTTTACTATCAATATCTAAAATTTTATGATGTTGAATACCTTTAGCAGCAAGATTGCTCTCCCAAATTCCACCTGTAGATGCGACATGAACACTGTCAAACTCATCTTTCAAATCTGAGCTCAACTGGTAAACAATACGCTCTGCACCACCGATATCCATGGTACGTGAAATATGTAAAATATTATTTTTTTGATTTTCGTTTTTCATCTAAAACTCGCTTAATAAAAGTGGCATTCCCTACAAAATAACGTTTAAAGAGACGTTTAGGTTCATTTGCCACTCGGAACAGCCATTCAAGATGCACATTTTGCATCCAGAGAGGAGCTCGTTTAATATGGCCAGATAAAACGTCAAAGCTACCTCCAACTCCCATAAAGACAGAATTAACACCTTGATCCATAAATTTTTGAATGATGTATTCTTTCTTGGGAGAGGTAATCCCAACAAAAACAAAATCAGGATTTTTCTCTCGGATATCTTCTTGAATACCGTATTCATCTTCTTCAGAAAAATAACCATTACGATATCCAAGGACTCGTAAATTTGGATAGTCTTTCTTAAAGATTTCTAGCATGTCTATTAAAACTTCTTCCTTGGCACCAAAAAAATAAACCGAATAAGACTTTTCATTGGCCAACAAGAGCAATCTTTGCATCAAATCAATCCCAGCAACTCTCTCAGGAACTTGATAACCCAAAAAGCGGGAAGCAAGAACAACTGAAGCTCCATCTGCATTAATAATCTCAGAAGCGTTCACTATCTTTTTAATAGATTCATCTGTTTGACATTGATTAATTTTGTCTGCGTTCACCCCCATTAGATGGAGTGGCCGTTGCTCAAGAACAAATTTTTTTCAACAGCTTGGACAGTTTCGTCCATTGTTAAGGGGTCAATTCTGACCCCCATTAAATTAAAAACTATTCAATTTAATCTCCCCACGTAGACTCAAAATGACCCTTACGCTCAGCTTCTTTTTGGCAGTTGCATGTAATCACCGTATATTTTTTTGTCAAATATTCATCAGGATTTGCATGACAACTAATTTTGTAAGTTTTCAAACTCTAGTAATTGCGGTTCCCCGAACACTTCTTTTTCTTGCGAGTTCTCGTTCGCGGTAGGAACCCAAGACATTTCCGACCATGGTACTAGTCTCGTAATCATATTGTTTAATGATACTTTTGTAATTTTTTTGTTAATTTTTTTGAAGTGTTTAAGAGTTTATTTAATTTTTAAGGCTCTTGAAACTTTTCACAATCGCATTTTCGAACGAGCCTCTATCTCTCTCATGCAAACGATCGATGACAGAAATTTTAGACAAGGCACGATACAATTTTATTTTATTCGTATGCAACCAGTACTGGATCCCATCTTCTGGATAACCATCTAAGGGAAAGATATCAATAAAGGGACTACACCATTCATTGCCAAATTGAATTTGGATTGAAGTATCCATAATCGAAGTATTACCTAGATTATCGTCGTGAAGTCTTAAAATAACACTTTCAGGAAGCTCTTGCTCACAGATTGACAAGAATTTTTCATAATCTTTTCTGGGCATTCCTAAATCCATATCATCATCCCATGGGATAAATCCTTTATGACGAATGGCACCGAGTAATGTCCCACCTAAGGCGTAATAACGCAAATTATGTCTTTTACAAAGATCAATATAACTTTCTAAAAGAGTTAACTCTCCTAATTGAATTTCTCTCACTTTATTCATAGAATCATTTTGCTCCATCTCTCATCAGCACTACTTTTATTGTTTTTAATAAAATTTCGAAATCTTTCCAAATTGTCCAATCATCGATATAAGCTACATCTAGTTTGACAACATCATCAAAGTTGGTAATTTCCACTACGACCACTAATTTGCCACAAGCCCAGTAATTCCTGGTTTGAAAACTCAAACGACGTTTTCTGTTCAGGTGTGTACTTTTTCGTATTCGTCCACTGTTGGAGGTCGAGTTCCTACTAGGCTCATATCACCCAATCAATACATTCCAAAATTGGGGCAGTTCATCCAAACTTGTCTTTCGAATAAAAGTGTCCAATTTCTGTAACTCGAGGGATCATTGTCCATCTTTAAACATACCACCCTGCATGGTATTTTTGATCCATCAATTGCTGCTTGATTTCTTCTGCATCTACCCTCATGGAACGGAATTTATAAAATGTGAAATAGCGACCATTTTTACTGACTCGGGTTTGAGAGAAGATTGCTGGTCCACCATCTTTTCGAATCATTGGAACAAGGACTATACTTACCAATCCACAGATGATCAGTCCAACAATTGCTCCTAAAATATCAATCATTCGTTTGGCAACTATGTGGCTTGGTTTGTAGAGATTTGTAGAAAAAGTTACTACATTTAATCCAGCCATCTCATGGATTTGTTTGTTTCTACCTAAATTCTTATCAAAGGCATTTAGATTAACAGTAACATCAATTCCCATCGTTTCAAATTGAGAGATAATGCTACCAATATCATAATCCTCACTAGGTAGATTCACAAAAGACTTCGTCCACAACCTCATGAGTTGCATAATTAATTAGATTTTCTCGAGGAATAACCGTTACTTTATTGTGTTTAAAAATCTGGTTTATCTAAGTACACTCACAGCGACTAAAGTTTCCCACCGACATCAGTTTGCATTTAACAAAGACGGTCGATAACCTTCTCAATTCGAGATGTCGCATGTAATCAAAAATGATTTTACGGCTCCCCTTTTTAAATTATGGTTAAAATTGGACCCAATATTTTTTTGATAACAAAACTCAGGAAATAATTTAAACACTCCCGTACAAAGATAGGAAAGTAAATCATACCCTCGTCTAGAAATAACAAATTGATCTTTCAGGAAAAAAACTAGAAAAACTAATCAGCAATGCAAAAAAAGATGATGTATTTTATTATCTCTATCAATTCGACGGATTGACTGCGTTTGAAAAAAATCCTTTACCGTAGCCACTGATATAGAAGGCTGCAAAATGAAGAAAAATACAGAACAAAACACCGTTTTTTTGCAACAATTTCTGTTTCAGATACAGAGATTAGTATATAAGCTAATATACTGACCAGTATACTCTGCAAAAAAACGCTAGAGTTACGTTGTAGAAACCCCTTCCTTCCATTTTTTTTACTCCCTTTTTTTCCTACTTATTTTCTTTACCGTAGGAACCGTAGTTCCCATATGATACCATATGAACCATATTTTTTTCAAGCTGAATATTAAATTTATTCAGAAATAACTCCCTAAGAATGGTGTTCCTGTTTGCTCTAACTGGTCTTTAGCTTTTTGAACTTCTCTCCGTTTTGTTGCAGAAGCTTCAGTTACCAGGATAGAGGCATCACATTTTTGTACGATAATAGCCGCATCAATGACAACACCGATAGGGGCTGTATCCACAATGATATAGTCAAAAGTATTTGCGTAAAGTCTCAATCATTGCTTCAAATTTTGTCACTTTGAAGAAGAGCAGTCGGGTTTGGTGAAACAGCTCCTGATTGAATGACAAACAAGTTTTTCTACGTTTGTTTCACACAAACCATGAGATAAATCTTTTGGTTCCTGATAAGTAGTCTGTCAAACCTGTAATTTTTTCTCGAGATTTAAAGACACCTGACATTACCGAATTACGAATATCGGCATCGATAAGGAGTGTCTTATAGCCTGCACGCGCGAATGCCCAAGCTATGTTGGTTGAAGTAGTCGACTTCCCTTCTCCAGGTCTAACTGAAGAAAGGGCAATCACTTTGAGACCATCTCCACTCAACTGGATATTGGTCCGTAGTGCGTTATAATACTCCTCAGCTTTTTTTACAGAGTGTAATCGTTGTTCTGATAATTCTAACTTTGCCATATTTCCCCTCTTTACTTTAATTTCTCAAGATTTGGAATAACACCTAAAAGTGAGATGTGCATCACTTCTTCGATATCTTCTGGACGCTTCACTCGATCATCCAACAATTCAACTAAAAGCACGATAATCGTGACGAATCCTACACCTGCTATAGTGGCTATCATTGTATTGCGACGAATATTTGGAGAAGATGGTGATGTTGCCGGCCTTGCTTCTTCAAGTGTCGTTACATCTGACACCCGTGTTACAGAAATAATTTTCTGAGCGGCTACTTCTCTGAGTGCATTGGCAATACGACTTGCTTCCTCAGGATTGCCATCTCGAACCGAGATAGATACAATACGAGTGTCTGCCGGAACTGTTACTGAAACTTTTCTTCCAAGAGTTTTTGCATCCATAGTTAATTTTTGGTCGGCCACTACTTTTTCAAGAACATCCTGAGAGAGGATGATTTCACGGTAGTCTTTTACCAAGTAAGCACCCGCCTGCAAATCTTGGTTGGTCAAACCAGGCTTATCTGCTTGGTTACGATTGACAACATAGATACGGGTGGTACTAGCATACTGAGGCTTAATCACAAATGAGCTATAAGCAAAAGCCCCTAGACCTGCTACTAGTGCAGCTAATACAATGAGGAATTTTCGTTTCCATAGCACTTTTACCAATTGAAATACATCAATTTCAAATTTATCTTGTTCTTTCATCATTTCTCCTAAATTAGTTTGTCATTTATTATTTTTGATGGATTTGTTTCAAAAAGTTCACGAGCTTTTCCTGATCCGTATTTTTTAGCAATGAGCTCATAAGCTTCTCTCATATACGGCGGGCGATTATCCAAATTGTGCATATCGCTAGCCACTACATGTACTAAGTCCTTGTCCAAGAAATACCTAGCACGCTTTTTCATAAACTTGTAGGTGTCTCCGAAAAGTCGCGGTTTTAAGACACTCGAGCTATTAATCTGCATATAGCAGCCCATATTGATGAGCTCTCTAACTTTTTTCTCATCATTTTCCAAAGTGTGATAGCGCTCAATATGAGCAACCACTGGTGTAATCCCTAACATGAGAACTTTGGTCAAGGCGCTATGAATATCTCTGTAGGGTGTATTCATGCTAAACTCGATCAAAGCATAACGAGTGCCATTGAGTTTTGGAATGATGTTTTGTTCAAGTTTTTCTAAAACATCACTTGAAAAATAAATCTCAGCTCCGTACACGATATTCAAATCCGGTGCAATTTCTTGAGCCAACTGTTTGACTTCGCTAAAATTAGCTGCAATTTTGTCTTCTGGTGTTTCGAACATTCCTTTTCTACGATGAGAGGTGGAAACAATGGTTCGAACACCTTGTGCGTAAGCTTCCTCTAGGAGAGCCTTGCTCTCAGCTCTATTTTTAGGTCCATCGTCAACATCGAAACAATATGTGAATGAATATCAATCATCTTATTTTCCTTCCATGGTATCTTTAATAGCCGTTTTAACAGCTTCCAAGCTGGTTGGGTCGATTTCTAACATGTAAAGATTGCTATCTGGCATAGCATAAGACGGGAAGACCCATACGACCAGTTCCCTTTCAAATCTTGATTGGTAACGGTATATTTTCCTCCGCTTTGCCAACTGAGTGTTGACAAGGCCCAACCATTGTTTCTGGTGGCATATTGGTCTGAATTGAATCCTGCAAACTCTGAATAATACTGTCATAGTTTTTTTCAGAGGATTCTGCCGAGGTTAATTTTCTGGATAATCGCCGCAATGACTTTTTTTGTTGGTTACGGCCACGATCCCCATCACCATCCGCAAGCGAATAACGTTCACGTACAAATCCCAAAGCTTGTTCAGAATTCAGATGGACATTACCGACTGGGAAGTGGTATTGCCCATGACGCGATGTGAACTCTTGATCGTTGTATACATCCACGCCTCCGAGAAGGTCAATCAACTTTCAAGAAAGAGGTGAAATTGAGACGAGCATAATAGTTCAATTCGATACCATAAAGATTTTTCTAAGGTATGGATAGAAGCATCTACGCCCATAGATACCCCGCATGCGTCAACTTATCGTTTTTGGTTGTTTCCACCATCTGCAATAGGGACATAGGCATCTCGAGGAGTTGTCGTCAAGAGAATCTTCTTGGTATCTTGATTCACTGTCATGATGATATTGACATCTGAGCGCGAAACAGAACTGATAGGACCATAGGTATCAATCCCGCTGATGTAGACATTGAAAAGAATTTCCTGTAGCTACCTTAGGCGCTTCCACTTTCTTTGGTCAAGTCCTTGGTATAGATTTTCTTGATCTTTTTTAGCGTGGTCGGGATATTCCTGCTCAATCAGATTTTTCAAAAACACCGTTTAAGACGATTGCTTTTGGTTTCTCCATCTAACAAACTCTTATAGGCTGCTAGATAAGAAGAAGCTTCCTCAACTGTCAATTCCTTGCTTTGAGTTGTTTTAATGTCATCTATCAATTTTTGAATATTCTCAGCATCTGTTCCTGTTGGAGCAGTTACATTAGAAAGTTGAGAAACGTTATTAATCTCACTGTCTGCTAGCACTGCCACACTCATAGAGTAGCTTGAATAATTTGAAGTTGCATTGAATTGATTGGCGAGCCCTATAAATCGATTTACAGCTACCAAAAGCTACAGAGCTAAATAAAAACTGAGAGCAATAGGACTATCAAGGTGAAACACCTTGGCTTTTGCGCTTAACGATCAACAAGAGGGATAATAATGCTATAAGCACTAAAACTACTGCCAAGATAATATTAAAATAGCTAACCGCTAAAATCTGATATTTAAAAATCAAAAACAATAAAAAAGAAGCTAGAACAGCATAGATTAGCAACAAACCTATGTTTAAACTCTGCTGAAATTTACTAGATTTACTTTTTTTTTATGCGTCTACTTTTCATGGAACACCTCTTCAAAAAACATTTTTAATTTAATTATATCATAAAGTACCTCTAAAGGCTATCTACATTAGTCAAGGAAACGTTTTGATTTTTGAAAAATGTATTTAGTTAGTGTATATTTATTAGCACTTTTTACTACATTTTATGTTTTTCAAAAAACAGCTAAAATAAAAAAATAGAGCTTTTTCAAAAGCTCTATTTTTTTAATTATTTAACGTGACTTTTCGAATTCTTTTTGACTCTTTTTCGACTGAATTTTTACGTTCTTGTTCCCATTTTAGCTTTAGCTTCGTCAAATTGAGCAGTTGTAACGACATCTGTCTGCAATCTCATGTACTTTGTAGTTGCTTCCAGTTCCTTTGATTCCAACAAGTGAGTATGCTCGTGTAAATGGTGTCACACGTGTCACTGAAGCTCCACCACCATTTGAATTCACAGGGATTAGAAGCGAACTATCAATCAGCCAAGCTTGTGCATCTGCATAATTTTTCATAACGTTTTGGCTACGTCTGTATTTTCTGCATCTGCCGCTTTCAATTTTCTGAGTATATTGGTCCAATCCGATACTTGTAATCTTATCAGTATCCTTGCTTGGATCAAGTCCTAAAATCTTGAGATAGAATCCATCCTCAGCGTTGAAAGGATTGAGATAAGTCGATGGATCTTGGTAGTCTGCAGACCAACCATCCAAGTTCAAAGTCATAGTCATGATCAGCTGTGGTTGGCGCTTGGAAATGTCGCATTAGCATAGTCTTCAGTTGAAATCTGAAAACGACATCAATCACTACATTTTCTGCTCCCAAGAGTTGATTCGACAGATTGTTTGAGTGAATGAATCTTTGGAAGCAAGGTTTTGTTAACCTGATCCACTGGCAAATCCAAATGAATCGGGAAGGTCACACCTTGAGCCTCTAGTTCTTTTTTAGCTTCTGCAAATTGAGCTTGCGCTTTTTCTTTGTTGAAGTAACCATCTTGGGCGTCTTCAAGATTCATATTTGACCATTCTGTACCGTAGTTTACCAACTTAGATGAAACTGTCTCACCAAAAGTCTTGTCACCTACTTGTACGAAAAGTTGGTGGCACAAGTGTGTTACGAAGAGTGTTTTTTTAGCAGCTTCTTCTCCATTAGACTGAGCTGAGTAGGCTGTACGGTCAATGGGCAAAGTTGATAGCTTGACGGAAATTTTTATTTAAAAATCGCAGCTTGGGTAGCTTGTTTTCTGCTCATCGCTGGTCTTAGCTGTATGATTATATGCTTTGACGATTTAACGTTAAAAGTTATAGTACCAAGAAGTCGCATCCTGCAAAGCTATAGACGATGTTATCCTTGTATTTCTCCTTAATCTTGGCGAAATTTGAACTATTTGGATAAACACCTGCAGACGAATAAGCTCCACTTTCAAAGTTACGAATCGTCATGTCTTGGTCAGAACCATCAACATAAGCCAACTTAACTCTTTCAATCGTCACTTTTTTTCTTGATCATAGTAATGAGGGTTCTTCATATACTCAAGTGATGATTTTGATGTAAATTCTTTTTAACAAATAAGGACCACTATAGAGAATACTGTCTGGTTTTAGTTCTCCAAATTCTTTGTCTTTAGAAGTCAAGAACTCTTCATTGACTGGGAACAAGATACTGTTAGTTGTCTTAGAATTCCAGAAAGATTCAGGACGTGTCAAGGTGTATTGGACAGTATGATCATCTAAGAGCTTTTAACACCAACATTTGAAAAAGTCAGTAGTTTGCGCCTGTCACATAATCATCTAATCCCTTTGATTGAGTTTCTGAATCAAATCGAGAGCTTGACTCTTGTTATCAGCTGCATACTTGATACCCTGTCACGAGTCCTGTGCTTTTGATAGGCGCATATTCTTCCCCATCAGCAGTGAACCACTTAGCATCTTGGCGAAGTTTATAAGTATAGGTCAGACCATCCTTAGAGACACTCCAATCTTCTGCAAGGGCAGGAACAAGATTCCCATAGTTGTCATTTTCCAAAAGACCATCAACTAAGTTGGTGATAACATTGGTATTGTCACCAGAGTAATCCAAACAGGTAGTTGAAAAGGTTGTCGGGATCAGCACCAAATGTTGACGAGTAGGTCTTTAACATCTGATGCTGACTACCCACACGCTGTCAATAAGACAGTAGTGGCAAGCGTCAAACCCCGCTCCCAATCAAGTCGTTTTTTTGAGTTTCATGATTCATCTTCTCCTTTATATGTTAGGGTTTTATGACATATAGCTATTTCTATCAAATTTTCGCCCCTAAAAAGTAAAGTTATTTAATTTTTTTGACCCTCTCAGTCAATTATTCTGATATAAAAAGAAAGAAACTCCCGCATAAAATATCAAGATTTCTTTTCATCGATATGTTTTAAAGATTATTTAACGTGGTTCGCTAACTCTTTTTTTGATATTTAGCATTTGTTTCAAGTTTTCTCTTTTTGCCATTTCTTGAAGAGCTTCTTCGTATTCTTTAGTGGTTACAATATCATTTTTGCAACTCTAAACCTTTAAATACAAACGGATCTCCCTTGATACCAACTTGAGAGTAGGCTTTTCGAAAATGGTACTGTACGACTAACAGTCGGAGAACCACCTGAAGAAGCAACAGGAATGAGGAGTGAGCTATCAGATACCCAAGCTTGTGCTTTAGCATATTTTTCATAGCGTTTGTTAAGGTCTGTTGTTTCAGATGCTGCATCATCCAAGAGTTTCTTGTACTCATCAAGTCCAACTTGAGCCATGACTTCTGGATCTTTTCCTTTTGTGATACCCAAGTGTTTAAGGGCAGAACCCTTCTTAGCATCCAGGATATTTAGATAGGTAGCTGGATCTTGATAGTCTGGTCCCCATCCAGTACCATTCAAGTCATAGTCTTTTTGAGAAGGAACCTTAGCTTGAGATGTAATACTCATTTTTTCATTATCAGTCATTTGAAGCACATCGATAACGACATTTTCAGTACCAAGCGCTGATTCGATAGATTGTTTGAGTGAGTTTGTCTGTTGCACAGCAATCACATCTGTCTGTTCAACTGGAATATCTAAATGGATTGGGAAGGTTACGCCCTTAGCTTGCAATTCTGACTTGGCTTTTTCAAAGGCTGCTTTTGCTTTTGTTGGATTGTAAAGAGTGTCTTTACCATCTGTCAAAGCTACATCTTTCCACTGGTCTCCGTATGTAACCAGTTGTTCCTGAGCTAGTTCTCCAAAGGTTTTTTCACCAACTTGAACATAGTCAAAAGGCACAAGGCTATTACGGATAATCTTATCTGCCCCTTCCTCGCCATTTAACTGCGCTGCATAAGAATGACGGTCAAGAGCAAAGTTGATTGCCTGACGGAAGTTTCTTGTTGAGAAGAGCTTCTCTTTGTTGAAGTCTTTTTGTAGCTTCATCTGTCTTTGCTGTTTTATTGTAAGACTGACGATTCACGTTGAAAGTAAAGTAATAGCTGGTCGCTTCTTGCGGGACTATAGACAATCTTATCCCCGTATTCTTGCTTAGTTGAATCAAAAGTTTGAACTTGTTGGGAAGAGACGAGCTGTTGTATAGAGCTCCTGATGAGAAACTACGAATCAATGATTCTTGGTCAGATCCATCATAGAAAGTCAGTTTGATGTGGTCAATCTTTAACATTGTCCTTTATCCCAATAATTTGGATTCTTTTTCGTACTCGATCACTGATTTTGACGTGAAGTTCTTCAAAATATATGGCCCATTATAGAGGATAGATGAAGGTGTTGGTGTTCCGTAATCTTTACCTTGAGAATTGAGGAATTCTTCATTAACAGGAAGCATTGGTGCAGTTGTTACCTTAGAATTCCAAAAGCTTTCAGGTTGATTCAAGGTATATTGAACAGTATAATCGTCAACTGCCTTGATTCCTACTGTTGAGAAGTCGTTGCTCTCACCACTGACATATTCTGCCAATCCTTTAATAGAATCTTGGATAAGAGTTAAACCATCCGATTTACCGTCAGCTGCATGTTTCAAACCAGTTACAAAATCCTGAGCCTTAACTTCTGCATACTCTTCACCTTCAGAAGTATACCATTTAACACCCTTACGAAGTTTGTAAGTGTATGTCAAACCGTCCTGTGAAACTGACCAATCCTCAGCTAGAGATGGAATCAAATTTCCGTACTTGTCATTTTCCAAAAGACCATCTACAACGTTTGCGATAACGTCAGATGTTGAACTTTTACTAGTAATACTATAGTCCAAGGATGAAGGGTCGATAGCGTATACATACGAGAATGTTGTCGGAGCTTCTGCTTTTTTCTCAGTCTTCCCACAAGCTGCTAAAAGTAGTGCTGCACTCATCGTAATCCCTGCTATTGCTAGCCACTTTTTCGATTTCATTGGTATTCTCCTTTAAATAGTTATTTTCACCATTATACCCTATTTTTTTATAAAAGCAAGGGTTTTCATGCGATTTTTTAGAAAATTCAAACAAATCTTCTTTATGGTTTTTTCCTTTGATACAAAAAATCTCAAGCACCTAAAGATACTTGAGATTATCCATTTAATCAATTAATTCGACACAGAATGCATCCCAAGGAGATAGTGTTAGTTGTTCGAGTTTATCTCGAACATCGGTATTAGCGATTAAGACTGACTTAAGGACTGCATCCAAGTGAAATTCTTGTTCTTGACTAGAAAGGTTAACCACTACTAGGAAACGACGTTCCCCATCCTTGCGGATATAAGCAAAGACCTTTTTCAGCTGTTTCTAATAATTCAAAAGTCAGCTTGAACCAGCCAGCTGTTTTCTTTTGCGAATCTGAACTAATTTTTTTGATAAGTATAGAAGATGGAATCTGGGATCATCTAAAGCCTCTTCTACATTAATCTTCGCATAGTTTGGGATTGACTCCTAACCATGGTTTCGCGCTTGAAAAATCCAGCGTAGTCTGTAGTATCCCACTGCATTGGGGTACGAGCATTATCTCGTCCAATCACTACGAATGCTATCCATAATTTGCTCTAGCGGCACACCCTTGTTCTAGCGCTTCTTTGGCATAGTTGATGATTCAATATCTTCTACTTGCTCCAAAGCTTTTCAAATGGGAAAATTGGTCATACCGATTTCTTCACCTTGATAAATATAGGGTGTTCCTCTCATTAAGATGAAGCAAGATTGCATACGCTTTAGCAGATTTTTCACGGTATTTCTCCGTCATTTCCCCAGATAGAAACGATTCGTGGAAGGTCATGGTTATTCCAGAAAAGGGAATTCCAGCCATCCTCAACTCCTAATTCTGTCTGCCACTTTGTTGAAAAATCTCTTTTAATTTCCCTACATTTAGCTCTTTTTTTGGTAGTGCCACTTAGGTTGTCCTTCCTGATACTGAAGACAGATATGTTCAAATTGGAAGACCATAGACAACTCTTGACCTTTCTGGATTCGAATATTTCTTGGCCTCTTCTGGGATTTGCTCCCCAAGTCTTCCCCTACTGTCAGTAAAAGTCTTTGTCACGAAAGTAGTCTGATTCATTTCCTTGAGGTAGGGATGGAGCATGGGACCATTGTTGACAACCTTCTCGTCAGGTATCTTCCCAATCATGTCAATAACATCCATACGGAATCCACCGATACCCTTTATCAATCCAGAAATTCATCATTTCATAGATTTTTATGACGGAGCTCTTCGTTTTTTCCCAGTTGAGGTCTGGTTGTTTCTTACTGAAAAAAAGTGTAGATAGTATTGACCAGACTTTTTTTCATCATATTCCCATGCAGAACCACTAAAAGTAGAGGTTAAATCATTGGGTTTATCTCGCCAAATATAGTAGTCTCGTTCGGGACTTTTGAGGGATTTGTCACGCGCTTCAATAAACCAAGCATGCTCATCGGATGTATGATTGACAACCAAAGTCCATGATGATTCGAATATCTCGTTTTTTTGGCTTCAGCAATCAGCTGGTCCATGTCTTCCATGGTTCCAAAGATAGCAGCGATATCTTGATAATTTGGCAAATATCATAACCATTATCATCCATAGGGACTATCATAAACTGGAGAAAGCCAAATTGCTGTGATTCCAAGCTTAGCTAGATAGTCTAACTTTACTAGTAATTCCCTTTGTAAATCACCAATTCCATCTCCATTACTATCCTTGAAACTTTTTGGATAGACTTGATAAACGACTGCATTATGCCACCATTTCTCTTTCATATCTCTACCTCTTTTTATAATATTCTATACTCCATAATAGACTTTTTTCTCATTTTATGCAAACGTTTACCCAATATTTTTTCTTATTTCGTCACTCCTCAGTTTCTTATCTTCTCTTTTTTTTATATAATAGAGTTCAGAGGTAAAAAAATGAAAAAACAAGCTTTTAGTTCTGAACAATATTTAAACTTACAACGCGACCATATTTTGGAGCGTATCAATCAATTTGATGGTAAGCTCTATCTAGAGTTTGGTGGTAAGATGTTGGAAGATTTCCACGCTGCCCGCGTCCTTCCTGGATATGAGCCAGATAACAAAATCAAACTCTTGCAAGAGTTGAAAGAACAAGTCGAGGTTGTTATTGCCATTAACGCTAGCAATATCGAGCACTCAAAGGCTCGTGGTGACTTGGGTATTTCGTACGATCAAGAAGTGCTTCGTTTGATTGATAAATTCAATGAACTTGGTATCTTTGTTGGCTCTGTCGTTATCACACAATACGCCGGTCAACCTGCAGCAGATGCCTTCCGTAATCAATTAGAGAAAAATGGGATCGACTCTTATCTCCACTACCCAATCAAGGGATATCCGACAGATATGGATCACATCATCTCACCTGAAGGTATGGGGAAAAACGACTATATCAAAACCAGTCGCAATTTAATTGTCGTGACAGCTCCTGGACCTGGTTCAGGTAAGTTGGCAACTTGTATGTCTAACATGTATCACGACCAACTCAACGGCATCAAGTCTGGCTATGCTAAATTTGAAACCTTCCCCGTATGGAATCTCCCTCTCCATCATCCAGTTAACTTAGCCTATGAAGCTGCAACAGCAGACCTGGATGACGTTAACATGATTGACCCCTTCCATTTGCAGACCTATGAAAAAACAACCGTCAACTATAACCGTGATATTGAGATTTTCCCTGTTCTTAAGCGCATGCTTGAACGTATCTTAGGGAAGTCTCCTTATGCATCTCCAACTGACATGGGTGTAAATATGGTTGGTTTTGCTATCATTGACAACGATGCGGCCATCGAAGCATCCAAACAAGAAATTATCCGTCGCTACTACCAGACAGTCCTCGACTTTCAAAGCTGAAAAAGGTTGCTGAGATCTGCTGTTAAGAAAATTCGAACTTCTCATGAATGATCTCGGGAATCACACCAGCTGACCGTACAGGTTGCTGTTGCCGCTCGACAAAAAAAGGCTGAAGAAACAGGTGGTTCAGCTCTGGCACTTGAACTACCATCAGGAGAGATTGTTACAGGTAAAAACTCCGAACTCTTTGGCCCAACCGCTGCTGTCTTGATTAATTCTATCAAGAAATTAGCCAATATCGATAAGGAAACTAAATTGATTGAACCAGAAGTGGTCAAACCAATTCAAGGCTTGAAAATCAACCACTTAGGCAGTCGAAATCCTCGTCTGCATTCAAATGAAATTCTTATCGCTCTTGCCATTACAGCTATGGAAAATCCAGATGCAGATCGCGCCATGAAAGAATTAGGAAATCTCAAAGGAAGCGAAGCTCACTCAACCATTATCTTGACAGATGAAGATAAAAACGTCCTTCGCAAATTAGGAATCAACGTAACCTTTGACCCCTACTATCAATATGATCGCTTGTATCGAAAATAAGCTTTAAATATCATACTTATATGCAATTACCCCCAAGAAGCTTCTTCTCTATAACTTCTTGAGGGGTTATTTCTTATTCAAGGGATAGAAAATCATTCTCTATGTTTTTTACAAACATGTATTATCAAAAACTGAAAAAGAAATCGGATTATTTTATCTATTTTCTTTATTATTTAGAGATTTTCGGTCTTATAAAGACTTTATTTTTTTATAAATCGCTATTTATTTTTGCCAATTTTTACAAAATTTATATTAAATTTCATTGTTTTTTTAATATTCTAGTGATATAATTGTAAGAAATTGCAATTTCTTTATAAGTAGATAATAATTTATCGCAGGAGTTTATTATTCATGAGAGAATTACTCACTCAAAAAAAGAACAAAGACAATTAAAGATTTTTAGAGTATTTATTTGAAAAATTCAGATTGGATCTATCTTGATGATTTATCTAAAATCATTGGCAATAATCCCAGAATTATTAAAAGTGACATCAAGGAATTACGGGATATACTTCCTGATTTTAGCATCAAACACTCTACCGCTGGAATTATGATGGTAAATGTACAAAATATTGGTATTGAGAAAATCTACCAATATTTTTTGCAGACCTCTGATTTTTTTAAAGTCTTAAAAGCTTTCTTCCTATTAGATGCTCCGTTTACTTATGAACATCTTGCTGAATCTTTAGATGTATCTCTTCCCGCACTTCGGAAAAAAGTTGCTGAAATTAACAAGATCCTTAATGGAAATTACAATTTCAAGTTAAAAGTTACACCGATTTCTATCATTGGAGATGAAAAGGATATCCGCTTCTTCTTCTCCCAATACTTTCATGAAGCTTATGGTTTTTTAGACTGGCCTTTTTCCCATGTCCAAGAAGAAGATGTGGAAAATTTTGTTTCTTTCTTTCTTAAGTTGGCAAAATTCCCTGCAAAATATCAAAATCTTTACCAAATTAAAACTCAAGCAGCTATTAACATTCATCGAATCAATACAGGAAACTACGTTCAGTTATCCACTGAATGCTCTTGCAAGTTCCCTCTCTATGACCAGTTGCCTAAGTTTGAGCACCAATTACAAGCTTTCTCACAAAAGATAGGAATTGAATTTACACGTGAAAATCTTGACCAGATTTTTAGTCCATTTGCTGAGCTTTCCCTTTTCTTCACAATTGATGACTTTTTGGCAGCTCGCGCCCTCTGCGAACAAGTAGATCACTCTTACCATGCAGCTCGTGACATACTAGATAATCTCACTCGTAAATTTGGAGTTCAATTCTCAAATACAGATGCGCTCATCTGGAACTTACACAATACTGCTCTTTTAGAACGCAAAGAAATCAATTCCGAATCGATTATCAGCCGTAATAAATCTTATACCCTGAGCAAAATTAAAAAGATTTTCCCTAAATTCTACGAAGCAACAGTGATAGAAATGATGAGATATAAGACCAGCATTGGTCAGAAGGAAAAATCTCGAAACGTTGTACACCTAGTATATACTTTCTTCACTCACGCTGAAGGCATTATCGACCAGTTATTTGAGGCAAAAAAGAAGGTTAGGGTTTTAGTTTTAAGTGAATACGACTTCGCTCACCCTCACTTCCTGATTTCTCTATACCAGTTCCATACTTCTAATAACATTCAATATGAAACTTGGGACAAGCCTTCCTTAAATCTCAACGAAATAAAAGTGATGAACTATGATGCCATCATCACTAATTTTGATCTCAAGGGCTTGGTTCACCCAAATATTATGAATATCAGCAGAATGTCTATTTTGCAAGTTGTAAACGAACTAAATAAAATCTCCATCCAAGATTTATAGTTATAAAACCTCCTAGAAAAATCTAGGAGGTTTTTGAAATCTATGTATTTCTATAATCACATTATTCAAAATCAAGTGTTTGGTCCTTAATCACAAGCTTAGTATGAGCTGTTATATATTGACGATCAAGGGTTGTTGTGACTTCCCCTTCACCATTTATAATATGCCAAGCTCCATCTTTATGAACAACCATGGCAACTTCTTGTTTGTTTTTATCTTCATTTCTAACTGCTAGGGCATAGGCATCATCGACCCCTTCTAGCAAGAGTTCTTTGTTGCTACTGAGTGTCAGTAGATAATAGGCTCCGTCTCGAACACCAATATCGTATTGTTGATTCACAAATATAGTTTTGTCGTAGCTAGGTCTGGGTTCAGAAGTTTCTGATCCATTTCCAAGAATACTTTTAAAAGTATTTTTTTGTTTTTCTGACTCTGCCTGTTCTTGAGATTTGATAAATTTTTGAACTGCAGCAATCTTTTCACTATCTTGTTTCTTTGAAGCTCTCATTTGATGAATAATGACAGTCCGAATCAAAAACGAACTTGCAAACAAGAGTCCTATGATAGTTGAAATTTTCCCTTTTTTCATTTCCGCTCCAATCTCCTTATACTTCACTATTTACTACTTTTCAATAGTATAACAAGATTTTTATAGGATGACAAGAAAAATTGAAAAGTAACAGCAGGATTTCCCTTATTCTACCGTTACTGACTTGGCAAGGTTACGTGGTTTGTCCACATCGAGTCCACGGTGTAGGGTTGCAAAGTAAGCAATCAATTGCGTTGGTACGACCATTGAGATTGGTGAGAGGTAAGGGTGGACGGTCGTAAGAACGATGTCGTCTGTCTCTTTGGCAACATTTTCTTCTGCAATAGTAAGAACCTTAGCGCCACGAGCTGCCACTTCTTGTATATTCCCACGAGTGTGGTTAGCAAGGACTGGATCTGACAAGAGGGACAAAACAGGTGTTCCATCTTCAATCAAGGCAATGGTTCCGTGTTTGAGCTCTCCTGCTGCAAAGCCTTCACATTGAATGTAAGAAATCTCTTTGAGTTTGAGACTGGCTTCCATGGCTACATAGTAATCTTGGCCACGTCCGATGTAAAAGGCATTACGTGTTGTTTCAAGAAGCTCACGAACCTTACTATCAATTAATTCTTTTTCTGAAAGGGTTGATTCGATAGACTGAGCCACGATTGACAATTCGTGAACTAGGTCAAAAGCTTTGGCTTTTTCATTCCCATTTGCTTCCCCGACTGCTTTTGCAAGAAAGGCTAGAGCTGCGATTTGCGCCGTATAAGCTTTGGTTGATGCTACAGCAATTTCAGGACCTGCGTGAAGAAGCATGGTATGGTTAGCTTCACGTGACAGAGTTGATCCTGGCACGTTTGTCACTGTCAAGCTTGGTATACCCATTTCATTGGCCTTAACCAAAACCTGACGGCTATCAGCTGTTTCACCAGATTGACTGATAAAGATGAAGAGTGGCTTCTTGCTGAGAAGTGGCATATCGTAACCCCACTCAGATGAAATACCGAGTTCAACTGGCGTATCTGTCAATTCTTCCAACATTTTCTTAGAAGCAAATCCTGCGTGGTAAGAAGTTCCAGCTGCAAGGATGTAGATACGATCTGCCTCTTGAACAGCCTTGATGATAGCTGGATCTACGACTACTTGACCAGACTCATCTGTGTAGGCTTGGATGAGCTTACGCATAACTGTTGGTTGCTCATCGATTTCCTTGAGCATGTAGTAAGGATAAGTTCCCTTACCGATATCTGACAAGTCAAGCTCAGCTGTATAGCTAGCACGCTCACGGCTATTGCCATCATAGTCTTGCACTTCAACGCTATCAGCTTTCACGATTACCAACTCTTGGTCATGGATTTCCATGTATTGGTTAGTTTCACGAATCATGGCCATGGCATCTGAGCAGACCATGTTGTAGCCATCACCAAGACCAATCAAGAGTGGTGATTTATTCTTGGCTACATAGATGACATCTGGATTTTTAGAGTCAATCAAGGCAAAGGCATAAGAACCACGGATGATATGAAGGGCTTTTTTGAAGGCTTCAAGCACTGACAAGCCGTCTTCTTCAGCAAATTTTCCAATCAAGTGAACGGCAATTTCTGTATCTGTTTGTCCTTTGAAATGGTGTCCCACAAGGTATTCTTCTTTGATTTCGAGGTAGTTTTCAATCACCCCGTTGTGGACCAAGACAAAACGTCCTGTCTCAGAGCGGTGTGGGTGAGCATTGTCCTCTGTTGGCTTCCCGTGAGTGGCCCAACGAGTATGTCCGATACCAGTTGTTCCTACAACACCAGCTGTCTTAGCAGATAATTCTGCAATACGACCAACAGCCTTCACTAAATGGTTTTCATCACCACCTAGGACAAAAATTCCCGCAGAATCATAACCACGGTATTCGAGCTTTTCAAGCCCTTGAATCAAAATATCAGTTGCATTTGTGTTTCCAACAACACCAACAATTCCACACATAGTATATACGACACAGATAAACTGTGTTTTCTCCTTAAATTGGTATAGTCTAATTCTTGCTTTGCAGAATCAGCAAAAACAGTATATACTTGTTTCTTTATCTTGTCAAGAATAAAAATTGGTATAGCTCAATTGGTTTTAAACAGCAAACAAAAAACCATTCAAGAAACAGCTCTTGAACGGCTGGAAATTATAGTTGTTTGCAGTGTTATCATTGCAACAAATATATCTAAGATAAGAATTTTTACTAATGATTTCGCCCCAACCCAAGATAGGTATAGGTTCGAGTACGTGGACAATCTTTTTCCATCTTCACTCTAAAATAAAACCGATGTTTCCTACCATCTTTGGCATTTTCCTTGTTTAAGACAAAGTAGTCCTTTTGGTTGATGGCCATGGTTCGTAGGATGTCGTCAATTAGGAAAGTCAGGGGTACATTCATGGCAGAGTATTTTTGGAAATCTTCTTCAAATCGGATATAGTCATCTGAGAAATAATCCATCTGCAATTTATTTTCATATAGCTCTTTTCTAGTCATAAACTTCCTCCTGACAAAGTTGGATTGCGAGAATATCATCTACTCTTAGCAGTCTATAGCCCTCATTCGTTTTAACAGAGATTTCTTGAGGAGATAATTCTCTTACTTCACCCAATATCGTGCTTTTTATGATTTATTTCTCCTTTGACCATAAAAGAGCCCTTTTAGTCGTCCGACGTAGAGTTGAGAGAGCAAGAGCAACTTCTCGACAGGAGTCAAATCTGTCGAGAAATCGACACGATTTTTTTCTGCACTGAGTGAACTCGTATGCTCCGATAGAAAAAAACCCATCCACTTCTGCATGCCTGGATCTTGATAGTCCCTCGCGGATTGAAAGGGCAAATAAGAGCGATCAATCATTTTAGTCCATCTAATCCTCCAGCAGAGTGCCCTCCGATCAGCTTACTTCTGGCAATACTTCTCGATGCATCCTCTAAGGCAGTCGCCTTCAAAAGGGAAGTAAAGCCGAATTGTTCTCGAATGGAATCAATGGCAGTCTGGAGCCTTTCTTCTTTTTCTGCTTTATCAACATCATCAAAAAGGGAAATCAAAGCAAAGGATTCATCCACAAATTCTGAATAACTAACGGCAACACTTCTGACGGCTCCAGAAGTGTATTTGCTATGGAATAATTTCAGTACATAGCTGACCAAAAGACCAGTATTATTGGTCGGCTCCACCTTCATCTGGGTATGGATGGAGCATTTTTGTTCCTGCTTAGAAAAACCAAGATGAATAGATACAACTGTTGTCTTCTTTCTGGCCCGTCGAAGCCTGATAGCCACCTGCTCAGCCATCTCTCGAAGGATAATTTCGATGTCTCGCTGTTTGACATAGTCTCTCGGTAAAATTTGCGAATTGCCTAAAGCCGTGAGATTTGGCTTTATAGGGCTTGTGAACATTACTCTCGTCTATTCCATTGGCATGAAACCACAAGCGAAGTCCAGCTTGGCCAAGTTCCTTCTTCAGGACATCCGGATTGCTATTGGCTAATTCCTTAATCGAATAAATCTCTAAGGCATTCAAGCGCTTCTCCATCCGATGCCCAATCCCCCAAAAGTCGGTCATCTTTGGAATGGACCATACCTTATCTTCCACATCCTGGTAAGACCAATTGGCTCGCATAGTCGGTGTATGCTTGGCTTCATTATCCAAGGCCAACTTAGCAAGCAGGGGATTGGCATTCGACATACCGACCGTCGAGTAAATCCCTGTCTGTCGCCAAATATCCCTCTGAATACGAGCCGAAAGCATATCTAGCTTATCTTTTCGAGAAATCTGCTGGTCCGGGACAAAATAATTAAGCGAACTGGTTAGGTCAATAAAGCCTTCATCAATTGAATAAGGATAAATATCATCTGGACTGCCATAGTTCTGAAAGATTCCTTGGATTTCCATATTAACTGCGATATACTTATCCATCCTAGGAGGGACAATCACGGTCACCCGAGCCCAATCTTCGATAAATTTCACATAGGCCGGGTCTGTCCGTAAAGCTTGTTTTTTGGCATTATAGTAGGAAAATTTACGCGTCTTGATATCAAAGGGGAGGTCATAGGCACGACCAACATTTGCTTTCCCAAAAACCTTTTTAAACATAGGAGAGGAGGCAAGAATCAGCCCAACAGAATTATCCGCCCGACTCATAACACAAAGGGAGGTTTTAAGGGGATGGAGTCCTCTTTCTACACACTCAACACTAGCATAAAAGGACTTCATATCGACAAAGGCAATATCACTTTGGGGCTCTCTGGAATAATCAAAGTAGCCCATAGGCTATCTCTCCATAGGTACAAAATTACCTACGATAATTCCCACAATCCGAGGATCTTCTTCGTAAGAAATGTGAATATCCTTATATTTAGGATTGATGGAGACCAAACGCAGACCATCTTCTTCTCGATAGACCCGTTTGATATAGGTCTGGTTATTGCAAACCACTGCATAGACAGCACCGTCGTAATCAAATCCGGTCTCCCGAATCAGAGCCACTGAACCATTTTGATATTTAGGTTCCATGGAATCTCCTGATACCCAGGAAGCAAAGTCGTGGGCTAGTTCTTCATTAAAGTAAACCGTATCAAAGTTTCGATCATCATAAACCGAAGCACCAATCCCAGCTGACATGCGTTCATAGACATGATACTCGTAGAGTTTTTCTGAAATAGCAGTCACCTTCTTGGCTTGTTCTTCTTGAGCCAAGTTGCGAGCATAGACCACCACCTTCTCTTTCCCTTGATTGGAAAGGCTATTATAGAGACGGACAATTTCGATTTGGGTAAAATAGCCTTTTGGTACTTTTAAAAGATCTTCTAGTTGAGCAACCTTCTCTTTAGAAGGCTCCTTGACTCCACGTTCCCAAGCTGAATAAGCCTGAAAACTAATCCCAAGTCGCTCTGCAATCTCTTTTTGTGTTAGTTTTAGCTCTTTTCTCCGAGCCTTAAGTTTTTCTGGTTGGTACATGACTTACCTCCTAGTCTGATGCTTTCGTTGCAGGTTGACTTTATTTTTAAAATTCAACCATTTTGGTTTAGTTTTATTATATAAAAAAAGTAGACGAATGTCTAGTGGGAAAATTCCACTTTAAACCCTACCTGCTTCAGCTTCATAAAATAATCATGACTTACAAATAAAGAAGAAAACCATCTCAAATTTGATGAGATGGTTAATCATTTAGTCCACTTTATAAAAAACTTGTTCTGAGCTTGTTGGAGCAGCTTGACCAGCAATAAGCCTGTTTTTACTTGAATCAGAATCAACCCACTTCATAGTAGTCCCCGCAGGATAAACACTCATTCCATACCCTGAGAAACCAGCTCTAATACTGAAATTAATACTTCCATCGTTACCTATACTCACTTTTTCAATATTTCCACTGTCTACTAGCCCATTTTTATCGAATGTAAACTCTTTCCCAAGTCCATTTCTCCAAGTTCCAACTAGAGTAGAGAAATCTCCATTTAGAATAGCTTGCTCATCTATTTTTTGTGATTCAGCATTCGTTTGCTCTTCTTGTGTCGAAGGTTTTTCCTCCGTAGTCGTAACACTATCTTGAGTAGTCGTTGAACTAGTGGTTATTGTACTAGTTGCTGTCGTACTAGTAGTAGAAACCAGCTCTGTTGTAGCATTTACTGCTTCTGTATCTTGTTTCTTATGATTAAAGAAGAACATAAAACTTATCAGTACTATAGCAATTAAGCAACTTAACAGAATCAAAGCCCAATTGATGCCTTTTCCTATTTTCATTTATAACTCCTTTATATTATTCGTATTTAATTATATCATACTAAACTGATACTAAGAACAAATTATATAAGACAATGACTATTGGTGTGATTTTTGGGGTGAACTCTCTTATTGAGGATTAAAAAAAGAACACCCCTGAAAGGTGCTCTTTGTAAGTATTGTCATTCTTTCGAAGAACGTTTACTAAATTGTGATGCTTTACAAGCTTTCTTAAGACCTGATTTGAACAGTCTTGCTTTTAGGACAGCTCAAAAGCGCTTGATAGGAAACGTCCGAAGAGTTTCTGCCGATTTTGATTTCAAGAAATAGGAATTTATGTATCTAAAATAGTGAAATTTCTTAACGCAAAACTTTCAATCCTATCCTCTTCCTTCTTATCCTAACAAAGTTTGTAATATTGGAATAACAACGATAAATAGAACCGTACTTAGAGTCACCACATTCGTAGAGAATTCCACATCTCCTTTTCCCTGATTAGCAAGGATCGGAAGAACAGCTAAAGCTGGTGTAGCGGACTGAATCATAAAGGTCTTAAATTCTACTGTCGCCATATTTGGTGCAAAGAGCTTCAATACAAGAAGCATGATTAGAGGAGCTAGGATAAAGCGTCCAACTAAAGTGACAATTGTATCTTTATCAAAAGTAATAGTTTTCAAGCCTGCCTTTGCAAGAACGATACCAATATAAATCAGAGATAGGGGAGTAACGATATTTCCAACATAGGTTAAGGTATTCGTTGCGAAATCTGGAATAGAGATTCGAAGAATCAAAAATAGTAGAGCCACAAGAAAACCTACAAGCGGAGCTGGTAGCAATTTCTTCCAGTCAAATTTACTTGTCTCCTTGCTTTGACCCGATTTACTGTCGCTCGTCATCAAATACACGCCCAATGTCCAGGTGGAAATCGTGTTGGTAATATAGTAAATTAAGAAATAAGGAAGAGCCTGATCCCCAAAAAGAGCAACGTTTAAAGGTAAACCAATAAAAATAGTATTGGCATTTACAAAGGTATTAATCATGGTTCCTCGCCGTCCTGGACGAACCTTGAAAACCACAACTGCAATATAAGCTACGATATAGCCCAAGATAAAGGCCACAAATGTATAAAGAAGACCTCCAGAAAGACTGATTAGTTTATCTAGCGTTAGGTATTTCATCACCGACACAAAGATTGACGCTGGCAAGGCTACATTCATAATCAAACGAGATAGGTTAGGTCCAAAGGCATCTCCAAAACCATCCCTTCACCTGAAGAATATACCCCAAAACAATGATAGCGATAATCGGAATGATACTCGTAATCGAGGTTAAAAAGAGTGACATAGGTATCCTTTCTAAATTACTTAAGTCCACAGCCCATACAAATCTGTCGCTAGCGAAGGATAGACAGCAACAATGAATTATTTATACTCTGGATACCACTTCAAATCACGAACTGCTTTGGCCATATCTGTTTCCTTAGCACGCGCAAGACCTTGCTCTTGTGCTTTTTTAGCGACTGCTTCTGCTACTTTAATAGAAACATCTGCTACATACTTGAATGGTGGCAAGACAGGAGCTCCTGGTTGGCCTGGATTGACAATACCACTCAATGAATGAGCCGCTGCTCCAATCATTTCATCAGTCAAAAGACTTGCTTCAGAAGCCAGCATACCTAGACCAAGACCTGGGTAAATCAAGGCATTATTGGCTTGACCAATCACATAGTCGACACCTTTATAAGAAACTGTATCAGCAGGAATTCCTGTTGCGACAAAAGCTTTGCCATCTGACCATTCAATCAAATCTTTGGCACTAGCTTCAGCTAGTTTGGTTGGATTTGACAAAGGGAAAATCATCGGACGTTCTGTATTTTCACACATAGCCTCTACTATTTCTTTAGTGAAGGTATTAGGCTGAGTCGAAGTTCCTACAAGAATGGTTGGCTTCACAGTCTTCACTACTTCAAGCAGGTCAGTCAACTTGTCTGCGTTACTAAAGTCAGCACGTTTCTTAGCAAACGGTTTTTGTTCAGGAGTTAGGTCATTCATGTCATCAAAGAGAAGACCTTGTTTATCAACCATAAAGAAACGTTTATAGGCTTCTTCTTCAGAAAGACCTTCACTTACCATTTCACGAAGAACACGAGCGGCAATTCCTGCGCCCGCAGTACCACCACCATAGCAGAGATAAACTTGATCTGTTAATTTTTCACCACTAATATCCAGTGAACCAAAGATACCACCTAGGGTAACGATTCCTGTACCTTGAATATCATCATTAAAAGTTGGAATTTGTTTCCGGTATTTTTCAAGAATATTGGCAGCATTCGAGCGGCCGAAGTCTTCCCAGTGAAGGTAGAGTTTAGGAAAGAGACGTTCTGCTGTTTGAACAAATTGGTCAATGAAGTCGTAGTAACGATCTCCTCGAACCCGTTCGTGACGATTTCCTAAGTAATTAGGATTGTTACGAAGTTCTTCACGGTTAGTCCCTGCATCAATGACTAAAGGAAGAACCATAGAAGGATCGATTCCAGCAGCACCCGTGTAGACCATCAATTTCCCAACAGAAATATCGACACCATTTGTTCCCCAGTCACCGATTCCAAGGATTCCTTCTGCATCTGTTACAACAATGAGACGAATCTCGCGATCCCCAGCAGCATTTTTTTCAAAGTGGCTTCAATATTTTTCAGGATGATTGATATCAAGATATCCCGCATATTGGGGATCTACAAAGAGGTCACTATAGCCTTCAATGGTATCTGCAATGGTTGGATCGTATACAATTGGATTAAATTCCTCCAAATGTTGAGAAAAGAGGTAATAGAAAAGAGTCCGGTTGGTATTAAAAATTTCCATTAGGAAAAGACGCTTTTCCAAATCATTGGCTTTTGTTTGCATTTGTGCATAAGTTTGCGTCGCTTGCTCTTCAATCGTTTGAACATACGGTGGCAGTAAACCAATAAGACCTAGTTCCTTTCGCTCCTCTAAGGTAAAGGCAGTCCCTTTATTGAGGAAAGGGTTGTTTAAAATATCATGTGCAGTCATTGTGCAACCTCCTTTTTACTTCTATTATACCACTTAAAATGAATTGTTTGGAAAACTTTGTTGTTTACAAAATACGATTGTGTTCGCATATGTTATAATGAATCTACGAAGACAATTTTCTAATAAGCTCTTTATACTTAAAACACTATTGTTAATGCACTTTAAGTTGTTATATTTTATAAAGTTCTGAAGTCATGAAACTCTCGATGATCACTCTTTCCTAAAAGTTTCGAGTAAAAGAAACTAATCATACAAATTGGCAATCCGAATTAAAATAAATATTATATAAGTTTGTTATACAATACTTTGTATTTTTTAAGATGTTTTTTTGTCATGCAAAACTTGTATTCTATTTATATGACGAATAAAAACTATTTACAACAATATATTTCCCAAAAAGTGAAATATTTCGAACACAGAAAAAAATGAGCCAGGAAGAACTTTCGGAACAAGCGGGGCTCGGGCTTAAGTATATCAATCAACTTGAAAACCAAAATGTGAATCTGACCATTCACAGTCTTGAAAAAGTGATTGTCGCCCTAAAGATGACCCCAGAGGAATTTTTCAATTTTGATAGCCTTGAATCAACCTCTGATAAGACCGACAATCTTTCACTCAAAAGAATCAACATGAAGGTTAAACAACTCCCTATTGATAAACGAGAAAAGATGTTGGTCATTTTTGAAAGTATCTTAGATAACCTTTGATATCCCTGACTCACTTACATTTTAACCGGTGAATACTCGTATAGTCAAATTGTAGGGTACGGATAAAAAGTATTTATCTGGTGATTTCCACTTATTTTCCTTCTCCAACTAATGAAAGTGAGCCCATATGAATTTAAAAGATCTACAATATTTTTATGATCTCTGCCAGCTTCAATCCTATACGGAAGTAGCAAAACAACACAAAGTCAGCCAACCATCTATTTCTTATGCCATCAAGCGCTTAGAGGAATCTTTTAATTGCAAATTGATTCACCACGATCCCTCGCATCGTTCCTTCAAACTAACTCCTCAAGGACAAATCCTTCTAAAGCATACAGAAAAGATCTTACCTGAGGTTATTTCTACTCGCAAAGAAATCAATCGTTCCTTGGCCCAATACTCTACTGTAGGATTCCCTCCTATTATCATTCAGTATCTCTTTGCTGCCTTAAACGAAAAAGATAAATTCGATTTTTTAAAAAAAGTACGCCCTATCCGCGGTGGCTCCGTAGAGTTATTAAATCTTCTCCTCAAGGGAGACCTTGATGCAAGCCTACTCGGCTTGATTGAACCACTCAATCATCCTTCAATAGAGACACATGAACTCTTTCATAAAGAACTGTATGTCGTTTTATCTAAGAACCATCCTCTTGCTACTGCTCCTTCCCTCACTTTTGAAGATTTAGTAGATCAATCCTTTATACTTTTAGACGAACACTTTGTTCACCTGAAAGCTTTTGAACTACTTAATCAAAAGCATCAAAACAAGGCAGAAATATTCTTCAAGAGTGACGACATTGTCATCATTAAAGAACTTTTAAAGAAAGGGATTGGCCTTAGTTTACTGGCTGATATCGCACTTTCTGATGAAGATGATGATTTAATAAAAATCCCTCTAATACCTGAGGACCAGATAACATTTACAGTTTATTACGCTTATCTCAAATCAGCTACACTGTCATCAGAAGTAGAAGCCTTATTTAATCTCATTAAATCATATGAATAGAAAAAACTCTAACTATCAACTACCTGATAGCTAGAGTTTTTTACATTATAGGTATTAGACTAAAGCACGAAGAAATAGGATATGATCGCCGAATTTTTCATTCACCTGATACCATTCAAGGAGATTTCTAATTATAAATCTACAAGATATCAATAAAAAAGAACACCCCGAAAGGTGCTCTTTGTAAGTATAATAATTCTTTTGAAGAACGTTTACTAAATTGTAATGCTTTACGAGCCTTCTTAAGACCTGGTTTATGAAGCTCTAGTGGAGGAGTTAGAGTAGATGTTGCACTTATTCTTGCAATTTATCATATAAAAAAGTAGACGAATGTCTACTAGAAATGTTGAGGTTTGGCAAACGGCTGGTAATGATGATGCTATAGATTCCTTATCTCAAATACTGCCGTATGAATCCACTCGTTATTCATTTGAAAGTCATTTTCTATGATTTTACTAAAGGTAAAACCATTTTTTAAAAGCACTCTCTGAGAAGCCAGATTGTACGTTGCCGTCCCCGCGACAATCTTATGTAAACCATAAGTAGTAAAGGCCTTTTCTAAAACGAGTTTAACCGCTTCGCTTGCATATCCTAAATTAGTAACATTTTCTCCAATCCTATATCCAAGTTCTGCTGTTTTTCTATCCTTCCCTAAAACACTTAAATTGATTCTTCCAACCATAACACCTTGTGCATCTCTAATAAGATGCATGTAGACATCATGATTCTCTTGTTCCCTTAACAATTCCCTTGTAATTTCTTTAAAACTTTCTGAATCAAAATAGTGAGCTGGTCTAGGAGGTAAACTTCGCTCAAAATACTCTCTATTTTCTTTTTCAAAAGAATAAACATCTATGCTATTTTCTTCAGACATCAACTCTAAACTTATCATTGTAAACCATCTCCTATCATTCTCTAAACTCAAATTCACTCATGTTCACACAAAGTGACATTTACAAAATTTAAAGAGATATCTTAATTTTTTCATATCGTATCTACATTATAACATACTTATGAAGAAAAATAATATCCATCAAGGACCTCATAAATTCCAACATCTTGCTAAACAAGCAGGTTTTTCTCTTGAGGCCATTTCAGAAGCACTTACTCATAGTAATAAAGAAGTTACAAAAACTTATGTAAATACCAAAGATATAGTGAATCGAACTGTGGGTGATATTGCATTTCGTAGCTTAAAAAAGTAATGGTGGAAAAATGATGGAAATTTTGGTGGAAATTATCTTTTTTTGCATCAAAAAAGACATCCAAGAGAAAATTCTTGAATGTCTGTAAACGTTGATAGTATCGTATTGATTAACGTTTTGAGAATTGTGATGCTTTAC
>BNJT01000813.1_pt1 | contig 46654 bp, 83 predicted proteins | sample 8540491 | NCBI WGS metagenome assembly BNJT01 (sample SAMD00202455, study PRJDB9452) | human saliva metagenome | host: Homo sapiens | reverse complement strand
AAAATATTTATGCTATAATTAAATTAAAAAAATACAAAAAGGGATTGAGTTAAGATGAAAATTGAAAAAGTCCACATAAAAAAATATAAAAAGGAATAAAAGATTTAGAACTTTTATTTTAGGAAAGATAATGAAATTTTTAGATGTAATTGTCTTAGCTGGAGTAAATGGAAGTGGTAAAACAACTATTTTAGAATCTATAAAAGATTTTTAATAATAAAAAAATATTAATTATGATGAACCAAAAAAATCAAATGTTAATTTAGATATATTTTTTTGAAGATTTTGAAAAATAATATTGAAGAAAGCAGAAAAATTGTAAGAGACAAGTATGAACATAAATTAAAAAGAGCTTTTTATGCTTTGAGAGATTATGAATATAATAGAAAAAAATAATAGAGAGTATTATAGAGATTTAATAGCAAACTTTTTTTGAAAATCCACCTAAAAATAATTTATGTTCCAGCTGAAAATAAATTTGAGGAAATTCAAACTTATTCTACAACTTTATCAAGAGAGTATCAATTTATAAATATCGTAAATTCTAATGTAATAAGAGATATTCCATCATATATAGCAACAAGAAGAAACTATCTTGCTACTATTGAAGAAGATTTAACTATGAAAGAAGTTACAAATAAAGTTATAAATGAAAATAAATGGTATTTTTGATATTTTAGAATTAGATGTTAAATTGAAAGGTTTTTTTCAAAAGATGAAAAAAATTATGCCTATTTTTTTGAAAAATTCTGCTAGTGAAGAATTTAATATAAATGATTTATCTTCTAGTGAAAAACAACTATTTTTAAGAACATTGTCTATTAAGATGTTAGAGCCTAAAAATTCTATAATTTTTGATAGATGAACCAGAATTGTCATTACATCCAAAAATGGCAACAAAGAATAATAGAAGTATAAAAAAAGATTGAGAAAAACAATCAAATAATAATAGCAACTCATTCTCCACACATATTAGGGAAGTGTTTCTAACGAAAATATTTTTTTATTTTTGTATAGAAATGAAAATAGAAAAATAGAAGCTAAAAACAGGAGAAAAAATATGGATATTAAAACTTTTATTTTAGCTAATAAAGAGATTATAGAAAAATTGGCTATAAAGAAAGATGAAGAAAAAGTAATAAAAAGATGATGACTGGTACAATGAAGATTGCTGGGATAACTTTCATAAAAATGGAAGGAGACAAAATTAAAAATTTCAAGCCTAAAGTAAATAAAAAGTGAGTTACATTTTTAATTAGATTACTGCGACGTCCTATAATGGTGAAAGAGCCTTTGTGGAGCTCTAGAACCATTATAGGCTGACAAGTAATCGTCATATATAACTGAATTTACTCAGTAACGAACTATTTTTTTATCTAGTTAAATATAAATTTTGTATATCTTTCATAAGCCTTATTCTCATCTATGAAACTTGGATTAAGATATAGATTTGGAACTTCTTGAGTTTCAAAACAGATAGCTGAATGTTTCTTAAAGCCTATATCTTGCAGATAGTTTCCTGTGTAAATAACAACAGCAGGATTATCTGTTTCAACAAACATTTTAATTCCTGATTCAAGATTTTCTATTTCTAATTTTCCTATTTTTTTATTGAAGATAAAAAGGATGATCTATACCATCATTAGCAATAGTTTTTTTGAATATCAGTTGCCATAAAGAAATCATTTAATTTCTTAGGTTTTCTAAAGTCAAAAAATATTATTATCTAAAGCTATAGTTTCACAAGGAATAGAATTCTCATCTATACCAACTAAATAGTCAGAATTAATTTTTTTAAAATATCTTCATAGATAGTATTTTCAGGATTTCCATTTAGATTGAAATAGCTGTGGTTAGTTAAATTTAAATAAGTTAAACTATCGGCTTTAGAAAAAATATCTAACTTCCAATTCATTTTTTTATTTAAAAATATAGCTAACTTTAATTTTAAGATTAGCAGGATAACCATTGTCTAAATGAGGGACTCTTTATAGAAAAACTATACCATTTTTCAATCTTTTCTACTGTCCAAAAATCTATGACTGATAGAATTCTTTCCACCATGTAAAAAGTATTTCCATTATTATTGCTATCTAGCTTATATGTTTTTATCTCCTATTTTTTTAGCTCAGCATTTTTAATTCTTCCAGCAGTTCTACCTATTACAGCTCCAAAATATGCAGGATTTTCTCTATATTTTTCAATATCATCAAAAACCAAGAACAACATTTCTAAAATTTCCATTTTTGTCCTTTACTTCAAGTTTTTTTATAGTAGCTCCTAAATTTAAAAAGCTCAACTTTCAAAAATTCATTTTCCAATTTATATACTTTTTATTTCTTCCAATTTTTCTCTCTCCTATCTAAAGTGAATTATAAATAAAAAAATAGTTCGTTTAAATTTTTATTTTTAAGCACATATACTAAAATGTATGTAAAAACAAGTGAACTGTTTTTTTACTACATACAATATGTGAACCACTCCCACTTATAGAAGTGGGAGCTTCTTAGGGAAGTATGTGCTTTTTGTTAGCCACATATATTTACCAAGCTCTTTGGGTAGTCCCTACCCTGATATATTTTTTTCTAACTTACTTTTTCTTCTTTTTAATATTTCTAAACCTTTTTCTTAATATATTTATACTTGCATTGTTATCTCTATCTATTTCTAGTCCACAACATTCACAATGATATATTCTTTCTGATAATTTTAGTGTTTCTTTTTATATTACCACAACTAGAACAAGTCTTACTACTTGGATAAAAATGTAGGTACTTTTACAATTTTTTTCTTCCATACCAATTTGCTTTTATATTCTAGTTGTCTTACAAATTCACTCCAACTTACATCTGATATACTTTTTTTGCTAATTTGTGATTTTTTTAACATTCCCTTTATATTTAAGTCTTCTATACAGATTATATCGTGGTTATTGATAATTTTTGTACTCAACTTATTTACAAAAGTCTTTTCTTTTTATTTCTAATTTTATTATGTATTTTTGCTACTTTTTTTCTTTTTGTTTTTTTGATAGTTCTTACTATCTGATAGTTTTTGGCGCTATCTTTAGCAAGTTTACATCTCTTTGATAGTTTTTCTTTGTTCTCTTTTCAGTTTTTTTCTCATATTCTTTTTGTTAGCTTTAAATTTTTCTACTTTTGTACAATCACTCATTGTTGCAAATTCTTTTATTCTAAATCTATTCCAATATTTTTTTATTAGTTTTTGGTAATTCGTCTATTTCTTCTTCACATAATATTGAAACAAAATAATGAGCAAGACTATTTTTACTTATTGTTACTGATTTAATTATACCTTTTTATTTCTTTATGTAGTCTAATTTTTAACTAGTGATTTTAATTTAGGCAGTTTTTATGTAGCTATCTTTAATATATATTGTGTTTTGATTATTTGTAGTATAGCTTTTGGACTGGATTGGATTTACACTTATATTTAGGAAACCCAAAATCTTTATTTTTTTAAGAAAATTCTTAAAAAGCCTTTTCTAAATTTAATTGTGCATTAGCAAGAGCTAAACTATCTACTTCTTTTTAAATAAGGATATTCTTCTTTATATTTAGCAGGGAGTAGGATATTTAGTTTTAATTCCTGTTGCTTTATATTCTTCATAACCTTTCTTTCTATCATCTAACATAAGATTATGAACTTTTCTGACACAACCAAAATTTTTTTAAGAAAAAGATTACTTGTTCTAAGGTAGGATATATTCTGAATTTATATGCTTTTTAATTATCTTCATTTCCTCCTCCTTACTTGCTCCACCAATACTCAATACAAAAAAACTTCTATTCCTAAAATACTCCTTTTTTTATTACCTTTAACTGATTTAATTATATCATATTTTTGAAACAATTTCAAGAAAATAAAAAGTAACTCATCCCCTACTTATAGAAGTAGGGGATGAGTTGCTAGATATTATTAAAAGAATATTTCCACAGACATTTTTAATATTAAAACTATAGTTACTACAAAGGAATACAGGTTTAATAAATTTATTTCCTTTTAGTATTGCAAGTCTTGCACCAATAATAGCTCCAACAGTCATAACAAGAGCGATAGGTATACCATAAAAGCCAGTTTAAGTTTCCTGAAAATCCAAAGACTACTAAGCTTGCAAAGTTACTTGAAAGATTTAAAAATCTTAGTGTTTCCACTTGCTGAAGAAAAAAATCAAATTTAAAAATTTTAATAAGACAAAATATTAAAAAAATCTTTGCTGTACCTAGTCCTAAGAACCCATCATAGAAACCTAGACCAAAAGGCCATAATTTTTTTCCAAGTAAAAATAGTTTTTTTGGAGTTGTTCCTTTATAACGGTTTACTTCTCCCATAGACTTATTCTTTAAAGCATAAAGAAAAAAACTAAGATTAAGATAGCAAAAGAAATAGGGTTTTAAAAATATTTTGTATCTATAGAAACAGCAGTCCTAGCTCCTAGAGCGGCTCCTGCAAGAGAGAAAAGAAATAATTTTGAAACAATCTCTACATTTACTTTTTAGCCTTCCAGAATTTAAAAAGCACTGGCAAAAGTAGATAAGAAAGCTGAAAGCTTATTCGTACCCAATGCCATATGTGTAGGGAAAAACCTACTGCAAAAATATGCTGGTAAAGAAATAAGACCTCCACCACCAGAAATTGCATCAACAACAGAAGCAGTAAAAAACAAAAAAACTGCAAGAATTAAAAAAATTTCATAACATCAAAATCCTGAAACATAAATTAACCCCCTAATATTAATCGAATTTATAACCAATAGATATACTTCCAATAGGTTTTATATTATTTAAATCTGAAGATACAGAAAATTCAATAGATTATATAGGAGAATCATAAGTTAAAGAAAAAAACCTAAACCTTGAGAATAATCTTTCCACATTCTAGACTTATACCTTTGCATTGGATTATCTTCATTAAATGTAGCAATATTAAATTTAGTATTGAAATAAAGTGAATATATAATTTTATGTTTAAAACCTAAAGTAAAACTAATCAAATCCTTCATTTGTTTTTCTTGATAATTATAACCATAGAATTCAAAATCATTATTATCTATATTTGTGTATACACCTCCAAGTTTAATTCTTCTATCAGCTCTTATATTATCTCCTCTAAGACTGGAATAATTTAAACCATACATAAGAGAAAATCTAGGATTTACAGGAATATATCCTTTGAGAGTAAAGGTAGATTATATAAATTAGATTTTGATTTTTCCAAAAGAACTTGAAAAATTATACACGAAGTTAGTTTTAACTCCCTTCATAGGATTACTTATAGAATCTAAACTATCATATTTGAAACTTAAATAAGTCTTAGTGGAATTTTTCAGAATATTCTAATGATTTTTGTTTCATTGCCACCAGTATCTTGTTTCAGACTAGAGAACTTGGATAAAATCCCATAAGAAAGTACAGTATTATTTGTAGGTTGATTAAAAAGACCTAGCTTAAAAATATGCTTCTCTGCTTATGAATTTAGCAGTTTTTTTCTCTTATTATCATATAGGAAAAATGGATTTTCATTGTAACCTATATTTGTAAGAAAAACCAAATCTATTTTTACTCCATAGTATGAAAGAGTAGCAAGATCAGCTCCTAAATAGTCTCCAAATTTAAAGTTAAAATTAATATTATTCTTAAATTTTCCATTGAAAACTAAGTCAGATCCTATATTAAAGGTTGTTCCATAGCCTGTTAAGTAATTAAATCCTAAACCTATCTTGTTTGAATGAGGGTTTTTCACCATCTATTATCAGAGTATTATCGTCAATAGTGTAATAAACCTTATCCATATATTTGGCACTGTAAATATCAACTATTTTTCTATCTATATCATTTTTTTAGTGATAGGCTTTGTTTAGCAGATCTTTAAAAAATATCATTTAAAAACTATAATGCTATTATTACTGAATTTTTCACTATATTCTATTTTTATTTATAATAATTTTAACATCATTATCATTAACAAACTTTTTCTTTTTCTTTTCATTATCATTCTTAGTTAATAATCTAATTTTATCTATTTCTTTTCTCTTTGCAACTTTACCAAGTTTCATCAATTCTTCCTTTTTTTGATGAAGCTATAGCAGAGATATCCTTAATATCAGGACTTATTAAAAATAGATGCTTTTTCTCTTGAAACTTTAGTTATATTGGAAGCTTGTATAGTATTTGCTTGGCTCATAACACTCAAGATATTATAATCATCTTTTTCTACAACAGGAGCTCCTATATCAGAAGCGATAACAATATCTGCCCCCATTTCATGAGGCTTCTTCAACTGGGAGATTTCTACTTACAAGACCATCAACATATATTTCTCCATCTATTTTCATAGGCTCAAAAAAATAGAAGGAATAGCCATAGAAGCTATTAAAAGCTTTTGCAACATCACCCTATAGAAAAAGCCTTAGTTTCTCCTGTGTTTAAGTTAGTTGCAACTATTCTTAAAGGTATAGGGAAATTATCAAAAACTATCCATGTATTCATATTTTTCCTAATACCTTTTTTTAAAAATTAGATATTCTTCTCCTGTTCCCTTTAAGCCTTTAGGAAAAGAAAAAAATTTAATTCATTATCAAAGCTAAGATAGGCACTATATTTTTAAACTTTCTTTTTTTCTCTAAAGATAGATTAGTGTTATCAGTAACAGTTTCCAAAAACTACTAACATTGATATCGTCTAAGAATTTTTTTCAATTTCATCAACAGAGTAACCAATGGAATACAGTGTTCCAATCAAAGCTCCTATACTAGTCCCAGTTATATAGTCTATTTTTAATATTTTTCTCTTTCAAGAACTCTTAAAACTCCTAAGTGAGCATAACCTTTACCCCACCACCACTTAAAAACTAAGGCGACTTTTAAATTTTTATTATCCTTGGCTGATTTTTAATTTTTTTGGTATTTTTCTATTTTTGACTTGTAAATTTTTTTATCTGCTCTTCCATTTTTTTCAATTTCAACATCTTCTTTTTGTTTTTAATTTTATTTCTTCTGAATAAGTGAAATTAAAAATTAAAAATATATATGTTAAGAAAATTATTTTTTTCATAAATTACTCTCCTAAAAAAATATTTTTATAAATATCTTCTTTATTTTACCACAAATATTAACAAGTGAGAATTATATTATTAACTGTTATAAAAAAATTATGTATAATAAATCATTATATGATATAATTTAAATAAAAAGTTTTAAATAAATGGAGGGAAAGTAATGATAATTGTTACAGGTGGAGCTGGAATGATAGGTAGTGCTTTTGTGTGGAAGCTTAATGAAATGGGTATAAAAGATATACTAATAGTTGATAAATTAAGAACAGAAGACAAATGGTTAAATATCAGAAAAAGAGAATATTATGACTGGATGGATAAAGATAATCTAAAAGAATGGTTATCTCATAAAAGAAAAATGCAGATAAGATAGAAGCAGTTATTCATATGGGAGCTTGTTCAGCTACAACAGAAACAGATGGAGATTTCTTAATGGACAATAACTATGCCTATACAAAATTCTTATGGAATTTCTGTGCAGAAAAAAATATTAAATATATCTATGCATCTTCAGTCGCAACTTATGGTATGGAGTGAACTTGGATATAATGATGATGTTAGTCCAGAAGAATTACAAAAATTAAGACCTTTAAATAAATATGGTTATTCAAAGAAATTTTTTTGATGACTGGGCATTTAAACAAGAATCTCAACCTAAACAATGGAATGGACTGAAATTTTTTTAATGTCTATAGATCACAAGAATATCATAAAGGAAGAATGGCATCAATGGTATTTCATACATACCATCAATATAAAGAAAATGGTTATGTAAAAACTTTTTAAATCATACAAAGAAGGATTTAAAGATGGAGAACAATTAAGAGATTTCGTCTATGTAAAAAGATGTTGTAGATATAATGTATTTTATGTTAATAAATGATGTTAAATCTGGAATATATAACATAGGTACAGGAAAAAGCAAGAAGTTTTATGGATTTATCTATGGCAACAATGAGAGCGACTTCTCATAATGATGATTTAGATAAGAATGAAGTTGTAAAAATTAATTGAAATGCCTGAAGATTTACAAGGAAAATATCAATATTTTACAGAAGCAAAAAAATCAATAAATTAAGAGAAATAGGATATACAAAAAGAAATGCATAGTCTTGAGGAAGGAGTTAAAGACTATGTTCAAAAATTATTTAGCTAAAGAAGATTCTTATCTATAAGAGAGGTTAAAAGATGAATGCATTAATATTAGTTGTGATTCTTGCAGTGGTTGAGGGATTACAGAATTTTTACCTGTCAGTAGTACAGGACATATGATATTGGTAAATAAACTGATAGGTGGAGAATATCTATCACCAACTTTTACTAATAGCTTTCTAATAATCATACAATTGGGGAGCAATACTTTCGGTAGTAGTTTATTTCTGGAAAGATTTAACTCCTTTTGTTGGAACTAAAGAAAAAAATTTGTTCTAAGATTTAGATTGTGGCTTAAAAATTATAGTCGGTGTTATACCAGCAATGGTTATAGGACTATTTTTAGATGACATAATAGATAAATATTTTATGGACAATGTAACAACAATAGCTATAACTTTAATAGTTTATGGAATTATTTTCATAGCAATAGAAGTGATGTATAAAAATTAAAGATATTAAACCAAAAGTTAGCAATTTCAATAACTTAAAAATATAGTACAGCATTTTTAATAGGATTTTTCAATGCTTAGCTATGATACCAGGTACATCAAGATCTGGAGCAACAATAATAGGAGCTTTTACTTTTAGGCTTATCAAGACCACTGGCGAGCAGAATTCTCATTCTATTTAGCTATACCAACAATGTTTGGAGCAACAGCTTTAAAGTTACTAAAAAAATGGTTTAGTTTTTTTACACAAATAGAATGGGCTTACTTAGCTTTTAGGTTTAGTAATAGCCTTTGTAGTTGCCTATATTGTTATAAAAATGGTTTATGGACTTTATCAAAAAGAAGTTTTACTTCTTTTGGACTATATAGAATCATATTAGGTATTATAGTTCTTATTTTATTGAGATAAATTTGTATGAAAAGAGTGATAAAATGAAATTAAAAAAATAAAAAAATGTAGGGATATTATCTAAAAGTGGATTTAGAAATTAATGGAATAACTGTAATAGCTGGAGAAAAATGATACAGGGAAAAAGTACAATTAGTAAATCTTTATACGCAATATTTAATGGCTTCTATAGAATAAAATGATAAAGTATTCAATCTAAAAATGGACAGCATAGCAGATAGTATAGATAATTTTTTTAGTAAAAAAACTTTAGTTTACATCTAAGAAAAAAAGTTACATATGAAAAATATAGAGCTATTATTAAAAAAATAAAAAAAGAAATTAATGAAGAGAGTATAAAAAAATATTGATAGAGATAATAAATATTACAGGAAGGAGAAATAATTTATTAGGTAAGCCACAATATACAATTAAAAAAATCTAGAACAAAAAGATTTGAATATTAGTGTGGATGAATTAATTGCTAAAAATAAATAGTGTAAAAAGAGATAGATAATACAAAAAGTAGTCAATAGATTATTAGAAACTAATTTTTAATAGAGAATTTAGTAGTCAAATAAATAATATTAATACAAATGAAACTAGTAACGTAATTTTGAATATAAAAGAGATGGAGTTTAATATTGAAATAAAAGATGGACATTTAAATTTTAAAAAAAGAGAAAAATTTTCGGGAAATATATACTAGAGCTGTATATGTTGATGACCCATTAATTCTAGATAAAGAAAGCGAAAGAAATCCTTTATTCGCATCAAGTATTGAGGAAAAATTCTTATTTTCATTCAGACAATTTAGTGTATGATTTACAAAGAAAATCAGAATTAAATTTAATTGAGGAAATTCAAATAAATGAAAAAAATAAGAAATATTTTTTTCTAAAAATCAATAAAAAGGGTATAGGGAAAACTGTCTTTTAAGAGAGATATGTTTAAATCAACAATTACATACAAACCAAGTAAAGATAGCAAAGTATTAGATATAAGGAATGTTTCAGCAGGATTAAAATCATTCTTGATAATAAAAAAACTTTACTTGAAAATGGAATTTTAGAAGAAAAAGGTGTTATTATCTTAGATGAACCAGAGATACATTTACATCCTGAATGGCAAGTATTGTTTGCAGAATTAATAGTATTGATTCAAAAAGAATTTAATATGCATATTCTCTTGACAACACATAGTCCATATTTTTTTATATGCAATAGAACTATTTACGAAAAAAATATGAAATAAATGAAAAAATGTAAAGTCTATTTTTTTCTGAAAAAGAAAATGAAAAACAACTTTAAAAGATGTAACAGAAAATACAGAAATTATTTTTAGAAGTCTATCTAATCCATTTTTAAAATTAGAGGATATGGAAGTAAAAAAATGGAGGAAGAAAACTGTGAAAAAAATGATAACGAAGAATTATTAAACTTAGCAGAATTTAAAGAAAAAAATAAGGGATGTTTCTAAAAAGCAATAAAAGAAAATTTCATAGATTCAAATATAGAAATTATAAATTTTTGATAAGGTAAAAAGGCTTATTGTAAAAAGAACAAATATAGAAAATACTCCGAAATCAAATGATGGATTGTACATATCAGAGGAATCTATGATATTTTTTTAGAATTTAAAAATGCTAATGCAAAAAGATATAGACATGTATGATTTATCTAAGAAAAAAATTATGATAGTGTGTGTATATTATCAGATATTATGAGAATTTCTATCAGAGGAATTAGAGAGAAAAACAAAAATATATTAATTTATAGTTCAGAAAAAAATTCAAAAATAGAATTTGGAGTTGTCTCTCTAATAAGAGTAAAAATGATGATAAGAGTAAAAATGATGATTTAGAAAATAAAAAGAAAAAAATTGTTTTTGGACAAAAGAAATTTTTAAATTATCTATATTCTAATATAGAGGCATTAAATGATAAAGAATTTAAAGTGAAGTATTTAGGGAAAAGAAATAATATAGAATCATATTAGGTATTATAGTTCTTATTTTGCTAAAGGTAAAATATATCTAAAAAAATCTTTTATATATATAAAATTAATGTTATAATAAAAACGATATAATCTTAAAAAGGAATGATAGAAATATAGAAACAGGAATAAAAGATTTAGTAATAATTGAACCTAGAATATTTGAGGATAGTAGAGGTTTTTTTATGGAAAGTTATAACTATAATACTTTTTAAAAGAATTAGGAATAGATAATGTCTTTGTACAAGATAATATTTCTAAATCTTCAAAAGGAGTTTTTAAGAGGATTACACTTTCAAAAAGATGAATATACTCAAGCCAAATTAGTATATGTACTAAGAGGAGCGGTACTGGATATAACAGTAGATTTAAGAGAAACTAGTGAGACTTTTGGAAAGTATGTAGCGGTTGAATTGAATGACAAAAAAATAAACGAATGCTCTTTATACCAAGAGGCTTTGCTCATGGTTTTCTTACTTTAGAGGGTGACAGAATTTATATATAAGTGTGATAATTTCTATAATCCTAAAAAGTGAAGTTGGGATTATTTGGAATGATACAGACTTAAATATAGATTGGAATTTAGATAAATATAATATAAAAAGAAGAAGAGTTAATAATATCAGAAAAAGATAAAAATATAACTTTTTAAAGGATATGGGAGAATAAAATGAAACTAATATTTGGAGCTAATGGTAAGTTAGGTACAGACTTTAAAGAATTACTTGACTCTATTGGAGAAAAAGTATATAGCAAGTGATAAAGATGAAATAGATATAACTAATGGTGATTTTTAAGAGCCTATGTTCAAACTATGCATCAAAACTATAAGATAGAACACTATAATCAACTGTCGTCGCATATAATTATGTGGATAGAGCAGAAACAGAAAAAGAATTATGCTATAAGTTAAATGCAGAAGCACCAGCAACTCTAGCTAATATAGTCTGCTGAAATAGGAGCAAACTATATAACATATTCAAGTGATTTTTGTTTTTAATGGATTGCTAACTAGCTATTTATATGGTGATACTACGGGTTATACTGAAGAAGATGAACCACATCCACTATCAACTTATGCAAAAGCTAAGTATGAAGGAGAATTATTAGTATCACAAGTAATGAGTAATTCAGAGTTAACTTCAAAAATGTATATAGTGAGAACTTCTTGGGTGTTTGGTAAAGCTAGTATGAACTTTGTTGATAAGATAATAGAATTATCTAAAGAAAAATGAATTGAAAGTAGTAGATGATCAAATTTCATCTCCTACTTACCCTAAAAGATTTAGCTTATTATAGTTGGGAATTATTAAAAAGTTCAGCTGAAAATGGAGTATACCATTTTACAAATGATGGAATAGCTTCAAAAATATGAAGAAGCTAAATATATATTAGACAAGATTTCTTGGCAAGGAAATTTAATAGCAGTAAAAAGAGAAGATTTAGGGCTACTTGCAGAAAGACCAAAAATTTAGTAAACTTAGTTGTAAAAAAATAAAGGAAAAATTAGGAATAACTATTCCAGATTGGAAAGATGCAATAGATAGATATTTTAAGGATAATAATAAATAAGAGGAGAAGACAATGTCAAATAAATTAGTAAAAAGTGGAAGATAATTTTTATGAAGAAGAGTTTAATATTTATGATTTTATAGATATTTTTTTAAAAATATTAAAATATTTATTATAGTTACTGTAATAGGATTAATAGCAACTTGTTTATATATAGCAAAAATAATTTTTGATAAGAACAATATTTCAAAAACTTAATTATACTTTGAATTACCAAGAACTAGAAAGTTATTTAGCGGGAAGGGTTTTTATCCTCAAGAAAGTCCAAGTGAAGTGCTATTGGAAGATGAGTATTTAGAAAAACTTTTTGAAAAATTCAGAATTAAAAAGAACTATATGAGAAAAAAATGTAAAAGAAAAATAGAGAGATATCAATACTAAAAGAGTATTTTTACTAGGTAATGGAGAAAATGATAAAGAAGCAATGTTAAGAAATGTTTCAAAAGGTGAAAAATCAACCTAATTCATATACAGTAATATTAAAAATAAACAAAAAGATGATTCTAATAGACAAGTATCGATTAGTATAATGAGAGCATATTTAGAAATTTTTAAAAAGAGTACTATGATGAAACTATTTTTTTAAATATATTCAAAAATAGAGAAAAATATGTTGAGGGAAGATTACAGAACTTAGAAAACTTTTTAGGAGAAAAATGCTGTAGCGGGAGAAAAGTGGATTAGTTAATCAATCTAGTATAGCTGAAAATAATTTTTTTAAAATATATATATCCAATAAAAAGTTTCTAATATAGATACATACTATTCTGAATATGTGAAGTTAGAAAATGAGAATCAAGCAATTGTAGCTTTAAGTACCTTAGGATTAAAATGATGTAAATAAATTTATTAAATATGATACATCTATTATTTTTGAAAAAGAAAAAAATCAGGAAATTCAATTAAATTAGCTATAGGACTAGTTTTAAGCCTATGTTTAGGAGTGTTTGCAACATTTGTTAAAGAATTTATAGAGGATATAAGAAAAGTAAAGCAAATAATTAATGGAGGTTATCATGAACACCTTAAGAAAAACTAGTGAAATTTTTGATAGATATATTTCTATTGAATATATCATTAGTAGTTTCAATATTTTTTTAAAGTATGATCAACTTCAGGTAACAAATAAAAAATGTAAAATTTTTAATTTACTTCAATCTTTCTTTTTGTGTTATATATTTTATTTTTAAAAATATATAACAATAGTTGAGATTCAGTGGAACTTCAGAATATATGTCTTTAGTAGCTTTAAGTTCTACTGTAGCAATTTTGTCGTATATTCTTAGAGCTTTTCTGAAACTTGATACCAAGAGTAGCCTATACTTTGAAACTTGGATAATATTTACTTTCTTACTAATAGTTTCAAGATTTTTGATGTTCTTAACTAGAATGAAGGGTATAACAAAAAGGGATACAAATTCAGAGAATGTCCTCATCTATGGTGCTGGAGAAGCGGGGGTACTATTAGTAAAAAGAATCAAGAATAAATCCTAACTTTCCATATAAAATAGTTGGTTTTTAGATGATAACCCCAATAAAAAGGTGGAAAAGTATATGGTTTTAAAGGTTTTAGGGTGGCTTAGAAGATGTTGAAAAATTATTGAGAAAAACGATGTTTCAAAAAATAATAATTTCTATGCCTTCTGTAGAACAGAGTAAGATTTCTAGCATTTTAAAAGAATTAAATAAACTAAAGGATGTATCTGTTAAAAATATTACCTAATGTAGATAATTTAATTGAAGAAGGAAACTTAAGTACACAATTAGAAATATAAAACTAGAGGATTTATTGCGTAGAGAAGAAATAAAAATTAACACTAAAGAAGTGTTTGATTTTATTCAAGATAAAAATAGTATTTGTGACTGGTGGGGGAGGAAGTATAGGTTCTGAACTTATCAACCAAATAGCTAAATATAATCCTAAAAAAATCATTAATATAGAGATAAATGAAAAATGCTTCTTACCTTATGGAGTTGGAATTAAAAAGAAAATATCCATATTTAGACTATAAGACAGAGATAGCTAGTGTTAGAGATTTAGATAAGTTAGACATGCTATTTGATAAATATAAGCCGGAGATACTATTCCATGCAGCACATAAGCATGTGCCACTTATGGAAAATAATCCAGAGGAGGCTATAAAAAAATAATATATTTGGAACTAAGAATGTGGCTGAATGTTGCCTTAAATATAAATTAGAATCTGTGGTTTTAATTTCTACAGATAAGGCTGTAAACCCAACTAATGTAATGGGGGCAACAAAAAGAGTTTGTGAGATGATTTTTCAAAAAAATATTCTGAAAAAAAGATTCAAATACAAAAATTTATGGCAGTTAGATTTGGAAATGTCTTAGGGAAGTAATGGTTCAGTTATACCTATATTTTTCAAAGTTAATAGAAGAAGGTAAGAACCTAACTCTTACTCATAAAAGATATAATAAGGTATTTTATGACTATACCAGAAAGTAGCTCAGTTAGTTATAGAGCGAGCAACTATTGGTAAAGGTGGAGAAATATTAATATTAGATATGGGTGAGCCAGTTAAAATTTATGACCTAGCAAAAAAATATGATAAAGTTATCAGGTTCAAATGTTGGAATAGATATAGTTGGTTTTAAGACCTGGGGAAAAAAATTATTTGAAGAACTTCTATACGATGTAAATTTGTCTGAGAAAACGTCAAATAATAAGATATTTATAACTAATATGGAAAATGAAAAAGTACAGGTTGATATAGATGATTACTATACAATTTTAAAAGATTTAATAAAAAAATAATGATACTATTGGAATGAGAAAAAACTTTAGCTAGTATTATTGGTACTTTTAAAGGGAGAGTGGAATAAAATGATTAATTTATCGGTTCCTAATCTATCAATGGATATTTTTAGAAAATTTAAAGGAATGTTTGGAAAGTGGTTGGGTTTTCAACAGGAGGTAGATTTATACCTGAGTTTGAAACAAAAAGTAAAAAAACTATATGAAGACTAAGTTTGCGACAGGGAGTTCAAAGCGGAACAGCAGGTTTACACATGTCTCTACAAGTTTTAGGAGTTCAAAGAGACGAAGAAGTCTTTTGTACCAACTCTAACATTTATTGCGACAGTGAATCCTACAACTTATTTAGGAGCCAGTCCTATATTTATAGACTGTGATGATAGTCTATGTATGGATCCACTTAAGTTAGAAAAAAATTCTGTTCAGAAGAATGTGAATTTAAAGAAGAGATCTTAATAAATAAAAACAAATAAGAAAATTAGAGCTTTGGTAGTAGTTCATGTTTTTGGAAATATGGCAGATATGGAAAAAAATAATGGATATTGCAAAAAAATATAATCTAAGGGTATTAGAAGATGCAACTGAGGCTTTAGGAACTTACTATACAGAAGGAAGATACAAAGGAAAGTATGCAGGAACTATAGGAGATATAGGAGTACTTTCTTTCAATGCTAATAAAATTATCACTACTGGTGGTGGAGGAATGGTTGTTGGAGATAATGAAGAACTAGTAGAGAAAGTTAGATTTTTATCTTCACAAGCAAAAAAGATACTTTGTATTTTTATCCATGATGAAATAGGCTATAACTATCGTATGTTAAATTTACAAGTCGCTTTAGGAACTAGCCAAATTGATCAGTTAGAAAGTTTTATTGAAACTAAAATTAAAAAAATTATAATATATATAAAGAAGAACTTGAAAAAAATAGAAGGTTTAGAAATTTTACCTTTTTGTAGAAGGAATTAGAGCAAATCATTGGTTCTATTCTTTAAAAAAATAGATAAAAGAGAAATATGGAATAGGAAGAGATGAATTACTTCAAAAATTAGTTGATGCTGGAATACAAACAAGACCTATTTGGGGATTGATACATCAACAAAAACCATATTCAACTTGTCAAAGTTATGAAATAGAAAAAGCACTTTATTACTATGATAGAATTTTAAACTTACCTTGTAGTTCTAATTTGACTGAAAAAGAAGTTTATCAAGTTATAGAAAAAAATTAAGGAGTTTAAAAAAATAATGCCTAAATTATCTGTTAAAATATTTGATTTTATTATAGCAATATTGCTAGGGATTATACTATTTATTCCTTCTATTGTAATAGCGATTTTTGATTAAAATTTCTTCAAAAAGGATAAGTGTTCTTTTCTTCAAGAAAAGAGTTGGTTATAAGGAGAAAAACCTTTAAAATTTATAAGTTTAGGACAATGAAAAATAGGAAGTAGCAAATATGGAGCTATAACTATTGGAAATGATGAGAGGATAACTAAAATTGGAAAAAATATTAAGAAAAAAACTAAATTAGATGAAATTCCTCAATTAATAAATATTTATAAAGGAGAAATGGGATTTGTAGGGATCAAGACCAGATACACCAGAGTATAAAAGAATATTATAAAAAGAAAAACTCTAATTTTTTTGATATGTTACCTGGAATTACTGGTAAGGCTTCTATATATCTTTCAAATGAAGAAGAGCTAATGAAAAATGTAGATAACCCCAAAGAGTTTTATATAGAAAAATTATTCCACAGAAAGTAAGATTAAATGAATATCATTTAAAAAATAATAATATATTAAGTAATATAAAAAGTAATGTTAGAAACAGTAATAAAAAAATTTTAAAAATAATTATAGGGAGACTGAAAAAAATATGCAAAAATAAAATATGTGTAGTTGGTCTAGGTTATGTAGGTTTACCTTTAGCAATAACTTTTTGCTGAAAATGGTTATAATGTTATTGGATTTGATTTAAATAAAAAAATAAAAATAGAAAAAGTATTTATCAGGACAAGATCCAACTAATGAAGTTGGAGATGAAAGAATACAAAAAAATGTAAAAAAATATAGAATTCACATATGATGAGGAAAAAAATAAAAAGAAGCAGACTTTATAATTGTTGCAGTACCAACACCTGTATTAGAAAAATAAAACACCTGATTTAAAAACCATTAGAAAGTTCATCAGAAATTGTTGGTAAAAATCTAAAAAGGAGCTATAGTAGTTTATGAGTCTACAGTTTATCCTGGAGCAACTGAAGAAGTTTGCTTACCTATTTTAGAAAAAAATACTCAGGTTTAGTTTGTGGAGAAGATTTTAAAATAGGTTATTCACTTTCAGAAAAGAATAAATCCAGCAGATAAAGATAATACTTTAACAACAATAGTAAAAAAATAGTTTCTGGAATGGATAAAGAAAGTTTAGATAAAATAGCTGAAGTTTATGGAAGTATAATAAAAGCTGGAGTTCATAGAGCTTCTTCTATAAAAAGTTGCTGAAGCTGCAAAAGTTATTGAAAAACTCTCAAAGAGATATAAATATTGCTTTTTATTAATGAATTAGCAATAATTTTTGACAGAATTGGAATTGATACTTTAGAAGTTTTACAAGCGGCAGGAACAAAATGGAACTTTTTACCATATAGACCTGGTTTAGTTGGAGGACACTGCATAGGAGTAGATCCATATTACTTAGCAAACAAGGCTTCTGAATTAGGATATCATGCACAAGTAATATTAGCTGGAAGAAGAATAAATGATGGTATGGCTAAATTTGTAGCAGAAAAAACTATAAAAAATTGATAAATGCCAATATTAGAGTAAAGGGAGCAGACATTTTAATAATGGGGCTAACTTTTTAAAAGAAAAATTGTCCAGATTTAAGAAATTCAAAAGTTAATGATATTATATTAGAATTAAAAAGAATATGGAGTAAATGTTCATGTAGTAGATCCAATAGCAGAAAAATTAGAAGCTAAAAAAGAATATGGAGTAGATTTAGAAGAACTAAAAGATATAAAAAAACATGGATGCTATTATAGTAGCTGTTGGTCATAAAGAGTATAGAGATATGGATATAAAAGAGCTACATCAATACTATAATGAAGTCTATAGCAAACCTTTACTTGTAGATGTAAAATCTATTTTTGATAAAGAAGAAGCAGAAAAAAAGAGTATGATTATTGGAGGCTATAAAAAAATGAAAAATATCTTTATTAAATTTAAAAAGACAATATAAATATCTAAAAAGAAGATATAGAAAAAATATTTCAGAAATTTTAGAAGGGGGAGCATATATAAATGGATTCTCAAACTAAAAAGTTTGAAAAAGAATGGAAGAATATTTAGGGTGTTAAACATGCTATAGGAATAGGGAACGGAACAGATGCTTTAGTTATAGCTTTAGAAGCATTAGGAATAGGTAGAGGGGATGAAGTTATAACAAGTCCTTTTACATTCTTTTGCGACTGCTGAAGCAATATCAGTAGTAGGAGCAGTACCAGTTTTTGTTGATGTAAAATTAGAAGATTTTTAATATTGATGAAAAATAAAATAGAAAAAAAGCTATAACTTCTAAAACAAAAGCTATTATGCCAGTTCATATTTTTTTGGAACACCAGCAAATATGGATAAAAATAAATGAAATAGCAAAAAAAGAATAATTTGTATGTTATAGAAGATGCTTGTCAAGCAATTGGTGCAAAATATAAAGGACAAATGATAGGATCACTTTCAGATATAGCTTGTTTTTCATTTTTTTCCCAACAAAAATTTAGGAACTTATGGAGATGGAGGATTAATAGTTACAAATAATGATAATCTTGCAACTATTTGTAGAGCATTAAAAAGCTCATGGAAGTGGAGAAAAATGGAGAAATAGCATATAACTTACTTAATAATATAGAAGAAGAAGTAAAAAGTAGATAGTCAAGTAGATGATACAGTTTATAATCCAAAGAAATACTATAATTATTTAATAGGTCATAACTCAAGATTAGATGAGTTACATGCGGGGATATTAAATATCAAATTAAACTATTTAGATGAATGGAATAGTAAAAAGAAATTCTATTGCAAAAATATTATGATGAAAAAAATTAGATGATAATAAGTATAAAAATGCAATTAAGAGAAGATGATTATAGTGTTTATCATATGTATATTATTCAAACTGAAAAATAGAAATGAGTTAACAAAAAAATTAGATGAAGTAGGAATAGCTTATGGAATTTATTATCCTGTACCTTTACATCTACAAAAAAAGTATATAAGAATTTAGGGTATAGAGAAGGAAACTTACCTAATGCAGAGTATCTATCTAAGAGAACAATTGCAATTCCAGTTGATCCTGAATTGACTGAGGAAGAAAAAAAGAATACATTGTAGATTTCTTAAATAATTTAGAGTTATAGGAGATAAAAATGAAATTATCAGATTTAAATTTTGGTAAAAGTAGAAAAAAAGATGGTGAATTTAATTGGTTAGGACTTACAGTCGAAGATTATGAAGAAAAAGTTTTAACTTTTTAAATGATGCAAAATATATAAAAAGAATTAAAAAATAAGTCAATTACAGCTATTTTTTTACTACACTAGAGATAAGCAAGAAATTGGAAGATTATAATTATGCTTTTACTTGTTGTAGAGAATCCAAGAAAAGAATTTTTTTAAATTACACAATAAGTTGTATAGTCAAAAATTTTTTTCTTTCAAAAATAAAAAAATATAATTTCAGAAAAAAAGCAAGTATTGCTGATTATAATGTTATTATAGAAGATTATAGAGTTATTTTGATTAGATATAAATCTTGAAAAAAATAGTAATAATTGAAGGAAGTGCTATAGTATATCCTAAAAAAATCTTGAAGAAACTTTAACTATAACTGGAGAAAAAAAGGAATGGTTGCAACAGGGTGGAATGGCAGTTAATAAAATAAATACTTGGAGAGTAGAAGGAGACAACGAACAAGAGTATTTTTTTCTATTGATTGTGGAGATTCTAATTCTGTTTATGGTTATGGACATGAAGCATTGTACAAAAGATTTTGTTGATGCTCTAAATGAAAAATAGAGAACCTTTAGTTAATGGTATAGCTGGGTTAAATGCAGTGAAAAATAATATTAGCTACATATAAATCTCAAAAAAACAGGAATGGCTATAAAATTTGATGAATTTAAAGAGTTTTCGACTTTGGATATGAAAAAAATAGCCACCAAATTCTAAGAATAAAAATGTTTTTTTATCAAGTAATCTACATCTTTATAAATAAGATAGATTAGAGATTATTAAATTTTTGAAAAATTATAGAATTTTTATATGAGATTAAATATTAATGGAGGATAAATGCAGTTCAAAAGTTTAGAATACCCATTTGATTGGGAATATTTGAATCGTAAAAAGAAATCATTAAAAAGAGAATTGGAAGCTAGTAGAGATTTTTTTATTGAAAAAGAAAATAGCTATTTTAGGTGGTAGTACTACAAATGAGCTTAGATTAAATTTAGAACTTTTTTTATTAAAAGAAGGAATAAAACCTATATTTTATGAATCTGAATATAATAAATATTATGAAGATGCACTTTTTAGTCAAGAATTATTGGAATTTAAACCAGATATTGTATATGTGTATAGTACAATAAAAATATAAAAAAACTTTTCCTTCTATTACAACTGAACAAAAAGCAAAAATGAAGATATTTTTGTTTTTGAAACTAAAAATTAGAAACAATTTGGGAAAAACCTTTTTCAAAAATTAGCTTGTGTAGTTATTCAAAATAACTTTGAACTTCCACAAACTAGAATAATAGGAAATTCATCTTTTTATTTAGAAAAATGGAAATGTTAAATTTGTAAATAAGTTAAATCTTTTTCATTTCAGAAGCTACAAAAAAATATAGTAATTTATATATTAATGATATTAATTATTTATCTTCACTTATTGGATTAGAAAAATGGTATGATAATGAATTATGGTTTAATTATAAGTACGCTATGTCATTTGAAGGAATAACATATGTAGCACATAGTGTAGCAAGTATAATTAAATCTATATATGGTAAAAATAAAAAAAGCAATAGCTCTTGATTTAGATAATACTCTTTGGGGTGGAGTTATTGGTGATGATGGTGTAAATGGAATAAAAAAATAGGAAGTGAAACAGCCATAGCGTGAGCGTATGAAGACTTCAAAAAATATATAAAAAGAAATAAAAATATGGGAATAATATTAACTATTAATTCAAAAAAATGATTTAGAGAATGCTCTAGAAGGTTTTAAAAACATCCTAGTATGATTTTACATGAAGAAGATTTCTTTACAATAAAAAGCAAATTGGAATCTAAAAATCAAATAATATTTTTAGAAAAGTGCTAGAGAAATAAATATAGGTGAAGATTCTTTTGTGTTTATAGATGATAATCCTGTCGAAAGAGAATTAGTAAAAAGTCAATTAAATACTGTATCTGTCCCTGATATAGGGGATAAAATAGAACTTTTTAAAAAATTTTATCGATAGAAATAGTTATTTTGAAATAATTTCTCTTTCAAAAGAAGATTTAGAGAGAGCTAAATATTATCAAGATAATCAAAATAGAGAAAAAAGAAGAACAAAAATTATTCGAATTATAATGATTATTTAAAGTCATTGGATATGATTGCAGAAATAGCTGAAGCTAAAGAAGTATATTTAGAGAGAATATATCAACTTATAAATAAAACTAATCAATTTAATCTCACTACAAAAAAGATATACAAAAATCTGAAGTAGATGAAGTTTATAAAGACCCAAAAGCAAATACTTTTATATGGAAAAATTAAAGGATAAATTTGGAGATAATGGACTTATAAGTATAATTATAGCTGAACAAAAAGGAAAAAGTATTAGAAATTCCTTTATGGCTTATGAGTTGTAGAGTATTAAAAAGAGATATGGAAATTGCTATGTTAAATGAATTAGTAAATTTAGCAAAAAGAAAGAGGAATAGAAAAAAATACTTGGAACATACATTCCAAGTAAAAATTCAATGGTAAAAAGATCATTATAAGAATTTAGGCTTTTAAATTTGAAAAAAAGAAGAAAAATGAAGTTTTTACATGGGGTTTTAGAAATAAAAAGATTATCAACCAAAAAGAATGTATGATAGAAAAAAAGGAGAGTACTAATATGGACATTTTAAAAAATTAGAAGTTATTTTTAGAGATGTTTTTGATGATGAAGATATCATTTTAACAAATGAAACAACAGCTAATGATATTGAAGATTGGGATTCGCTAGCTCAAATAAATTTAATTGTAGCAATAAGAAGAGAATTTCAAATAAATTTTGATTTAGAAGAAGTTAGTAAATACAAAAAAATGTTGGAGATATAATAGGTGCAATAGATAAAAAATAAATTTAGCTAATAATTAGAATGTTAGTAAAAAGCTACAGGTTTAGGAATAAGTATTTTTCCACATGTAGAATATTTATCTAAAAAGAACAATTGCAATTCCAGTTGATTCTGAATTGACTGAAGAAGAAAAAGAATATATTGCAAACTTCTTAAATAATTTAGAAATATAGGAGAAAAAAATGAAATTATCAGATTTAAATTTTGGTAAAAGTAGAAAAAAGATGGGGAATTTAATTGGTTAGGACTTACAGCAGAAGATTATGATGGAAAAAGTTTTAACTTTTTTTAAATGATGCAAAAATATAAAAAGAATTAAAAAAATAAGTCAATTACAGCTATTTTTACTACACTAGAGATAAGCAGGAAATTGGAAGATTATAATTACGCTTTACTTGTTGTAGAGAATCCAAGAAAAAGAATTTTTTTAAATTACACAATAAGTTGTACAGTCAAGATTTTTTTATTTCAAAAAAATAAAAAATATAATTTCAGAAAAAGCAAAAATTTCAGAAAAAAGCAAGTATTGCTGATTATAATGTTATTATAGAAGATAATGTAGTTATAGAATCAGATGTAACAATATATGAAAATGTTACAATAAAAAGAAATTCAATAATTCGTTCAGGAAGTAGAATAGGAGAATCAGCATGTGAATTTTTCAAGGTTCGGAGATGAAGTATTGGAAGTATTTTCAGCTGGAGCTGTTTTTATAGATGATAATGTTGAGGTTCAAAAATAATGTATGTATAGATAAAGGGGTATTTGATCAAACATACATAGGTAAAAAAATGTAAAAATAGATAATTTAGTTCATATTGCACATGATGTTAAAATATATGAAAATACTCTTATTATAGCTTGTTCTTTTATAGGAGGAAGAACAAGAATTTCTAAAAATTCTTTAATATATCCTAATTGTACTATAAAAATGGGCTATTATTAGGTGAAAATTCAAGAGTTACAATGGGAGCTGTTGTTGTAATGAATGTAAGAAACAATGAAATTGTCAGTGGAAATTTTGCAATTCCACATGATCAATTTATGAAGAAAAATTTATGCTGAAGGAGAAAAAAATGTTAGATAAATTTAATAAAATTTTTATGTTTAGCACCCCATCCAGATGATATTGAACTAGGTTGTGGGGAACTATATCCAAATTAATTGAGTTAGGTAAGGAAGTACACTATTGTACATTTTCTTTATGTGAAAAAAATCAATTCCAGAAGGATATGAAAAAGATAATGCACAAAAAAAGAATTAGCTGATTCTTGTAATATATTGGGAATAAAAAGAAAATGTACATTTTTATTATTTTGAAGTAAGAGAATATAAGAGAGATAGACAATTAATTCTAGAAGAATTAATAAAGTTAAGAGAAAAATAAATCCTGATTTAATTTTTTTACCAATGCCAAATGATATACATCAAGATCATTGTACAATTTCAGAAGAAGGAATAAGAGCTTTTAAGAAAAAGTACAATATTTGCCTACGAAGTTCCTTGGAATAATCTTTTTTTAGAAAATAATTTATTTATAGAGCTAACTGAAGAGCAACTTCAAATAAAAATAGAATCATTAAAAAGCATATAAATCACAGTATTTTTAGAAGTTATGCAAATGAAGAATATATAAAAAGTTTAGCTATAGTAAGAGGAGTACAAGGTAAATATAAATATGCAGAAACTTTTAATATAATAAGGATGTTTTTATGAAAAAGTACACTATAATGTAAATAAAAATAAAACAATAATTTTTCTTTTTTTATAAATGGCGTTTCTACGGTTTTAAATCCTAGAAATAATTCTATTATTTTTTTAAAATAAAATAAATTTAGAATTATTAAAAAAATTTAGAAAATATAGAAGAAGCAATAATTTTTAAAAAGCTGGTTTAAATGCAAAAAGTTTAGAATATAAGAATATAGTAAAAATATGTAAATAATCCAAGATTAGAATATGCAAAGTTTTTTTATATAATATATTGGAAGAGTTTGGATATTATGATGAACAAAAGATATTACCTAAAAAAATGGATATTATCATGGAAAAAAACTTAAAAACTTGGAAAAAAATATTGTAATAGAACCATTTGTAAGAATAGGAGATAATGTAGAGATAGGAGATAATACAATAATAAAAATCTGGTGTTATTATAAACAATAATGTGAAAAATAGGAAGTAATTGTTACATTAGAGAAAATTCTGTTATAGGTGGAGAAGGCTTTGGAATCGAAACAGATACAGATGGAAAAAAACGTATAGAATACCACATATAGGTGGAGTAGAGATAGGGAATAATGTAGAAGTTGGAGCATTGACAACAGTATGTTCAGGAACAATAGAAAAAAACAATAGTTAAAGACTATGTAAAAATAGATGACCATGTTCATGTAGCACATAATGTAATATTAGAAGAAGGTGTTCTGATTGTTGCAGGAACAGTTATAGGAGGTAGCACTAGAATAGGTAGAAATTCAAAAAAACTGCACCAAATACAGCTATAAGAAATGGTTTAAAAATAGGAAACAATGTTGTTATGGGAATGTCAGCAAGAGTGAATGAGAATTTACCAGATAATATTATTGTAACAAATGAAAAAAAGCAGATACTTTAGAAAAATATAAAAGAAATATTCAAAAATATAAGAAAGATTTGTTGGAAAAATATAGGAGAAAAAGATGATTAATATTTGGTTAATAAATCAACATAGTTATCCTCCTGGAAAAAAAGTAACTGGAGAAGACATTTTTGATTTGTTTAAAAATTTTTTTCAAAAGATGATTATAATGTTGATGTAATATGTGGTTCTTTTGTACATGATAGAAAAAGCAGAAATTTTTAAATAAAGGTGAAAAAATATAGATTAATAAATAGTGAAGGGATAAGATATCATGTTTTATCTGGAATTTTGTATAAAAAAATAAGATAGTACGTATGTTATCAATGGTTCAATCAAGGCTTTATTTTTCAAAAAATAAAAAGATAAACCAAATATAATATATGCTTCAAGTCCACATCCTTTTTAATGGATTAGCAGGAATGTATTTAGCTAGAAAATATAAATGTCCTTTTATATTAGAAATTAGAGATTTATGGCCTGAAACATGGGTTGCAATGGGAGCGACAACAAAAAGTATTTTTATATAAAGTATTTGCTTATATAGAAAAAAGTTTTGTATAAAAATGCAGATAAAAATAGTAACACTCACTGCAAATAAAGATTATTATATTTCAGTAGGAGTAGATGAGAAAAAAAGTAGAGATAGTATCAAATGGAGTAGATTTAGAAAAAAATATGATAGTTTAGTAGAAGAAAAAAAGTTCCAATTAAGTTTTTTTAGAAAATAAATTTAATATATTGTACACTGGTGCACATGGAACAGCAAATTGTTTAGAATTTATTATAGAGGTAGCAAAGTTAATAAAAAAATGATGAAATAATATTTAATTTTATAGGTGAAGGTGAAAAAAGAAGAACTTATAAAGAAATCTGAAGAATATAATTTAAAAAATGTTAAATTTTTATCCACCTATAAATAAGAATTTAATTCCAAGCACTTTAAAAAAAGGAGATGCAATGATTTTTACCTGTTAGGGGATGAACCTTTATATAAATATGGAATTAGTCCTAATAAGATATATGAGTACTTTGCTTCTTCAAAACCAATAATTTTTTTCTGGAAATGTTGCAAAACGATATGGTAAAAAGAAGCTAATGCGGGTATTTCGGTAGAAGCTGAGAATATAGATAAAATAAAGGAAGCAGTATTATCTTTATATAGTATGTCTAAAGAGCAAAGAGAAGTATTAGGAAAAACGGAAGAAAGTATGTTGAAGAAAAATTATGATACAAAGGTTTTATCTAAAAAATTGAAAAAAATAATTTTAAATCTATTGGAGGATAAAAATGTATAATGTAGCAATTATTGGTTGTGGAAGAATATCTCATAAAAATAGCAGAAGGAGTTGCTAAGAATAATGATAGAATGAAGTTAGTTGTTTTATGCGATCCTATAGAAGAAAAGATGTTTGAAACAGAAAAAACATATAATAAGAAAGTAGAAAAAGAAAATACAATATTAAAATATAAAGACTACAAAGAAATATTAAAAAGAAAATAAAGTTGATATAGCAATTATTTCAACAGAAAGTGGTTATCATGAAGAAATAGGGCTATATTTTTCTTGAAAATGGAGTTAATCTTATAATTGAAAAACCATTAGCTATGTCAATAGAAGGAGCTCAAAAAAATTAGTAGATACTGCAAAGAAAAAAATAATCTAAAATTAGCGACTAGTCACTCAAAATAGATTCAATTATCCTATTCAACTTCTAAAAAAAGCAATAAAAGAAAATAGATTAGGAAGAATATTTAATGGGATGGCAAGAATTCTATGGACTAGAGATGATAATTATTATCTTCAAGCTCCATGGAGAGGGACATGGGCTTTAGATGGTGGAACTTTAATGAATCAATGTATTCATAATATAGATTTAATAAATTGGATGATGGATGATGAAATAGACACTGTATATGCTCAAACTTCAAATTATATTAGAAACATTGAAGCAGAAGATTATGGAGTTATTTTAATCAGATATAAATCTGGAAAAAAATAGCGACTATTGAAGGAAGTGCTATAGTATATCCTAAAAAAATCTTGAAGAAACTTTAACTGTAACTGGAGAAAAAAAGGAACAGTAGTAATTGGTGGAATGGCAGTTAATAAGATAAATACTTGGAGAGTAGAAGGAGATAATGAACAGGAATATTTATCTATTGATTGTGGAGATCCTAATTCTGTTTATGGTTATGGACATGAAGCATTGTACAGAGATTTTGTTGAAGCTCTAGATGAAAATAGAGAGCCACTTGTAAATGGAATAGCAGGACTAAATGCAGTAAAAAAAATAATATTAGTGCATATAAATCTCAAAAAAACAGGAATGGCTATAAAATTTGATGAATTTAAAGAGTTTTTCGACTTTGGATATGAAAAAAATAATATTGAGGACATATAAAAATAGAAAAACAATTGAGAAAAGAATTTTCTAAACTCTTTTTAAAAATATATTTTTTTATATTTTTTTAATAAATTTTTTTAGGATTACTATTTAAAGATAAACGTATATTTTTTTGTTGGGATTTTTTTAGTATTTTTTTATTTTTTTAATATTTTTTTAAAGTATTAGGGATATATATTACGTTCTTCTCAATTTTTAATTCCATATTTTTTTAGTATTTTTACTCATTATTTTTTTCATATATTACTATTTCCTGAATTAAATAGTATTTTTTTATTCCTAGAATGATAAGATTCTTTTTCATATGTATAACAGTTTGTCAAATTTCTAAAAAAATATGGAAACATTATTAGAGTTTTTAAGAGATTTGAAAAATATTTTAATACAATAATAGTTATGTTGCTAATATTGGATGGATTATTTACTTTAAATTTTATAGAAAAAACAGAAACTTATTCTATGGGAATTTCTTACTCATTACTTTTTTTATTTAGCAGTATATAGTATATGTATAAAAGTAAAAAAGATTATTTAAAAATTATGTACATAATTATATTTATTTTTAGATATGGTTCAAGAGGAGCAGTTTTTAGCATATCTAGTTTTAATATTTTTTTCTATGTATTAAATAATTTATATTTTAATAAAAAATATAAATACTTATTTTTAGGGTATGGTTACTTCAATAGGAACCTATTATTTATTTTTAAAAACTAATTTTATTAGAGTATTTTTTTCCAAAAAAATAAATGAATTAGGAATACATTCAAGAACAATTGATTTGTTCCAAAAAAAGGTATCTATCTGAGTGGAAGAGGTGAGATATATGAAAGAGTCTATAATTCTATTTTTAAAAAGATCCTTACTCAATAAAAAGGTATTTTTTTCAGATTTTTGTAACTGGAATACAAAGCTATTCACATAATATAGTGCTAGAATTATTCTATCAATTTGGAATAATTTTAGGGAGGATTTTTAGTAATTTTTATTTTTTATTATATTTATTTTTAGTGTATTTCGTAAGCAAAAAAACAACACTAGATAATTTGGTTTTTTTACTTTTTGCTGTTATCTCAATGGTTCATTTAATGGTAAGCAGTACTCTTTGGCAAAATGTAGATTTTTGGGTTTGGATAGGATTATATTTAAAATCAAAAAAATTTTTAAGAAATAATATTAACAAAAAAATTTAAAAAGAGATGATTTATTTAAGAGAATTTTTTTGAGAAGAAATACTTAAAAAGATTCTCTTTTTTTATAGAATATAGTATAATAGGATTGTACTATAGAAATTCCTAATATATATCAATAAATGGAGATTTTTATGATAATTATAATTGTAGTAATTTTTTTAATTTAATATCAAAAAGTTCTTGCATTTTTTAGAGAATTGTCATTAGCATATTTTTGGAGCTTCATCATTAACAGATGCATATTTAGTAGCCTTTTTCTATTCCTACTATTATTTTTGGAATTGTAGGAATGGGAATTTTAAATAGTTATATTCCTATCTATAATCAAATAAAAAGAAACTTCGGGGATCAAATTGCAAAAATTTTACAAATTAATTTTAGCAATATTATGTTAGTAATATGTTTTTTTATATTTATTTTTTTGCTTTTTATTTTCAGACTACTTAGTAAAACTTTTTCTCATATGGCTTTGATAAAAAAAGACATTAGAGTTAGCAAGTTTTTTTACTAAGATATCTCTTCTGACAATATTTCCTATTACATTAGTTTCTATTTTTTTCAGGATATCTACAATCAAATAATAAATTTTTCAGCTGCCTTTTATTGGGATTCCAACAAATCTTTTTATATATTATAGGAACTTATATTTCATATAAAAAAATAATGATTTTTATTATGTTGGTATTATTTAGTTGCTTTGCATTATTTTTCAATTTATTTTTATGTCCTTTTTATATTTAAAAACAGGTTATAGACATAATTTTTAAAGTAAATATACACGATAAAAATTTACATCAATTACTAATATTAAGTATTCCAATAATATTAGGGACTTCATTAGAACAGATTAATATTTTAATCGATAGAATTATAGCCTCTTCATTAAAAGCCAGGAACTATAACAATTTTAAACTATTCAGGGAAAATTAAATGGAGCTATTCTTTCATTAGCTGTTATGACTATTTTAAATATTTTTGTATCCTAAATTTTCTAGTTTAGTTAGTCAAAACAACATCGATATATTGAAAGAAAAAAATTAGATATACAATAAATATGATATTTATCTTTGCATTTCCTATAATGTTTGGAATAATAATTTTTAAAGCAAAGAAATTTCTATATTTATTTTTGGTCGAGGAAATTTAGATAGAGATCTTGTAATAACTATAGCAAAAATGTTTATCTTGTTATTCACTATGTTTTGTAGCTTTATGCTTAAGAGATTTATCAACTAAAAATATTTTATTCTTTTAAAAAATTCTAGAACTCCTGTAATAAATTCAAGTATTGGAATTATTTTAAATATAATCTTAAATATAATTCTTTTCTAAATATTTAGGAGTTTCTGGAATAGCACTAGCTACATCGATTTCTACAATTTTTATTAGTATATTATTATTCTATAATTTAAAAATATGATATTTATTTAGAAAAATCAAATTTAATAGTTCTTTACAAAGTAATTATAGCCTCACTATTTATGAGCATTATAGTTTATATTTCTAAAAGATATTTAACTTCACTAGGTAGATTAAATATAATTATTTATATAGCAATTTCTGTAATTTCATATATAAGTGTTATTTATATCTTAAAAATTGAAGAAATAAAAGATTTATTCAAATTATTTTTTTAAATATTTAAAATTAAAAATAGTTATTAAGTAGAAATTTTTAAATGATGCTAGATTACATTTTATTAACTTAATCGTATAGAAAGGAGTACAATAGGAGAATGATATTTAATTCAATAGATTTTTAATTTATTTTATAGTTGTGCTAACAGTATATTTTTGTATTCCGAAAAAAATTTACTTGGATTTGGTTACTTATATCTAGTTATTATTTTTTTATATGTATTGGAATATTAAGTATTTATTTTTAATATTGTTTTTCAACAACTATCACATATATTGCTGGAATATTAATTGATAAGATTAGAAAAAGTGAAATATTCTCCAAAAAGAAAAAAATTAAAAAAGTATGTGTTGCTACTTTCAATAATGTTAAATTTATTAATTTTATTTTACTTTTAAATATTTTAATTTTTATAGAAAAATATTAATTACATATTAACTATTTTCAATACACAAAAAAAGAATTAAATTATGTAGATGTTTTATTACCAGTAGGGATTTCATTTTATACATTTCAAGCTTTAAGTTATGTAATAGATGTTTATAGAGAAGAAACAAAAAGTAGAATATCATTTAGGAAAAATATGCTTTATTTTTAGTGTTTTTCCACAATTAGTTGCAGATAAATAGAAAAATCTTCTAATTTGCTTCCACAGTTTAAAAAGGAAATACTTTTAAATTTTCTAATTTAAAAAGAAGGGTTAATACTAATGTTAATAGGATTTATATATAGTTATTGCAGATAGACTAGCAGTGATAGTTAATAATGTTTTTTTCATCTCCATTGAATTACAATAAAGTTTCAATAGCAATTGCAGTATTATTTTTTTACTTTTTCAAATATATTGTGATTTTTTTCAGCATACTCTGATATTGCTAGAGGCTGTGCTAAAACTATGGGTTATAATTTAATGATAAATTTTTGATAATCCCTATTTATCTGAAACAATAGGAGAATTTTTGGAGAAGATGGCATATATCCTTAGGAAATTGGTTAAGAGATTATTTATATATACCACTGGGGAAAAATCAAATAATAAATTAAAAATTATAGAAACTTGTTGTTAGTTTTTAATAAGTGGTTTATAGCATGGAGCTAGTTGGAATTTTTATTATATGGGGTGGAATTCATGGACTTTATTTAATTCTTGAAAAAGAATAGCAGTAGTAAAAAGAAAAAAAGATATATAAAGTATTTAGAATTTTTAAAAATTTTTCATTTTTAGTTTCAGTTGCTTGGATATTTTTAGAGCAAATAATTTTTGAGAAGCAATTTTTATTCTGAAAAAGTTTAGTATTATTTCCTTTTTATTTAGATACTTCACAAATTTTTGATTTAGGGACTTGATAAAAAGATTTCTTTTTTAAGTGTAGTATTAATAGTTTCATTAATGTTATCTGAATTTTGTAACTTAAAAATAAAATAATAAATATGAAAAATACTTCAATTGTATTAAGATGGGTAATATATTATACATTAATATTTATTATAATTATATTTGGATACTATGGAAATACAGCACAAAATAATTTTATATATTTTTCAGTTTTTAGGGGCAGTATCTTGAAAAATTTTATGAAAGCAATACTTTTATATTAATATTTTTATTATCTTATTAATAGTAGAACTACTATTGGTTCCTATGGATATTAATAAAACAGCTGTTCATACAGGGTTAAAAATCAAATGATAATGTGTATATAGTAGGAAGTAGTCATGTTTATTGGGCATTTGATCCACATGAAATTGAAAAATATCTGGATTAAAAAACTAGTTTAGTTGGAAGTAGTTCCCAAACTTTTTGAAGAATCATATTTTATCATAAAAATTAATAAAAACCTGAAACAAAGATAATATTTTTAGAAACATACATGATACAAGATGTAGAATATAAGGATGTAACTGATAGTTCATTTAGTTATGTATTTGACTATTTTTAATTTTATAGATAGATTATCAGTTAGTAAATATTATTTAGGTAAATACAATATTCAAAAGTATTTTTAATTTTTTTATAAGTATCATAATAATTGGAAAGATTTTAATATTATAAAAGAAAATATCAAAAAACTCAAAAATTTTATGGATATAAAATTTTTCTAGAAACTATCATCCATTTAAAGGTTTTTGTTCCACATGAGAATAGAAGCCCTGATTTGGATGAGGGAGGTTATAAAAATACCAGATGACTATTTTTATAAAAAAATTTAGTGGTTAAAGGAGAAAGAAAAAAATAAATTCAAAAATATGAAAAAAATGTTAGATGAATTATTTGAATTATGTAAACAAAAGAAATATTAGGCTAGTGTTGATAACATCCTTTTTATTTCCAAAACCAAAGTGCAATATACACACAAGTACATACTCTAATTATTTATCAAAAAAATAGCTGAGAAAAATAATTCTTATTTAATAAATTTTAATTATATATATACAGAATTAAAATTAGACAGGACTCACTTTAAGGATTCAGGTCATTTGAATAAATATGGAGCTAAAAATAATGGGAAATTTTATAGGAAACTATTTAATAAAAAGAAAATATTAACTAAAAATGAAATCAAATTTTTAAAAAAAGTAAGAAAGAATGTAAAAAAATAGAAAAATGATTAATAAATAAGTATTATAAATACAGAGGATATTATCAGTATAGATTTAATTTTATAGGAAAAAAATATTATGAAAACATATCTAGTAACAGGAGCAGACAGGCTTTTATAGGAGCAAATTTTTAAAAATATATCTTAAAGAAATATGAAGATATAAAATGTTATTGTTGTAGATGCATTAACTTATGCTGGAAATCTAGGGAACAATAAAAAGAAGAATTAAAAGACAGTAGAGTTAAATTTGAAAAAAAGTAGATATTAGAGATAGAAAAGAAATAGAAAGAATATTCTCTGAAAAATAAAGTGGATTATGTTGTTAACTTTTGCTGCAGAATCACATGTAGATAGATCTATAGAAAATCCACAAATATTCTTAGAAACAAATATACTAGGAACTCAAAAATCTATTAGATAATGCTAAGAAAGCTTGGACAGTATCAAAAAGATGAAAATGGATATCCATATATAGAGAGGGATAAAAATATTTTCAAGTTTCTACTGATGAAGTATATGGAAGTTTATCAAAAAGATTATGATGAAGCGATAGAACTTGTAATTGATGATGAAGATGTTAAGAAAGTTGTTAAAAATAGAAAAAATTTAAAAACTTATGGAAATAAATTCTTTACAGAAAATAGTCCAGTAGATCCAAGAAGTCCTTATTCAGCTTCAAAAACAGGAGCAGACCATATTGTTATAGCTTATGGAGAAACATATAAGTTACCAATAAATATAACAAGATGTTCTAATAACTATAGACTATACCATTTCCCTGAAAAAGCTAATACCTTTAATGATAAAAAAATATTTTAGAAGGTAAAAAGCTTCCAGTATATGGAAAGGGAGATAATGTAAGAGACTGGCTATATGTTGAAGATCATTGTAAAGGAATAGACTTAGTATTAAGAAATGCTAAAAGTTGGAGAAGTATATAATATAGGTGGTTTCAATGAAGAAAAAAATATAAATATAGTTAAGTTAGTAATAGATATACTAAAAAGAAGAAATTACTAATAATGATGAATATAAAAAAAGTTTTAAAAACAGATATATCAAATATCAGCTATGACTTTAATAACTTATGTACAAGATAGATTAGGACATGATATGAGATATGCAATAGATCCATCTAAGATAGCAAAAGACTTAGGGATGGTATCCAGAAACAGACTTTTGAAACAGGAATAAGAAAGACTATTAAATGGTATTTAGAAAATCAAGAATGGGTTAATGAAGTAGCTTCAGGAGATTATCAAAAATACTATGAAGAAATGTATGGAAATAAATAGTGAGATTAGGAGAATTTTTTTGAGAGAAATCTTAAGAAGATTCTCTTTTGTTAAAATTTTTATAAATATGATAGAATATATTAAGAAAAATAATGAAAGGGGGCTTCTATGAAAAAAAGGAATAGGTTTAGGAATAGATGATTTTTAGACAGATAATAAAAAGAAGATTGTTACTATTTTGATAAAGACAAACTGGATAGAAGAGCTATTAAAAGATAGAACTCAGATAAAATTATTTACTAGACCAAGAAGATTTGGAAAAACTTTAAATATGAGTACATTGAAAGTATTTTTTTGATGTAAAAAAATGCTGAAGAAAATAGAAAATTATTTAAAGATTTATATATAGAGAAATCAGAATATTTTTAAAAGAACAGGGACAGTATCCTGTAATATTTATCTCATTAAAAAGATTTAAAAGAAAAAAATACTTGGGAAGATGCCTTTTTGAATTAAAAAGCACTTTTAAGAGAAGTTTATGAAGAACATAGTTATGTTAAAGAAAAAGTTAAGTGATATAGAAAAAGAAGAGTATGATAAAATTCTAATGAAAACAGAAGATGCTGAATATGGAAGAGCATTAAGAAATTTAACAAAAATATTTACATACATATTATCAAAAAGAAGTTGTGTTATTAATAGATGAATATGATAATCCTTTAATAGTTGCAAATACATTTAATTACTATAAAGATTCAATAAATTTCTTTTAGAGATTTCTTCAGCACAGCATTGAAAACAAATCCATATTTAAAAACAGCCGTATTAACAGGTATAGTTCAAGTAGCAAAAAGAAGGAATATTCTCGGGATTAAATAATGTAATAACTTATAATATTTTTAGAAAATAGATTTGAAACATTTTTGGCTTGAGTGAAGAAGAAAGTAGAAGAAGCCTTAAAATATTTTGAAATGGACTATCAAATAGAAGAAGTTAAAAATGGTATGACGGCTATAAGTTTGGAGGAAAAGAAATATATAATCCTTGGTCTATTTTTAAATTATCTTAGAACAAAAAGAATTGAGAGCCTATTGGGTAAATACATCAGACAATGCTCTAATTTATGAGAACTTAAGTGTTGCTAATATGGATGTATTTAACTCTTTAGAAAAACTATTTGAAGGTAAAGAGATAAAAAGAAATAAGTCCATTTTTACTTTCGAAGAATTGGAAAGATATAATGGAATATGGCAATTAATGGTCTATAATGGTTATCTAAAATTAAATCAAAAATTAGAAGATGATGAGTATTTATTGACTATACCAAACTATGAGATACAAACATTTTTCAAAAAGGTTTTATAGATAAATATTTAATCGGTTCAAATTATTTCAATCCTATAATGAGAACTTTATTGGAAGGAAATATAGATGAATTTGGAAGAATGTTAGAAGAAATATTTTTAATAAATACAAGTTTCCATGATTTAAAAAGAAGAAAGTGTATATCATACTTTTTACTAGGAATGTTAATTTGGTTAAGAGATAAGTATGAAGTTAAATCAAATGGAGAAAGAGGACAAGGTAGATATGATATCTTACTTTTTACCACTTGATAAGAAAAAAGCCAGCTTTTGTATTTGAATTTAAAGTATCAAAAACAATAAAAGGGCTAGAAAGTAAAGCAGAAGAAGCTTTAAAAACAAATAAAGAAAAACAATATGATGTGAGGTATCAAGGAGTCAGGAATAGATAAAATCTATAGAATGAGGCTTAGCATTCAGAGGTAAAAAGTAAAAATTAAATATGAATTAGCTTAATTGCTAGTATAGTAAATGGTATTGATAGAAGAAATTTATCAATATCATTTTTAATTGAAAACAGTATCTAATATATAATATAATAAAAATATGAATAAAATATTAATTGGTAAAAGCTAAGAAAGGAGTAAAATTATGAAACTTGAAATAAAAAAGATATATATGAAGAAATACATGAATTACTAAGTAAGGCTAGACAAAATATAATATCAAACATCAATTCTACTATGACAAAAACTTATTTTTTTAATTGGAAAAGAATAGTAGAAGAAGAACAAAAATGGAAATAAAAAGAGCTGAGTATGGAAAAATTTAATAAAAATACTTTCTGAAAAATTGACTAAGGAATTTGGAAAGGGATTTTCGAAACAAATTTAAAACAAATGAAAACTTTTACATAAATTATAAAAATAGTCAGACACTGTCTGACCAATTCAAATTAAGTTGGTCTCATTATCTTATTTTTAATGAGAATAGAAAATATAGGTACTAGGAATTTCTATGAAATAGAAGCTATTCAAAAATAATTGGAGTTTAAGAGAATTAAAAAGACAAGTGAATTCAGCTTTATATGAAAAGATTAGTTTTAAGCAAAGATAAGGAAAAAAAGTTAAAGAATTAGCAGTTAAAGGTCAAATTATAGAAAAGCCACAAGATATTATAAAAGATCCATATTTTTAGAATTTCTTGGATTAGATGAAAAAGTGATTATTCTGAAAATAAATTAGAAACAGAAATAATAGATAAATTAGATGATTTCCTACTAGAATTAGGAAAAAGGTTTTACTTTGTGTAGGTAGATAGGTCAGATTTACTTTTGATGAAAGACATTTTTAGAGTAGATTTAGTTTTTATAATGAGACTGTTGAAATGCTTTGTTTTTAATAGATTTAAAAAAATAGTGGAAGTAACTCATCAAGATTTGGGACAGATGCAAATGTATGTAAATTATTATGATAGATGTGTAAAACTTCCGATGAGAATGAAACTATTGAATTATAATATGTAAAGATAAAAATGATACTTTAGTTAAATTAACTCTTCCAAAAGGATAATAATCGAAACATTTGCTAGTAGATATACAACTATTTTACCTTCTTTGGAAGAATTTAGAAAAGATTGTTGAAGAATAGACAAAAATAAATAGTATTTTGTGAATTTTACACTAATACTAGTTTATTTTTTATATAGATAAAAATTATTTTTAATTGAAACTATCTAAAAATATTATCTTGAACACATCTTGTTAGTTTAAATTTATTGTATTTTTCGTATTGAATTTTTTATTTCTCTTATTATTTTATAAAAAATTATCAATAATTATATTAAAATCTAGATATTCTCCTTCAATTGTAAAATATTCTTCTTTTATTTTAAAAAATATTATTTTTATGAGCTATATTATTTTCCTAATTTTTCAGTATAATTTATTAAAAATGTATAAGCATCAGTATTTACTTCATGTTTTTACTTTGAATCTTCATTTCTTTTTAATTGGAATTTTAAATCATTCAAAAATTTTCTTTTTACCTACTAGTTCCTTAAATAATGTTTTATAGTAACTATTAAGTTTATTCTTATGTAAAATTCAAAGTGTATATGTTCAGTCAATATTTTCTTTTGTAAGAGGTTCTTTCAATAATTTGAAAAAGATTTGAATGCATTTCTACTATCAGAGTCAGACTTATTTAGAATACGATCAATATGTTTTTGTTGTTTTATACTCCTTCCTATATCTTCACTTAAATCTAAGTATGTTATTTTATTTTTAATTTTATTCTCAATATAATTATCAATCAATACTTTTAAAAATCTTCAAAAATTGTAAAAGCTGAAAGATACAAAAGGGTCTCAAGTAAAATGTAACTATTAGTCTTTTCTAAATTAGGTGGGATATCGCATATAGATTGTTTTATAGTAATTAAAATTTTCTTTTTATTTCTTCTAAAAACATTTAATTACATCTCCTTTAATTCATTGGAAAGAATAATTCCCCATTTATATCTCTTTTCAACATTGCTAGTGTTAGTGGTTGCTCTAATAAAAATATTTTTCATCATTATTAATTAAAAATCTGTTAAAAAAGATTCTTTTATTAATTTTTATTTTTAATTAAATTTAAATCAAATCTTGATAATGTAACTAACTGAAGTTCAACAATAGTCTTATTTATGCTAGTAGAATTAGATTTATTATTTATTCTTTAAAAGCTTCTTCTCCAAAAACTATAGAAACTTTGTTTGATTGTATCTTCAAGAAAAAGTTTTAAGACGTTTAGCCTCAGATGAATCATTTCTAAATTCTTTTAGATGAGTCTAATATAGCAGAAATTTAGTCTTCCATTATATTTTTATATTCTTTATTTAAAAATAGCAGTATTTTTATAGGGACTTCTTATGAGTGCCAAGTATCTTTATTAATAAAACATTCCATAACAGTGCTCTAGAAGAACTTCTTGATATCCAAATTTCTTTTTAAAAACAGGTCTATTACCAAAAATATCATCTACTTCTTTAGAGGTAGATAATTTATTGAGAGTTTTTAATAGTTCGCCTCTATACATAACATTTAAAAGTTCTTGAGCATTTAATTTTTATTGAACCACTATTTATTCTTGAAAAAATATCATACTTTATATCTTCAGATGAATCTTTCTTTACAATAACTATTGGTAATGAAACATTATTAAATTTTCTTTTGATATCAGGCATACTAGAGTAGCTTTCTTTATTATATTGCTTCAATGTTTCTAATCCAGTTAAGATAAAATCTCTATTTTCTTTAAGTTCTCAGGTAATTCTTCTAACTGTTCTTTTTCTAGCTTTTGACTTCATAAAAGAAAAATTGTAGTAAGTCTTTGTTGTCCATCAATAACTTCAAAAGTATCATCTTCATTTTCAGCTAAAAATAGTAGGGAATTGGGATTGATAGTAATAAAGACTCAATAAATTTTGACATAGTTTTTCTCCCAAACGAGAATTTTTTGATATTCAGGTTGTAAATTAAGTTCTCCTTCAATTAGCATTCTAAATAAGTCTGAAGTAGATTTATCAACCTTATCAACATAAAGTTTTCTTTGTTCATTATCATTAGTTATGTCAATATCATTTTCATTTTCATTTTCAATATCAATATTTGTAGATTCTATATTTTCTATTAAGTCTTCTTTTTATATTTATCTAAGATATTTTTATTTTTCATTTTATAAAAACTCCTTTATAAATTAGAATAATATGTATTGCATAAAAGAAATAGAATTATGATTATTCCCACTCAATAGTAGCAGGTGGTTTAGATGAAATGTCATAAGTCAATCTATTGATACCTTTAACTTCATTTAGAATTCTATTAGAAACTTTTTCTAAGAAATCATAAGGCAAGTGTGACCAAGTTGCAGTCATAAAATCTATAGTGTTAGCAGATCTTAAAACAGCAGTATATTCATAAGTTCTTTCATCTCCCATAACTCCAACAGATTTTACAGGAAGTAAAACAACAAAGGCTTGGCTAACTTTGTTATATAAATCAGCCTTTCTTAATTCTTCTATAAATATTGCATCAGCTTCTCTTAGGGATATCAGCCTTTTCTTTAGTAACTTCTCCTAAGATTCTGATTCCTAAACCAGCCTGGGAATGGATGTCTATCAACCATATAATCAGGGATACCCAATTCTCTACCAACTTTTTCTAACTTCATCTTTAAATAATTCTCTTAAAGGTTCAAGTAATTCAAATTTTAAATCTTCTGGAAGACCTCCAACATTGTGATGAGATTTTATAGTAACAGAGGCACTTTTAACAGAAACAGACTCAATTACATCTGGATATATAGTTCCTTGTGCTAAGAATTCAGCACCTTCAATTTTTAGCTTCTTCATTGAATACTTCAACGAATTCTTTTCCTATAATCTTTCTTTTTGTTTCTGGATCAGTTACTCCAGCAAGTTTAGATAAAAATCTTTCTTCAGCATTTACACACTTAATATTCATATCAAAGTTTTTAGCATAAAGCTTCCATAACTTGTTTAGCTTCATCTTTTCTAAGTAAACCAGTATCAACAAAGATACAAGTTAATTGTCTACCTATTGCTTTATTTATAAGTGCAGACGACGAGATGAGTCAACTCCACCAGATAATCCTAAGATAACTTGTTTATTTCCAACTGTTTCTTTTATTTGTTTTACAGTTGATTCAATATAGTTTTCCATAGACCAGTTTTGTTCAGCCTTAGCTATTCCAAAAACAAAGTTCTTTAACATATCAAAACCATGTTGAGAGTGAGTAACTTCAGAGTGATATTGGAAAGCATAGATATTCTTATCTTTATTTTCAATAGCCGCTATTGAAGAATCAGTATGAGCTATGATCTTAAAGTTAGAGCCATTTCAGTAACATGATCCCCATGACTCATCCAAACAGTTGTTTTATTTGGAATATTTTTGTATAGACAATTGTCTTTATCATCAAGCTCTAATTCAGCCTTACCAAATTCTTGTTTATCTGCTCTTGCAACTTTTTCCACCATGTAAATGAGTTATAAGTTGCATTCCATAGCAAAAGCCCTAAAATTGGGATATTTTGTTCAAATAATTTTATATCCAAGCTTGGAGCACCTTCAGTATAAACAGAAGCAGACCACCAGAAAGTATAATTCCTTTTTGGCTCTCTAGCTAAAATTTTATCAACATCTTCATGAAAGGGAACAACTTCAGCATAAACTCCCATTTCTCTGACTCTTCTTGCAATCAGTTGATTATATTGAGAACCAAAGTCAAGTATAATAATTCCAATTTTTCATTATAAAAACCTCCACTATTAAATTACATTATTATATCATATTTTTCTTTATAAAAACGAAGATTAAAGAAGAATTTTTATCTAAAGGTAATTTAGGTACATAATGAGTTCCATTTTCAATGAAATATTTAGTATCATTTTCATCTTTTGAATCGGTAAGTTTTACTATATCTTTAGCTTCTCCTAAAACTATAACTGCTTTTTGATTCATAATCTTCAGGAAGTTCTAAAACTTCTTTAAAAACATTTTTATTGTATGACATAACTATACAAGCTCCATAGCCAAGCTCATTAGCAAGTAAAGCAATGTTTTGAGAGCTATACCTACATCAAAAATATTGTAAAAATCAGGGATATTAGTATCTTTTGCTGAAATTAATATATAGGCTCTAGGTCTTTCTTCAAGAGTAGCTTTATCTTCAAGTTTTAGTAATCCTCCTAAAGGCAATAGCAGAAAAAAGTTTTTACATTTTTCATCATCTACAGTGTAAGAATATCTTAAAAATTGTGAATTCTTAGCTGAAGAAGAATATCTAGCTCCTTCTAGAATTTTTAAAATTTCTTCTTTCGAAATTTTTATTAGTGAATTTTTCTGTGTGAACGAGTATTTTTATTTTTTTCAATCATAACAATAACCTCCCAAACAATGAACTTAATAATAAAATTATATTAGAATTTTAATATTTTTACAAGAGAGAGTCATAAAACTCCTTTTTACTTTTTCTGAGTTGATTTTAATTAAAGAGAATTTACTAAAGAATTAACTTTTTGCTGCTAATCTAGCTTTCTTTCTAGAAGCAGTATTTTTTTCTTTAAAAATTCCTTTACTAACTGCTTTATCTAATTCTTTGTATGCAACTGATAAAGCTGTTTTTATGACTTCAACATCTTTAGGGTTCTAATGTAGCTAAAACTTTTTAGCCATAGTTTTAACTCTAGTTTTAACTGCTTGATTTCTAACTCTATTTCTTTCTGCTACTAATACTCTCTTTTTAGCTGATTTTGAATTTGCCATTTTAAAAACTCCAAAATGATTTTATACCTATTAAAAATAACATAATTAAATTAATATTCAATTAAGCTTCAAAGAGACACATATTTTACAATGGATCGTTAGTATTATACTATGTTTTGTTAAATACAAGTAGAAATTTTATTAATTAATAAAAATCTATTTTAAATTGTTTCATATCAGTATAGAATTTATCACTTAAATAGTAATATCTTTCTGATGTATTCATCAGCTTGACCAGCATTATGAACTTCAGAAATTTCTTTTAAAGATAAGTTCCAAATTTTTCCATGACTTCAGCTACAACATCAGGATCTTTTTCCATTTAAATTTCTAGCAACAACATTTTCTTCCATTTTTAAATTGCTACTAACATTAATATATTTTTGTTCTTGAATAAATCTGTTAATATTATTTATTACATCTCTAACTTCTGGTTTCATTAAACTCCTCCTAAAATAATTTTTAATAATCTTATTATACTATATTTTATTAATTTTGAAAAATTAATTGTAATTTGCTATATAATAAAAATATAATTGAGAAAAAAATGAGAAAGAAAAAGGTGAAATATGAAAAATAGCAATATTTCTATTTGAGGGTGCAGAACTTTTGAGATAGCAAGTTTTACAGATATCTTTGGTTGGAATAATATAGTTGGCTTAAAAGAATTTAGAGATATAAAGGTGGAAACAATTTCATATAAAGAAGAAATTAAATGTACTTGGGGAGGAACTTTAAAAAGTAGAAAAAGCTTCTTACAGAAAAATAATATAGAAGAGATTTTCTCTTATGATGCCCTAGTTATACCAGGTGGTTTTGGTGGAGCTAACTTTTTAAGGATAAGGAAAAATGAAATATTTAAAAATTAGTTAAATATTTTTCTGAGAACAATAAAAGTATTGTGGCTATTTGTACAGCTGTTATTAATTTAATAGAAACAGAGAAATAAAAATAGGAAGGTGACAACTTATCTTTTTAGATAATAAAAGATATTTTAATCAGTTAAAAAATTTGACATCATTCCTGAAGAAAAAGAAATTGTTATAGATGAAAAATCTATTTACTTGTTCAGGAATGGCTAATGCTCTGGACTTGTCACTATTAATTTTAGAGAAAATGACATCTAAAGAAAATGTAGAAATAGTTAAGAAAAATATGTTTCTAAAATAGCTATTTTCTTTTTACAAAATATATGATATGACTAAAGGGTTTACAAACTAGAGGTGGTATAATGAAAATAGGGTGAAAACAAAGTTGTAGCATTGGATTATAAAGTGTATGATGCAGATACAAAGGAATTATTAGAAGATACAGCTGAATTAGGGTCCTTATTATTATATTCAAGGTATGGGATTATTCCTACCAAAAATAGAAGCTCGCATTAGACAGCAGATCAAAAGGATACAAAACAACAATTGAAATACCTATGGAAGAAAGCATGGAGACTATGACGAAGAATTAGTTGAAGAGTTAACAAAAGGCTGATTTCGCAGATTTTTGAAGATATCTATGAAGGAATGGAATTCGTAGTAGAACTAGAAGATGGAAGTGAAATGGTAGCTGTTATAACAGAAATTGATGGAGATAAAGTTTATACAGATTCTAACCATCCATTCTCTGGAAGAAACTTACTATTTGAGTAGAAGTTGTTGATGTAAGAGAAGCTACTGATGAAAGAATTAGATCATGGTCATGTTCATGAATACGAAAATGAGGAGTAATATAGTATGAAAATAGCATTAGGTGCAGATCACGGTGGATTTGAATTAAAAAGAAAAATAAAAACAACATCTAAGCAAAAAAGAAGGAATAGAAGTTATAGATTTTGGAACTAACAGTACAGAAAGTGTTGATTATCCAAAGGTATGGTCATTTAGTTGCAAATAGTGTAGTTAATAAAAGAAGTTGACTTTTGGTATTTTAGTTTGTGGAACTGGTATAGGAATTTCTATAGCAGCTAACAAAATTAAAGGTATAAGAGCTAGCAAACTGTACAAATACAACTATGGCAAAACTAACAAGACAACACAATGATGCAAATATTTTAGCTTTAGGGTGCTAGAATAGTTGGAGATGTTTTTAACTTTAGATATAGTTGATGAATTTTTAGCTGCTTCTTTTGAAGGTGGAAGACATCAAAAGAGAATAGATGAAATAGAAGCTTGTAATTTATTTTAAGTAGGTGATAAGATGGCAACATTATTTACAAAGATTATAAATAGAGAATTCCTGCAGATATAGTGTATGAAGATGATGATGTAATTGCTTTTTAAAAGATATAGCACCAGTTGCACCTATTCATGTACTTGTTGTACCTAAAAAGAGATTCAAACTATCAATGATATAAGTGATGAAGATGCTTTGCTAATTGGAAAAAGTATATAGAGTAATAGGAAAAGTTAGCAAAAGAATTTGGAATAGACAAAAGATGGTTATAGAGTTGTTTCTAACTGTAATGAACATGGAGGACAAACAGTATTTCATATCCATTTCCATTTGATAGGGTGGAAAACAATTAGGAACTATGGTTTAGGGAGAAGAAATGATATTAATATTAATAGTAATGGCTTTAGGCTTAGTGGCATGCGAGAAAAATTTCCATATACAAGTCAAAGTACTAAAGAAAAATGATAAAAAGAACTAAAAGTAGCTATGGAAAAAGCAGAAGAAACAAGAAGCGAGAAGGATGCTCAAGTACTTTTTAGAAAAAAATGGGTGAAATAATAAAAATCTCAACTGAATTAGAAAAAGAAGTTCAGAGGGAGATGAAAAAAAGCCAAAGAAAGAATTAGATAAGTGGGATAAAATGATAAAAAGAACTAAAACCACAATAATTTAAAGAAAAAGTGTAGTTATTGCTATTAGCTACACTTTTTATATTCTAATATTTTCTAACTTCCTAACATTGTTAGAATATGTTTAGAATATGATTTAGAAAATAATTTATGCTATAATGAAAATATAAAAATATAGAGGTGATAATATGAAACCAATAATTGCAATAGTAGGAAGACCCAATGTTGGAAAATCTACTCTTTTTCAATAATTTAATTGGAGATAAAGATAGCTATAGTGGACGACCTACCTGGAGTAACAAGAGATAGATTATATAGAGATACAGAGTGGAGTGGTTCAGAATTTGTAATAGTGGATACAGGAGGACTAGAACCAAGAAACAATGATTTCTTAATGACTAAAATAAAAGAACAAGCAGAAGTTGCTATGAATGAAGCAGATGTTATTTTTGTTTGTTGTGGACGGTAAAAGCAGGACTTAATCCTTTAGATGATGAGATAGCATATATACTAAGAAAGAAAAAAATAAGCCTGTTATCTTGTGTGTAAATAAAGATAGATAATTATTTTTGAACAACAAGATGATATTTATGATTTCTATGGATTAGGTTTTTGAATATCTTGTTCCTATATCAGGGGAACATAAAAGTAAACTTAGGGGGATATGCTAGATATAGTTGTTGAAATTATAGGAAGAATGGATTTCCCTGAAGAGAAGATGAGGATGTTTTAAAACTGGCTGTTATAGGAAAACCTAATGCTGGAAAATCTTCATTGGTTAATAAACTTTCAGGTTCAGAAAGAACAATAGTAAGTGATATTGCAGGAACAACAAGAGATGCCATAGATACTTTAATTGAATATAAAGATAATAAATATATGATAATAGATACAGCTGGTATAAGAAGAAAAATCTAAGGTTGAAAAGCTTAGAATACTACTCTGTGTTGAGAGCATTAAAAAAAGTATAAAAAGAGCAGATGTATGTATCTTGATGTTGGATGCTAAAGAAGGTCTAACAGAACAAGATAAAGAGAATAGCAGGAATAGCTGCTGAAGAATTGAAAACCTATAATAGTTGTAATGAACAAGTGGGATTTGGTAGAAAATAAAAAATAATGTAACTATGAAGAAAATGAAAAGAAGAATTGTATGCTGAGCTACCATTCTTATCTTATGCTCCTATAGAGTTTATTTCAGCTCTAACAGGACAAAAGAACTACAAAATCTTCTTGAAATATCTGATAAATTTATGAAGAATATACAAAGAGAATTTCAACAGGACTTTTTAAACACTGTATTAAAAGATGCTATCCTAATGAATAACCCACCAACAAGAAAGGGTAGATTGATTAAAATCAATTATGCAACTCAAGTTTCTGTTGCACCACCAAAATTTGTTTTATTCTGTAACTATCCAGAACTTATACATTTCTCTTATGCAAGATATATAGAAAATAAATTTAGAGAAGCATTTGGTTTCGATGGAAGTCCAATAATGATAAGCTTTGAAGCTAAGAGCAAGATATATATAAAATTTTAAAAATAAAAACTTTTAAACTTTTTCTAGGGGGTCTCGTCTAAAGGTTATAGATAATAAAAATTTTTCTCTCCCCCAGAAAGAAAAAGACCCTTCTCTTAAATGAGAAGGGTAATTTCCCATAATAATAATGAAAAATAATAGATATGCTAATCCACAAAAAGTCCATATAAAAATGGACTATT
>BNJT01002029.1_pt1 | contig 46711 bp, 71 predicted proteins | sample 8540491 | NCBI WGS metagenome assembly BNJT01 (sample SAMD00202455, study PRJDB9452) | human saliva metagenome | host: Homo sapiens | reverse complement strand
ATGCTAGCCACCCTGTACCGGAGGAAGCGGTAAACGCTAATATAAAAGGACTGCAAAAATCGAAAAATTTTCTAAACAATATAGGTCTGAAACGGAGCACGCTCTCGCTAGCTTCGCCACGTATCGGATACTAAGCGAAAACTGCGTTTCTCTTGTTTTTCGCAAGTATCGGGCTCAGACTACCCCTGAATTCAGACCTATATTGCCGAAAATCTTTATTATTTTGATTTTTGCAGTCCTTTTTCTTATTCGTTAATCTAACCAGCGCATCTGCCACTCAATGGCAATTTCGCGGACTTCCTCTTTTCCGGCTAAAGCATTGACCCAGTCCTTAGGAATCTGAGACAAGCCGTAGTAAGCTGCTGCCAGGGTAGAAACCACTACAGGAAGGTTCTTACTTCCCTTTACGGAAAGTGCAGATTCCACTGCTTCCTGATAGCTCTTGCTGTTAAGCAGTACCCAGGTAGCTAAAAGAAGGGTAACTTCACAGCTTTCCTTTCCGGACAGCTCCTCCGCCTTCTTTTCTTCCAGACTCTTTAAATCCAGGAAGGGCTTCAGGATGTCAAAGCAGGCAACCAGTGCATCATAGTCCTTCACATCCTCTCTATGCTGCTCCTTGGCTTCTTCGTTCAGGCGCTTCTCTTCTTCGTTCTCCGCCTCTTCCTCTTCGTAGAACAAAGCCACATAATTGGCTGCAGCCTGCAGCTGCTCTTCCAGGCTTTCTCCCCCTAAGTGAAGAACCAGATTACGAAGCATGGTGGCATAAAGCTCTCCTATCAGCATAGCCTTAGGGTTATTGTTTGTTAATCGTACCGCATCATGGAGCATTGCCCTGTCCATGTCACTAAACTGATGCAAACGTCTGCAAAGCATCATGGCAAAAGGTAGCATTCTGGAAAGGAAGGAATCATCCTCTGCATCCACACCGCAATCCTTAGGTCCTTTACCGGTGGCAAAACGCATAATGCTGGCATCCATGGTTTCCACGGCATCCTGCTCCTGTCCTTCCAAGGCATACATTCCCTTAGACTTCCAGTCGTAGAACTTTTCCTGCATATCCGGAAAGGAAAGCTTTCTTTCGGTATTCAGGCTGTGGAACTCTGCCAAAAGAACGGATCCCATGGCAGGACGATAGCGAAAGGCCTGCTCTCCGTAAGGAGCTTCTCCAAGAGCATCTTTCTCCTTGGCAATTCCTAAGCTTCCACCGATTAAAGCGGAGTACAGCATGGTTTCGGAAAGCCCCTGAGTCATGGCTCTCTTTTCTTCATTTTCCTTCGCTCTCTCTTCTCCCCGCATCTTGGCATCCAGAAGCCACTTCACCATATCCAGACTTAAAAAGAAGGACTGGGACCAGGGGTTAATAATCAGTCCGTCCATCTTTCCGGATTCGGAAATGTGGATAGCCGCCTTCAGCACATCCTGCACCGGCATGGCGATAGCCGCTGTTTCTGCAGGATTCTTCTCGATTTGTTCCCCGGAGGTAAATACCGCAATGGCGTCTCTTCCATCCTGTGTGGTTAAATGGTTCAGAAGGACCTGACCATCTGCGATTTCTCCCTCTTTTTTCTCGGTGGATACGATAGCCACCAAAAGCTGAGCATTAAGCTCCATGGCCTGTAAAAAGCCCTGTAATACTCGCTCAATGCCGGCACGCTTCTTGTCTTCCGGCATAGCCTCTCCTTCAGGAAGCTTCTTCTGCTCCTCATGGTAAGCCGCAACCGCCTGAAAAATTCCGGCACTTCCCTTTAAACGCTCTTCCACGTTCTGGGTACGCATCTTATTTTGCAAAGCCACGATGGCTTCTTTTCAGAAGAATAAAGCTGTTGCTGAAAGGATTGATTACCACACCGTCGGAATGGGGATGGTTCGCCGCAATCTGTAACAGCTCCGCCACAGGAAGTAAAACTGCGGAGGATTGCTGTCCTTCGTTCCCCGCCTTCTGCTCTTCCACATTGGTGAAAGCTGCGGCATAGCTTTTTCCCTCCTCGGTTTTTAAAAACTTCAGATTAATCTGCTGCTGACCGTCCTTTTCTCCGGCAGGATCCGCCGCTAGAAGAAGTCCTCCTCCGTTGTTAATCAACTCTTCGATACTGGCAAAAATTTTATTTAAATTCTCCTGGTTTCGCTCATCGGAAAAACGAAGAATACTTTCCTCAAGTCCCTTGGCTAATTCGAGTTTTTCAGAAAACTCCTTCTGTCCCATCTCTTTCATCTAATCCTCCTAAGTCTCGCAAAAAAGGAAATATGCCCTTTTTTGTACTTCAGACAGTATAGCAAAGAATGGGGGATAGAGAAACATTTTGATGAAGAAAAATCAAAATATCACTTATGCAAATGGGCCTGAAAATCAGGGCGAGCTCAAATTGCCCCTCATTTCAGACCCATACTGCAAATCGTATTCGATATTTAAATTGTAATAAACGCTTCTCTATTTAGTCATCCTGCTCTACATCGGCTTTTTCTGATGGAACCGTCTACAGCACCGATTTCGTAATCGTACTCCATGTTTCCTACTTTAAAGTCAATCTCATATACGCCGTCATCATCGTACTCAACGGACAAATCTCTTACCTGTCCGGCAGAAACCCCTGCGTGACCAAAAGCAATAGCCTTTGCCTTGTCTGCACTGATTCTGCCGCCCTGCTGAGGCTGCGCTTTAGTCTGTGCTTGGGTTTGAGGCTGAGCCTGTGTCTGTGCTACCGCCGCCTGTGTTTCTGTCGGCTGAACCTGAACCGCCTGAGTAGTGCCCTGCTGAGTTGTTGCTACGATGTAGTCATCGTCTCCCTCATTAATATCCTCAATAGCATCTGCGATATTTTCCCAGAGGCTGTCATCAGAATCATACTCAATAATGTCACGAATATCGATGTTCTTATCAGCTACCAGCTTTGCAATTTCGGAAATCTTCATCTTTGCCAGCTCTTTGGCATTTAAGGAGCTGGCCTTATTGGCAAGGTTCAGTACGAACACAGCCTTTCCTAAGGAAATGTTATTTTTTTCCTGGCAAATGCGGGAAGCATTGTTATTCTGACTGGAAATCACCTGATGAAAGACTGCTGCATTCATATCTTCCGTGGACAAAGCTATCTCCATTTCTTTCACCACCAGCTTACGAAGATTATCCGCCTTCTTCTGATCCTTATTCTGCACGGTTACCAATACGCCCTTGGTGTCCTTCGTCATATAGCCTTGCTGCACCATGGAACCTACGATAGCATTTAATGCCACCTGTAAATCCACGTTCTGTAAATCCATACCGGAAAGAACCTTATCACCGTCGCCGTTGGTTGCATAAGCTTCTAATACGCGGTTCTTTTGGTTGGTAAGAAGCTCAATTCCCGGGTTTACATCCAAGTCCACCAAGCTATCCACCATTAAGTTTCCTCTGTAATAAAAGATTCCCCCAACTAGCAATACCAAAGCTACGCAAGCTGCTGCCAACTGCATCACTGTTTTTAATCCTGGACTTGTACTCTTCCTTTCAATTCTTCTTACCAGCACTTTTTTTCCATCTTTTGCACCCTCTTCCTTGAATCCAGTTCTGCGGTAATCCTAGTAAATAAGTCATTGGGGATAAGATTTTGAACAGCCTCTTGAAGCTCTTTTTTTCCATATTTTTCCTGCTTCATCTTACTCATCCTTTCCTAAATGCTCCTGCAGCTTCTTAATGCTCCTCTGGTATTTGGATAAAACCGTATTTAAGTTTTTTCCTAAATACTCCGCAATTTCCCTGATTCTTCCAGCCTGCCACAGCATGAAGAAATAGAATCTGTCGTTCTTCTTCCTCCAATATTTCCATGGCGGATTCCAAAAAGCATTCTGTGGTCAGCATTTTCCACGAAGGAAAAAGGGAATATTTGGCGTCCACCGCCTCTTCCACTTCATGAATACTTTCTTTGTTCTTCCTTTTTCGGAAATGCATCAGGGTGAAATTCCTGGCAATCGAAATATCCATGCCATCGCCTTATTTCCCCATGATAGGAAGCTGCATTTTCTGCAATGCTTACATAGGTTTCCTGCAAAAACATCCTCTGTGTCATACTTATTTTTTGTTAAAGAAAGAACGTAGGCATACAATGCATTGATGCTTTTCTCATATATGATTTTTAGCGCTTCCCGGTTTCCCTTTGCCAAAGAAAATATCAGTTCATCCGCTATTTCTTCCTGCTTGGGAAAAATCCGCAATCAGCATACTCACATTGATCATGTTTTTCGTCCTTTCATAAGTACAATGCATAGAGAGGGCATTTTATTGCAATGAAAGTCAACTTTGTATATTTTTAATAGCCGTGCTGGGTAAAAAGCACATTTTCTTTTGGCGAATTTGATGGCAACCTTTTCATTAATCCGATTATACAGGGTCCAGTAAGAAGGGGTATCCACCCAAAGACGGATACTAAACTCCAAATAATCTCTTCCCACCGCGGTAAGCCCTACAAAGGGCTCCGGGTATTTTCGAATCAGCTCATCGTCCTGAATACAAGACTCCAAATATCCCTTTATCTTTTCTACATCCTCATCCCGACCAAGCTGGTAAATCAAATCCACCCTCCGGAAACACTCCGCACTATAATTGATGATATTGGCATTCATCAGGCTGCCGTTGGGAATGGAAATCCGCTTGTTATCCGGAGAAAGAATAACAGTATAGAAAAATACTCACCTCCTGTACCGTGCCTTCATCCGTACCGCTTTTGATATAATTCCCCACCTTAAAGGGGCGGAACAACAAAAAGCATAATGCCTCCCGCAAGGTTAGATAGGGAGCCCTGTAAAGCTAAGCCTACAGCCACACCTGCAGAGGCCAAAAGAGTGATGACTGAAGCAATGGGAACCCCCAAAAATGCTGACACAGCTGATTCCTAAAATCAGATACAGGCAAAGTACGATTGCTCGAAAGAAAAATTCCGAACCGTAGGATCGATCTTAGCTGAAATAGGGTTTTCGGAAGAATATGTCCCAGCTTTTTAATGATAAATCGACCAATCAAAAAAACAATGCCAGCGCCAATAAAAATTTCCCCATAAAACGGGTAAGTCCCAGAGCCAAACCGTTTCCAAAAATTTTGGAAGCTCCAGACCCGAATTTCATTTTTCAATACTTTCTACCTGATTCATATTATCTCCCGTCCCTACCACTGTAGATGGATAAAACTTTTTCCTAAAAATCATACCGGAGCAATATCCCCGGCTCTACTTTTGGCTGTAAAAAATATTTATAAAAATACCGGCTTCCAAGGTTAGATTCTTGGGTCTAACTTTTGGAGCCGGTATAAAACTGCTATAGCTTGCTGAAAAGAAATATTATTCTACGATTTCTCCGTCCTCTACCAGAATATCATTTCTGTGAAGGAAAATGAAGATAACACGTGCAAAGGGAAATTACAGCAGCCAAAACACCGAATAGAGTGGAATCGGAAACACTGCTCATCTTTCCGTATACGGCTTTTATAATTGTAGAAAGAAACAATAATCACTACGATGGTAAAAATAATTCCAACCAATCCCCAAAGGGCGCCGCCAACAAATCCACCAAGAAGGGGAAGCACACCCATGATTGCAGCACTGGCAATCGTGGGAACCTGATTACCGAACATCTCCTGGTCACCTGCAAAATAAGCATAGAGTCCACGATTTACGTAGGGGATAAAGGCTAAAATTGCCTTATCCTCCTGACCGTTATTCTTAGCCAGGGTATAAAGAGCGTAAGCCTCCAAGCCGTAGCAAATCAGCCAAAGCAAGATAAACGGGATTAAAAATGCTCCTAATAGTGCAAAGATCTGTAAATATGACATAGTAAGTCCTCCTTTAAGTTGTAGGGCATCTTGCATCCATACAAATCCTGCCCTTGTTAAATTAACACTCCTAGTATACAAAAATAATATAATTTCGCAAGGCTTTTCTTACTTATTTCTAAAAAATATCGTTTATCCTTCTATAAGAAATCGTTAGAAATTCACAGGTTCCTTTGATTTCTCCGGTTCTGGCAATCTTTTCCAAATGTAAAACCGGCCCTATACCATGATATTCTTCCCGTTCCTCCAGCTTCACCTTTGCAGTGAGCTTTGCCCAGTCTCTTGTTGAAAAGGGAGCAATTAATTTCTTGTCTCCCTTGCAGATAAAAACCAAGGAAGGTCATATCCTCCGCACAACAGGTCATCGCCATACGTCCCGGAACAAATTCATTCTCCGGCATATTTTTCGTTTTAAAATCATCGCGGAAAATGTGATTTCTTTATTCAGATAGCGCTCCGGGTTCTCCATGCAGTCCAAGAACCAGGTACCATAATCTTCATCTGCTAAAGTAATGGCATCCTGTCCAAGATCGTAGGGCAGGTCTTCCGGAAGAGCGGTCTGGGGAATTTCTCCATTTTTATCCTCCAGTAAAATCATGGCATTCTGCCCCATTGCCCGAATCTTTCTACGATAATCCACCAATTCTTCATTGGACAGATTATCGCAACGATTTACGATGCACAGCTCCGCATGACGAAGCATCTGCCCCAGGAAAGAACGCATATTGGAAAGATACAGCTTCAGACTGGAGCCGTCTAAAATCGTAATGACCTGATATAAAAACCAGTTTTTGGGCATAGACACTTGGTACTTTGGCTCCCTATTTTGCTGTGCAGAAAGAACCGCTTCACTCATGGGGCCGCCGTATAAATCATCCTGGTTCCACATCCCGTTCCACTCGATTAAGACTCTCTCCGCCTTATACTGTCTTGCCAAAGACTGCAATTTATCTTCCTGAAAATCAGTAATATTTTCCATATACACCGGCGTTGTATGATGCGCTGCCAGCTTAATAGGGTCATATTCCACTTCCCCATCCTCACAAAGAAGAAGGAGGGTATTGCCCTCAGTCTGAAAATATTCCTGCTCCATGGTAAATTGAATGAAGCTGCTTTTTCCTGCCTCTAAAAATCCGTTAATCAAAAAGACAGGAATGCCTTCTCCCTCCGCTTCCCACTGTTCTCCCATTCTACTCTCCTTCCGTTCTATGCTTTCTTCTCCGAAAAAGGAAGATAAGCCTGTTTCTTTTCGGAGAATCTTTTTAATTTAAAAAAATTAGTCGTTAAACAAAGCCTTAATCTTGTCCTTTTGCAGCTCAGTTCCGATAACCACGAACTTTCCGATATTTTCAGGACCTGCCTCACGGATTTCCACCTGTTCCGGCACCAAATCAAAGTTTACCCAAGTGCCGTCTGTGCAAGCCAGCATACCCTTTGCACGGACAATACCGCCGTAAGCACAGCCTTCAGCCATTTCCTCTAAAAATCTCTGCCAAATGATTTCTGTCTACCTTCTTAAATACTTCCAAACCGATGCTGTCAAAAACCTCATCCGCATCATGGTCATGACCGCAACCGCAGCCTTCATGATGATGGTGATGATGATGTTCTTCCTCATGGTCATGGCATCCACAGCCGCAGGACTCCCCCATGCTCATGATCGTGATGATGCTCATGTTCCTCTTCGTGGTCGTGACAGCCACAGCCGCAGGACTCCCCGTGCTCATGGTGATGTTCATGATGATGCTCATGCTCCCTCTTCATGGTCGTGGTCGTGGCAGCCGCAACCGCAGGACTCTCCGTGCTCATGGTGATGTTCATGATGATGCTCGTGGTCATGATGATGCTCATGGTGATGAGCGGCTTTCGCCTTTACCTCTGCCAAAAAGCTCCTCTTCCAGATTCTCTTCCTTCCTGATGATTTCCAGAAGCTTTTCTCCGCTTAACTCCGTTAGGGCTGTGGTAATCAAGTTAGCATGCGGATTGATGCCCCGAACAATATTTACGGCCTCCTGAGCCTTCTCTCCGGAAGCAATATCCATTCTGGACAGTACAACGGAGGTAGCAAAACGAATCTGGTCATCAAAAAACTCACCGAAATTCTTGTTGTACAGCTTTGCCTTTGTAGCATCCACTACGGTTACCGCACCATCCAACTTAACATCCAGATTCTCGGGAAACGGTCTTTACCGCCGATAAAATATCGGAAAGCTTTCCAACTCCTGAGGGCTCAATCAAAAATACGATCAGGGTGGTACTGCTCAATAACTTCCTTCAAGGAGCTTTCAAAGTCTCCCACTAAAGAGCAACAAATACAGCCCTGGTTCATTTCCCTGATTTCAATTCCCGCATTCTTTAAAAAACCGCTGTCCACACCAATCTCACCGAATTCATTCTCGATAAGAACAACATTTTCCCCTTTTAAAGCATCGGAAAGTAATTTCTGTATAAATGTAGTTTTTCCGGCTCCTAAGAAGCCTGAAATAATATCAATCTTTGTCATAAAATCCTCCTTTGGGATAAATACATTTTTCTATGGATACAAGCGCTATTTTTACGATAATCTCAGACCTTGTCAATATAAGCGCGGTATAAAGTTAGCTATACTTAACTTTCTTCAGAAAGATTAAATCATTTTTCCAAAAAATTTTCCTCCAAGACCTGCCACAGCTCTTCTCCGTCCTTCACAAGATATTTTGCCCCATGCTCCTCAAGCTCCTTTTTATCCCGAAAGCCATAAAGACAGCCAATGCTGAGCATCCCCGCATTTTTCGCCGCATCCAGGTCCGTCTTGGTATCTCCCACCATGATGGCCTCCTCGGGAGAAATCCCCAGTTCTTTGCAAGCCGCAAGAAGCATATCCGGATTCGGTTTTAAAGGAATCTTTCCATTATCTCCCAGTACCAGGGTAAAGCTGTCGGGAGCAAATACCTTTGTTCAAAAATAATGGACGCCTCTTCCTTGGGTTTGTTGGTAATGCAAACTCTGAAATCCCCCTTTTCCTCCAAGCGTTTCAGGCAGGCAGGAATACCGGGGTAGGGTTCCGCCTCATAGGTACAATTATCCGGAAAAATGGAGCGATAATATTCATAGGCCTCTTCGTAAAGCTCCATGACCTCATCCCCTTTAAGATCCAGATCCATGGCCTTCTCCTCATCCTTTGCTTCCCATTTTTCCGCCTTCTCATACCAAATCTGCGCATTCTTTTTCCAGGCTTCTTTCCACAAATTTCTTGGTTCCCACACCCACAAATTTCTTTGTTTCCTCCAGACTGACACCCTCCAAAGAAAAAAATGCTCCATGGTCAGATCCATATTTCTTTTCAGACTGGCTAAGGTATTGACCAAAGTTCCATCCAAGTCAAATAGTACTGCCTTGATTTTCTTTCCCATTTTCAACTCCTCTATATACTTTTTAAAAAGCTTTTAGTGTATATTCACTATGCATGCAAAGGAAATCTGCTGTTTGGATTTCTATATCTCAGCTAGTTGGATTTCTATATCTCAGCTAGTAGAATTTCAATATCTCAGCTTTCCTTTGAAAAAGAATCTTGAAAAATCCAATGTTTTCTCCTCCACCAGTATAAAAGAGGAAGAAAGGGAATGTCTATCATGGCTTATTATTACGCGGTAAAAATCGGAGAAAATCCGGGAATATACGGTAGCTGGGCAGAATGTGAAAAACAGGTAAAGGGCTATCCCAATGCCCAATTCAAAAAGTGGAAAATAAGGGAAGAGGCGGAAGCCTATATAAACGGAAACAGCACTTCAACGCCTCATGGCTCCGGAGTATCCTCTCTCGGCTTAGGTTCAAAAACGCCTTCTTTCCGGGAAAAATAAAGAGAAGGCAGAGCTTTTCTCCGCACAAGACGGTTCTCTTACGGCCATAGAAGAGCTTTTTCAGAGCACCAAGACAGACTGTATTGCCTATGTGGACGGAAGCTTTGAAAAAGACAGTGGAGTCTACGGATACGGTGTGGTTTTCATCGAAAAAAATGGAAATATCGAAGAATACTTTGATTCAGGCCGGGAAGAAAGCTACAAAAGCATGAGAAATGTTTCCGGAGAAATATTGGGATCCTAAAAGCAGCTTCCTGGCGGTAGAAAAAGCTACTCTTCCATCGCCATATTCCATGACTACCAAGGCATCGCCTCCTGGGCAAAGGGAGAATGGAAATGCAATAAAGAAAAAACCATAGAATATAGAGAAAAAATGCTGGAATTCCAAAAGAAGCTGAAGATTAGCTTCCATAAAGTTCAAGCCCATAGCGGGGATTACTTTAATGAAAGAGCCGACGAATTAGCTAAAAAAAGCAGTCGGAATTTCCTAACTATTCTTTTTTCGAAGAAGAGGCTTTAAGCAGGAGCACGCTCCCGCTAACCTGCGCCTCGTAGCAGTACTAAGCTAAAAGCTTCACATTGTTCGCTTTTAGCAAGTACTGACGGGCTCGGATTACTCCTGCTTAAAGCCTCTTCTTCGAAAAAACTGTGTTGGCATGGCAAATATCAATTTGCATATAAAGCGAATAAGATAAAGTGAATAAGCTATTGTTTACAAAATATACCGGCTCCGAACGGTGGATGACCATTTTACCAGCTTTTCAGATTTATATTCTGAAACAGGGTAATCTGAGGCCGTCTGTACTTGCGAAAAGCAAGCGAAGTACAGCTTTTCGCTTAGTACAGCTACGTGCCGAAGTTAGCGAGAGCGTGCCCCTGTTTCAGAGCTATAATGCAGAAAAGCGGAAACCTCACAACAAAAGGTCTCCGCTAATTCTATTGCTTAGAATAAGCAATTTAAAAATTTGACAAACGTACTATAAAAGGAAAATATTATTCTCCTCGCAAAGCTTTCGCATCTCCTCCGGCCAGATGGATGCCTGTACTTCTCCCACATGAGCGCGGTCCAAAAGTAACATACAAAGTCTGCTTTGTCCGATACCGCCTCCGATGGTCTGGGGAGCTTTCCTTCCAAAAGCATCTTATGGTAAGGGAGCTTTGCCCTGTCTTCATTATGGGAAAGCTTGAGCTGTCTCTCTAAAGCCTTCTCATCCACGCGGATTCCCATGGAGGAAATCTCCAGAGCGCAATTTAAGGTTTCAAACCAGAAGAGGATGTCTCCGTTTAAGCTCCAATCATCATAGTCCGGAGCTCTACCGTCATGGGGTTCCCCGTTACTGAGCTTATCTCCGATTCTTTGAATAAATACACAGCCGTGCTCTTTGGTGATGGCATTTTCTCTTTCCTTCGGGCTAAGATTCGGATATCTTTTGAGAAGTTCCTCAGAGTCAATAAAGTAAATCTCCTCCGGCAGCTTCTTCACCGCATTAGGATACTTATACCAGACCCTCATGCTCCATATGCTTGATAATACGAAAAATGTCTCTTACCGTGTTCTGTAGTACTTCTTCCGTTCTTTCGTCTTTTCCGATGACTCTTTCCCAGTCCCACTGGTCTACATAGCAGCTATGCAGATTATCCAATTCTTCATCTCGGCGAATGGCATTCATATTGGTGTAGAGGCCTTCTCCCACTTGGAAATTATAACGCTTTAAAGCAATCCTCTTCCACTTTGCCAGAGATTGGACAACCTCCACCACTTCCTCTTTGTTCCATGGCACATCAAAGGACACCGGTCTTTCCACACCGTTTAAGTTATCATTTAATCCGGAGCTCTTCTCCACAAAAAGCGGAGCGGAAATTCTGGATAAATTCATCTCCTTTCCAAACTCCTTTTGGAAAGTATCTCTGATATATTTAATTGCCTCTTGGGTTTCCCGAACACTGAGCCTTGGGGAATAGTCCTTTGGAATTACGAGTGCCATGCTTCTTCCTCCTTTAAGTTACATACGATTAAGTGCCTATCATACTCTTCTTTTTTTCATTCGTAAAGACAAAAAAACATCTAATAGGCTTTCATAAAGCATCTAAAAAACTTTCATAAAAATGTCTAGAAAGCCTCCTTCAGATAGTATTCCGCTTCCTTACTTTTTCCCCAACTCTAAAAAATATCCGTAAAGAAAATTTCTTTGGGCCTTGCTAAGGGGACAAAGAGCTGTAGCCATCAGTTTTTTCTTACTGGGATTATGTAAAAGCACATAGCCTCTTCCGCTTAAAAAATCTCCGGCATTGAATAGGCTTTGTTTTGAAAAATTCCTCATAAAGCCCTAATTTCATTAAAAATTCTTTCCGCTTTCCATACAATGCTTTCCCCAGTCTGTAGGGAAGAAATCCCTCATGGGAGAAAGCCAGCCCAGTAACTCTTTATCCATATCGTCCTCCATCCTTAAGAACATAAGTCAAGAATTTTACCCTATAGCTGTTTCTATATAGAAAAACTGTGAAAAAAAGAAAGTCTCTATTCTGCCCTTTCTTCTTCACAGTCCGGTCTATATTTTATCTTTTATGTCCACACTCCGGACAGAATTTACCTACATTGCCGGTATGTCCGCACTCCGGACAATCCCATTTATCCGCTCTTGCCTCTCCACATTCAGAGCAGAACTTCCCGGTATTATGGGTATGTCCGCATTTTGCGCAAGTCCAATCCTCCGCTGTGCCTGCTTCTGCAGCCGGTACGGCACCGTTGGCAGTTTCTTGCATAGGAACATTTACCTGTCCAAAGATGCTTCCTGAGCTCCTGCATTTGCCTGATTTCCGGCATTTTGTCCAGCCTGTGAATTCCCCTGATTTACCCCCATAGAGAAAAGCTCGGAAGCATTGAAACCGCCGGTCTGGTTTGCCATATTCATTCCCGCAAAAGCCATCATAGGCCCTGTAGCGGTATTACCTGCAGCCAGCTTCATGGCATCTCCCTGAGCCTTGGAAAGATAAGCCGCCGCCATTCTGGGATCCCGGAAAACAGCATCTCTCTGCATTTCCTGAATCATCTTCTCATCTTCTTCCGGTGCCTTGATGGAGCTGATACCGAAGCTGGTAATCTTAATACCGTAATGTCCTCCCCAGGTACTGGAAAGAATATCATTTAAGGCATGAGCAATATCATCCGTATGGCTTAGAATGCTGTGATAACGAATACCCTGTTCGGAAATACGGGAAAAAGCAGGCTGTAAATTGGTTAAAAGCTCAGACTTTAACTGAGACTCCACCTCTTCCTTCTTATAATCCCCCTCTACATTGCCCGCAAGATTCCTATAGAAGAGTACAGGGTCCGTAATCTTATAAGCATATTCTCCGTGACAGCGAAGGGAAATCAATATGTCCAGATTAATGTTGGGATCCACCGCTCTAAAAGGAATGGGGTTTACGGTACCGTATTTATTGCCCACAATATCCTTAAGATTAATGAAATAAATGCGTTGATCCTTTGCTGTGTCTCCGCCGAAGCTCAAACGCTTCATAAAGGTCTTAAAGCTTTCTACTACGCTTTCACCCAGTGAGCCGTAGAAAATACTGGGTTCCGTGGAGGAATCGAAAACAAACTCTCCTGCCTCTGCAGACAGCTCCACGATGGCGCCCTGCTCCACAATCAGCATACACTGTCCTTCGTTTACGGCAATGACAGCACCGTTGGAAATAATATTGTCTGAAGCTCGAGTATTGGAACTGTTTTTGTCCAATTCTCTTATGCCCCTTGGTCATGAGGGTATCATTGTCTAAGGAAGAACAATAGAAATACTCTCTCCACTGATCTGCTAAAACGGAAATTCCCGCTTCTTTACCTGCTTTTATCAATCCCATAGACTCACTCCTTTATGGTAAGCAAATTCATTTTTGTCCCTCTAAGACTACCATATTTTCCTCTAAAGGGAAAGAAAATCCCTTTCCAATCTTGACAAAGTTTTAGCGTAACAGGTAAAATGCAGGAGTAAATAAATTGCTTGAAAAAGCATTCAGGAGAAAGAGGGATAGGAAATGAAGCACATTATTACCTTAAGCACCAGAGATTTAGAGAAGAGCGTTGAGCACGGCGGATGTGGAGAGTGTCAAACATCTTGTCAATCTGCTTGTAAGACCAGCTGCGGTATCGCAAATCAAAACTGCGAGAACGAAAACAACTAAGGATTTCTCAAAAGAAGGAGCTGTGTGCAGACAGTTCTTTTCGCCATTGATTGAAACACTATCTTTAGGCATTGATTATCTTTATACATTGATTTTATTTATACTGATATAGTTTATACATTAATTTTATGTATACATTTGTTTTATAGAAGGAAGGGTAAAATGATTCACCAGTATTTGATGAACGGACGACACATTGTTTTGATGTATACAGCGGAAGCATCCATGTTACGGATCCTATGGCTTATGCTGCCATCGGCTATTTGGAAAAAGGACTTTCCAGAGAGGAAGTGCTCCAAAAAGCTTAAAGTGGAATTTCCGGAGAATACAGAGCAGGACTTTCAGGACTGCTTTTTCGGATATAGACGAATTGATTGAGAGCAAAAAGCTTTTTACCAAGGACAACTATGCCCCTTTTAGCAGGAAAGTTAAAGTCCCACAGTGGAAATGTGATTAAGGCTCTTTGCCTTTTGGTAGCCCACAGCTGTAACTTAGCTTGCTCCTACTGCTTTGCCTCCCAAGGGCATTATCACGGAGAGTCAGGGCTTATGAGCTTTGAAACCGGAAAAGAGCCCTGGATTTTTCTCATTGAAAATTCCGGCACTCGCCGAAATTTAGAGGTGGACTTCTTTGGTGGAGAGCCCTTGGTGAACTTCCAGGTTTGTAAGGATCTGGTGGCCTATGCCCGCTCCATCGAGAAGGAAAAAGGAAAGAATTTCCGTTTCACCCTAACCACCAACGGGGTAGGACTCACGGAAGAAATCATGGATTGGGCAAATGAAGAATGTCATAATGTGGTTTTAAGTCTGGACGGACGAAAGGAAGTCAATGATCGTTTCCGTGTAGACCGAAAGGGAAAGGGAAGCTACGATCAAATCGTCCCCAAGTTCCAGCGTTTTGTGGAAAAACGTGGGGACAAGGAGTACTACATGAGAGGAACCTTCTCCCATTTTAATACGGATTTTACGGAAGATATTGCCCACATGGCAGATGAGCTGGGCTTTAAAGAGCTGTCCATGGAACTGGTTGTTTTAAAGCCGGGAGAGCCCTCCGCCCTAACCGAGGAAGATTTGCCCATCCTATATGAGCAGTATGAGAAGCTGGCACTGGACCTCCTTCGCAGAAAAAAAGCGGGAGATCCTGTAACCTTCTACCATTACATGGTGGATTTGGACAGAGGTCCCTGCATTTATAAGAGAATCTCCGGCTGCGGTTCCGGAACCGAGTATATGGCGGTTTCCGCCCAGGGGGAACTTTACCCCTGTCACCAGTTCGTATCCGACAAGGAATATAAGCTGGGAGATATTTGGAACGGTATCACCAAGGAAGAAGCTAGAGAAGAATTCCGAAACACCAATGTCTATACCAGAGAGGACTGCGGAAAATGCTGGGCAAAGCTATATTGCGCCGGAGGCTGTGCCGCAAATGCCTACCACTCCACCGGGGATATTGCCGGTACCTATGAGTATGGCTGTAAGCTTTTCCGAAAGAGAATGGAATGCGCCATTATGATGAAGGTAGAGGAGTCCTTGATGGAGCAAGGATAAGGAAGCCCATTGCGCAAAGTATTTAAGGAAATAGTGTGTTGAATTATAATTTTTACGCTTTTTATAGGCAGAATAGGTCTGAAATTGGGGCACGATCTCGCTAACTTCGCCTCGCAGGGGATACTAAGCGAAAAACTGCGCTTCTCTTGTTTTTCGCAAGTACCCGCGGGCTCAGATTACCCCTTTTTCAGACCTATTTTTGCATAAAAAGCTGTATACGTATTATTACAAATTTGATTTCACCCTAAATGAATATGCAAAAATAACATGTATCAATACTATTTCTTATATATTGCTCAAGATGTATTTCTCCACCATTACTGCTACTCCGTCTTCATCATTGCTGAGTGTGATTTCGTCAGCTATTTCTAAAACATGCTTTTGGGAATTGGCCATGGCAATGCCTTTTCCGGCATACTGAAGCATGGTCAGGTCATTTCCTCCATCCCCAAAGGCCATCAGCTCTTCTCTCTTCCAGCCCTTTTTCTCTAAAAGTCTTTTTAAGGATTCTCCCTTGTCTACTCCTACGGGGCAGATTTCCAGGAAAAAGGGTTCGGAAAAAGATGCTTAGTTCCTCCCCATATTCCTTTTCCAGTCTTTCCTTTAAGGGAAGAAGCTCCTCATGCTCTCCCAAAGCCAAGAGCTTACAAACCTCCTCAGATAAGGCATTGGGAAAATCTTCTACCTTTCGAAAGGGCATCTTATTAATAGTGCTTTCTCTGTCCATATAGGGAAATTCCGGTCGTTCTGTTACAATCTCCTTCCCTTGATAGGAAAGGAGGCCTAAATCCGCCTCTCTTACTACCTTGGCAATAGCTTCATAATACTTTCTTGGAATCGTATGTTCATACAAAACTTCCTTGGTCCTACAGTCCATACAAAGACTTCCGTTATAGGAAAGAACATAGCCTCCCAATTTTTCCAGCTCTAAGGCCTCCCACACCTCGGACATGCCATAGGTAGGTCTTCCGGAAGCCAGGATAATGCTGACGCCTCTCTTGATAGCCTCCTGCAAGGCTCTTTTATTTCTTTCGCTAACTTTCTTTTTCCGAATTGGTCAATGTTCCATCCAAATCCAAGGCTATCGCTTTAAACATTTTAATCCCTTCCTCTATCCTCTATTCCTGTTCATTTTCTTTTTGACACTATTGTTTTTTCTTATTACGTTTTATCTTATATCGGCAAAGCCGTGCCCTCTCTTATATCTCATTCTTCCCGGAATGTAAAGAAAACTTAAATTTATTATTTTTTATATTCTTCTCCCTAACTTTTTCCTTTGCATTTTACGCTTCTCTTTGTTAGTATAACAGAACAAAAATTTCATAACTTATTCAGAGTCGGTGGAGCTACATAGGAGCTAAGAAGCCGCAGCAACCCCGGAAACGGAAGGTGCTAACCTGAGCGAACCATTTGTTTCGATCAACAGAAGATTATCGACCATTGGCGAGCCCAATGGTTTTTTTATGTCTTTTTCGAAGCTTTCTTACTCTGTATACAAAATAGAAAGGATTATTTTTATGTTATTTTCATCAGAACAGGTTTCCAACGGACATCCGGATAAAATTTTGCGATCAAATCAGTGATGCCATCGTTACAGACATTTTTTAAAGCACGATCCCAAGGGAAGAATTGCTAGAATCGTTGCATTAAAGACTATGATATCGTGATTTTGGGAGAAATCACCAGCAGCCATACTCCTGACTACGATACTCTTTGCCGAAACGTGTTAAAGAATATCGGTTTGGAGGACTTGGATCGCTATAAGATTCAGGAGTTGATTTCGTACAGTCTCCCTGATATTGCCATGGGTGTAGACCATGACGGTGCCGGAGATCAGGGAATGATGTTCGGATATGCTACAAACGAAACTCAAGGAAAATGCTTCCTATCCCCTATGTTTTATCCACCAGAGCTTTGCAGAAGCTCCGTGCCTTTAATCTGAAAATGCCTTTTCTATTTTAAAGCCGGATGCTAAGGCTCAAGTAAGCTATGATTACAAGGAAAATCGCATTGATACCTTCCTGATTTCTTCTCAGCACAGTGAATCCGTTTCCCTGTCTCAGGTTCGGGAGATTATTCAGAAAAATCATGGTGGAAACCGCTGCGGAAAATGAATTTAAATACCGACTTCCGCATCTTGGTAAACCCCACCGGACGTTTTGTTCTCGGCTCCTCCTTTGCAGATTCCGGTCTTACAGGACGTAAGATTATTGCCGACACCTATGGCGGCGCTGCTCATCACGGCGGCGGCGCATTTTTCCGGAAAGGATCCTTCCAAGGTAGACCGTTCTGCCGCCTATATGGCCAGAAAAAATTGCGAAGGACCTGGTTTCCGCAGGAAAGACCGACAGATGTGAGGTACAGCTGGCCTATGCCATCGGTGTGGCGGAGCCTGTATCCGTTTATCTGGACTGCTTCGGTACAGAGCATGAAAATGTGGGAGACCTTTTGGCGTTCCGTTATCGAGAAGTATGACCTTACGCCAAAGGGCATTATTTCCAACTTAAATCTTTTTAAATACAGACTATAATCTGGTTTCTTCTTACGGACACTTCGGTAAGGAAAAACCTGCCATGGGAAATCTAAGCAAAATGTCTAAGGATTTACATTTAACAGAAAAATAAAAATAAGAGCGGAAAGTCCTTTTTTAGGCGCCCTCTTTCAGAAGAAACAAAAAGCTTGCAACAGAAAAAAGGCAGTCCCAAAAGACTGCTTTTTCGCATCATTTTTCCATTGATTCTTTTCGGAATCGGCTTACAATTCCTTCTGTTTCTTCTACCCTGTCTTGCTGTACAGCCATAAAAAGTCCGAAGCTCTTGCTGCCCACTTCGCCCCTACTGTGCTTGTTCTTCTTTTTTACTGTTCTTCCACTGCTCATGGGGACTGGGACTTTTAACTTCCTACGCCAAGAAACTGGCAGTATTTGAGCTGTTTCGTAAGGGGACCATAGTGATATTTCTTCTTTCACTACCTCTTCCCTTCCTCTCTTCTTCATCCCCTCTACTGCTCAAGAACTTCCGCCTTCTATCCAAGGCAGAGGTTCAGGAGGAGAATTTTTCTGCATCCCTACAGCGAAAGTCTTCCGAACAATTCCCGGGAAGCTATTGAAAAAGCACTTAGCATTTTTTTCCGGATACGCCCCTTTTATGAAATGAGCTTTTTCCACTATGGAGAAGGAAATACAGAGCAATTTCAGTACCAGTTCTTCTTTACTATTGAACCAGTGGAAGATAGTATAAAACTTCTTGAAAACACTCTGGACTTTCAACAAAAGGTGGAGGAAGAAACTATATTCTACGGAAGCGGAAGACTATCTAATGAACTCTATTTCGATATCAGCATCGATAAGAAGAGCGGAAAGACAGAATTTAGCTTTCAGTAATCTTCCTTTTTAAAAACAGATTTATATTGAAAAACGTTTTCCGTACAGTATAGGTCTGAAAGTGGGGCACGCTCTCGCTAGCTTCGCCACGTAGGGGATACTAAGCGAAAAACTGCGTTTCTCTTGTTTTTCGCAAGTACCCACGGGCTCAGACTACCCCTTTTTCAGACCTATACTGCCGGAAAACTATTTATTATTCTGATTGCTCATAAATGCTTAAAAAGGAAGATTGCTATACGCATTACTCTGCTTCCGCCGCTCCGTCTTCGCCTTCCTCCTCGATAGAAACATAGTGAAGACGAAGAATTACCTTCGCCGTCTTCCCTTTAATGATTAAATCCGGAAAGCTTAGTTCTACGGTAGCATTTTTCTCTTCTTCTCCGTCTCCGTTTTCAGAATTTCCTTCTCCGGTGACTTTTTTTCTCCGTCTTGTCAGGAATATAGCTTAGTTCCACTTTTTACAGGCTTTTCATTTTCATTCTCCGCCTCTCCAAGCAGTAAAACGGGATTTTTCTCTATCTCGTCAAAATAATCAATATTTACATCCCCGTCCTTTTCAAGAACTTCTCCGGACAGAATGGCTTTTTTTCCAGATGGATTGTGTCTTCCAGAATATACTCCCCATCATAAAGAAGTTCTACGGAAGCAGGGATTTTTTTCCTTCATCCATAACTTCTTTTAATTGAATATCCTTATATCTCCAAGCATCATAGTCTTTTGGAAGCTGTTTATCATCTAATTGGAAATCCCAAACAGAGCGATTTGCATCATACACTCCCTCCGTCAGGACCTTTCCTCCCCGAAGCAACTCCGCCTTTGATGATGTCTTTCCCCTGTTTCTACAGCACGGTAAACAAAATGATCTTTATCTGTTGGAAGGGTTTTCACCTCTCCATTTTCATAGGTCAGGCGAATCTCATCCGCATAAGCCCACCTATAATCCTTTTGCACCTGAATAAAACTTGGGAGCTTAATCAAAGAGTCTTCGTTTTGGAAATATACCGGAAAAGTTGTTCCAATTTCCGGTAAGGGGCTTCCCTGTTCTTTATCCACGGTAATGCCATGCTTTGCAAAGTCTGCATAAGGAACATCCTGTCTGCTTCCGTCTGCAAAATGCAGGTCAAGAATGGTGTCAGAAAGATCCAAGCTATCTCCTACTGCTCTGGCATTTGGCTTTCTTGTAAAATCAAAATAGGCAATTTTTTGTTCTTTTCCGTCTTTTTTCAGCTTTCTGGAACGGGCAAGAGCATTATCCACTGCACTGACCTCGCCCAATGTGGACTGGGTTGCAGAAGCTACCGCATCATAGGCTTCGCCCTTTTTCACCTTCAGATTTTTCTCCAGTTCTTTTACATCCTCTAAGCCTTTGAGATAATCAAAGATCTTAAAGGTCTTGTCCTGATAGCTGTCATCTTCCGTGTATTTCACATTGCTGACTTCTGCAATCTTGCCATCTTTAATGCTGACTTTTACGATATCCGGACCGCTTTGCTCATAGTATCTTGACCAAGTTCCCGTACCGTAGAAAACACCATCTGCAAGCAAGTATTCTGCCTTTTTATCCGGATTTTCTTTTTCGTTCTCCGCTTTAGGATTCTCCTGTGGCAGTTCGGTCTTGGAATTTTTCTTATCTTGCTCACTCACTCCGCTAGAGGATGCTCCTGCATTTCCGCTTGCTCCGGCATTGCTTCCATTCCTGTTTATATTACCGCTTTCGTTACTTCCTACTCCACTGCTTCTTCTTCCGGAGTGACTGCGTGCAGAACTTGTTCTCTCCGGATGAGCTTCCGTATTTTCAATCGTTCTGGAAACACCTTTTACATCAGATTTTTTTGTGATAAAGCCTTTTCCATCAACGAACTGCACTACACCGTTCACAGTCCATTGTCCCTCTTCATTTTACGGTATAACCATCCTGCTCATGCCGTTTTGCAGGAGAATTCCCTTTTTCTCACCTTCTTCTTCAAAATAGTAGCAATATCCGTCAATCCATTGCCAGGATCTAAGCTCCTGACCCTCTGTAGGGCTTCCTTCCCGGTTATCGTAAAAGCGATAGGCACCCTTACTGTCTTGATGCCAGCCCCTGGCCATAGTACCCTCTACAGCCTCATTTTTATTTTGAAAATAATAGTTAACACCCTTAATTTCTTGACTTCCCAGAAGCATCTCTCCTGTGTCCTTAGAAAGATAATACCAATTTCCCTTATCCAAAAGCCAATCCTTTACAGGCTTGCCCTCTTTCTCATAGAACCATTTTCCGTTTACGGCTTTCCATTCACCGGAATTTCCTGCCTCTGCAGCAAAAAGCTTTTTCCCTGCACCAGAATTGTGGGCAAAAACAAAAGCAAGGGATAGAATAACCCCTTTCGTCATCTTCTTCATTTTAAACCTCTTTTCAAAACTGTGATTTACGACTCACGTCCAGGTTTATTTTTTAACGCCCCTTACCATGCTTTCCGGTTTATCCAAAAATGAAGTTAGTTCTTAGCTTTTTCTCTGCCGGCATATTTTAAAAATGATAAGAAATCATTTGAATAGAAAAGTTAGTCGAACTCGCCTGTTTTCAATTATTATTATTTAAATCGGTTAGCCATATATACCCGAGCAGTATAATGCCGTTTTTAAGAATAATAAATAAAAAGCTTCGTTATGAACATCATTAATATTTTTTTATATTTTCCCCCATATATTTAAAAAGAACTCATCCCCTTTACAAAGTGACAATGTGTTAGAGAAATCTTCTGAAAATCTCTTTAGAATTTGATATGGAATTTTCATTGTTATTCTCTCATCGTTTTTGTTATGATATGTTGGTTAGATAGTTCTAACTCGATAGACTAGTAGAGCTGTCTTATTCTGATTTAATTGTTTCGTAGATTGGAAAAATCTACATAGGGAGGAAGCGATGAGAGAATTTTTCAAAAATATTGATGGGAAGAAGTTAGAAATTGTTCACGAAATAAAGTCCGCCTATGATGAAGGTGAGATTTCCTGAAGAAGCCAGAAAAAGCGCTGAAGGATGAGTACAACACCTGGCCCCCTATGAAATTGCCATTATCGAGCAGGAAATGGTGGAGGAAACCGAAGACGAGTGCATTAAGGAAGATATTCAGGCCATGCTGGAGGTCTTCCAGGATGTATTGGTCACAAAGGATCAAGAGCTTCCGGAAAATCATCCCATCTCCTGCTATCGTAGGAAAATGCCAAAATGAAGGAATTGCTCCTTTCCGTTGAGGATTTGGTGCAGTATCCTGTCATTAAAAAAATCAATGGCTGGAACTTTACGAGGAATTGTTGAAATTCAAAATTCATCTGTCCAGAAAACAAAACCAGCTCTATCCGGTTTTGGAAAAGAAGGGCTTTACCCGTCCTACCACCACCATGTGGACGCTGGATGACTTTATCCGGGATGAGATTGCAGAGTGCTACAAGCTTCTTTTTAGAGGATAAGGAAGAGGAGTTTATCGGAAAGCAGGCAGAGCTTGTAGCGGATGTTCGGGATTTGATGGACAAGGAGGAAAATATCCTCTACCCCACTTCCTTGGAGATGATAAGTGACGAAGAGTTTCGCTATATGGCTGAGGGAGACCGGGAAATCGGCTTTTGCTTTATATTACCGTTGAGCCGGAAAAATCTCCAAAGCAAAACATCTCCCATACCGCTTCTCAGAGTACCTCTCCCCTCTCCGGTCTTTCCTCTGCTCCCGGCTTTGCGGAAGAGCTTGCCGGTCTTCTAGGAAAATACGGCTTTTAACAATAAAGAAGAAAAATTAAATGTTACTACCGGTCAGCTTACTCTGGAGCAGATTAATCTGATTTATCAGCATATGCCGGTGGATCTTTCCTATGTGGACGAAAATGAACTGGTGTGCTTCTACACCGACACCAAGCACAGAGTTTTCCCCAGAAGTAAAAATGTCATCGGAAGAGATGTAAAAAACTGTCACCCCAAGGCTTCTGTACATATCGTTGAAGAAATCATCCAGAAGTTCCGTTCCGGCGAACAGGATAAGGCGGAGTTTTGGATCAACAAGCCGGACCTATTTATTTACATCATCTACTATGCGGTTCGAGATGAAAAACGGAAAGTCCGGGGTGTGCTGGAAATGATGCAGGACTGCACCCATATTCGTTCCTGCAGGGCTCTCAAACTCTTCTGACCTGGGAGCAGCAGGAAAAGGGAGAAAGCAAGGAGACTTCTGAAGACGAAGACAAGAGGGAAGGCTCAGAGACTTCTGAAGATGTAGGCAATAAAGAAAAGCGCAGGGACTTTGGGAAACGAAGGAAATAAAGAAAACACAGGGACTTTGACAGCCGGCAAGTTGACGGAAATCAACGAAGACACCCTGCTAAAAGATATTTTGGAAGCAGATTCCAATGTAAAGACTCTCCTTTTCCGATTAAGCGACCGTTTTGGGCTCTTAAACACCCCTCTTGCCCGCATTATGATGCCTAAAGCTACAGTGAAGATTATGAGTGAACGGGCAGAGGTGGATTTGACACCCTGCTTCGAGAGCTTCGGGAGTATTTTAAACTATGAGCATTCAAGGTTTACTCTTAGGCTTGGTGTGTTTTTCTCTGCATAGGGATATTTCACTCCCCATAGTGGTATATGCGGAATATTACTTTAGTAAGAAAAATAGCCTGGCTTTTTTCTTAATCGGTTTATTCGCTTGTATCGCCAGCCTTTTTCTTCCTTCCCTTTTTCTCCGGAAGTCTGGCCATCTTCGGCATTTCCTGCTTTTGGAGTATCCATGAATTATACGAACAGGAAAAGAGAGTGGAAAGAGGCTGGTTTCCGAAAAATCCAAAGAGAAAATTTTAGGATTATAAAGAGACTTTAATCATGTTTATAAATAGCCTTTATGCAGTATAGGTCTAAAACGGGGCACGCTCCGCTAACCTCGCCACGTAGCGGATACTAAGCGAAAAACTGCAGTTCCTTTGTTTTTCGCAAGTTCCGACGGGCTCAGATTACCCCTTTTTAGACCTATACTGCATAACAGGCTACCCACTATTTCTGATTCGTTAAATCCTCTTTATAATCCTTCTAAATGAAGAGTACCGTACGCATAACGTACGGTACTCCTTTTTAGTTCTGATACTTCTTCTTAATCCTGGTAGTTTACAATCTTGGCAAACTCCTCTTTGAGAAGCGCCGCCGATTAAGCCACCGTCAATGTTTGGCTTGGACAGAAGCTCCTTGCAGTTTCCGGCATTCATGGAGCCGCCATACTGAATACGAATCTTCTCTCCAACCGCCTGGGAATAAATCTCGCAAATGACCTTACGGATATAAGCACAAACTTCTTCCGCCTGCTCAGCACTTGCAGTCTTTCCGGTTCCGATAGCCCAGATTGGCTCATAAGCGATAACGCATTTTCCGGCATCCTCCGCGGAAATTCCTGGAAAGCCGCCTTAATCTGCATGGAAATCCACTCGAAGTAAATGCCCATTTCTCTCTGCTCTAAGCTTTCTCCGCAACAAATGATGGGGATAAGCCCCTTTTCCAAAGCCTTCTTAGCCTTCTTGTTGATATCTTCGTCCGTCTCATGGAAATATCCTCTACGCTCGGAGTGTCCCATGATAACGTACTTTACCCCTGCATCTACTCAACATATTGGCGGAGATTTCTCCGGTGTAAGCGCCGGACTCTTCAAAGTAAAGGTTCTCCGCTCCTACGGAAATCTTGGAGCCCTGAGTTTCTCCACTACAGGCACAATGTCGATAGCCGGTACACAGAAAACCACGTCTACTGCATCTGTATTTGCCAAGGGAAGCAGTTTATCGCACAAAGCCTTGGCCTCTGTTACGGTCATATTCATCTTCCAGTTTCCGGCAATAATTTTCTTTCTCATCTTCTCACCTATTTCCTATAATTCCTATAAAGCTTACACATGAGCATCATTATACATGCGAGACTACTTTACATATTGCTTTTATGCATACTGATGTTTCTCATGATTTATGACTCTTCTTATTTATTATTAGCAGCTGCAACGCCGGGAAGCTCCTTTCCTCTAAGAACTCTAAGGAAGCTCCACCACCGGTAGAAATATGAGTCATCTTGTCTCCGAAGCCTAAAATATTTACAGCAGCGGCACTGTCTCCTCCACCGATAATGGTAGTTGCTTCTGTCTCTGCCAAAGCCTTTGCTACAGCAATGGTTCCCTTAGCCAATACAGGGTTCTCAAATACGCCCATAGGACCATTCCATACCACAGTCTTTGCAGACTTCACCGCATTGGCAAAAGCTCTGCCGACTTCGGTCCGATATCCAAGCCCAGCATATCTGCAGGAATCTCGGAAATATCCACAGTCTTTACTGCTAAGTTGGCATCATCAATAGGATCCGGGAAAGATGCTCGCACAAACCGCATCCACAGAAGCAGAATCTCACAGCCTAATTTCTTGCCCTTTTCAAGCATTTCTTTACAGTAGGAAAGCTTCTCGTCATCCACTAAGGACTTTCCGATTTCATAGCCCATAGCCTTTTACGAAGGTAAATGCCATACCTCCACCGATAATCAGAGTATTGCACTTCTCTAAAAGGTTGGAGATTACATTTAACTTATCGGACACCTTGGCACCGCCAAGAATGGCAACGAAGGGACGAACAGGATTTTTCTACAGCCTGTCCCAGGAACTGAATTTCCTTCTGCATTAAGTAACCTACTACAGCAGGTCCGGAAATAAACTGGGTAACTCCCACATTGGAGCAATGGGCTCTGTGTGCAGTTCCGAAGGCATCATTTACGAAAACATCCGCTAAAGAAGCCAATTCCTTGAGAAAGCCTCTCCGTTCTTGGTCTCCTCTGCACGGTAACGAGTATTCTCCAGAAGAACCACATCTCCGTCCTTCATCTTTTTCTACAGCAGCTCTGGCATTTTCTCCTACTACAGTATCATCTTTGTCGAAAACAACCGGCTGTCCCAAAAGCTCGGAAAGACGCTTTGCTACAGGTGCTAAAGAAAGCTCAGGCTTTGGCTCTCCCTTTGGCTTTCCAAGGTGAGAACATAAAATCACCTTTCCGCCATCAGCAATCAGCTTCTTAATGGTAGGAAGCGCTGCAACAAGACGGTTCTCATCGGTAATCTTTCCCTCTTTTAAAGGTACGTTAAAATCACAACGGCATAAAACTCTCTTGCCTTTTACGGAAATGTCATCTCACGGTTTTCTTATTTAACTCTGCCATACTTCTCTCTCTCTACTTCGGAAAAAGCCACCGGATTCTCTCCGGCGGCTTTCCGCAAAAATCTATGCCTATAAAATTACTTTACAAACTTCTCGAAGTACTTAATGGTACGAACCATCTGAGAAGTGTAGGAGTTCTCGTTGTCATACCAAGATACAACCTGAACCTCATAAAGGTCATCTCCCACCTTGGATACCATAGTCTGAGTAGCATCGAAAAGAGATCCATAGGTCATTCCGATGATATCGCTAGAAACCAACTCTTCCTCTGTGTAGCCAAAGGTCTCAGGATCGGAAGCCTTCTTCATAGCAGCATTGATAGCTTCCTTGGTAAAGCTTCCTGAGAAGACTTAACAACTGCGAAAAGGAGGGTTGTGGAACCTGTTGGAACAGGAACTCTCGTGCAGAACCGATTAACTCACCGTTTAACTCAGGAATAACCAGGCCGATAGCCTTAGCAGCACCGGTAGAGTTTGGAACGATGTTGATAGCTCCTGCGCGAGCTCTTCTTAAATCTCCCTTTCTCTGTGGTCCGTCAAGGATCATCTGGTCTCCGGTGTAAGCATGGATAGTTGCCATGATACCGGACTGGATTGGAGCGAAATCATTTAAAGCCTTAGCCATCGGTGCAAGACAGTTGGTTGTGCAGGATGCTGCGGAAATGATGTTGTCCTCAGCCTTAATGGTCTCATGGTTAACGTTGTATACGATAGTAGGAAGATCATTTCCTGCAGGTGCGAAATAACTACCTTCTTAGCACCGGCCTGGATATGAGCATTTGCCTTATCCTTGGAGGTGTAGAAACCGGTACACTCAAGAACTACGTCTACGGAAAGCTGTCCCCAAGGTAACTTGGAAGCGTCAGCCTCCTTATAAATCTTAATCTTCTTTCCCTTAACTTCGATATAGTCTTCTCCGGCAACTACTGTATCTTCATACTTATATCTTCCCTGAGAAGAATCATACTCTTTAAAAAGGTGCGCAAGCATCTTAGGATCAGTTAAATCGTTGATGGCAACAATCTCTGTTCCTTCATGATCAAACATCTGACGAAATGCCAAACGTCCGATACGTCCAAATCCGTTAATCGCTACTTTTACTGCCATATCCTTTTCCTCCTACATGATAAATCATTTTAATTTCTTAAACAGCACGTTCATTCTATTGCAGGCAATGTGTTTTGCAAGTACAAATGACGAAAAACGCAAGTTTTTCACCAAATATTTACAGATTCCAGGGAAGAAAAATTAATTCATTATTAAAATAATTATTTTTAAATCCTATTCCGCATTCTTGAAGTTCTTACCATCTTTCTTCCTCGAAAGCCAAAGCATAAGGGCTGTGAAAATCAAAATAAAAATAGGTTTTTCGGCAATATAGGTCAAAAATACGGGGTAGTTAAGCCCGATACTTGTGAAAGCTCGGCGAAGAGAAGGACAATAACAATCAATAATTAAAGCGAATGATACAGTGTGGGTCTATAATAGGCAGTCTGAGCCCGTCAGTACTTACTGAAAGCAAGCAAAGCGAAGCTTGAAGTTAGATACTGCTACGAAAGGCGAGGTTAGCGAGAGCGTGCCCCGATTTTAGACCTATATTGCATAGAAAACCATTTTTGATTTTTACCGCCCTTTTAAATCATTGTCTTGACATAGCCCGCCACATTATCCGCATGGTCGGAAATTCTTTCCAAGTCAGAAATAACATCCAGGAAAATTACACCGGCCTGAGGTGCGCAGTCTCCGAGCTTAATCTAAGAATATGGGTCTCTCTCATATCCTCTTCCATCTCATCCACCTGATCCTCCAGATGGGCTGTTCTTACCACTGCATCCAAGTCATTGTTCTCAAAAAGCATCAATACTGGCTTCAAAGGACTCCATAACCTTATTGGAAATCTTCTTCAAATCATCCTGACCGATTTCCGAGAAAGAGATACCGTGATCCTGAGCATACTGAGCCTGTTCCGCAATATTTTCCGCATGATCCGCTGCTCTTTCCACATCGGTGATAGTATTGAACATATTGGTCACTTCCAGCTTCTGATTCTCATTTAAAGAAAGGTTTCTGATGAATCAGATAGTCCGTCAGAAGCTTCTGCATATTATCAATAATTTTCTCTCTGGCATAAACCTCTTGGATTTCTTCCACCTCTCTTCCAGTAAGATGCCCATGGCGTGAGAGATATTTACCGCCGTAATTCTGGCCATATTGACAACCTCTGCCTTAGTAGCGGAAATGGCGATGGCAGGGGGACTCCAAAATACGCTTGTCCAAGTGCTGAATCAGATTCTTCTCCACCTCCGTGTAGTGGTTCGGATTCTCCCTCATCCTCCTTATCCTGCTTACTCTCTCTAACCAAAGTTCCGGAAAGATTCACCAGCAGATCTCAAAGGGAATAAAACAATGGTACAGGATACGTTAAATATGGTATGGAAGAGGGAAATTTCTGAGGCTTAGTTGTCCCTGGAAAAACTCTTCATTGGAAGACTTAAAAAGAAAATAATAGCTCTGAACAAAAATCGCACCGGTCACATTAAAGAGAAGGTGAATTACCGCCGCTCTCTTCGCGGTTCTGGAGGCTCCGGTAGAGGAAAGCATAGCGGTTACACAGGTACCGATGTTTTTGTCCCAGAGTAATATAAAAGCCCGCGGCTCTTGGTACCGCACCGGATAAAGCCAAGGTCTGAAGGATGGATACGGAAGCTGCAGAGGACTGGATAATTCCCGTTACCACCGCACCGGTAAGAATACCGAGGATAGGATTGCCTCCCATTACCTGAAAAGGCTTTTGCAAAAATAGAGAATCCGCATAGGGAGACACGGAATCACTCGTAAATTCCAAACCGATAAAGATAAAGCCTACACCGATACAGAAATTGGCTACAAGATCATCTTTACCTTTTTTCCCGAAAAGAAGGCGAAAGGCACCCACTCCGACTAAGAGCGGTGCGAAAAATTCCGGTTTCAGAAAAGCCAGGGAGGAACTGGACACCTGGGTTAAGGAAACCATCCATGCAGTAATGGTGGTTCCGATATTGGCACCCATGATAATGCCGACGGATTGACTAAGATTCAGGATTCCGGCATTTACAAAACCCTACCACCATAACCGTGGTTGCAGAGGAGGATTGCACAAGAGCTGTTATGGCTGCTCCTAAAAACAACAGCCATCACACGATTTCCGTTACCAAATTCAGGAACTTGACATACAGGGAGCTGGCGGCTTTTTGCATACCGTCACTCATCACCGTCATACCGTATAGAAACATTCCCAAACCACCAATTAAGCCAAAAAGGCTTCCGATGAATACCATGATTCTTTTTCTCCTTTTCTTTAGACCCGTAAAGAGACCGTTTCCTTCGGCTCTTTCTGTAGTCTATAACCCTACCCGACTTCCCTCCTGAGAAATCCTGATAACGTAAAAAGCCAGTGTAAAAACACTTGGCTTAGTATACAAATACTTTCTTAAAAACAAGGAATTTCTCTTGAGTCAGGAGAGGGGCAGTGAAAACTCCGCACTACAACAAGCCTTGTTCCCAGCTTCCCTGCAATGTTTTTTTCAATGCCATATTCGTTCCTATCTCATTTCCTTATAATTTATCGACCTATTTCAAATTTATATAAGAAGGGGCTGTAAAAACGAGTATCGCACACTACACGTGCGATACTCGTTAAGAATTAAAATAATTTTACAGCCCCTTCTTGGAAAATCTTATTCCTCTGCATCTCCAAAAGCTATCTGTATAAGGAAGACCTGCATCCTGCACATCCTGCTTTTCTTCTCCAATGGGATAAGCCAGGAAGGAGTTCTTGTCCCATTGCACTACGCCGATGGAAGTTATTAATCCGCAAATAAAAGTGAAGAACAGCTGTAAACCGAGGTTCTTAAAATAATCTGCCTGCAGATTGGCGGTTTCCACAATAGCCACTACATTTTTAAACGTAAAAAGACAGGCTGAGCTTTGTCCCTCCATGCCGAACATATCCGGTGTAAAAATATCGCTGAATCATTAATGCCCAATCCAGACGGTTAATTAAGTACATAGCTGCCAGCATAATAATGGCGGAGATGATAATACCGATCTTTTGAATTCGACCGGCGAAGAACTTATATCCTCCCATAACCAAACCGCCCATGACTACACCGCCAAACCAGCTTACATAGCCCAACTGAGAAATACTGAGAACCACTGCTCCGGCTACCACTGCTCCCAAAAGAGCACCTACTATTCCCAATAAGATACTGCTTGATCCTCTAAGGGCAATCTTCTCCTGCTTTTTCCTGAATTGCTCTTTTCAATATCTGTATATTCCGCTTTTGTAATAATCTTTACGCCCTGGGCAAAATAGGTGGATACTCCTGAGTAACGCCGCTGATTTCCGAACAATTCTGAAATCCCCTATCCTGCAGGAATCTGGCCAAAGCCAGTAAAATCTCTTGGAATCTTTTTCACTGTACCGTCCTTGGTAAAGCTCCGCCAAAGTAGAAAACCACACGATAATTTTTCTTGTTCACTCCTATAGTCTTTAAATATTTATTATACTCTTTGATTCCTTCAAAGTCCGCCTTTGTGGGCTTCTCTCCTTTGGTAACGGAAATATTCAGATAATACAGGGAACCTTTATCCGCATTTGTAATCAGCATATCATAACCGCCGACATCTCCCACTGCAGCATTACCGTTCTTATCATAATAAAACCTAAGCCCTCTGCCAAAAGCCTTCACTAAAACCATCTTTTATTTCCTCCGATATTTTTTTGGGCTCTTAATTTCTTAAGAATACTCCGTAAATTTTTATGAACCTTTATCATTATACAGATAATTCCTAAAAATCCAGTGATTTTTAGCGGACAGTAGCTTTCCCTATGCTATGGTTGAAATACGGATTAAGAATAAAGACATTAGAATAAAGGACTGAGATGAGGCATACTCAGATACCTCACTTCAGTCCTTTTTCTAAAAGTTCATCTATTGTTTTATTTACAATTCACGGAAATGTATTTTAAGAGGAAAAGCCATAGTAAATATTGACACCCTTTACCAATCCATCTGCCAGATTGTTTAAGGTCTTTTCACCATGGTCGGAGACCTTATCTCCCAACTCAATATCTACGGAAGGAATGGTGGAATAGGAGGTTTGGGTTAAATCCATATCCATTCTTCCCTTTCCGAAAATCTTCACTCCCTGTCCCTTTAATCCACTAATCAGGCTGTCTCCCAGCTTTTCGTGGTTCTGCCAGTTACTTGCCACCGGCTCCATTCTCTTTAATCCATCCGGAACGGACATAAAGAAGGCTCCTTGTCCTTGGTAGTTGCATCCCAATGCAGAGCAATGTGGGCATCCGCCTTGTTGTTGGCTAAAACGGTACGGGCAATATTGTCCAGCTGTACATCCTCTTCACTGCGGATCATCAGCACATCATAGCCCTCTGCCAGAAGTTTTTTCCCTAAAATATGAGCCATCTGCAGTGTTACGGTTGCCTCTTTAGTACCGTCCTGGAAGGTCATGCCGGAGGATACTGCCAAAGCCGTAGTCACGCCTGCCGCATTGGTTCCGCCGGTTAACTTTCTGGTGCCGTCCGGATGGCAAAGGGTTCTCTGCTTCTCTCCCCTTGGTTCCGTGACCTGCATTTACCGCAATGGTAATATGCTTCGGCTCCATAACATCACTGGTATATAAAAACGGCCTTTCCTGTATTGATTTTAAATTTCCCGCATACTTCCAGTTTAAATTTAAACCGATTTCCGTTGCAGCGAAGCTTTGCATCCCCATCACAAGGGATAAGGCCATAGCTAAAACTACTCCTCTTGCTTTCATTTTACTCCCTCTTTTCCTTTTTTATTCTCCTAGTATATCGACCGTTTAAGCATAACGAAGTAGCCTTTTCTATACAAGCCCCTTTCCTTTACAGTGCCATTACGGATTTCTTACAGCACCAAATAGGATACGGCAAACCATAAAAAGAATCACGCCGCCAAAGAGAATTCTATAATACAAGGGAAGGGAAATTATGACTGCGAATATAGCGTAGCAAAAACGAATACAGTATAGGGCTGACAAAATAGGGACAGCATGGATAAAAGCAAGATAAACCATTGTCCTGCACCAAAAATTTCCCCGCGTGCTAATCAGTTTTAAAAGACTGCTCCTGCCATTACCGGCACACTTAAGAAGAAGGAGAATTCCGTGGCTGCCAATCTTCCCTACGGATAAAAGCATAGCGCCCAAAAATAGTAGCTCCTGAACGGATGTTCCGGAATCAGGGCCAAGCACTGAAAAGTCCAATCAGAAGAGCATTTTTCCAAGAAATATCCTCTACCGTTAAAGTATGGAACTGATGTCCTCATTTCTTCTTTCCAGTTATAATAAAGAAGATACCGTAAAGAATCAGCATCATGCGCCACCACAAAGGCATTGTAAAGATGGGCATCCAAAAATCATCCAGCAGAAGACTCTAAACCGCTGCAGGAAGGGCAGGCCACTAAAATCTTTCCGATTAAAATGCATTTTCCTGCTCCAAGTAGTAGCTCTTTCCCTGAGATCTTCTTGCTACGGGCCAGATACGGAAGAAAAATTCTTTTGATTACCGCCCAACTGCCCCCAGCTGAATCAAAACTCAAAGGTGGAGAAAACTCCTTGCTTTGCTGCAATGGAATAAATACTTTTGCAGTAAAAATCATATGTCCTGTGGAGGAAACGGGAAGCCACTCGGTAAAGCCCTCCACCAAAGAGAAAACAATGACTTTTAATAACTCAACAATGTTCATGAAATATTCTAACCTTTTCTATTCTTATGCCTTTAAAGCCCAATCAATTTCCTCCTGCCCTTCCTTTCGAAGGTAGGGCGTTACACTGAGAAAAAGGGCTTGGAACCGAAAAATCCCCTATAAGAGCTTTAAGGGACTTGGATGGGGGCTTTTAGAGATCAATCGTCTTTTTGATGAATCATCTTTGTTTTACTCTGAGCGGAAGAGCCCTCAAAGGATATAAACCACAGGCTCTTCCTTTTCTTCTATAGCCCGAATAGTGGCATCCGTAAATTTCTCCCATCCGATGCCCCTATGGGGAATTGGCCTCATGGGCTCTAACCGTAAGCACCGTGTTTAAAAGAAGCACCCCTGTTTTGCCCAGGCATCCAGCTCTCCGCTCTTCGGAATTTCACATCCTATACCTCCTGTAATTCTTTAAAAATATTCTGTAAGGAAGGGGAAAGGAATGCCTTTTCCCACGGAAAAGGATAGCCCCTGGGCTTGCCCGAAGTTATGGTAGGGATCCTGTCCCAAAATGACGACCTTTAACTTTTCATAGGGACAAAGGCTATAGGCTCGGAAAAGCTTTTCCTTGGGAGGAAAAAATAGTATGATGCTTATACTCTTCTCTCACGGTTTCATAGAGTTTTTATAATAGGGTTTTTGAAATTCTCCTGCAGCTTGCTTAGCCACTGCCCTTCAATCATGTGCTTCCTCTTCCCTTTTTGTTGGTAACTTGTTTGTAAAGATCATAGAGGAAAGATCCTGTCTTTCCCTCATTGGGATATTCATCTTCCTCGATATCTAAAAATATATTTATCGAAAGCATTAATAATTTTTGTTCCTCGAAGAATGCATGCTTTTCCTGCTTATAGGCAGCTCCATAGCTTTTATGAATATGCCCGTGAACCATGTACTCTCGGTTTGTATTTTTGCAACAAATCTCAAAGGCCTGAAAGCCCTGATGGGGCAAGTCTTCCATATCCCCGTAGCCCTTTACCGGTGCATGGGTCAGTAAAATATCAAAACCGTTCTTTAGGACAATGTCTTTTCTTACTTTTTGAATCCGCTTCTGCATCTCCTGTTCCGTATACATATGATCTCCGGGTTTATATCGGAGAGAACCTCCCAGTCCCAGTATACGAAGACCTTTAAAATCATAGACCTTATCTTCAATGCACTCACAGCCCAAAGGCGGTCTTTTCTCGTAGCCCTGGTCGTGATTTCCGTGCACATAAAGAAGCGGTGCCTTTTCCCATGGTAACCAAAAATTGCAGGTAATCGGAATGCAAATCTCCTGCGGAAAGAATCAAGTCGATATCCTTTAACTTTCCCTTGTCAAAATGGTCCCATAACCCTTTATTTTCTTCATCCGCTATACATAATATTCTCACAGTAAAAATCCTCCCGACAGGATAGCCTCTGGGATTCTTTGGTAAATCGATCCAATGGAGGATTTCCACCACATTATCATTTTAACCAACGCATATCTACAATTTCTTCCAAATCTAAACTTTCGTCTCCTTCCTTCTAAGCTTTTCGCTTTGGCTGTGAATTTCTCCGGAGAACGGCGCAAGACTTCCTTCTACGATTTCTTTTCTTAGGATAGAAACCAACTTTTTAGAAGCATAGCTTAAATCCCGGGAAAGAATAATATCAATAACCCCTTCCTTCAGTCCAAAGTAATAGTTCAAGGCATTGTGAGCCTTGGCTAAACTGTTGGCATGGTAGGAGCCCTCTAAAATCGACTGCAAAATCAAAGCATAATACTTTCCCTCAGTCATAAACCGGAGCCGCCACATTAAAGACCTTCTCTCCCTCTTCTCTGATATACAGTCCGAACTCTCTGCTGACTTCCGTGGGTTTTGCAAATTCCGGTCCGAAATCGTTTTTGATTCCCTGCTTCCGAAACTCTTCCTTCCAGTTTCCGTCCTGCAAGCCGCTCCAGGAAAGATGTACTTTGCTCCAGGGATTGATAAACTGGGCGCTGATAGCGAAGGCATTGATATTGGCAATGGTTCCGTACAGAGGAACTGCTCCACATAGCCTAAATCATTTCCATCAGTAATGGATGCCGCCAAAGCTCCCATCAAAAACTTGGCTTCATACATTCTTCCATAATAAGTACGAATGGAATTGTAAGAGGTATTTACCGAACAATTCAGGATAGAGGTCTCCGGATGCTCCAGAGCCATCTTGATACTGACCTGAGCCATCAAACTGGCTGTAGTGAAAATGAGCTCCGCTCCCCAATGAATAGCCTCTTCTATACTGTCCTGAATACGCTCCTCCGTATTACAGGATTCGAAAAATCTTCGTTTCCACCAAGCCCCGGAACTTCTCCATAATGTAATCCGTCCCAGCTCATGTGGGCGTAAGCCCAGGTGGAATCTTGTACCGTTCGTTCATACAGAAAAGCAATCTTCAGAGGATGCTTTCCGTTATAGAGCTTTCCGCTCTGGAAAAGGTCCATAAAGCCGCTGACTTTTTTCACTTCTTCAGGATTCTGTACCAGCACCACGTCTCCGGCAGATTTCCTGTATTCATTCCAGAGACGTTCTATATTTTCTTTAATTTCCTCCGTGCTGTTATGCAAAAATGGATTCCATCCCGAAGACGGTAAGATAAACATAGAAAGCATCTCCGATGGTATTTCCCAGCTTTCCTCCGCCCATTTGCATATAAAAGCTCTGCAAAACGGGAATAGGGCCGCCCGAAGGTCTCGGCAAAGCTCCTCTTCCCAAAGCTCTCCGGGTTTTTTCCCCATTACCTGACAAAGACGGTCGTAGGCTCCCAGCTCGGAAAAACGAATTCTATAGATGCCGGTACATTTATAAAAATCCACAAATTCATAATACAGTTTATTTTCCTGTTCCTCTGTGCGCTCGGTAATATACGAATTACTGTGAAGGGAATGGAAACTCGCTTCATTAAAGCGGCTGACGAAACTCTCTTGTTTCCTTCCTGTACATAAAATTTGTACATATATTCATAAACCAAAAATAGGCTCCTGAACGCCTTCTTCCTTTACGGAATCATAAAGAGACGACCATTTAAAAGGCAAATTCCGTTTTTTGCCCCTAAAATCGGCATGAAATTCTTGGCAAAAGGCCTGCTGTCTTCCGGTGGTTTTGGTTCCTACAATATCTTCCAAGGGTATTTCCAAGACGCCAAGGCGGTTCTCTCCCTGTATATCTTCATCCTTTAATTTATCATCCAAAGCTTCCAAATAAGGATACTGTCCTGTCAAAAGAGCATTTCTATAGGCTCTGTCTCCTATTTTTGGCTTCTAAATAATCTCTATCATGACTACTCCTCTCTAAGAAACAATAAGCCGATTCCTGACGAGTAAATTTCTTGCCATATTTTAGCATAAGTTCCCTGTTTTGCGTGCAATATACAAGCGTAAATTTTTATTAACCTTAGTTCCATACCAAACCATATTTCTTTATAAAACCTTAGCTCTGTATAAAAGCTTAGCTCTGTAAAAGCTCCATATAATATAGGTCTGAAAACGGGGTATTTTCGAAATCCCCATCTTCAGACCTATTCTTTAAAAGCATTATTCTTATTTGATTTTTTTACCGCAAGACCTGTGCTGAAGCACTTATCAAAAATTCTATAGAGAATGCCCGACAAAAAGCCCTATCAGACTCCCTGCAATTCTATATTACTGTGGTCCCTGGGTATTGCCTTCCTGAATGGTTCCCTGTCCCTGAGCACCGCCGGGAGTAGTGGAAGAGGAATTGCTTCCACCGGGGCCGTTACTGCTGGGACCATCTCCGTTTGCAGGACTGCTTTGGGTATTGCTGTCTCCTCCCGGAGTATTGCTGCCGGTTCCGCCGGGTCCTACATTGTTGTTATTGTTGTTATTGTTGCTATTGTTGCTATTGTTGTTATTGTTGCTATTGTTGTTGGCATTCGCATTGGCTTCGGTAGCCGTTACATTGGAAGTATCGGAGGTACATACACCGTGCTCATTGAAGCTAAAGTCTCTTCCCTCCAGATTAACGGTGGTATTGTTGAGCATCTTTCCGTCCTGCAAGTAGTAGTAATGGCTCTTCTCTTTTAACCATCCCTTAACCATCTTACCGTTATCCTGGAAATAGTACCAAGCATTCTCAATCTTGGTCCAAGCTCTTGCCATCTTACCGTTGGCCGGATCCAAATAATACTTATTGCCGTCGGTGTCCGTCTTCCAGCCTGTTTCCATATTGCCGTTACTTGCGGAAAGATAATAGTAAGTTCCGTTTAATTGTAACCATCCGGTCTGCATAGCACCGTCATTTCCAAAATAATACCACTTATCGGAAATCTTCTGCCACTGTCCCATAACCAAAGAACCGTCTTCCGGACGGAAATAATACCATTTATCGGAAATCTTTCTCCAGCCCTTGGCCATAACGCCGGAAGCCTTCAGATAGTACCAAACGTCCTTTCCGTCCTTCTGCAGCTTCAACCAGCCGGTCTGCATGGTACCGTCTGTCTTTAAGTAATACCACTGCTTATCAATCTCTCTCCAACCGGTTACCATAAGACCTGATGGACGAAAATAGTGCCAGGCGTTATTAATCTTCTTCCAGCCGGTTACCATATAGGTATCGGCTCCAATGTAATAATATCCGGAAGATGTATGAATCCACTTTCCGCTAACCTTCTGATTGGTCTTAGGATCCACAAAGTAATACTTTCCGTCCTGCTGTCCCCATCCCGCCGCAAAGGCTGTCAGCGAAAGGCTGGCTACACAGAGCCCAAGTGCCAAAGCTTTTATGCCGAATTTCTTTCCCAGTTTCATAATCTTCCTCCCTTTAAAACGGATTCTATATAAGTCTATGAAAAAGGCAGCTCTCTTTCCTTAGAAAACTGCCTATTTTCGTCTTTTCTAAACTATAGCATAGCATACTTTCAAATTTCTATACTAAGCTCTTACTTTTCCTTAACAATTATAAGAATTTTTTCCGTTTTTAAGGATGTTTCTTAGCCCTTTAAGCCTAATTCCTTATTCAGCCAGTTCAATCCTGTTCTGGTGACATAGTTATAGGGCTGATTGAAGTGAGGCATAAAGAAAAAGATCCACCAAGGGAAGCTCCGGCATGGTCAGTCCCTTCTGAATAGCCAGAGAGAAGAAATGGATGATGGCAGTTGCATCGTAGCTGGAACCTAACTGGCAACCCACAATCTTCTTATCCTCCTTCTTGTAAACAATACGAATCTTCACCTTCGGATTCTCCACTTCCATGAAGGCAGGGAACTGGGTGTCCTCGTAATCCTCGTAGGATACATCCATACCTTCTCTCTCCGCCGCTGCTAAGGAAAGTCCTGTACAAGCCAGCTTGTAGCCGTAGATTCCTAAAGCACTGGAGCCCTGAACCCCAAGCTTTCCACAGGAGTTCCGCAGATATTATGGCCCGCTACAACGCCGGAGCGTACCGCATTGGTTGCCAAAGCGATATAATTTTTCTCTGCCTCTTGCATTGTCATAAAGGCTTGTACAGTCTCCGATGGCATAAACGGAAGGATCGCTAGTCTGCTGCTTTCTGTTTACCAGATAAGCGCCGTTTTGATACAGCTTTAAGTGGTCCGCTCCCAGACTTGCATTCGGTCTGAAGCCCACAGCACAGATGACCATATCCGCATCATATACACCCTTATCGGTCTTAACACCGGATACCTTGCCTTCTCCTAAGAACTCTTCTACCTTTTCACCTAAAGCAAGTTTAATGCCATGCTCCTCCATTCTGTTCTTTAACTCATCAGAGAAGGGAGCATCAAAATATCCTGCAAGGATACGATCCACCATATCGATCAAGGTTACTTCCAAGCCAAGACGCTGGAAGGCTTCCGCAAGCTCCACTCCGATATAGCCTCCTCCAAGGACACATACCTTCTTGAACTCGCCCTTGTTCTTCAGCTTTTCAATAACCTCTGCAGCGTTCTGGTAAAGCTTTACCATCTGCACATTTTCTAAATCAAAGCCTTTTACCGGGATTCTGTTGGGGATGGATCCTGTAGCAAAAACCAAGTTGTCGTAGTGATCTTCAATCACCTGTCCGTCTTTAAGCTGTACCTTAACGGTCTTCTTGTCATAATCCACGGAAAGTACCTGAGACTCCATATTTACCTTTGCTCCCTTTGTCAGGAAGTCCTGAGGCTTTGCATAGAACAGGCCGTCTCCGGAATGAATCTGCTCTCCGATCCAAAGAGCCATTCCACATCCTAAAAAGGATGATGTTGCTGTTTTTGATCATAAATGGTAAGCTCCTGATTAGGATAGGGACAGAATGGTATTTTGCACAGGCTGTTCCTGCGTGGTTAGCTCCTACTAGTATTGTTTTTGCCATGGGATTCCTCCTTGAATTTTTGATATTTTTGTAATAGAATTATTTTATACTATTTTTATGGAGAATAAAAAGTGAAAATAGTATAAAGAATTGTTCTTATCTTATCGGCGATTTTGGATAGGCGTTATAAGAATGAGTAGGCAGTACTCTTTTGAGCCTGTGCAGCTTATAAACTCATGAATTATATACGTTTAAGCCTGCGTTGGCTGTACGCCATAATAAGCCTACGCATTCGGGCTGCACGCCATAAGCCTACGCATTCCGTAGGAATGCTAAAGCAACCGATACGGATTTTTGTCCATAAGCTAGCTTATGAGCAAAAATCTGCATCGGCTGCTTTTATAAAAAGTAGCTTCGCCACTTTTAGGCTTATGGCTGAGTTAAGACTCTTGAGCTAATGACTGAATGGCTACTTTTGAGATTATACTTTATTGCCAAGTCTAGCTTCATGGCTTTCAAATCTAAAAACGATTCCGGTTCTAAATTCCCAAAATCTTCTTGGCATCCTTGAAGTATCTAAGCATTTTCAGACTGTATTCTCCAAATTCTTGTCCTTTTCTCATCTTATAAGCACACCACAAACTCCATAACAGGCCTGATAATCCCATATAGGCAATCAATAGTTTTTCCAAATCTGCTTCTGTTCTTCTGCTCAGGATCAGCGGTTTTTCTTTTCCTTCCGCCTTCGCCACCTGCAGATAATCTTTTAAAAATTGCTTTGCTTCTTCAAAATCCATATAGGAGTAGATTGCTCCCATGGCGATATCCAGCAAGGGGTCTGCCATGCCTGCGTACTCCCAGTCAATCATCTTCACGCCTTCTTTTGTGAAGATAAAGTTATCCTGCACTGCATCAATATGGCAGAGGCAAAGGGGTGGATTCGTTCCTTCCGTAAACTGAAGCATCCTTTTCATTGCTTCTTTGATTTTTCCATAGTCCTGATAGATTTCTCCTCCTCCTTCCAGGCAGATATCTTCGTAATATTGGATTTTTTTCTCCCAGGGAAAAGGCGTGATTCACCTCTTTTTCCTTCGTGCAGCTTTTAACAAAAAGCTTCATACAGGCTCTTCTTTCCTCTTGTTTGGAAAAAGTCTGCACTTTTCTGGCTTCCCTCATAGTAACGGGAAATCTTATAGCTGTTTTTCCGGATTAAAGTAGAGAAGCTCCTCTGTAATCTCCAGATCCTTTACGATGCTGTAAATTTCCTCTTCTTCTCTTCTGTTAATCAGCCCATGCCGGTTTCCCACTCGGGGATTCGGCAAATGAAATCCTTTCCGGCATAGTCTTTATTTTCACTTTCTTCATGGATGCTGAAAAAGGAAGGATTTATTGGTCATTCCGGCCTTTGGGCAGCGAAGCTTTCACAATGTCCCGCCCGAATCCGAAAAACCGAAGAAATCAGTTCCATTGCTTTCCGAGCCGGAATGGTCATTATACTTTTTCATCAAAAAGACGCAGCTCTTCTAAATTTTTCAAATTCATAAATCTGTCCGTCCTTTTTGCTCATTTCGGTAAATTGGGGCAAATGCTTTTAACTCTAAACGGAGCACATCCTCCTAGTAAAAATCCTCCGTCCCCGGTCTATGGTATATTCCTCTATAAAAGGGGCGAAGAGCAGAGAAAAATTCCTTCTTCAGGAATACAGGACTGTACATACACTGGGCGTCTTCTCCGCCTACTTCCACTCTTTTTAATCTGTCCGTCCTTACCGCAGTCTAAAACCCACTCCTTGGTCTCTCCCCTCCATGTAGCTTGCCGCATACCAGGATAGCGGTTCAATGCTGTGATACATATTTTCCCGCATCCAGTTGTCGGAAGAAAGAATATAAAAGTCCCTCCACCGCTTTACGGGCATGATATAGGGTTCCGATGGTATTCTTCGTTGAGTACTCCGGGATTATAGTAAAAGCTTCACGCCATAAGCATCCACAAGATAGTCAAACTTCTCCTTCAAATATCCTACCACGATAGTAATATCCTTAATTCCCACCTCATGGAGCTGCTTAATCTGTCGCTCAATCATTCTTTCTCCAAACCTCCAGCAGTCCCTTAGGACATCTCATGAGGTTAGAGGAACAAAGCGGGAGCCAAAAGCCTGCAGCCAAAAATCAGTGCCGCATCCACCTTGTGCCCTGCAAAAAGACCTTTCCTTTTTCCGTGAGGTTCCGCTTCTCTCCTTTCCTTCCTGCTTTTTCCAGATAGCCTCTTCTTCCCAATGCTTGATACACTGATTCACCTTTCCCAGGGACATTCCTGTTTCTTCAGCCCATGTGTCTTTTGGCTGTACTCCGGATGCTCCATCATATTTCTCAATAAAATAGTACAGTAAATTCATTTTTCCTCCTCTTCTATGCCAGGCAGTAACGTTCATTATAATTATATATCGTCATATTACAGAACATTATAATAGAGAAAAATTTCTCCTGTACTACTTTTACGATTTTTAAATTTATTTTTATTCATAAGGATACAAAAATGATTTTTCACATCCCCTTATGCTATTTATCATGGGCCCACTTTCACCGTCTGCTCTTTAAATTTCGGAAACTTCATATAAAAGGTCTCCCATAGCTTGGGAAGGCCACTAGGCTCTCGTCCATGAGTGGTCTCAGTAAAATCTGCCGGCTCTCGCAGCTCTGCCATATCTTTGGTAATCACCTATGGAAGAAAAAGGCTTTTTCCTTCTCCTCCGAAAAGCTCAGCAGCCTCTTCCAAATGCTGCAGAAGCTTTTCTCTGCCTTTCCATATCCTCCAAATACTGAGAGGCGGTTTAACAGCTTTTCCTGGGCATAGGTGCTGGCTCGCAGATAGCAGCCTTAACGGCATTATATGATTCAGCCAAATTTTGTACAAAAACGAATCGCTGCCGGAATAATCTGTTTTTCCGGAAATGTTCACCATGGCTCTTCCCTCAATGGAAATCACCTTACTGTAATGTTCTCGTATTCCACCAGCTCTCGGCTTCTAAAAGCTCTGTCTCCGTATAGATGCCGAAGGAGGAGAATAATTCGATAGACTTCTTCGTGGTTAAGGCAGAGATGGCATCCACCATAGACGGATGATTGGAAGACCTCGTCTCTTCGCCTCCTCTACCCATTCCTTTCCGTAGCCGTTTCCATTGAAAATAATCCGCTCATGTTCTCTTAAGAGCTTCTTCAGATAATCATGTACCGCCGTCTCAAAGTCTTCCTGCTGTTCCAGAAAAATCCGCCGCCAGCTGAAACTGCTCCGCCATGTAATGGTGTTCAGGATAATGTTGGCGCCGGCAATGGAATCGGAGGAGCCCACCATACGGAATTCAAACTTATTTCCGGTAAAGGCAAAGGGCGAGGTACGATTTCTATCCGTATCATCTCTTGCCACATCCGGAAGAGAACGTACACCGGTATTGATATGCTCTCCCTTTGTGGATTTCGTGCAGCATAGCCTGTTCCGATGAGTTGGGCTACCACCTCTTTCCAGTTGGCTACCCAAAAAGCAGGAAATAATAGCAGGAGGCGCCTCATCCGCCCCAAGTCTATGGTCATTTCCCCACATTTGCCGCAGACATCCTAAGCAAATCCGCATGGTTGTCCACAGCAGCTAAAACACAAGCCAAAACCAGAAGGAACTGCACATTCTCATGGGGTGTTTCTCCCGGGTTCATCAGATTGATGCCGTCATCGGTGGACAAGGACCAGTTGTTATGCTTTCCGGAACCGTTAATACCTTCGAATGGCTTTTCATGAAGAAGCACTTTAATCCATGCCGGGGAGGTTACTTTCTTTAAATTTTCCATCACCAGTTGATTATGATCCACCGCAAATTGGCTTCTCAAACATGGAGCCATCTCATGCTGAGCAGGCGCCACCTCGTTGTGCTCGGTCTTACTGGAACCCCTAGAGCCCAAAAGCTCCTGATCTCATCTCCATAAAGGCAGCAATTTTCTTCCGGATAACGCCGTAATAATGGTCATCCAGCTCCTGCCCTTTGCCGGCATTCTGCCAAAAGAGAGTTCTTCCGGTATATACTCAGATCTTTTCTTCTAAGATATTTTTCCCGGTCTACCAGAAAATACTCCTGTCTCTACCAACAGTCGCCTTAACGGAACGACTGCTCTGATTTCCAAAAGACGGAGGAGTCGTAAAGCCTCCTGATTAATTGCCTCCATAGAACGGAGAAGAGGAGTCTTTTGTCCAGTGCCTCCGGTATAGGAGCAAAGGCCGTAGGAATACAGAGGTTGTGGTCTCTCCGTCCTTTCTCAGGAAAGGGGGCTGGTACAATCCCAAAACCGTATAGCCTCTGGCTTCGAAGGTGGCTCTTAAACCGCCGGAGGGAAAGGAAGAGGCATCCGCCTCGAACGCACCAATTCCTACGGAAAATTCCAGCTTACTCTTCCCTCTCCCAGGGGCTTAAAAAGGCCTCATGCTTTTTCCGCAGTAATACCGGATAAGGGCTGGAACCAGTGGGCATAGTGGGTAGCACTCTGTTCAGTAGCCCATTCCTTCATTCCTGAGCCACTGCGTCTCGCCAAGTCAGGGCTTAAAGCATAGCCCTCCTGCATACTTTTCTTCAGCTTCTGGTATACATTTTTCGGTAACGTTCCCTGCATTACACTGTCATGAAACACATTTTTTGGAAAAATTTTCTATCCCGTTTCCAGCCCTCATGTTACTCCTTTACCGATTGCTTTTACCAAACGATTCCTCATTTTAGTAGTAAAAGGGCTAGAGACTCATGCTCTGCCCTTCTTCCTCTTACGCTTTATTAGACAAACCGAATAACTCAATCTTTGCCTTTACATTCTTCAATGATTGCATCTGCACCCGGCTTTAAGAGCTTTCTCGGGTCAAATCTTTACTCTTCTGATCGGAACCTGCTTCAATATATTTTCTGGTAGCTGCAGCAAATCACAAGCTGAAGCCCGTATTTACATTAATCTTTGCAACACCGGAGAAATTGCCTTCTGAATCATCTCCTTAGGAATTCCGAACCACCATGAAGTACCAATGGCATCTTCTCCGATTTGCTCCTTGATTGCTGCCAGGTACTCGAAGGAAAGTCCTTCCAATCAGGTGGATAAACACCATGGATATTTCCGATACCTGCAGCCAGGAAGTCGATGCCTAAATCTGCAATCTTCTCACATCAGCAGGGTCTGCACATTCTCCCATACCTACAACACCGTCTCTTTCTCCGCCGATGGAACCTACCTCAGCTTCACGGGAAAGATCTGCCTTATGAGCAGCCGCTACCAATTCCTTGGTCTTCTCAACATTTTCCTCAATATTGAAAATGAGAACCGTCAAACATGATGGAAGTGAAGCCTGCCTTGATGCAGTGAATAGCATCCGTCATAAGAGCCGTGATCCAAATGAAGAGCCACCGAACGGTAATGCCAAGGCTCTTGTCCATAGCCTTAACCATAGCGGAAACAGTCTCAAAAGCCTGTCATATACTTTCCTGCACCCTCGGATACACCAAGGATTACGGAGACTTGGTCTCTTCACAAGCCAGGAGAATGGACTCTGGTCCACTCCAGGTTATTGATATTAAACTGAGGAACGGCGTAATGGGAAGCCAGCGCTTTATCCAACATTTCCTTTTGCATTAACTAACATATTGATATCCTCCTTTTTAGTAAAGAACATTCTATAATTATAAATCTCACCCTAAACTACGGGGAGAGTGTAACACATTTTTAAAGCCTAGGAAAGCAAGAAATGTGAAACCGTTGCCTCCATATCCTCTACTGAGCATACGGTGCTGTGGCGAATTTCTCCCTCCTCCACTTCTTTGACCGGAGCGGGAATAGGCTCTTCCAAAGCTTTTCCAAAGCTTCGATGCCTTCAAATACATCCTTTGGTACAGGCTCCTTTAAGGCCTTTAAAACAGTCTGGGAGAACTTATACGGACTGGCTGTAGAAACCACAAGACACTTGTCCCGTCTTCCCTGCTCATAGGCGTAGTGGTCTGCAACTACCTTGGCTACTGCGGTATGGGGATCCAGAACATAGCCTGTTTCCTTATAGGTCTGGAAAATGCTGTGACTGCCTTCCGCTTCTTTTCCGTAGCCACTGTAAAAGTCCTTAAGCTCCTTCTCCATAGCTTCTGAAATCCGATATTTTCCTTATCCTTCAGCTCTTCCATCAGCTTCACATTCTTCAGCATTTTCTCCGGCAAAATACAGGAGTCTTTCCAGATTGAGGAAATCAAAATATCCATAGAAGGAGAGGTGGTTACATGGAAGGGACGTGTTCTTATCGTAAATTCCTGCGTACGGAAAAGTCTGTTAAGACCTTGTTGTCGTTGGAAGCACTAAAAAGAAGCTTTCCTCACGAAGTCCCATACGCCGGTGCACAATAAGCTGCCAAATATTTCCGAAACTTCCGGTAGGTACGGACATCGTTCAGGCTCTCTCCTGCCTTCAGCTCCCTGCTTTTCATCAAACGAGCAGTAGGTACAAAACATAGTAAACAATCTGAGAACCAAAACGTCCGATGTGAATGGAATTTGCGGAAGAAAGTCTATAACCCTTTTCCAGCAGCTTCTCTTGATAGGCTTTATCGGAGAAAATCTTCTTTACTCCACTCTGGGCATCATCAAAGTTCCCAAGGATTGCCGCCACATGGGTATTCTGTCCCTTCTGAGCCTGCATCTGCCGCTCCTGGAAGGGGAAACCTGTCCTAGGTAGAAGACAATAATCCCACAGCCATCCACATCACAAACAGCCTTCCATGGCAGCCTTCCGGTATCTCCGAGGTGGCGGTGAGAATGCACAACCTTCTCCTGAATCTGATTCTTTTTACAGCTTACCTTCATAAGGTAGGGAAGAATGGACAGCGCCATATCCTTGAAAGCCAGGGTTCTTCCGTGGAAGAGCTCCAGATAGTAGCTGTCTCCCTTTTTTACCACAGGGGCGATTTCCTTTGTGGAAAACTTATCATCATAGGCAGAATTAATGCAGTATGCTAATTCCTCCTCCGTGAAAATCCGTAAGATAAAGCTCATGATTTCATGCCAGATCCTGATAGGATAACGCAGCACAGTCTTCTAAAGATTTCCTCCAGCTTCGGCATTTCCTTCGGTACAAAAGTCCCTCGTCCTTTGCCAGTCCCTGCACAATTACTAAAGAAGGACTTACATTTTCTTCTCTCCGCGAGTGGATTGATAAACCATTTTTCTCCTTTACCACTCATTCTGCTAAGCTTTCAATCTTTGTTCTTCCATCAGATCAAAGGCAACATCATTCATTCCGGAATTCATCACAATATCCGCCTTGGCTCTGGTAGGGCTCCACATACAGGTAATGCATAGGCTTAACCATGTGTTTAAAATACTGTTCGGAAAATATCCTCCACCTGGAGGCCTCTCTCCTTCACATCCCGAATACCCTGCTCTATACATTTTCTCGTCCGCATCCGCTTCCCACATAAATCTGAATATCGTAAAAAGGGAGCGCAACTCCGGATTCTCCAGCACCAAAATCCCTCCACCAGAATAATTTCTTCGGTTCTACAACAAAAAGTACCGGTCGGTTCTGTTGTGAGCACTGAAATCATAGCTGAGAGGAAAATACTTTCTCCCTTCTTAAAAGCCTTCAAATGCTTAATCAAAAGATCCGTTTCAAAGGCATCCGATGGTCACACATTGGCCTTTGCCGTAGGGCAAAGGGCACCCGTCATTGGACTTATAGTAA
>BNJT01001375.1_pt1 | contig 46768 bp, 56 predicted proteins | sample 8540491 | NCBI WGS metagenome assembly BNJT01 (sample SAMD00202455, study PRJDB9452) | human saliva metagenome | host: Homo sapiens | reverse complement strand
GCACATGTATTACACACTTACCTAACTCATCACCTCCTTGCAAAGAGCGTAAATTTTTGAGTGTTTAGCGAAGAAATATTGACAGTAATATAAGATGCATATCTCATATGCTTTTTCTAGACAAATCAAATAATCGTCAGCTGCTTTTTCAATTGGTGTGCTTGCATGCCGATATTAATCCCTAAAATGCCCATGGTATATAGCTACTACGCTGTATATTGGCAATAAGCGCATCAATACCGGTATTGGCGAAACCCATTCGATTAATGCTGCTACCAAAAGTGTTTTGAGCAGAACAGACGCGGCTGTGGATTACCATCTTGTGGACGCGGCGTAGCGGTTCCCACTTCAATAAATCCAAAACAATGCCAGCCAGAGACGTAATTGCAGCACCGTTTTTATGTCTGGTCCAGCTGCCATAAACGACGATGGTGGATTAGGTAATTGCAAACCCATTAACGAAGTTGGCGTACCATGTGGATTAACGCGTGGCATAATATTACCCAACAGGATAAAGCATTAATTGTCAAATGATGTGCTTGCTCGGGGTCAAGTTTAAATGGGCAGACGAATAATTTTTCATACCACATAAGGTTCTCCATAACATAAAAAGCTCGCCTCGGGGTTTCAGGCAGCCTGGTTCGATTGGTTATTCCTGTTCAGTAGGCGCTGCGATCACGCTCAGTGCTGTGGCAGCAATGCCTTGATAGACACTCCGCGACCACGTTCAATCAACATCTGTCGCTTTTGCTTGCACCGATTTGGCACCGCGGTAAACAATCGCCACGTTTTCACGCGTTCAGTGCGCGATTTGGCTAATATGCACCTAAGCTATCTTTACCTGGCATACGCTCACAATCGCGCCGACATTATTATCCAGCAAATTTAACCACTTGACCTTCATAACATACTTTGTGCCACCCTCTACCCCAGCTGCAATCGTCTCAATAAGCGCGCACGTGCAGCTTCACCCGCTTTCGGCAGTGCTTGCTGCGGATGAAGCCATTGCTACACCGTCATCAAGAAATATTGACCCTCGGTTTGCGTCTCTGCAGTAAATGGCACGAAGAGTTTCACCACCTTTACCAATTACTTCACACGGATTTTGTCTGGATTAATTTTCACTAGGTATTACAAACGAGGGCGTGTTGCGACAAATCTTGCAGGGACCTGCAACAGCTTCTTTCATTTGAGCCAAAAGAGTGCAATCAACGTGCTTCTCTGAAAGCGTGCCGCTGGTGCCAAAGCAATTTACACTGTAATACCTTGAATTTTGATACATCCATTTGCAATGCAGTAACGCCTCTCTGGTCGTACCCGCCACTTTAAAGTCATATCGCCCAAATGGTCTTCATCACCCCAAAATATCAGTCAATGGTCAGCAAATTTATTGTCGTCCAAAATCAAGCCCATTGCGATATACCAGCCACATGTGCTTTTAGGCACACCAGCCGACAACAAACCCAAACAGCCACCACAAACTGATGCCATAGACGATGAACCATTACAGATTCCAGCATTTCTGATACTACACGCATGGTGTAGTTAAAATCTTCTGGATTAGGCAATACCGCAACCAATGCTCGTTTTGCTAAAGCGTCCGTGTCCGATTTCACGGCGTTTGGGTGCGCTCCACGCGACCTACTTCGCCTGTTGAGTAGGAGGAAAGTTGGTAGTGCAGCATAAAGCTGGTCGGTATACTCGCCACTTAGCGCATCGGCAGTTGTTCATCACGCGAGGTCCCTAGAGTTGCGACCGCTAATGCTTGTGTTTCACCGCGCGTAAATAATGCAGAACCGTGTGTACGTGGCAATATACATTAGTTTGAATATTTGTAAAGGACGGACGGTACGCGTATCACGACCATCAATACGAGCTGACCTGCTAAGAATACGACCGCGCACGACTTCGCTTTCCTAAATTTTTGAAAATACCTTTAATTTCATGCCAGAGTATCAGTTTCTTCGGTACTAATGCAGCCTCACAGCAGCTCCAAGCTTCACCCAATTTAGCTTGACACGTGCTTGTTTTTGACGAATTTTGAAACGCCTCGGTAATCCAGGCTGCCTGGAAATTTCTTTTAACTTGGTTGATCAATTCTGTATTGTTCAGGTGCTTTCCAATCCCAAACTTCAGGATTAACCTCACTCATGCTAAATTCATTGAGTTGGCATGAATAACAGCTTTGCATTTGTCTCATGTCCGTAAACTACACCGCCCCTAGCATAACTTCTTCTTCTAGGCAAAATATTATTGGCTTCGATTCCACTACATCAATACAGCTAGTGAGTACCGTACTACAGCTAAATCCAATTGCGAGGGCTGCCACCCGCTGTGGCTGGATTCAACAAGTATTCACCGATCACTGCTGATAACCTCCAAGCACGCTGCAGCAATGGTGGACCAGCAAATGGTACACCGCCACTCAATACTCAAAGCTGCCGCCGGATGCCCCAATCATCGCAGGAATATCACTATCAGTTGTCAGGGTCACTAGAAACAACCATCGCCACAATTTGAACACATCATGGACCTTCTGGGAACAAAGGACGAATTGGACGGTCAATCAAACGGCTCGTTGAGATTTCTTTTCGCTTTTGTTTACCTCTCGTTTGAAAAAGCCGCCTGGAATTTCGACTCCGCAGCGTAAGTTCGTTCAAAATAATCACCAACCGTCAACGGGAGTCTTGACCTTCCCCACTTTCTTTATTTGTGGTAGCCGCAGCTAAAACCACTGTATCGCCCATAGACCCTTTGACAGCACTGCGCTGATTGAACGTGCAATCTCACCCGTTTCTAGCGTTACGGTATGTTTGGCTACATGGAATGTTTTAATATGTTTTATTAAACGTAAGTTTTCGCACCTATAGAAATGTCTACCGCTAAAACACTCACGTGCATACGATACACCCAATGCATACGCATGAGTAGTATTTCAGGCGGCGTAGACGTGTTGAAAATCGTTAAATTCTTAACACAACCAATTCGTGGAATATTTTAATGAGGTGCATCTATTGAAATGATGCAATGGCGCATCATCATTGCCAATAAAACAGGAATGGTTATTGCACCAGTAGAGTTACATCAGTACACAATGCTGCAGGAGTTAAAATTAAATTACGATGGGATGTATGGATTACATGGTATTCCATCAAACGCAACATCACAGGAACATGATGAGCAAAACGGATTTCAGACTGAGTAGCCTTATCTGCTGCCGCAGTTGTTTCCCGTTATTGCACAACATTGCCGCCATTCGTTTTGACCACGCCGAGCTTGAAATCCTGGCGCTGCTTTATAATGCGTTTCGTTTTCGCTAGGTAAAACGGTGCGATAATTTAAAGCACACTCACTATATATACCACTGCTGCTCGTCTGTAAACCACGCAGGCAGCTTTTCCAATATTCTGTCACCATACGGCGCAACAATTTGATAACGTTGAGATAATTTTGCAGTTAATGCTACGCTAACGGTACTGATATACCTCACGCAGCACATGGCTACCACAAGTTTGCCCATTAATTGCGAATTGGGCAACACATTAAATGCATACAAACTTTCGGCCTCTTCACGCTGCACGATGTTTTCCTTCCTCTGTACTGTCCAAATAACAAAGTACACGCCGTTTGCGTCAATAATAAAAAGCAGCGACAAATTTCGTCATGAAATTTCCTTTTGTGCTCAAAAATAAAGACAACGCACTGCGGCGCGTTTTCGGTATTTTGACGGGCTGCCCTGAGAAACCATCTTGCAGCCGGTGAATGTAGCGCGTGTCACGCTGCGTAAAGCTGCTGGAACGGCTGCTCCATAATTTCTGGCGCAAAATGCCGCACATTTTTCATATTCAGACCCCTGACTTTCATATGAACGTTAGTGCAAACGCGGTTTTCGTGCTCTGGCAAAACGACTACGTGGTACCGCTTCGCAAGCATTTTCTGTTTCAAAATAAGCCTTTAAAAACATTATCATCTTGTGAGCGCATCACAATGTGCCTACACATCGCCATTATATAAATTCTGCGTGGGTGCATTACGCGTAATCAAAATCATCTGTCCACCAAACCACGCCGCTTCGGGTTTAACTTTACCGCGGTGCTGCAATAACTTTTGATAGTGTGTGTTGATGTTTTCTGTATCTTGCCGCAACGCCGTCCAGCACGATTAAGCGATTTTGTTCTTTAAATGCGGCTGCCACATTACCATTTTCAATCGCACGCCAATATGGCTGGTGTTCAGATAATAACTCACGAACCAATAAATTGATATTATTGGATTGAATAGACACTCTCGCGAAAATTGATTAAATAAATCCCACGCATTCAGGCTGCCTGAAAGTCTATATCCTTCAACGCCCAATACCGCTTTTGGTCGTCAAAACGACGACTAATAGTTAAACGGGAGTTAGCAGCTTTGATTCTGATAATGTTGACCAACTATGTCGCTCAGGCAGAATGTAATTGCGCTTTGGTTTTGTGGCTGCAAGATTGTATTTTCGCTAACGATGCCATCACTGCACCTTGCACTCCACCGATGATGGCAACTGCTGCGAACGCACGCCCAGCATTATGACACGACACGAGATCGGTAATGCAACAAGCAATTTTAAAAACAAATGGTTATCCAGCATGAGACCTTTACATCTATCAACACAATATCTAATGGCAGACGATTCCATTCATCACACTCAGGCAGCATTCTTGGCGGTTTTCAACCCAACAATCGGCTGAGTCTGGTTTGTCCATATAACGCATTGAGATGATTCAATATATACTCGATAAATCAATTTGATTGACCGCATGGCGCAAAGACTCAGTGATAATCGTGCAGCCGCCTCACCTGCGTTGGCGGCAAATAACGCAGTACGTGGCAAATCTTCTTTGGCATAACAATGCCAGTAATTTTGCAACAGTAGTTGTTTTCCTGGTTCCAGGTCGCCGCTAATCAGGACCGATAATCAGTGCCAATGCCGCTGCCGCCTGTTGATCACGACTCAGCTCATCGGCAAACCATATAAACTCAAGTGCTTTTTCATTTCACCAGAGCTATTACTACAATCAGTTTGTGCAGATAACCGCGCCGGTATGCTCCTGCCAATCTCACGTTCTAGTTTGCCAATGCAGTCTTTCTGTCCTTGTAGCACCATCGGCGTATTATCATTTAGTGCGGCAATGGCTGCGCTCTGTGTCAATAGTTTCAACATCTTTCTTGGTTAATATAAATAAATGGTCATCTGTTACTTTGCGTCAAGAATAACTGCTCCACAAAGCAGCAGCACAATTTGCGCCACATCAGGCGCAATCTGGGCAAATGACACGTAACTGGCTTTGCGTGGCAAAATCAGGTTGCTTATCTATTTCTAACGCATCCATTTTTGCTGCCTGAAAATACACCGTATCACAGCGATGTTTTTATAAAATATATATAAAGAATCACGAATTCCTCGCGTAATAATATTAAAATTTCTTCAGCGAGCTCAACAGAGTGTAGCCTCAACTGCCTTTTCTTTTTCTCTCAATCATTCAATCAATTTCACAAACTACATAAATAACGCTGGCTGGTACAATTACTGATAACGGTGTGATCGATACGCAACAATACTGCCATTGAGGTAACCGCACCTGCAGCTTTTGCAGCTCGCGAAGCATACAACCAGATTCTAGCGCATTAGCACCGTTTTTCAAAGTTAAAATAAATTGGATCAACACCACCAATCAGCACGACCAATCGGCGGCATAATCCACGCTTCATCAACCAGTGATTCTCGCCAGACCCGAGCTGTGCCCACCACCCTTACCAACCGCCAACAATGACGTTACCACGCGCATAATAAAATCTTTAGTCTTGTTTAATAGACATATTCTATTCCTTGTATTATAAACGAAAATTCAGGCAACCCTAAAAATCAGGCTGCCTGAAACATAAAAAGCCGCAAGCATAAAATAACAACATTTATCTCACAACATTTTTCATAAAGGTCACAAGATTTTATCAATCAATATAGGTTCACAATCCGCACTGGTAGCAGGTGCGGAGGCCGCCGTCAATGGATTCAAAACCGCCTTTTTGTGTACAACGTATATAACTTGCATTTTGGCCTGCAAACCAAATAAACATAATGCTTACTCAACGTTGAGTCGCTGTATACACCACTTGCAGGCTGCGCGAGCACTCATATAATTACTATCTTTGAGTTGAGCAGAGAGGAATGCATACTGATAACGATTACTTTCTGTTTGAGACCAAATATTCTTTATTTGTTGTATTATCTTTTTAATTTGACAAACTTTTATATAGCACCGATATCTTTCAGTGTGTGTTTAACCGCATGTAAATTTTCTGCAGCTTTTAACCGTATTGATCATATCAGCACGCGCCGACTCTAAACGTGGCTCCGAATATACTCCTGATAAGATGGGTAAGTAATCGCCGCCAAAACAAGCTAAAATTCCAATGGTAATCATCAATCCAACCACAAACCTTGCTGTTTTTATTCATTTCATTATTTACTCTAAATTGTGAACAATAACGATTTGATTATATGCACTCTGTGCACCAGTGCTTGGCAAACACCTTGAGTACTCCACTTTATTACTTTTCATATAATTCGAATAAATTTTATCATTTGATTAATGAATGATAAAGGTTTGTATTTCGAAAACAAATCAAACAAGGATCATCCATCGTCATGACACATTAGCTTTTGAATTTTTCACACGAACCCTGAAGGTCGCGCCAAACAAGTCATTACACGTAAACGAATTGAAGCCAATACGCCCTTCTTTCTTTTCTTGCACATCGGGCGCAGGGGTAGTACACGCGAAGGAACGTGATGCAAAACCATTCAAGATATTTTAAGTGAAGGGCGTATGGCGGCTGCACCATCTCGTATCGGCTCTCTGCATTGGTATGCGCGCAGTCTAGCGCAAGTATCAATTTACCTTCACCGAATACAAAGCAATTGGTGTATATTGTTGCCCTACGTGGCGACATTCCCTCAGGAATCGGTTTTGGGAATGGACGGATTGGCAGATATGCTAACGAGGTTAGTATCCTTAATTAAAAATGAGAGTTTGGCAATGATCACATTGAAGTTGCAGCCCATCACAGAATACCACACGCGCACGCAGTGCGCTGAAGACGGTTAAATAACTTTGTTCATAAAGTAAAAGCAGGCGCAGATTCCGCCATCACGCAATATAACGCCGATTCCTATTTAGATTTGTAGACGATGCAAGGGTCGGGGGTGGACATTCCTATCGTTCCTGGGATTATGCCGAGTGCCGTTTTTCAAGTAGCACTGATTTTTCGGATACCTGCGGGCGAAATCCCTCGTTGGTGCAGTTTAAAATTACAATCCCATGCTGCAGTGATACTGCCTCAATCAAAGCACTTGCCCTTGATGTGGTTGCGACGAATGTGCGAACGATTATTACGCGAAGTAAGTGCGCGTAACATTTTTATACGCTTAACCAAGCAGGTTTAGTTTCTACTATCTGTCAACGTTGGGATAATAACTATTATCTGAAATCTTAGCGCACGTAAAACTAGGTGGGGGATTGCTGAAAAATGTGTGAATTTATGCTGGTTCAATTTGAACCACTCACTAATCTCTTTATAATAATCCCTGCCTCAATCCCCCAATACGCTGCCTCCGTCAAATACCGAATAAGCACTCAAATCACTGTGTGCAAACAATATTCTATCTGATAGATTGAGCCGCACTTGTTTGATGACTGACCCAATTTTAGGAACAGCTAGTGCATGCGCCCGAACCGTTGTAAATCAATATGCACATACGTTTTGCCACAAACCACCGCTACGCAAACCTAGCCGATCTGTGAGGCAATGTCCAATAGAGTCCGCTCATGGGCATTGAGTAACCATCGCCGCATATTCTGCTTGGCGCATCACCATTTAAAGCCGCATACATGTCGTCAAAATAGTACGCCTGGTTTTAAGCTACCCGAATTTTGCTGATGTGTCGCCACCACATAACCCTAATCCTCGTGAGACCATGCACAACATTATCCCATGCCAATGAATGCCGCCCACTTTCATTTGGGGAATCGATACAATACAAAATTACCAATCAACCATGGCGCAGCGTCCAGCTGCCTTGCAAAACCTCTTTATTAGGCATTGACCCACTATCACTTTTTGCCACCGCGGATTGGCATCACCGCGCAAATAACCTTCGTCGACGCGAATCAGCCGAGTTTCTGACATTATCGCGTAAATACACTGCAAACATAATCAGCATGCTCCTCAATCTTTGACTGCCATGCTGCTAAAATAGACTCGCAGGCTGCCTGAAAGATAGCCAGCTGTATGTTTCAGACAGCTAATGTTTGCAATTGAATAAACGACTGAATCTTTTCTGCAGTACATACATTCAAAACCAATACTTGCCATGTTAATACCGCCGCATTTCTCGCTGCCTCGCGCCGCAAAATAATGCAATCCAGCAAATGCCGATACCTGCCCAATCCACTTTGTCCATAATCATCCACGACAACAATAATCCAAATACGTCAGCAAATCACGTGAAACGATATGCAGATGTAAAGCCAATCTGCACAAAAGAAATGTATCCAAATAAGCGCATATCTTGCGAACTTTTTATCACAGGCATGGCCAAATAATTTCAAACCATCTTGCCCTATTACATGACGAATTTGTGCAATATATGCACGTTGAGTGTCTGAATCACTATGCGCCCGGACGTTAACCCACATCTTGCCAGACACCGTGATAAAATAATCGTTCATCAGGGCGTGCACCAAAGTCAGTTTCGGGAGCAAATTGGATTTTGCTGTGCGTCAGTATCCCTTGCAAAATAACGTCAGCAAGTGCAGTGTTCGAATATAATCACTCTCAGCCGAAGGTTTGCGGCAAATAATGCGCTCCACTTTGGCGCACCCAAATCAGCTGAAAAACGATATGCTGCATTAGTACCATTTCGTTTCCAAACCTTCGGCAAGCAGAAAGTTTGTCTGCCCGTTTCGTGCTAGAATACCGCCCGCGTGACAACGCCGCCGCATGCGCTGCCCTAAAATCAAAATACACGCAACGTATTCACGCACAGGCTGCGCAAATCAATTGCTTATCACGCAATAAAGCCAAGGGCAAACCCATCCCGCTATTAACCGATACTGGGGCAAACGATTAAGCCACCGATAGCAAACCAAAGCACCACGTGCCGCCAACCAGCGTCGCACGAGCCAAAAATCACGCCGTGTTAATAAAGCTTTTCATATTTCAGGCTGCCTGAAAATACTCTACCATCAAGGCTGCGCGTAGATCACTAGGTCGTTCTAGCACGCGCGCGTTTCTTTATCCACCCTTACATCCTTGCAAGCGTGCCGCAAAAGTTTTGGCTAGTCAACATATGGTCAATTCTGCAAACCCAATCCTTTTTGAAACATCGCACCACGATAAATCACCAAGTTGCATACGTTCTCCCGTTGGACAGACTCCTGACGCAACGCATCCGTCAAACCTAGATTTAATAAATCTTCCGGAAACCATGCTCGCTCTTGAGACGAACAATGAATCTGTTCGTGCCATTTTGTGGGTCACATAGACATGTCATCATCAGTCGGCGCAATATTAAATCACCTAGCAGCACCAACCATCCGAATAACGCTGCATCATCACGCGCATACTGCGTTAAGGCAGCAAACCACTTGCCGCTTGTATTCAAATTTTTGGACCATCCAGTGCCTCACGTTAAACACAACAAACGACTAACCACCCGCACACCACGTATCGTTGCCCGCAATCACGCGCTGCTGTGTATCATCAGGCATTGCGGTAGTCCCGTTTTGCACTATCTTGCAAAGAGGAACGACTAATAATCGCAACGCCGCTATAGGGTTTGTCCCAACCACGGCATTCCGCACATCATCATTCAATGCCGCAGCAGGGAATCTTGTTCCATTTTAATACCTGCAACACCAGCACATCGAGTTTGATGCTGCATGAGGCCATTGCAAGACTTGTGGCAAACGCACGCTGGGTAGACATTCGAGTCGCTATTACTACGCACAATATTCCTATAGTCGTTTAAATAAGAAAGCCATCAATGCAGTCGTATTTTTAATTTTAAACGACCATAACGTCATTCAGGCAGCCTAAACGCAATTTGCTAGGCTGCCTGAAACAAATAATTTATTCAAAGCAGAATTGAGTGATTGCTTGAATCGGGATTAATTAATAATTCAACGCGACGATTTTTGTAGTACGACCATAATCTGTGCTATTGCTTTGCAAATTGGTTGCGCGAACCTGACCTGGATACACTCATACGATTCACTGCCACCCGCGACCTTGCAACAGCTAGCAACCGCATGCAGGCACGATTGTGCGCGACAATGGATTATTGATGGCATCAGAACCCGTGCCATCAGTATGACCAATCCGGCGTTAATAGTGGTATCTATACGTAGCTACCGTGCTGCTCAGATGCTGTTTGAAAGACAATTGCGCTTGTGGTGATAAATCACGCGCGTCCCGTTGCAAATGCATGCATTTTCTGGCAATCGTTAATTTGAGTTTGATTGCTCTCTACGTGCCGCTTCAACACCTGTACCTTGCAATTGTTGCACGCAATCTCTCTCTGGTAGTCCACATATAACCACCCACACCCGCGCCCACGCACCACAAACCAATGCCGAGATGACGCGCACCTTTGCTGCCATGCGTTTAAAGCACCCACGATACCGCATAGTGGCTGCACCAATGCCACTATACGTGCACCGATTTGCTCACATGTTGCTGTCCTGTGAGCGGGTCAGTAACACAACCACTCAAAGCCATAATAATAACAGAAGCTATTGCAATTACAGTCATACTTTTAAACATTGACATCATTTCTCTCCCAGTAAACAGAGGCACGCTATCTTTAAAACAGACATAACCTACATTTTATATCCAGGCGGCAAGGCTAACGCGATTTTACCTTTAGAACCTTGTCTACGTATAGGGTGTATAGAAATATGGTTGATTAATGGGTATATGTTGGCGTTTCTAACAAACGTTTTCACATTTATTTTAGCCAAAGCGCAGCGCTTTTTAATTTTACGTACATCCACGCGACATCAGTAATCCCAACCCGCATGTTGGTCGCCACAACATCATGCCGCCTACCATCGCTGCAAAGCAGTACCATTATGTAAGAACGTGACTAGCATCCAACATCAGCAAGCAGCAATCAACGATTGTCCCAAGCTGATAATATCGCGATTGGCACTACCCGCCACTTCTGGTTGATGTTGACTCATAAACGACGTTTCAGCGTATTGGCAACAATTAAACCCTGAGTTCCACCGAAATCATCACCAACAATACCAACAGCCACAAAGAAGGGAGCTTCATCAGACCACCAAAATCAATAATGCAGATTTGCCCAACATTTTGAATAGAAGTTACGCCCATTTTCAACATTTGGCAGACGTGTCCGGTCTCTAACGCAAACCAAAAGCTGTTACAACGATGCACATCATCATCATTATCACATTACCGATAAATGGCTCCAAAGAATATTGCGTGGGAGATAAACCATAAAGCTGCATTATAAACAAACGGCGACTCCGTTAAAAACGAAAACATAGATGAAAACGACGCTGCCTGATAAAACATCCCAATGCAGCTTTATTTTGTAAAACCCGTGTTACATAGCGCGTACCAATACTTCACGCGCAGTTGTGTGGCAGTAGTGCTTTCTGCTTGCTTACATGTTGTGGCAGCAGTTTTAAACAGTAAAACAAAACCATAGCTGCACACAACAGCAAAATACAAAAGTACTGGCTTTCGCAACCACCTATCTATGTAGCATTGATCCCAAACATCGAAAGTTGCGCGCAGCATGCAGCCATCAAAATAATCCCAATCAGCGCAAACCTCAGCGGCATTCATTTACCATGATAATTATCGCGCACCAATGCGCCTACCACCACAAGCAGACACTCTTTTGCATACAAAAGCTTGCGTACAATACGCAAAAATCATCAGTTGCGTCTGCCGTTTGCACAAAGTAAAGCCAAGCAGCCCAGCGGATATACACACTCAACCTCACTACACATATCGCCCTGTAATATCCGGACAAAAGACCCGCCACATCTGTCCAATCGCTACGCACATAAAACTAATACTTTAAACCTCTCAATCTGGTGAATATCGGCACTCAATGATTGAGTGCCACCTTTCGGCAAACTCCGACAAATACGCATCAATAGAAAAAGGCATTAGTGCAATCAACATCGCCAATAATGCCGCCATTTGTTTCTCGTGTTAATGTGAGTTTGATTCACAAACAATCCTTTCAGCAGGCAGCCAAAATGGTTTCTAGTAAACAATATGCACGATTAGCTACTTTCAACTTTTTCGCCATTCATGTGTACTATTTCAAGCCTCGTTCATTTAATATAAACGTGCTGCGTTCAATCCCAAATATATTCTTTTACCATATAATGGGTTTTTAGCTACATCAAACTGATGACAAACCTGTTCATCAGCATCTGACAACACAAACTGAAACCCTTGTTTGGTGCACTTTGATCGTGATTTCACACTGTCTCAGGAAATTCCACAACACAATATCCCTTAGCTAAAAATTGTGGCAATAAACGGTTAAAATCCGAACCTTCAGCTGTAACAACCTGCAGTGTGATCTTTGAGGATAAAAATAAACAACAAAAGGTAAATGTGCGCTGAACAGCGAGAGTAGCTTGCCGTTAGATGAGGGCAAGGACTATCCTTTCATTTTGATACTCCATAAAAGTTTCAGGCAGCCTGAAAAGCTGCCTGAGCTATATTACACAATTACATCATTTGCAAATCGCGTACACGTTCATAAATACCATCTTTTATTTTGACCATCTTCCACAGATTAATTTGCAACTCAAATCACTAGCAGACTCAGCTTGCTCGCAATGCTTCTTCTTTTGTAATCAAATCTTGGGTATATAAACGGAATAAGTCTTGGTCAAAAGTTTGCATGCCATCGGATCTGCGAGCGATTCATCAAGGTCATACATTCCATCAATTCACCTTTGAAAAGATGTAATCTTGCATGGCAGGACGTGTTAATCAACAAGTCCACAATAGCGCGGCGTCCTCCTGCTTTTAAACGTGTCAAACGCTGCCCAATAATACCCACAATGTTCAAAGACAAATCCATCAGTACTTTGTTGATGACGTTCTTCTGGATAGAAGTTCATAATCCGTTCAATGGTTTGCACGGCGTTATTGGCGTGAATGGTAAAATGCAAAGACGCCCCGGTTTGCGCCAATTGTAAGGCGTATTCCATCGTATGTTCGTTACGCACCCTCACCCACGCAAACGACATCAGGTGCCTGACGCATTGCCGATTGCACTGCCATAGACCAAGAAGCAGTATCCACGCCCAATTCACGTTGTGTAAAAGATGGACTTTAATCGGTCTATGCAAATATTCAACAGGGATCTTCAATGGTAACAATATGTCCCTGCCGAATGTTTATTACGCCAGTCCAGCATCGCCGCCATAGACGTAGATTTACCAGAACCCTGTTGCGCCTGCCAAAATCAGCAAACCACGTGGTTGCATCAGCCAAGTCTTTTAATCCTTGTGGCAATTTGCAAATCATCTACTGTCAAAGATATTGGTGGTGATGCGCCGCCATACCATGCCCATACGTCCCTGTTCGTGATAAGCATTTACACGATAACGCACGCCAGTCGTTGATGAAACAGAATAGTTCAATTCCAATTCTTGGTCAAAAACGGGCGCGCTGATCGGGCGACATGGTTGAATACACTCAAATGTTTGTGTATCTTGCGCGGTCAATGGTTTTAATGGCACAGGAATTAATTCACCATTAATTTTGAAGATGGTGGAAATCCTGCACTAATAAAAATATCAGATGCCAAACGTCTTTTCACACTCTGCCGACATTTTCTCCAATAAGGGATGCAAACCAACTTTACCAGAAGTGGTATGCGAACATGTTCTGGCGCAACTTTGGGGCAACATGTTCAGAACTAGGCATATTCGGATGAGCTTTGAGCTACTGAACGCTGCTGCATGTGGCACTTGTGGAAGCTGCAGAATTTTGACTCACTTCATAATTATTTCGATTTCTTCCATCATTGAAGTTAATGTATTTGATGGTTCATTATTTTTGTGCAGCCATGATATCCCACTCAATTAGTTAATCATATCAGGTTTTGCTTTGCAGCACGCAGCATCAAGCGAAATAATGTTACGGCGAACCAAATCTTGCAAACATTGGTCAAGTGTTTGCATACCGTAGTTTTGACCTGGTTTGAATGGTTGAGTTCATTTGGGCAATTTTGTTTTCACGAATCAAGTTACGAATCGCTGGCGTAGATACCATGATTTCATGCGCTGCTACCGACCTTTGCCATCTTTAGTTTTTAATAATGTCTGAGCGATAACTGCACGCAATGATTCAGACAGCATTGAACGCACCATCTTTTTTCACCCGCCGGAAATACGTCAATAATACGGTCCACTGTTTTTGGTTGCCGATGTGGTATGCAATGTACCAAATACTCAAGTGACCAGTTTCGGCAGCGGTCAATGCCAAAGTCAATAGTTTCGTCACGCATCTCACCAACTAAAAATAATATCGGGGTCTTCACGCAAAGCCGATTTTAATGCATTGGCAAAACTGTGTGTATGTTCATGCAATTCATGTTGGTTTACCAAGCATTTTTAGACTGATGGACAAACTCAATAGGGTCTTCAATGGTTAAAATATGCCCAGCATGATGATCATTAATATAGTCAATCATCGCAGCCAAAGTAGTTGATTTACCCTGAACCGGTTGGACCTGTTACCAAAACCAAACCACGTGGCGTGTCCGCAATTTTTGGAAAAATGCGGTGCTTTTTAATTCTTCCAAAGTTAATACTTTGCTTGAATCGTCCGCAATACGGCAGCAAGCTCACGATTAGTATTAAATGCATTCACACGGAAACGTGCTACATTAGGCAATTCAAAACGAAAAAGCTGTTTCTAAATTTTGTTGATAATTTTTGCGCTGCAAGTCGTTCATAATGGAACTAATCATATTGCCCACATCTTCTGCGCTCATTTCTGGTAGATTGATGCGGCGTACATCACCATGCACGCGAATCATGGAGGCAAACCTGCTGACAAGTGCAGTCTGATGCTTTGTTTTTCACGCCAAATGCGAGAAGGTCAGTAGTTTGCATACTCATAATGGATAAACCTTGTGGGTGGAAAAATAAATTAAAGTTGAATTTTTAAATAAAAATGTGCTTCAATGATAAAAGCAAAACTGTTTCAAGTCGCTATAATTTGTATCAAACTGTTGTTGCGATGTATTTCAGGCAGCCTGAAAACAACATTTCGGGCTGCCTGAAAATTATTTCACACCATTATTTTACATATGTTAACAAATGTTCGTAATTGGCATTGCGTCCTTGACAATATCAAAGAATCGTTTTTGATCTCGGTGGTTAGTGCGCCGCGCTCGCCAATACCAATTTGACGATTATCAATTTCACGAATAGTGTCACTTACTGCCGCAGTGCCTGTGAAAAATACTTCATCGGCAATATATAATTCATCACGTGTAATACGTTTTTCAATCACCTCACGCCCATTTCTTTGGCAATTTGGATAACCGTACGACGAGTAATACCGTCCAATGCCACGTCTAAAGCAGGCGTAAACAATTGACCATTTTTAACCACAAAATATTTTCGCCAGAGCCTTCTGCTACATAACCTGTTGAATCTAGTAAAATAGCCTCATCATAACCGCTTTGCTGCGCTTCAGTATTTTGCCATAATAGAATTCATGTAATTACCATTGGCTTTCGCTTTAATCATAGTAATATTGGGGTGATGGCGCGTAACTACTAATTTTTACAGCGAATACCATACGCAATCCTTCTTCACCCAAATAGCTCCCCAAGCCCAAGCAGCCACAATCATTTGCACATCGTCCGCTTTTTGGCGCAATACCTAGTTTAAACGAGCTATAAAACGCCATAGGTCGCAAATAACATGAAGTTAAATCATTTGCCTTAACCACATCAATTTGTGCTTGATTGATTTGCTCTTTAGTAAACGGTAAATTCCATGCCCACGATTTTGGCAGAATTAAATAACCGGTCGGTGTGGTCTTGTAAACGAAAAATAGCAGGTCCTTTAGGTGTTTCATAAGCACGGACGCCTTCAAATACACCCATCACCATAATGTAAAGTATGTGTTAATACATGGGTTTGGGCATTGCGCCATTCTACTAATTCGTTGTTGTACCAAATTTTGCCATCGCGATCGCTTAGGGCAATAGTAGGTGCGGGTGCGCTCATTTTTCTTCTCTCTTTCAAAAATAATGTTATGTTACAAAAATATCCAATTATACACGTGTCGCAAAAATCGTTTACACTAATACAAATTTTTAATCATCAAAGAGTCATTCCAAATGAAAGTATTTTATATCTTAATTAAACTGTGCATTTTAGCAATCCTAGCTGTCTTTGCGCTAATCAACACAACCCCCACTTCTTTTCTTATTTACCCAATCAAACCATTAATTTACACTTTTAATTATTATTTTATTTGGTGCATTTTTGCAGGCAGCATTTTTGGCGTTTTAGCTTTATTTGAGCGGCTCATACGCTTGAGAAATGAAAATGCACGATTGCGAAACGAAGTGCAAAACTGCTCGTTTAGCAGCACAAGACATTGCCGCACCTATTCAACAAAAATTAAGGTATCTGTATGGATAATATGGAACTTGGGTGGCTCATTATCCCCATCATACTGCTGCCTGTTTTTGCAGATGGGCTGGTTTGCCGCGCGAATTGATATGAAAACCGTATTAAAACAAGCCAAAACCATTCCTAGTGGTTTTTACGCCAGTTTAGATGCATTAGTAGATAAAAACACCAGTAAAGCCGCCCGAAATCTCGCAGAAGTGTTAGATCAACAACAAAGTTCATATGACTTAAATCTAACATTAGGAAAAACTGTATCGTCAAAGAGGTGAAAAACGACAGCCATCGCCATGCATAAAAGCATTGCTGGATTCTCCGACACAGTCGGTGAAAAGCGTGAACGCGTCTTATATGAATTGGGATTGAATTATCAAAGCGCAGGATTGGTTGACAGAGCTGAACATAGTTTTTCTCAACCTACAAAAATAGCAATATGGCAAAAACAAGCCAACGAATTGTTATTAAACATCTATCAACAAGACAGAGATTGGGAAAAAGCCATCAGCATCGCCCAATATTTGGCTCATGATGAATCAAACTTATCAATTTGAAATTGCCCAGTGGTGAAATGGCACAATCTGCATTATTCCACTTTCCAATTTTCAGGCAGCTGAACAATACGTCCAATCTGCTCTTAATGCCAACAAAATGTACACGTGCAATATGATTTTAGGCGATATTGCACAAAAACAAGGTCAATTTCAAGCTGCAATCAATGCCTACACCGCTATTGAAAACAAAAATCACGCCTATTTTGAGCAGTGATTGGTGAGCGCTTATATGATGCATTTGATGCCTTAGGCAAGCGGAAGATGGTCTTAACATATTGATTGGCTATCAAAAACATTTCCAGTTTTGGATTTATTGACTGTAATCCCACGATAAATCGCTGCTTTTATATGGCGAAGAAAACCAATACTACGATTACAGAGCTTATTCGCGCTAAACCTGATTTAAACGGCATGTATCGACTACTGGGGTTGCAAATGAGCGATTTAAACCACAATGGAAAAGTGATGCGGATATGATGCGAACAGTTATTGGGCGGCAGTTACAACGCTCTTGGATGTATCGTTGCCGAAATTGTCATTTTTAAATCGCAAGTATTTGGCACTGCCCTGCCTGCAATAAATGGGAAACATTCACGCCCAATAAAATAGAGGTTTAAAATACCGCCTGTTTTACAAGCGGTATTTTACTTTTTATAATTTGACTTATATCTTAAATAGCTGATTCGTTGGTCTCACCAGTGCGAATCCTAATCACTTCTTCAACAGGTAAAACAAAAATTTTGCCATCACCAATTTTTCCAGAACGAGCCACTTCACAATTGTCTCAATTGCACGTTCTGCAAATCATCTGGCAGAACCAGCTCCACTTTCATTTTTAGGGCAAAAAAATCTACCGCATATTCTGCACCACGATAAATTTCGGTATGCCCTTTTTGGCGACCAAAACCTTTAACTTCTGTAACCGTCATGCCCGTAATACCCATTTCTGTTAAAGCCTCACGCACATCATCTAACTTAAATGGCTTAATAATCGCTTCAATCATGGCTTGCGTTCCATCATTAAAATTAAAAATGTTTTTCAAGGTTCTTAACGCAATAAAAATCGCTTCATCACTCACCAAATCTTGCTTGGTTAATTCGCGCACGCTTTCTTGGACACGTGGCTCATTAAGTCGCAAAAGGGATTAATCCGACGTTCAGTGCAAAGTGTAACAGGCAAAGTTGGTGGTATACCACGCTGTTACTGAGCTGCCTGAATATCTGCATTTTTGGGTTCAATATGTTCAGCAAACTCAAATTGCTTTCCGTGTATTCGTGCGGATACAACAAAGTATTTTCAGGTAATGTAGTAATACGCTGCAAACTACGATACAACTGATGTATATCTCCATCAGGAAACACACGACCACATCCACCTGAAAACAACATCACCACAGTGTACTTGCTCAGCGTTTTCAGGCAGCAAAAACCCTAAATGATTGGCACAATGTCCGAAATCCGCCACACATCAATTTTTAAATTCCTGCCAAACAATTTGACTTCCTCGTCCACTACTTCATCTGCTTGAATAATATCGCTTTGCACCCAATACCCGGACAATCAGGATAAGCTCAATGCTGCAATCCCATCAATATGGTCATTATGTGGGTGTGTTACCCAAATCTGCGCCAGCTTTAAATGATGTTTTTCAAATAGTCCAATACAGGTTCTGCCCTGCCCAGCATCAATCACAACAGCTTCGCCCTTGCTTTGTATCAACCAAATATAATTGTCTTCAAATGCTGACAAAGGAATAATTTTCAACATATTCTTATTTTTCCATTAACCAAAATTGTAGGGCAATCAATGTTTTTGCATCACAAATTTCACCCGATTGAATAGCAGCTAAAACTTCTTGGCGCGACTCATAATTCTGTCGCCACAAATTCATCCTGATCTGGCGACAAAGTGCTGGTCGGTCTAATATTTACAGCACGATACAAATGCAAGACTTCATCACAAAATCCTGGCGCAGAATAAAAAGCTGTTATTTTTCTATTTTTCTGCAACATAGGGCGTTTTCTTCACCCAATTCACGCGCTGCACATTGTGCAGGGTCTTCTCCTTTATCTAATTTACCTGCTGGAATTTCTATCAAATCACGCCCTGCTGCGTGTCGCCATTGACGCACCAACACAACTTTATCATCATCTGTAACCGCCAACACACATGCTGCCCCCGGATGACGCACGACAATGCGTGTATGCTCATTACCATTAGGCAAACTAATTCAGTCCCGATTAATATGTAAAAAGCTGTGTGGTCAATAACTTGGCTATCTAGCAAGTCTCTTCTAATTTCATTTAATCTTCCTATTCTGTACGAATTGCATCGGGTAAAACACGATGAATATTCCAATGTTGCACTGCCCAATCCAATAAAATCTCGTGGTGTATTAACATCTGGCGCAGGCGGAATACACAAATATTGCATAACCTGACGCAACAAAAGTTTCTTTTTGTCCTAAATCAATGCAGGCGCAAGTGTTTGTTTGCTCCATTTTTGACCCAATTGATTGACCAATAAAGGTAGATGCGCATATTTGGGCGTAAAGCATAATTCAGGCAGCGTTGCAGATAAATTTGACGTGTGTCGAAACCAACAAATCCTGTCCACGCACAATATGCGTTACCCCTTGCTGTGCATCATCAGCCACCACCGCTAATTGATATGCCCAAAAACCATCAGCCTCGCAATAACACAAAATCACCAATATCATTAGCAAGATTTTTGATGGTACTGACCCCACAATCGCATCATCAAAACCAATGATTTCATCAGACACACAAACACGCCACGCAAACGGTTTTTCAGGCTGCCTGAATCTATTTTTATCTCGGCACGCGCCATTATACACAAAACCATCTGGTCCCCATTTTTGCGGCTGCATGCCAATCTTTTGCGACTACAATCACACGGATACACCAATTGACGCGCAATTAAATCATCTAACGCGGCACGATACAAATCATGCCGTTTGCTTTGAAAAACGACTTCACCATCCCACCCAAAACCAAAGTTTTTCAAAGTATGCAAAATATGACTAGCCGCACCAACCATTTCACGTGGCGGATCAATATTTTCCATACGCACCAACCATTGTCCATTTTGAGAACGTGCATCAGCATACGAAGCCAAAGCCGTTAACAACGAACCAATATGTAATAAACCCGTTGGGCTAGGCGCAAAACGTCCAATATACATATTGATAAAAACCGTTCCTCATTATTGGGACGCGTTTTTGAAACGCTTGTGCAACCAATAATATTGAGCAGGCATTTCAACAATACGCTCAGCAATAAAAATCGTTCATCTCGTTGCGTATCTGCTAACACATCTTCGCTAGGGAAGTTTTCCCAAACAGGATAAAACCGAAGTTTTACCGTGCCATCTTGCTGGCGAGTTGGAATCGCTGGAATAATTTTTTTGCATTAGTCATTTTTGCAATACGCGATAGACCTGTTATGGTAGCGGTTTGAATATTATTCACAAATACAGAATCTTTTGGCACCAAAAATCTGGTCTGGCAAATATAAAAATGGCGCGTTATGTTGTTTGATTTGCTTAATGATGGCACGTAAACCATCATTTCGTCCAACCAAAAACATTATGATAACGATGGCGTCCGCGTGAGATTTGCTCATCTAACTGTTTGTTTCTTTGATGAGAATATACACTCAAATGAGTGGTACGTCTTGATTTAATGCATAAACTGCCGCTCAAACGCCGTAAAATGTGGGTACAATAAAATCACTTTTTCACCGCGCGATAATGCATCATCTAAGATTGCTTTATCTTGATAATGAACAGCGTTTTTCAGGCTGCCCGCATCTTTCCACCAATAACGCCCATATTCTAAAACCAATAACGCCATATGGTAAAAATGTTCGCGCAAATTGCACGCCGCTCGCGCTCAGACTTTTCGGGGAAAAACATAAACGCAAATTAATCAAACCCACTTTTCTACGCGGCACAACCAGGCAATAACATAACCAGCCCAAAATTTGTGCTAAATACTGTGTTACACCATAAGGCAAGTTTGCTAACAGTTTTAAAAGAAATGCAATCTTCATAAACGCCTATTCACACGCATAAATTGACCGCCACATTATCAAAAACTTTTGATTTAACGCGACATGTTTCGTTATTGGGCAGATTCTTTAGCCAACTCCAATCGCGCTTCCTCATTCATTTGTCGCAGCGCATAAGCATCTTCCCCTTGTTTGGCAAAACATACGTCCACACGAGTGATAATACGATTCACACGCCGCAGGCAAAACCACATCAGAAGCTACACAGCCATTGGCAAACTGGCTGCAACCGTGTTTTTCAGGCAGCCCTTTTTCATTTTCTACCATCTGAACATCTGCTTCAGAAACAGCTGCTTTTGGCATTTTTCGTGCCGGACAGAATATCTTCTCGTACTTCGTTTTTGTAAAAATAGCACGTGCTGCCGATGATTCAGATGCGACAACTTTGTGCCTCGCCTGATGCCGTTTGTGTGACGACACGTTCTTTTTGTGTACACGCACTGCAGCAGCAATAGTAAAAAGTATAGCATGTATTGTTTCAAAAACAGTTTTCTCACTTCTTCAACAATATTATCGGCACGCATAAAGGTTTCGCTAATCAAAAAAAGTATGCACACCATGCTGTTGCATAAAATCAATATCTTGCTTATTGCGGATACCACTTTCAGTTACAACAATGCTGCCTGAAAGTTTAGGCAATAGTGTAAGTGTAGCTGCAAATCAACTTCAAAGGTACGCAAATTACGATTATTGACACCACGCAAAGGCGTATTTAATTTTTCGCATTTTTCCCATTCTGATTCATCGTGCAATTCCACCAAAACCGCCATACCCAAATCATGCGCCACCTGTTCTAAATGCTGTAATGTTTGGGCATCTCAGCGCAGCTGCAATCAACAAAATTGCGTCTGCCCCCATGCACGCGCTTGATAAACTTGGTATTCATCAATCATAAAAATCTGACGTACTACAGGCAGCGTAACTGCCTCTCGCGCTTGACGCAAATAATCAGGCGAACCTTGAAAATATTGCTCATCAGTCAAAACAGACAAACACGCCACACCCTGCGTTTCATAATCTTTTTGCATGTTCGGCAGGACGAAAATCGAGCGAATCAACCCTTTTTGAAGGACTGGCTGATTTCAGCAATAATCGCTGACTATGCGCAGCATGTTTAGCACGAAATCGCACCTTATAAAAATCTCGCACAGACGGGTTTTGTTGTGCCTGTTTTTGATTTCATCTAATGAGATATGCGCTTTTGTTTACTTTACTTCGTTGACTTTTGGTTGACAAAAATTTTTGTAAAATATCAGTCATTATTGTTTTTCCTACTTTTGCACAGGCAAACGTCGCCTCAACACCAGCTCCAAAAGCGTGGTGCGCGGCAAGACGCGCGTCGCCGCATACCAAAAACACGCGCTTTTTACGCTGTCTGCTTAATCAATACTATAACCTTTTTAAATACTTCACGTTCACGCGTTAAACGAGTATCGCACTGAATTTTGTAAATATCGGCTTGCACTTTCATTTTTCACCCTTTTGCTGCCGCATTACGACACGATTTTTGCTTTTTACTCTCCCAAGCCCGCTGTTCTTCCACCAAATCTTTTGAATATCAGGAGAAATATTACGCCATGCCCGTTTAATTGATTGGTCTGCTGCAAGATTAGCTTGTTTTGCCGCTTCTAATTCACTATTGCTAATGGTATTTTGAGGCGTTTCTATAGGGGTTATAATTTTGGAATTGGATTGCTCTCACTGGCTGCGGTTCAATTGCAGATAAATCAGCAGGAGACGGCGCAATATCTTCTTTTTGCGGGCGCACTTCCCAGCATCATGGGTTCAGAAGCTACTTTCGTATCATCTTTTGGCTTGGGATTACGCACAATTAAGTGCATCTTCACGACTAATCGCCTGATTATTAATAATTAATGTATCTTTCACACCGTAAGGCAACAATACATCAGACAAAAACATTGGCAACAGCAATCAAATTATGGTCACCACATTAACCAGTCCATTCATCTGCGTGTAATTCAGCATAAATGTAATGGTTTGACCATTGAAAGTTAAACTTTATTAGCAGCAATCGCTTTTTCCATCTGTTTATCAACCGGTGCGACATCCAATATCAGCGCATTTTCCTTAACCATTTTTAATACATGTTCAGGCAGCGTAATATGACAGCAGCTTGACATGTTGAATTGTTTACAACAGTGTTCATCTATTTGAACATCTAATTGTGTGAATGCAGAAATAATTTTATCCATATCCACAAATTGACGGCGATCCATTTGAACAAATTGTTGCGTATTATCAGTAATGACCTTTTGAAGTGTATCACGTGTTTGTTGTTTTTAATTGCGGCGTTAAAGCACATTGACACATTCGCCGCTGATGCAGATTGTTCTATCTTTGCCGTATCCTCATGCGAACACGCCGACAAAGCCAAAAAGCACACCAAGCACAAAACCTGTTTTTAGTCATCATAATTTTTATCTCTATTTTTAGAAAAAGTGTAAATGATAACAAAAACCATTCAGGCTGCCTGAAACATCGTTCAAACAACCCAAATGGTATCTCTCATTAATCGATGTAATTAGCCAACAACGCCATCATGCGATCCAAAATTGCTGCATTAATCAAATCCACAAAAAACGCACCCACCAGAGGTACAATCAAAAAAATGCTTTGTGTGAGGGACCAGACGCATTAGTTACCGACTGCATATTAGCTACAGCAGTAGGAGTCGCGCCCAAACCAAATCCACAATGTCCAGCAGCCAAAATTGCCGCATCATAATCTTTGCCCATAAACCGGAAAGTAATGAACATGCATAAAAATCATCACAACCGTTTGCACCAACAAGATAATCATCATAGGTATCTGCCATGCCAGCTAGCTGCCATGATTTCCTACTCATCAACGCCATAGCCAAAAATAAACTCAATGATGCATTACCAAACACGTCAATTGCGCGGTCAAACATATCAAATTTAAACAAACCCTGTTAAATATTACGCAAAACCACACCACAGCCCAATGCCCACTACAAACTGCGGCAATTTGAAATTAGGAGACATGTTCAATCATGTAACCGTAAGCAATTGATGAGAATGCAAACAAGCTGCAAATAATGCCATCGTTTCAATCGCTGAGTTAGCTGTAATCAAACGTTGTTTTTCGGCTCTTTCAAATGTTGAACTCATCGCAATCGCCTGCATTTATCACCGCCTTGATGCTGCGACGCCAAAGTTTGACGACCCATTTTATTTACCAAACGGCGTGCTACAGGACCACCAATTAAAACCACCCGCAACCAAACCATAAGTTGCTGAAACCATAGCCATTTCTACAGCGCCTGAAATACCATATTGCTCAGTTAGGTTTTGCCATAAGCCGCACCTGTACCGTGCCCACCTGTCAGTGTGATAGAACCTGTAATCAAGCCAATCAAAGGTTTTTGTCCTAAAAACAGTTGCCAACCCTACGCCTACGAAGTTTTGTACAACAATAAAAATGCTCACAATAATTAAAAATGCTACCAGCGGAAAACCACCTTGTTTCAAGCGTGAAAAAGTCCGCAGACAAACCAATAGAAGAAAAAGAAACCAACATAAATGCATTTTGCAAACTACTTTCAAAATTGAAAGGTAATCCCTGTTGTATAATATAAAGCAGTAATAACAGCAGCAGCCAGCAACCCGCCTGTTACAGGTTCTGGAATATTAAAATCTTGAAAAACCTAACTGCACAACATAGTACCAATCAATAAAACCAATGTTGCCGCAATTAATGTGTAATAACCATTTAAAAGCAATGGGTTGCATAATTTAATTCCTTCTGTTTTTGACTTATTTTTGGCAAGTAATTACAAAAATAGCCAACCTACCAAATAAGAAGCGCGCAATTATATCGTCTTTGTAAAAGTGTCAAAAACGTTACTTGTTTGCTAATTCAATAACACGTTCAGGCAATAAATCCTTTAAACAATTTGTATGTCCCAACGGACACTCCCGCTTAAAACACGGGCTACAATCTAAATTTAAAGTTGCAATTTTTGCCTTATCACTTAAAAGGCGGCGTATGCTCTGGGCTGGACGAACCATATACCGCCACCAATTCACCCAACCGCCGCCGCAACGTGCATTAAACCACTATCATTGCACACCACCAAATCAGCTAGCGACAATAAATCAATCGCTTCTGCCAAACTGGTCTTACCACACAAATTAACACACAAATTATCTGACAATTTGCACAATATTTTCTGCAATATCAAAATCTTTTGCGACCCAAATAACCAAATTTGATATCCTTCTTGTACATAATATTGTGCAGTTGCCGCAAAATGTTCAGGCAGCCATCGCTTGGCAGAGGCCATATTCTGCACCTGGACAAAAATGCCACAATCGGCTTGTTTCATTTAATTGATGCTTTTCCAACGCCGCTTGTTGCGAAGCTGCCTGAATCGTAAAAACTCGGCTGCGAAGACTGACCATTAAATGCCGCTTGACTATCATGTGCTAATGCCGTGTATCTATCCACCATCAAAGGCGGTACATTTTTATCTAATTGACGAATGTCATTTAATAAAAGATACCGACTTTCACCCACATAACCTGTGCGTTTCTTAATTCCAGTTGCCCAAACCAATCAAACCCGCTTTCAATGACCCCGGCAACACAATTACTTGGTCAGTAACCTCGCTGACCCAACATGCGCCCAATATTCCATCGCTCACGCAAACGTAATGCTCCATGCCCAAACGGATTATCCAAAAATCTCATTAACCTCTGACATACGTTCAAATACTGCTCGCGACCACTTAGGTGCAAAAACATCAATCGTACAATTAGGATTCAATTCCTCAAACGCCGAAACAACGGCTGCGTCATCACGCAATCACCAATCCAAGAGGGCGAAAATAATTAAAAATTTTTGTGAGACATATTTTTCAGGCTGCCTGAATAATTAAAAACGCGCTATTTTGCCATAAACCCAACACGCTTTCAGGCAGCATTGCTATTAACCTTGAGACCATTGTAAAAGTATCCGTATCATCAACCACACAGCAACATCAATAACAAAATAACGGCAATGGTTGCCAAATCCAAAATTTTGTCTGCGTTGACTATGAATTAAATGTAATGTTGCTTTGACGCATTTCTTCTTGCTTACGTTCGTCCATTAATGCTGCCAATTTTCTAGGTAGACTGGGCAAAATATCTGCCCAATCAGGTGCTTCTTCTTTTTAAATTGTGCAACAATGCTCGCACCCTCGATTTGCGAATCCATCCATTTGACTAAAAAGGTTTAGCCGTTTTTCCACAAGTCTAGTTCTGGGTCTAATTGCCGTCCTAGCCTTCAATATTTAACAAAGTTTTTGCAATAAAACCAATTGCGGTTGAATTTCCACATTAAAACGACGACTGGTTTCAAACAGTCTCATTAACACAATTCCAAACGAAATTTGTGATAAGGGTTTATTAAAATTGGTTCACACACAGAACGCACTGCTGCTTCCAATTCTTCTGCTCTGCGTATCAGGTGGCGCAGCCGCTTTCAATATGAGCTGTTGCCACACGATGATAATCACGATTAAAAATGCCAAAAATTAATCGCCAAATACCGTTTATCATATTCAGTCAAACTGCCAGCAATCCCAAAAATCTAAGGCAATATAGCGTCCATCAGGAGCAACTAAAATATTACCAGGATGCATATCGGCATGAAAAACCATTCGTAAATACCTGCGTAAAGAAAATTTCTACGCCATAACGTGCCAATTGTTTTAAATCAATGCCTTGTTTTCTCAATGCTTCAATATCAGAAATTGGCGTGCCATTCATCCATTCAATCGTTAGAACATTATCACTGCAATAATCAAAGTATACCTGTGGCACAATGAGCATTTTGCTGCCTGAAAATTGACTTTGACGCAGTTGATTGGCATTAGCCGCTTCATTCATCAAATTCAATCTCATCATGTAAATATTTGTCAAACTCTTCCACCACCTCACGAGGTCTTAATCGCTTACCATCGGCAAACAAACGCTCAATCCACGTTGCCCCAAATCGCATAAGTGCCAAATCGGATTCAATCACACCCATTAAATTAGGACGCAAAACCCTAACTGCCACCTTCACCACTAAAACAACTGTGCACGATGAACTTGTGCGATAGAAGCACTTGCTACAGGTTCCGCCTGAAATTCAGCGTACAACTCGTAATAGGCTTACCCAACGATTGTTCAATTTGCCGACGCGACAAATCGGCATCAAATGGCGGCACTTTATCTTGTAATTTTGATAACTCTGCCGCATATGCTGGTGGTACAATCAGGACGCGTAGACAATACTTGCTAATTTACAAAAATTGTCCTAAACTTTCTAAAGCCAAACGCAAACGAACAGGCACAGTTTCATACGCATATTGGAGACGATTGTGGCGAAAAGCAGCAAAACACTTTACGTAGCCACTCGCGGGCGAATTTTGGGCGCAACATTTTCCAATAAACCACGCAGCAATAAATGGTTTAATGATGGTTGCAAAACAGCTAAACCATTTCATTAATTAATCCTTATATTGGCCTCTATCAGCAGGGCAAATTTTGAGCAGTGATAATAGCAGACGGTATTTTACAGAAGGCTCACGTCCTATTTTCTAGCAGAGACTTTTTCAGGCAGCCTGAAAAGTGGTGATTTGAAAATAAAATCGTTTATTCTCGTGCTTTTACATTTTATAGCACGATCTTTACAATCAAGGATATTTTTATGCATTCCTTTTACTAAAGTGGTATTTACCTTGTTATTTAATTAATATTATTATGTCTATCTCATACCAAACCTACGCTTATCGCTCTGATTGATTCTTCGCTCCATCACGGCATCGCTGTTAATCCTGCTGACATACAGCATCAATTTGCCAATTCTATAATGCTTAACATAGAAACAGAATGGCTACTAGCTGCTAAATCTCTAGGAGTTAAAAAGCAAAGAGTTTGTACAACAGTCTATCAAACGCCACATTTAACAACGCTACCGGCTTCTGGTATGGTGCGATGACGGTAACCATTTTGTCTTAGCCAAAATAGATGGTATAGGCGAGCGTGCAGATCTCATACAGGACTTGGTCAGTAATAAATCAAATATATTATCTTTTGCAGGAATTTTAATAGATATTCAGGTAGCTGATACTGGTTGCATCCGTGCTTCAGTATTGGGAAGTCTGGCAAAATTTGACTTTACCGGTTTATTCAGCGGTGATTAAATATCGCCGATGAAGTGTTGATTGTTTCTGTCGTCGTTCGCGCTGGTTACGCCTGTGTTTTCAAGTTGTGATGGACAAAGTATTGGTCCGCAGTTTTTCTACCCTAGATGTGGTTGCAGTAGCCTTATTGGTTGTATCGCTATTTGAAACTGTATTGGGCGGTTTGCGGACGTATCTATTGCACATACAACTTCGCGTATTGATGTGGAATTGGGTGCACGCTTGTTTCGGCATTTGCTATCTTTACCTTTTTATCTTATTTTGAACATAGACAGTGGGTGATACCGTAGCGCGTGTAGCGAATTGGAACAAATCCGCAATTTCCTTACAGGACAAGCACTAACTCGGTATTAGATTTAGTGTTTTCGCTGGCTTTTGGTAGTGATGTGGTGTTATGCAGCGCTACGCTCATAGGTAGTATTGGCTTCTTTACCTGCTTATGCGTTTTGGTCGGCATTGATTGGTCCAATGTTGCGGACACGCTTAAACGATAAATTGCACGCAATGCAGATAATCAATCGTTTTTAGTAGAAGTATGACAGCAGTTGGGACAGTAAAGCAATGGCGGTTGAACCACGATGACGCAACGTTGGGATCCAATTAGCAGTACGTAGCTTCAGGATTTCCGGGTAACAAAATTAGCAGTTATTGGTCAACAGGGTGTGCAGCTTATTCAAAAGTTGGTTTACAGTAGCAGACACTTTGGATTGCGCAAGATTAGTTATTGAAGGAAAACTAACAGTGTAGGACCGTTAGTGCATTTATGCTTTCAGGACAAGTTGCGCTCTGTTGTCAATTGTGTCAGAGACTTTCCAGCAAGTTGGAATTTCGGTCGCACGCTTGGGCGACATCCCTCAATGCGCCAACTGAAAATGCATCATCACGTTTGGCTCTGCCAATATTCAAGGTAACATCACGTTTGAGCACGTTGATTTTCGTTTATACAAAGCAGATGGTAGATTAATTTTGCAGGTTTAAACCTACAGATTCAGGCAGGCGAAATACTAGGGATGTAGGTCGTTCTGGTTCTGGCAAATCTACGCTGACTAAATTAGTACAACGATTATACGTACCAGAACAAGGACGACACTGCTCGTCGATGGCAACGATTTAGCTTTGGCTGCTCCTGCTTGGTTGCGTCGACAAGTAGGCGTTGTTTTACAAGAAAATGTTCTACTCAACCGCAGTATCGGATAATATTGCATTAACAGATACAGACATACCATTAGACGCGTATTGAGCTGCAAAACTCGCAGGTGCTCATGAATTTATCATGGAATTTCCAGAGGATATGATACGATGGTAGGCGAACAAGGCCCAGGTTTATCAGGAGGACAACGACAACGTATTGCTATTGCCCGTGCATTAATCACAAATCACGTATTCTCATTTTGATGAGCCACCTAGCGCACTAGATTATGAAAGTGAACGACCATTGTAAAATATGCAAGCCATTTGTCTGGACGAACTGTTTTTGATTGTGCTCTCGAGCTGTCCACGGTTAAAAACGCTCACCGAATTATTGCTATGGATAAAAGCAAAAATTGTAGAAATGGTACACAACAAAATTGCTCACAGAAACCAAACGGATATTATCGTTATCTATTTGAGATTTACAAAATGGTTAATTGGCATAAGCCATTATCAATACTTGATGTTATCCTGACATGCCAAAATTAATTAATCACACCAACCCCAATAGAGAGTAAACAAAATATGATTTTATTTATAGACAATTGCGATAGCTTCACTTACAACATCGTCCAATATCTTGGACAGCTAGGTCAAAGTATTGGTCCGTTACAATGATGAATTTCTTTACAAGAAAAATCTGCGCTCAATCCACAATATTTGGTGATTGGACCTGGTCCTTGTACCCGCGAAACCAGGCATTTCCGGTTGCAGCAATGCAATTTTTGCAGGAAAATTCTATTTTGGGTATTTGCTTAGGACATCAAACTATTGGTGAAGCATTTGGTGGAAAAAGTTGTCCGTGCAGAAACACTGATGCACGGCAAAACCTCCCCGTTTTCCACCACAGCGAAGGCGTAGTTCAAAAATCTACCCAATCCCGTTATGTACTCGCTACCATAGCTTAGTCGTTGAGCGCGATTCATTGCCCGAACATCTGCATATTACAGCTTGGACAGAAGATAATGAAATCATGGGATTACGTCTAACAATTTGACAATTTGAAGGTGTTCAATTTCACCCAGAGGATTATTAACTGAACACGGTCATGATATGCTCAAGAGTAAATGAATTTTGCTCATTTTCAAGCGTAAGAGAGCATCTTACAGAGAAATAAGTCAAACAAAATTTCAGGCTGTGGAAAATTTTTAGCATAGAGTTAGTAAAATCCATACTAGATAGATATGTCCCACTATTTTTGCTTTTACTGTTTTTCTAGTGGAAATCTTTTCTCAAAATAGTCGTTTAATTAAAATTAGCAATCCACTGTATTCTAACATCGTTAGTTACAACATTTTATTTTAAACGACTACGGATTAACATCATTCCTATTTGCTATATGGGTATAATCCACAAGATTTTTATTAGTTAATGGATATAGTATGTGGATTGCACTGTTAATATACTGCGCGAAGAGTTGAAGCGGCATTGATCGTCAGCAATTATGCGGGTTTTTGCGTCAATCGGGTCATAGTCATCTGATGAGTAAGGTTTGGGTTGGTGTGGTTTTGGCTGTACTTTTGTGTACTGGCATTGGCTATGCTTTTACATTACTTCACGGGTGAAATACCACAAAGAGCAGAATCTTGTGGTTGGCGATTGGGATCGATGCGTATCTATGTTGTCATATATGGTCATTTGGATGGCAAAAGGCAGCAAAAGGTAGGAAGCAAATGCTGCAATCATCGGTTCAGGCTGCCTTAAATCAGGCAATAAACAGGGCTGGGCATTAGTAACAATGGCATTTTTAGCTGTTTTGCGCGAAGGCATGGAAAGTGTGTTTATCCTTGATTGCTGTATTTGAACAAAGTACTGATAACCGCATGATTTGGGGTGCTGGCGGGTTTAGAATTGCTATTTAATCGGGTGGTTGATTTTATCAATGTGCGTTCGGATTATTTGGCACGTTTTTTAAGATAACATGTAATTTTGGTTGCAGCGGGTTTGTTTGCGGGTTCATCGCGCTTGCATGAAGCGGGCGTGATGGAATACTGGACAAACCATTGTGGCGGATTTTTCTCATGTCTTGCACCAAGACAGTCCATTAGGCGATGATTTTGTCGGATTTTTGGTTATACCGACCATCCTGTTGTAAGTGATATTGTGTTGTACTTTTTGTATGTTAATCCCTGCTTTAACGATTTTTAAAAGGAATCAATCGAGAAATATGCCTACCGCTGCTGTGGCATTGGCATTAGTGCCTGTCAACCTCCTGAAGCTGATCAAACTGCTACACCAGCAAGTGATGCTGCTAATAATGCTACGGGTGCAGCACCTGCTGTATGGTTCATTTTTCTGTAACGGTAACCGATACCAGCAGCGAACCGATGGAAATTACCGTTCCTAGCGGCAAACAACTTTTAACATTAAAAATGCCAGCGACGTGCTTTGGAATGGAAATCTTAAGTGTAATGTGTTGTAGATGAGCGTGATATGCCCAATTTTCATCTGGCAGTCAACGGCAACTTTGCTGCCTGGTGAATATGAAATGACTTGTGCTTTGTTAAACTAATCCACGCGATAAATTGATTGTGACAGATGGTGGCTTTAAAGATACCACTGCTGAAGCCGATTTGAGAAAATTGGCTCAACCCTTTACTGAGTATATATATGTACAGGTGGCACAAGATTGGTTATAACAAAGCCTTTACCGAAGCCATTAAAAGCTGGAAAAGTAGAAGAAGCAAAAAATTATTTGCAAACACGTGCATTATGGGCGCGTAGAACCCATTGCTGAATTGTTTCAATGAACTTGATCCATCAATTGATGCGCGTGAAGATGATTTTCAAAAATGGTGCAAAAGACGGTGGCTTTACTGGCTTCCATCGTTTGAATACGGCTTTATGAGGTTGAAGGTAAAACAGAGTGGTTTTAGCACCGTTGCCGATCGTTACAAACCGATGTAGAAAAGCTAAAACAGGAAATTGATGCCCTTAACCTCCCACCTAGCAAAGTTGGGCCAGGCGGTGCCAATGCGCTGATTGAAGAAGTGGTAGCAAAGCAAAACTCGGGCGAAGACACGTTAAGTCATACCGATTTAAGCGATTTCCAAAGCCAATGAAGGTTCGCAAAAATTGGAATTGTTCCGTGCGAATATCCAGAAAAGACGCAAAATTGCTGAAACCGTGGACAAACAATTTAGTATCGTAAACGAGATTTTGGCAAAATATAAAACTGAAAGATGGTTTTGAAACTTGCGATAAATTAAGCGAAGCAGACCGAAAAGCTTTAGCTGCCCCATTAATACACTTGCAGAAGACTTGGCTAAATTGCGTGGTTTACTGAAGCTTGATTAACCATTATTTTTCAGGCAGCCTAAATAATTGGGCTACTGTTTTTATTAGCAAAAAGGATACATGAATCACGATTTAAGCAAACGGACATTTTTAAAACAGCAGTACATTAGCCGCCAGCACTGTGCTGCTTGTTCACAAAAAGTAGTACAACCACTCCAGCTTCAAGTCCTGCTGTTGGGACGCCAATCAAGCCAATCCTTCAGTCCGAGCTCATTCGAGATCAAAAGTTTTCCCTGTTATGGTGCTCATCAGGCAGGAATTGTACGGAACATCAACCTTTGCGATTATGTGCGCGTTTTGATGTAACTATGACAGTTTGGATAAACTTAAAGCAAATGCCCAAACATTAAGCCAGCGCATCAATTTTTAACACAAGGCGGACAGATTATAGACCCCCGACCTAAATTGCCTCCATCAGGAAGTGGAATTTTTGGGACAAGATGTGCCAGCTGATGGCTTGACCATTACTGTTGGCGTGGGTAATAGCTGTTTGATCAACGCTTTTGGTTTGGCAGACACCTAAAACGGTTCAGTGAAATGCGTGAGATTTTCCAATGATAATTACAAAGCCGATTGGTGTGATGGCGACATTTTCGCATGATTTTGTGCTGGTCCGAACTTGCCAAAATGCTTTTGCGCGATGTGATTAAGCGGCTGAGCCCTACGCCATTATCAAATGAGTATTGATGGCTTTTACCCAGCACCAGAAGGACAGGCTGCACGTAATTTATTTGGTTTTCATGATGGTTCTGCCAATCCAGATGTGAGTCAGAATGACATTGTCAATCAAGTTTTATGGACGGCATCACGGCTAATGCAAGATGAACCCTTGGGCAAAAATGGGACTCATCAAACGGTCCGCCTGATTCGTCATTTTGTAGAATTTTGGGATAGAACGCCCTTGCAAGAACAACAGACTATTTTTGCAGGGAAAAATGATTCGGGCGCACCCTTTTGGGTATGAAAATGAACGATGACCTGATTACACAAGGATCAGAAGGTAGGTCATTCAAAGAGTGAGCCATATGCGTCTTGCCAATTCGCGCGATTCTGATTTTGTGAAAACATTTGCTATCGCCGTCCATTTGATTATTCGCGTGGTTTATCCAAAGCAGGACAATTAGATGTTGGATTGGTATTTATTTGCTATCAAGCAAATTTGGAAGATGGTTACTTTTTGTACAAAATTTACTAATACTGAACCATTAGAAGAATATATTAGCCCATTTGGTGGTGGGTATGTATTGCCTGGTTTTTGAGCGTAATAGTTATTTAGGACAAGACGTTATTGGAAGGATAAAAGCGTATTTAAGCTGCCTGAAAATTTTACGAAATAATGAAAATAGTGTAGATTTTGTCGTTTTATTTTTATCGCAACAGACTACGCACAAGCGTAGTTGTTCCCCAATAAAGCCACTGTTTCCGAAACCGTTTTTCTTTTCAGGCAGGTAAAAATAAGTTTTTCACTCAAATTTTTAATAAGGAAAACCTCATGCAGGTACGATAAAGATGCAGATTTGTCATTGATTAAAGGTAAAACTGTAGCCATTATTGGTTATGGTTCACAAGGTCGTGCCCACGCAGCAAACGAAAGACTCTGGTGTTAATGTGGTTTGTGGGATTGCATAAGGTACGTCTTGGAATCAAAAGCAGTGGCAGGTTTTTGAGGACGTTGAGCGGCTAGTACCAGCTGATGTAGTGATGATTTTGTTGCCGATGAAAATCAACCTGTTGTTTTATAAAAGAAATGAAATCGCTCCAAACTTAAAAGCAGGTGCTGCATTGGCTTTTGCGCATGGTTTTCTATCTTCATTACAACAAATCGTGCACAAAGCGATGTAGATGTGATTATGATTTCAACAAGCTCAGTCATACAGTTCGCAGTGAAAGTAAAAGGCGGCGGCGTGCCTTCTTTGATTGCTGTTCATCACATGCAACAGGCAAAGCGACACCGCTTTTATCTTCTGCAGCAAACGGCGGCTAAAAGGCGGCGTGATTAAACCAACTTCCGTGGCGAAACTGAAACCGATCGGTTTGGTGAGCAAGCTGTATTGTGCGGCGGCGTGGTTGAATTGATTAAAACAGGCTTTTGAAACTTTGGTTGAAGCTGGTTATGCACCAGAAATGGCATATTTTGAATCCTTGCGAAAATGAAATTGATTGTAGACTGATTTGTAAGGTGGTATTGCCAACATGAACTACTCAATTTCTAATAACGCAGAATATGGTGAATACGTGACGGGTGTTGAAGTGATTAATAACAGCAGCGTGAAGCATGCGTCATGCCTTAAAACAATATTCAAACTGGCGAATATGCAAAAATGTTTATTCAGAAGGCGCAGTAAACTACGCGTCTATGACTGCACGCCGTCGTTTGACTGCTGACCACCAAATTGAAAAAGTGGGCACAATTGCGTGCATGATGCCTTGGATTGCAAAAACGTAAATTGGTTGATTTGGATAAAAACTAATTAATTTTGATGCGCAAAGCTGCCGATCTTCAGGCAGCTTTTATTTTTGTTTATTGAATGAAACTAGATATTATTATTCCTTGTTATAACGCGGTTGAAACGCGAGACGTGCTGTAGTTGTCTCCAACCAGACCAATGTCCATGTTATTTATTTAATTGACGATGCTCTACTGATGATACGGTAGCTTTGATGCAACCGGCAAGCAGTTTGAGTCGATTAAAACGTTCAGACTGCCCTGAAAACAGTGGAGCTGCCATGGCGCGTAATTGGGGTGATGCACAGTCAAGCGGATATTATTGCTTTTTAGATGCAGACGATGAATATCAGCCTGATGCCTTGCTTGCGCCCATGATGGCATTTGAACAGATCGATTTTTGGGTTAATTAGATTCGATGTTCAAGCTGTTGGTCACCAGAACATTATCATTTGCAAAAAGCATTTTAACCAACAGCCGGCGAACAGTTATGATGACTTTTTGCGAACACAATATTTCGGCGTGTATGGCGTGTGGTGGTTTTCCAAATGATGCATTATTTCATCAATTGGGTCGGAAGATAGCGCATTAGGGTTTAGCAACGGTGGGTTCAAGTGTGGTTTGGGACATTATTTGATGAGACCGAGCCCGCCGTTTTGCGCATTATTGGCGCGAAAGGCATTCATGCCGCATATCTACTATTTGTTTCATTATTTGGAACGAATACAGCGACCAAGTAACAGCCTTTTAACCAGATCAAGCCAATACAATTACAAAAATATTCAACAACAATTAAACTACTTAAAAACGATTTTTAAATGTTACGCAATATGGCACAATGCCTATTCAAGTGAGTCGCCAATGAACTGGACTTATATGAACTGCCGCATTGGCAATTAGCTGAGTTTTTGTTCTTACCCTATTAGCATGGGGATCATCATTTGAAAGCAAAAACTTACCACATAGACGCCGCGTATTGATGACACCAACGAATTAGATGTTTTGCAATTTTATTGAATGCATTACCTGATTATATGATTTTTACACAGGTTCAAGTTTCACGTGTGAAGTACCCTCAAACAAAAGATGCTTGTTATTGGTTCAATTTTATTAGTCGTTTGAGCTAAGGATTTGTCATTTGTCGTGAATAGCACACCAATTGCTGCAATTGAACTGACGATACGCCACACATAACCGCCCTGACCGTGCTAAGCTGACAATCGTAAAGATTTAGCAACTTTAGCGGCGAGGTTGCAATGACTCGTTGAAAGTAGGAGAAACCCCAGCGACAAAGAAATTTTGCGCATATCAAAACTCGATAAACAAGCGATAAGCTATAATACCGTTTCGTGTTAGTCTCCGCTTATGACTTTTAAATTATCGGCGACGGCGACCCAACCAAAACTACGCGTATTGCTGTATCCCTTATTGGTTTGGGCGATAGGCTGGTGTCGCGAATTTTTGTGTTGGTGCAATTGCTAGCCGTGGACTAACAGGTTGATGACGCAGCAGCACGCGGAGTGTTGTGCACGATAATCTTGATAGACTCGTTCGGTTGCAGCAGTCGGTTTGAACAGGTTGATATTTTGCAACACCCCTACCTTCATTGCATTCGCAGCTAAATAAACTGCCGCCGCACCGGTTGCACGCATACAATAACCAACTGCCGTATCGGGATCATAAGTATATTGCTGCCCGTCTGTTCCTTTAACCCACTTCTCCCTTTAGCCGCTGCCTGAGCAGTTTTGTGGAATCGTTGTTGCCACTTCTGAAAGCGGCTAACTGGTAAACCCTCGAACCGCCGAAGCTTGGCGTGCATTTCTCTATTTTGCAATCGTTGGATTTTCAACTTGCTGTCAATAATTCAATTTGTTTTTGCATTTTCAGCAAGTTGTTTATCTTGATGAGATGACTGCTCCACAAGCAGGTTAATCCCAACAATAGCGTCAATATCATTATCATATTATTTTTCTTTCAGGCTGCGAAACTTATTTTTGCCAATAATTTCTTCCACCACGCCACTTTGGTAACGCACCTGTTCAGGTAGTACCATCAATAGATTACGTGCATTCAAACTTCTTCTGGTGAGGCGCACAAACATCGGATCAATCAATGCACTAAATCCAGCAGCACATCTGAGTGGTAACTGCTCAAATCACATTTTTGTGAATCAGCATAACGCACCATGCCACCACCTCATGTGAATCACGAAATGGCAAACTTTTTCACCAGATAATCCGCGTCAGTTGCGGTTGCAAAACCTTGTAATACTGCCGCCCGCATATTTTCAGGTTTGACAGTCACACCGCGCATCATTTTGCATAAATTCGCAAGGTATCAATCACAGTATCAACGGTGTCAAACAATGGCTCTTTTATCTTCTTGATTATCCTTGTTATATGCAAGCGGTTTGCGATTTCATCAACATAATCAAGCCAGTAAGATATTCAATACACGTCCAGACTTACCGCGTGCCAATTCGGGTACATCTGGGTTTTTCTTTTGTGGTGCACTGGTGACCCCTACAAAAACGATCGGCAATATCAATAAACGCAAAACGTGGCGACATCCAAATAATCAACTCTTCGCTCAATCGACCAAATGCACCATCAACAAACTAGCCGCCGCCGTAAACTCAATCGCAAAATCACGATCAGATACCGCATCTAAGGAGTTTGGCAAATTTGCTCATCAGCAACTCAGCTGTCCGTTCGTTGAATTGGATAAGTCGGCCCGCCAACGCCGCCGCACCTAATGGCATGCGATTAACGCTTACGGCAATCTGCCGTGCGTTCGTCATACGTCCCAGCATTTTCCACATACGCCAACATATGATGACCAAAACTTACAGGTTGTGCTACCTGCATAGCGTCAATCCTGGCATAACTGTTTTCCGCATTTTGCCGCCAAATCCAGTAGTGAATGTTGCAAGTTTTTAATCAGATTCCAGAATAATATCAATCTCATCACGCAACCATAAACGAATATCTGTTGCCACTTCGGTCGTTCCGGCTTCGTCCAGTACAAACGTTTTCCCGCATCACCAATCTTTATCGGTTAAACGACGTTCAATATTCATATGTACATCTTCTAAATCCAGCGACCATTTCAGGCTGCCTGAGACTGAATATCGTCTTGAATTTCAGCTATGCCCCGTTGAATATCTGCTACAAATCTGTCTGACAACACGCCTACTTCAGTCAACATTTGCGCGTGCGCCAGTGAACCTTAAAGTCCCAGGCCAAGCGTTTGTCAAAATGAATAAAGCCCGTATATTGTTTAACAATTCTGACACAGGTTCATTAAATCATCCCGACCAAGTTTTTGATGACTCATTTTGATTTCCTTCAATCATTATTCGTTTTTGTATTTTTACGCGCCAAAATCGTGCGTTTTCCTGAGACGATCGGCAGTTGAGATACTGCCTTCGTGTTCCAATTGTTCAATGATGGTTGCGGCTTTGTTGTAACCAATTCTCAAAATGTCGCTGCAATGACGAAATAGTGGCTTTTGAGTGCGAATAATGACCTCAACCGCTTGGTCAAACAATGGATCCTTTTCGCCGCTGCCTGAAACCGCGACAACTCCTCTGTCCAGGTGATAAAAATTTCGTCATATAATCAGGCGTCCCAATAAATCGTTTTAAAAATTCAACCACCATGTGAACTTCTTCATCCGCCAATGCTACCATAGACCCGTTGCGGATAACCCGTTCAGGTGAAAACCATATCCCCTGCCCCAATACTTTCTGCCCTGTTTGATCAAAACGTTCTACTATCCAATTTTGGTGAAACCTGGAACGCAATTCTCGTTGGGATATTGGCTAATCAAACCTGTAATCCATCTACGCTTGGACGCTGCGTTGCCAAAATAAATGAATGCCTGCCGACGTGCTTTTTGTACTCAATCGGGCAATCAATTGTTCACTGTACCTGCTGTCATCATCAAATCAGCGGAATTCATCTACCACAACCACAATAAATGGTGGTCCAATGGCTCGGGGTCATCTGGCGTTAAACTAATGGATTGGTATTTTTGCCCGTTTGGCGGCTTCAGAATTTTTATCGTTATAGCTCGCCAAATTTCATACCCCAACATGACTCATCAAACGTGGCGTTTTCCATTTCGTTTACGCACAATTAGCGCATTTGGCTGCTAGTTTTCATATCAGTTACCAGGTGCTAACAAATGTGGAACACGCCATAAATAGACAGTTCCAACATTTTGGGGTCAATCATAATCATGAACCTCTTCAGGCGATGCTTTATACAACATAGACAATACCATCGCGTTTACTACCATTTACCCGACCCGTTGTACCGCCACCAATAAATGCGGTGCTTTTGCCAAATCGGTTACTACTGGTTCACCCGTAATATCCCTGCCCTAAAGCCAGCGTTAATTTACTTTTTGCTGCCTGAAAATTCGGGCGAGCGAAAATCACGCAAACGAACTCATTTTGACGCTGCGGATTAGGCAACTCTAAGCCCATGCATGTTTTACAGGAATGGTTTCTACCACTCAATGACGCCACGCCCAAAGTTCTCATCAAGTCTTTTTCAAAGATTAATCACCGAACTACCACGTGCACCCACATCGGGTTCGAATTTCATAACGTGTAATCACCAGGTCCTGCGTAAGCGTCCAAAACCTTCACACGTGCATTATATTCACTAACACCTCAATCATAATACTGTTTTCCAACACATACATCGGGCGAAAGTTCTGCGCATGATTATGAATAGGCGGTTTTAACAAATCCAAAGGTGGCAGTATGGCGATAGGCTCATCATCGAGGAATATCATCACTTAAAAATGTCTGCCCACACAACCAGAATCTTCAACTACATGCGATGCATTTGTTCTTGATAATATTGACTAAATCTTTCTTCAGTTAAAATATCTTTGGATTCATTATTAGGGATTATCAGGCAGCTTCGCGGTTAGAGTGTGATTGAGGCGTATTATTGGTACGAAGCAGCAAATTCACTCGCTTGCGACATTTGTTTGGGATGCGCTAACGACATAGGCGTAATAGCGGGTGTTAGGCGCAATCACAGGTGCAGCAGTTCCACACCGATATCGGCGCAGGTAACTGAAGATGTTTTCAGGCAGCACGTTTGGACAAATTAGGTTTACTTTGATAGCCCAGAGTTTTCCAAAACTTCTCATCGCAATCACATCTAAGTCAGACAATGACGCGCTTGCTCGCATTAAGTTGTTGTTATAAAGCCATGCTGGCGTTGTTGCGCCACTGGCAGAATATCATTATGTCAATAGTTTCCAAATTAGGACAGATTAGACCGCCATTCTGGCAAGGTTTGTACGGATTGGCTGTCTTTTGTTTTCAGAGCGGCATTGGGGATTTCTGCATGATTACTATCATCTATTAGATTGGTTGTTTCATCGATACTTTTGATGTTGAATTTCACTTTTGAGTAAACGACTGTGTGGGTAAAAATATTCAATTTCTCTAATTGTGCAATGCCCGTTTGCCGCACCGATTAGTGCCGGGTCATCTAATGTAATTTCTTCAACGGGGTTCTTCATTCTTTTGGCGAGAATAATGGTAGATCTAAACTTCAATTTTGGGCATATTCAAATGGCGCGTTGCTTCTTCCAAAGCTAATCACTTGAGGGCGCAACAATCGCAGTTGCATCGGCGGTTGTTTCTGTATGATTTCAGCTATTTGTTTCTTTATCATCAACATCGTTTTGCGATGATAATTCTTTTCAATGTTTAACAGCAAAAGGAATATCAGCAGGATGCAGTCGGCAGCTTTGTAAATTACGCGTAGCATCTTGCGTGTAATTACTTCATGCTCTTTAACCAATTGAAATGGAAAAAGAAACATCTTGTTCTAGCGGCACTTCATGTTCATCAGGCGATAATTCTTGATAATGCGGTAATACTTCATGGAGTCATCCACGTTTGTCGCGGTAACTGGGGTTTCTTGATGCGAATTGTCATTTTCGGCGTAGTCGGTATGCGAATCGATGTTCAGTAAACATAGTTTTATCTTGTTGTGCTGATAAAATGACAACTCATCCAACCATTGACGTTTCTTGTTGTCGCTGCCACCAAATCAATCCCCCAATAGCCCTGACAGACAACACAATCCCAAAATAAAACCATGTCAAACCTCAACAAAATTTGATTACAAATCCATTATTTTACTGCTTTTTAGGCAGCCTGAAAACGTGTTGTATAATAGCATTTTTATTTTCAGGCAGCAAAATATGATAAAACGATTTTTCCCCTTATTTTGTAATGATTTTATTATTAGCAGCCTGCGCGAAATGGCAAAAATATGTCGTGTAATAATCCCGCAAAGGTTATTATTGTGTTCAATCAGGTGACACACTTTATCGTATTGGACAAAGATGGCACCAATGTTCTCAATTAAAACAATGGAATAATCAAAAACCCGAATTCTCGCGGGACAAGTGTTGCAAGTTTCAGCAAAGCCAAAACCCAAAAGATTTCACCGCACAACGAGAAATAAAGCCATTATTGATGCTCTATCAATGGCAGCATTATCAAAACCATTTTCACCAAATACTCGTGGCATTGAAATATTGCGGCTATTAGAACACCTGCAAAAGCTGCCGCCGATGGTGTTGCGATTTACGCAGGCGAAGGTTCGCGGATTATAGCAAACTTTTACTGGTGCGACACCCTCACACTTTTAACTGCTTTATGCCAATAACGATATGCTTTTAGTTGGCAACAAAGCACGTGTTAAAAGCCGGACAAAGCAGCCGTAGGTAATTCTGGTCAACGGGCGCGCAACAGCCCTGCACTTTGAAGTGCGCGTAAACGGCGCAGCAGTCAATCCGCAGCTGTGTTGGAAATAATTTTAACAATGGCAAAATCAGCTGTTTTAACATACAAAAACGTTAAGTTTTGAGTCAAATATCTTGTTTCTCAGTGCAGCCTGAAACCTTTGCACACGATGGACTAAAATCGCGACGCCAACAATCTTTAAGTTACCGCGATGCAGGCGTAGATATTGCGCAGGCGATCAACTCGTTGAAAATATTACCTTTCTGCAAAACTACTGCGCTGAAGTATTGGGTGATTTAGGCGGTTTGGGGCATTAGCAGAAATCAGTAAAAATACGAAAATCAGTATTAGTCAGTGTACAGATGGCGTTGGCACAAAACTAAAAACTAGCTTTTGAGTGGAATCAAAACACGACACGGTCGGTATTGATTTGGTGGCAATGAGCGTCACTGATATTTTTGGTACAAGGTGCAGAACCGCTGTATTATTTTGCTTGCGGCAAATTAGATGTAGTACGCGCAACAGATGTTATTAAAGGCATCGCTCGGGTTGCGAAATCTGGTTGCGCCTTAATTGGCGGCGAAACCGCAGAAATGCCCACTATGTATCCGATGGTGAATACGATTTAGCTGGTTTTCGCAGTGGGTGTCGTGACCAAATTATCAATGGACGCAATATTGTGGCAGGTGATGTTGTATTGGGTTGTGCAAGCAACGGCATACACTCTAATGGTTATTCATTGGTTCGCAAAATTTTTGACGCGTGATAATCCAGATTTGGATACACCGTTTGACCCGTAATCAGACATGCGTAAAGCGATTATTGCACCTACCGATTGTATGTAAAACCCTATTTTAGCAGCATTGAAGAATTTGAAATCAAAGGCATGGCGCATATCACGGCGGAGGCATTACCGAAAATGTACCACCGCGTGCTGCCTGAAAATTGCGTTGCACAAAATTGATCAAACATCTTGGCAATTACCAAAATTATTCCAGGTGGACACAACAAGCTGGTAATGTAACAACACAGAAATGTATCGTACATTTTAACTGTGGCATTGGCATGGTTGTTATTAGTGTCGCCGAAAATGCCGCGAAAGCTGAGCAGTTCTTTACAGCAAGGTGAAACAATTTATCGTCTGGGCTGACGCGAACGCGTAAATAATGAACATCAAACCCAGAGTAGCATAAACATTTTGATATTTTCGAGGCAGCTCGAAATTTCTTCGCTGCCTGAAAAACCTGCTATAACTATAACAGTGACTCATCAGCCAAGACGCCACCACAAACCGCTGTATGCGCATTTGTAAACGTTTATCTGCAAATAACACCATTACTTCCTGCTGCACCAGTCTTAGGTTCTGGCGCTGCATAACTCGATGCAACACGTGCGTGCAAAAATTGCACTGGCGCATCGCACAAGGCTCAAGCGAAACATAAATATCCACCTCATTTAGACGATAATTTCCAGCACTTACCTGCCATTGCCAATGCCAAAAATCTCACGCGGTAGTAATGCACGATCTTACGCACAACGATTATACGCACTGGCAATCACTTGGCTGATAAACCACAACTGCAACAGGGATTTCGACGCAATTTGCTGCTATTTTGCCTGCTCCAAGGCTAACTTCATATAATATTTGCGCGTGTCTTTTGATGGAAAAGTAAGCTACAAGCGGTGTATTTGCAGTGCAATAGCCATTTTCTCACTCAAGCACATCTAAATCATCCGGTATTTGCTGGCAGCACAGTCAACCAGTTGTAAAAACAGTTGATACTCCAACCCTCTTTTTAACAATAAAATGCGACACGGATTAGTCTCTATAAATCCTCAATGGTTCGGTGTCGTGTACTAATGTCGCAACGACTTTCGGTGCGAGTGGAGGTGTTAATCAAGTCCATATAATGATATTTTAAATAAAATAATCTCTTAAAAAATTTTGCAAAAATAGTTTAATTTTATCAAAATCAGTCATCGATGGATACTGTTAAATAACTTTGTTCTGCTTCTGGATAGCTTTTTTCATCATGCCCCAACCATTGTTTTTAAGCGTGCAATGGCGTATTTTCCTTGCGACTGTTTAGCAGACAAATCAAAATAAAATAATCCATTGGAATAATTTCATGATTAAATGGGGGCTTCCTGAACAGGTTGCCCTTGTACATAGTGCTTGATTTGTCGCGCTAAATCGGACGCATAACGCACCGTCCCAACATCACATCATGACAACCGCTGCGCACAATATCAAGATAATCATTTAACGTAAAACATCACCATTTGCGACCACGGGAATATTCACAACATCACGATTTTCGCAGGTCAATGTGCGGGCGGTTCGCAGCCCTCTACTTTAGTGCGTTACTTGAACAGTCAATAAACTTGCACCGCCATCTGCAATTGCCTGAGCATTGACCAATGCTAATTCTTTATTTTCATACCCCAAACGCATTTTGGCGGTTAGTTACAATATTTTCAGGCGGCCTGAAACGCAGTGTTGAACAATTTCATATGCTAAATCAGGCTCTTGCAATAAGATACTTACCACCTTTATGGCGATTAACAGTGGGGTGGGACAACCAAAGTGTCTCGATAGTGTTTACGCCCAACAGTGGCTTCAAAGCGTACGTGTCATCATATCAGCATCACTACCCAAAATCTGGGTTACAGGGTATACCAGAAAAGGTTAGATTGTTATTAGCAGTTTCAGGAATATATTTTAACCAAGTCTGCCGCGAATGAAGCGTGTGTAATCCGCACAAATTCATAACATTCATAAAACCACCAATACGCGTGAGTAAATCTCGCGACCCGTCATCACACAGTCCCTGCGCCAAGGGCAAGCACTAATCTACTATTCTTTCTAAATCATTAATATGCGCATTCATATTTCTTTAATTGCTTGGTTATATAACACGGCATAAAGGTTAGCCGCTAATTATTGACCAAAGTATTTTTGCAAGTGAAAAACAAATTATTTCGTCACTCAACTTGACAACAACAAGGCTAAGAATTTCATCTGGCAAAACAAACTGAGGCGGCTTAATATACGACACACTGCCTGAAATGGGTTTCACGACAAGTACCACAATAACCGCTACGGCATTGATATTCCACAATATGCCCTGTTTTCTAATGCAATCAGAGATTATGATTATCCCTGGCAAATCAAATTCAATGTCAGATGTTTTAATGCGAGGCATTTGATATTCAAATACCTAACAAATCTGCATTTTAATTTGATGACATAAATTCTATCTTTTATGCAAAGAAACCTGATTAATGCAGGTTTCCTCATTCTTAACAATGTAATTTTAGTTTAAGCCAAGCAGCTTTTGCTTTCTCAACCAATTGAGCAAATGCAGCTTTATCAAACACTATAGGTAATGACTTTTGCGATCTAATACAGTTGCGGCACGTTTTAAGCCATTCATAAATTTGCTGCCAAGACAAACCATGTTGACGGCACCAGCATTGTACGAGTGATCACAATTGACGGAGATTGACGTTTACGTTGACGACGGTCACGATAAGCATATTGACCCAGCCTTCATTACCGCTTGCTTAGCAATACGGTGAACATTTTACGACGACCGATGACCTTTCTAACGCAATTACTTTTTGTGACGTGCACGACGGTAACACCACGCGTTTTTACGCGTGGCATAATCTAAACTCGCTAGCGTAAGGTAACATTTAACCTTAGAACCCAAATCGCGCTCGTTCACCATAAGTACCGCGCAATTGACGTTTTGTTCTTTGTTGTCTTTTAGTCAAAATATAGCGTTTAAACGCATGAGCGTTTACACCACCGTTACCTAGCACTAAAGCGTTTTCGCGCTGATTTAGTTTTCATTTTGGGCATGAAAACTCCATGAATTATTAGATAAAGAGCAGGAGATTGTAAACAATGCCGCAAACCCGAACCACGGTTTTGTTGTCGCTAAAACATTAGCCTGCCGCGACCGACAGGCTAATTTTGGTATAACTTTATTTTTTTCTTTGGTGCAATACATCGCAACCATTTGACGACCTTCCATCTGCGGAGGTGTTCGAATTTGCCTTCTTCTGCAAATCAGTTTTAACTCGCTCCAATAACTGTACCAGTTCCTGATGCGCATTTCGACCACGAAGCAAAGTAATTTTTGCTATCGCCATCAACCAAAATTCACGCACTTTTCTCATTTTGATGTTGTAATCGCCATCATCTGTACCCGAAGCGGAACTTCAATTTCCCTTAATTTGTACTTGTTTTTGTTTTTCTTAGCTTCATCACGTTTTTTGACATTCATGTTTATATTTGCAAAATCCATTACAACCCCACAAACAGGTGGTTTTACCGTAGGTGAAATTTCTACAATCCACATCTTGCTCTTCTACTGAATGATGCTTCTCTTAAACTAACTACACACCAGTTGGTCATAAA